>Ga0208243_1000012_pt1 | contig 344001 bp, 302 predicted proteins | sample Subbio2Aug_QV12A_FD_184826 | JGI IMG/M metagenome (GOLD analysis project Ga0208243, IMG submission 184826) | Serpentinite rock and fluid subsurface biosphere microbial communities from McLaughlin Reserve, California, USA - CR12Aug_QV12A (SPAdes) | ecosystem: Environmental > Terrestrial > Deep... | reverse complement strand
ATCTGCCCCCGGTTGGGCCGCAGCACCCGTGCTCGCGTCTTCGTCATCGGCGCAAATCCAGCCCTTGCATTAAGACCTGATTATACCAAAGACATATCCGTGGCCGCCGATTTTTCACAGCCTCTCATCACTGCCCACGATGTGCAGCAGAGAAGGGTGTTCACTATGCCGTACTCGACCTGCCTTTCGTTTCGGCATGTCCAATTCATGGCTGTGAGCTTGTAGATAGGTGCCCAGCGTGCAACCGGCCGCTGACATGGCAAAGGCTCCGCTATGGCTTCCTTTGCGAGTGCGGCGTTGATCTCACCAAGACCATCACGGGCAAAGCCGATCCAATCCAGTTGATGATTGCGCAGCTGGTTGGCGGCGCCAGAGACCATGCCCTAGTCCCGGCGCCCCAAGTACCAATAACCGGTTTCGTGTATTCATCTGGCGATCTGTACAGCGTCTTGAGCTGGGTTCAGTCGGTGCAAGACGTCTGCAGGCGTCCCTACCCAAGGAAATACCCGTCAGAACCGCATTTCTCCTCATCGACGAAAACCAAAGAAGCAGGCGCCCTCAATCCCTCTGCGGTCAGATTGCTTACCAGCCTGCCCGACTCAATCCCAAGCAAAGCAAGAAGGTTGAGGCGATGGATATGTCGACATGAACCCGGTCCGTTGGTCCTCTGGGGGGAGCACCACATCATCAAAAAACTCATCGAGTTTCAGTCAGGCTGGGCATCCAGTGATCAGGCGATACCCCAGGCAATTGCACATGCTGTAGTCCAGGCCATCAATGCGCTTTCCAACGGCCCGGCTGAATTGCCTCATACCTGCTTTCATCCACGCTATACCCGGCGCCAGGTCGCAACTTTGCGGCGGCAACTGGGGGCTTGGTGGGCCAGACTGTCCAGCATGATCCCTCCACTGAATGCACATTCGCAGCTTCCCTGTGTTGAGTTTCTGGACACAGAGGATGCGGAAATCTGGGTAGCAACGGAAGAGGAAGTCGTTGATTTGCTCAATCTGCTGATTTACGCGTCCCACCATCGTTTGCCGTTAGAAAAGTTCCTTCCGCTGCAAGAGCGTTGGCGCTTACCGCCGGCATTTCGTACCCGTTCTGCCACGTTCGAATCCGTCACGACTTACCTCATCTCCCTTTGGCCAAGCGAGCGTGCTTACCTCGGCGATCTGCTCCGTTTCTGCATTGCGGGCACCTTTGACCTGGATGGCCCTGGCGAGAATTGCCCTGGAAAGGTCGCCTAGGATGCCTGGAATACATCTGGCCATGCGTCCGCGACCGCTGACGCAAGAATCAACGCCTGGCTATTTGCTGAGGGTCGCCATGGCAAACGGGTTGTCCTCAATCCCGGCGCTCTTTCGGGCCTGCTGTGATCGGGGCAGCCTGTTCCCGTTTGAAGCGCTGAGAAAGCTTCTGGGGCTTGAGGATGAGGAGGTCCTACAACTGTTCGGGCCTCTGCCATCCCGTTGGGGGAAAAGCGAGCTACCGGAAGAGTTATCCGTCCAGGACTTCATTCACTCCTACCGTCGCTGGTGTCCCCGATGTCTATCCAAGCAGGCATATCAGCAGGGGTATTGGGATTTGAAGCTGGTGACCCTCTGCACGCGGCACCAGGTCTGGCTACAAGACCGATGTCCACAATGCGGCGCAAAGCAGGGTTGGAATGGCTCAAGTCTGCTTTACTGCGCTTGCGGTTATTGTCTTTCAGATGGAAGTGCCGAGCCTGCAGGGGGCCTTCCTCTTGGACTGACGAAGGCGCTACTACCTGAATCGGCAGCGACCGCCGGCCCGGACGTTGGTCTTCCGGCCGGGGTGCAGCTCTCCCGCATTCAATGGCAGCGCCTGGTGTGCCGGCTTGGGCAGTTTTCCAGTGGGGTTCAACCAAGCAGGCCCGGGCAGCTTGCCCGACTGGATGACCTGGGGACTGCCCGCACTATCATCGAGAATGCAGCGGCTGTTTTCCACGAGTGGCCGACTCGGCTTGTCCGCTTGCTGGAAGATATCCAGGCTGCAGCAGGGCCGTCGATCAGCCTGAAAACATCATTCGGCGTTCTGTATCGCCTGTTGTATGTCGAACTTGATGATCCCGCCTATCAGTTCCTCCGCGATTGCTTCGAAGATCACCTGAAAACAAATTGGTGGGGTGTCGTGTGCCGGCGTAATCGCCGCCTGAAACCCAGCACGCTGGAAAAGCAGGCGCGCATGACCAAGAAGCAGGCATGCCAGGCAACAGGTATTCGACCATCCGTACTCCAGCACCTGGCCCAGCAAGAGCTATTGCCGATTCAGGATGTGCCGCTTCCCTCGGGTCGTAAGGCACGGACTTTCCGACAAGCAGATGTAGCTGCCGCGGCCGAAGTGGTTCAGGGTGCAGGCAATCTCAGCGAGTTGGCGCTCCATGCAAATATCGCTGAGCGCCGCATCCGGGATCTCGTGATACTCGGCGTGCTCAAACCAATCATTTCCAGGGTGGGTGGGAGTAGCTGGTTGTTCTCTGCTGACGATTTCAGACAAATGCTCGTGCCAACGGATGTGCTTGAAACGGGAGATCGTCCGATGGTGGCCCTGGCTTCTCTATTGAAATCGGGGCGACTGGCAAGAGAGGAAGGCGGCTCACTGATCGCCGCTATCCTCGCACAGGAGGTTAGCGCATTTACCGAATCGGGCGGCATGGTGCCTGTCGGCCAGGTGGTACTCGGCCAAGAGGAAGTTGTTTGCTGGCGTAAGAACTGGCGACAACAGCATGGGGCCCCGTTATCTATCCCTGAAGCTGCAATCGAACTGGGCCTCAAACAAGAGGTGGTTTATCACCTGATCAGGAGAGGGTTACTCGAGGCAAAACACGTATCTAGCGGCGGGAAGGTTGATCAGCAAGCAATCCAAGATTTCCGGGAGAAGTATGTTGCGCTCGCAGACCTGGCTCGTGAAAAGCGCACTTCACCGCGTCATCTGATGTCATCCATCGTAGCCCAGCCTGTCAGTGGTCCGGAGGTCGACGGGGGCCGTCAGTATTTCTTTCGTCGGAGCGAAGTTCTGGCATGCCATGTGGTCGACCGGTAGGCGTACGCTGAAGAACTCCCGGAACATTTTCGTTGTGGCTGTCCCTTGGCTCGACCTCATGGATAGCAATGCGGCATGATGCAAGCGATAGCTGCGAAGTATCAGTTTCCTCCTTTGACAAGGACCGAACAGTTAATTATTTAAAAAACCTACTAAAGGTGGTGTATGAGCTCTGTATCCAGATCTTTTTCTGTAGAGGACTTGCGACGAAATTTTGATAACTTATTGGAAATATTAAAAGATGTTAGGGCTCGTACTGGATCAGGAGCATCAATAGAGAGTACTAAGTTGTGGTTCTACCGAAAGCGGCTAGATTCGCTTGATCAGATGACGGCGATGGATGCTTCTGTACTTCTCGGAATAATCAATAAATACTGTTCAATAGCCGTGCTATTTGATCGAGACAGTATTATTGATATCTCACAACAGAAACTACTTGACCTGCTTGATGGGAAGCATGTCCTTCAAGACAAAGATGAAAAATACAATGATGCATTCTTCGAGATTGACATGGCTCTTAGATTTGCAAAAAAATTTGGAAATGGATGTCGAATTGATCTATCAACAGATTGCGATGTTGTTGTTTCCAGCGAAGGCTTGGCAATTGAGTGCAAATACCTACATAGTGAAAAAAAATTTAGAAATGAGTTTTCAGATGCGATGAATCAATTAGAAAAGCGTTTGAGTGCAGGCTTGGCCAAAATAGGTATGGTTGCGTACGACTTAACTAACTTAGTTGACTTCCAGGTGATTTTTGACTTTGCCCAATCGACTTTTGAGGTCTTTGCAAAAAATTATGATCTCATTGTCAAAAATCGATCTGTATTTTCCCAGGAAATCCTTGAGAAAGGAGTTCTCCAGTCAGTTATTAATGATAAAAACTTCATGGCTGTAGTGAGTAAATTTGCATCTCATCAAGCAGACGCTATTTTTTATAGAAACTTCAAGAAATCTGAGTTTGATAAACTCAGTGATAATAAAATTGCTGTCCTGTATCAATTTAGTTATTATTTGTTTTTTGAGTATCAGAATGAGGTTATTCCGGTTCCTTGTAGGAGCATGAGCTACTACATTAATGGTAATATTACTAAGGATCGGTACAACGATATAAAAAGATTTATTAACTCATTGGCTGTCGGGATTTAGCAGCAACAGCGGGAGTTATCGCTCGAAGCCACTTTAGTTGTAGAGGCGTAGTACTTAGATAGATTAGCGAATATGAAGAGATCTCGTTATGAACGGTACCGTCGTTTAATGCGGCTGGTTCACAGGAGCCACCCTTGGCAACTGGATGATGGGGTTCGCATGCCTCACACATACCTAGAGGCTCGGGCACTGTCTTGGTGGGATGAGGTTGGATTCATCGTTAATGGATACCGTGTGGTGGTCTGGTGGGAGCATCTTCGGACGAAGTACGCGGACGAGATTCACAGACAAGCCCGTGACCAAGCCGGCCCTTGCACCGAGCTATCGATGTTCACGCACGAAGAGAAATGCTGGAAGCGCGTCGGTCGATCCAGAAAGAAAATAGTTGGCTACCGAGCCCAAGCCAGATCGGCTGAAGAAAGAAGTTATTTCGATACAATTGCCGTCAAGGAAAACCAGTTGAGGCTTGGTGGGATCGAATATTCGGTTCGGCCGAGCATCACTGTGCGTCGGTATAGCTGGGGGATAGGCGTTGAGCTTTGCACTCCACAGGAGGTGCGGAATATTGAAGAGGCTCGTAGTCTGGCCTCGATGGCAAAACGTCTCATCAAGCGCCAGGTCACGCTAGATGAGTTGTTCCCCGATACCAGTTATGATCGAGAAAACTGGTTGAGCGAATCGTTTGCCCGTGCCAATGATGCTGCCCAAACCCACACCTAGATGTCGTCCATGCACATTGCTTTCCATTCCGATCCAATCGACCAGGATACCTTGCTCCGGGACATTCGATGTTATGGCTTCACTTAGTTGGCTGATTGCGCGGGTCCTTCTCGAATTGGATATTAGGCTTCATGGCACGTTATTGACGAACGCCAAGGTATTGATGGTCATGTAATGCAAAAAATCATCAAGGTGATTGTCATTGAGCTTCAAAGGTTGACCAACGGTGCTCGGGATTCGGTATGCCCAAAGTCTCTCTTTAGCTTTGGTAGTAGTCACCAAGCCACCGGCGTGAGTAAAGCAGTTCCGAGCTTCGATGATAGATGCGAGCTTGATCAAGACTTCGTCGGAATTCATAGGGCTTGAGATTCCCAATGAGAGGTGGAGTTTCCTGATCTGCATCAGAGTCTTGTTGCCCAGCTTCACTGTTCCACCAATTGAAGAATGGGTGGCATCAAATGAGTCAGCTAGTGAGACTGTGACTCCCTGAGCGCTTGCAACACTATCAAAGAATATTTCGAAGGCGGTACAAAGCTGAATCACTCCCAGTCCTAACGCAAGTTGCCCATATTCGCCGCATCGAATGGGTTGAGATAACTGATCAACTGTCCGGATGGTAGTCATTCCTTCCGAGAAATCATTAGATATAGCAATCTTTGTCTCGCTGCCTAGTGCAGATAAATCGATTAACTCGACGAGTCTAGTGCCTGCGTAAAGAGTTGCTATTCGCATGACAAAGTCTCGATAGTCAGACAACGCTGAAATAATTGCGGTATTGGTTGTTTTAAGTGTCCAGTTCATGTTGCCGTGATCAGTTCTTAATAAAGTATAATGTTTAACGCCGAAAACGCTCTGCAAATTTATAGCAAATTCTCCATTTGCAGTGGCAAAATTGCAGGAAATATGCAGTTTCTTTGGCACCTTGCTTGGATAGCCATGCCAAGCTATGTGAAATTTCCTAAGTGCTGCCAGTGGGGTGAGTTCACTTTCCTTGGCACCCAACAGGAATTTTCCCGCTGACGATGTCCTGATTCCTGCTCAGTGCTCAGAACAAGAAGGCCGCTCGAAAGAGTGGCCTTCTTGATTTCAGGGGCCATGTATCCGGTTTTTCCGGAAGGAGGCGCGCGGCTTTCCCTCTATCCTGCACGGAAAAAAACGATCCACATTTTCCCGTCGTCTAGAAAAGGAAACCCAAAAATGAGAATGATCATCTGGTCCCTGTTTGCCCTAGCCATGCTTCTCTGGACAGGTACGGCACTGATTGCGGTGCACTTTGTCGATTGGACGGTCCAGACTTTCGGCAACACCTTGCCGACCGCCCAGGAACTTGGCGCAGTCGCCGAAGCCATTCCTTTGCCGGCCTGGTTGGCGGTCTGGGTTGATCCTGCCTGGGCGCAAATTTTCCAGGCCGGGTTCGGCAATTTCATCGAGGTTGTTTCGCAGAGCGCGCCTTTCCTGGCTTCCGCGATCAGTTGGCTCAGCCCGTTGATCTGGGGCATCTGGGGCCTGGGTGTGCTGGTGCTGCTGATCGCCGCAGCGCTGGGTCACTGGCTGCTTGGGACGCTGAAGAAATCCGCCTGACGAGGTATTTGCCAGGCAAGCGTCGATAGGCTGGTGAGACCGTTAATCTCCGGTTAACCCGGAAGCTGAAGAATGGCGCCCGTTCGCGGGATTCGCCCGCATCTGCGCCATTTCTTCATGCCCGACGACAATCAGAAGCTTGGCCGGCTCGGCTTCGACTACACCTCGACCTTCTACGGCCGCGACATGCTGCGCGACGGCGATTACCTACTACCAGGGGGCCGACCAGGCATTCAGGGAGCGCCTGATTGCCTGGCGGGGCGATTGAGGCCAGACCTCAGGTTCCACGTGAAACCTCAGCTTTTCTCGCCGCACCAGCACTGACTCAGCCCCTGGCGCACCTTGGCGGCGTCGTTTTCGCTGGCGAGCAGGCAATGCAGCTTGGCGAAAGCGGCTTCCAGCGTCATGTCGCCGGCGGCAACGACGCCGATGCGGGCGAGGGCGGCGCCGGTGGCGTAGGTTTCCTGGCTGACGCCGCCGATCAGGCATTGGGAGGTATTGACCAGGACGATGCCGCGGGCGGCGGCGCGTTCGAGCGCGGCCATCAGCTCGCGGTCGCCTTGCGGCGCGTTGCCGACGCCGTAGGTTTGCAGGATCAGGCCGCGGACGCGGGGATTGGCGGTGACGGCATCGACCGTCCTGGCGGCGATGCCGGGGTGGAGCGTGAGGACGGCGACGGCCTGGTCGTCGAATTCGGGCACGACGAAGCACTTTTCGCCGGGGCTGAGGATGCGGTCGCGCTGGGCGGGGCCGCCGGCTTCGGCCAGGGGCAGGTCGTTGGGCGAGTCGAAGGCGGCGAATTCGGTGGCGGCGAGCTTGCGGCTGCGGTTGCCGCGCAGCAGTCGGCCGCCGAAGTGGATGGCGACCTCGGGCACCGGGTCGACGGCGGTAAAGTGCAACGCGCCGTCGACGTTGGCCAGCGCGTCACTGCCGGCCTCGCCCAGTGGTATCTGGGCGCCGGTCAGGATCACCGGCTTGTCGGTGCCGCGCAGCATGAAGGACAGCGCCGAGGCGCTCCAGGCCATGGTGTCGGTGCCGTGCAGGATGACGAAGCCGGTGTAGTCGTCCCAGCGGTCGAGCAGGGCGCGGGCGATGGTCGGCCAGTGGCCGGGGCGCAGGTCGGCGCTGTCGATCGGCGGGAGTTCGACGATGTCGACGTCAGGCAGGCGCTTGCCGTCGCGGGCGGCGAGTGCGGCGCGCAGGCGGGCGGGGAAACCGGGCGTCGGTCGGTAGCCGTCGGCGGCGGCGACCATGCCGATGGTGCCGCCGGTGTGCAGGATGAGCGTCTTCATTTACGGGGGTTGAATTCTCGACAGGTGACGAAGGTAGTCCGAATGGGCGGCGGACGCCAGTGGCTCGCATACAATCGGTCCTTTTGCTTCAGGAGACCGCCATGCCCATGTTCGTCGATACCTCCCCGCCGGGACAGTGCATTTTCTGCAAACTGGTGGCTGGCGAGATTCCCTCGTCGAAGGTGTACGAGGACGAGCAGACGATTGCCTTCCTCGATCTCGGCCAGTTGAACCCCGGGCACACGCTGGTCGCCGTCAAGCGCCACGCCGACAACCTGCTCGAACTGACGCCGGACGAGGCCGCTGCGGCGATGCGCACGGCGCACCGGGTGGCGCACGCGATCCGCAAGGCGTACAACCCGCCCGGGCTGACGCTGCTGCAGTGCAACGGCAAGGAGGGCGACCAGACGGTGTTCCATTTCCACATGCACGTGCTGCCGCGCTGGGGCGACGACGGCATCGGCCTGTCGTGGCCGCGCAAGGACCCGGCGCGCGACGTTCTGGAACAGTACGCGGCGCAGTTGCGCGCCGCCATCGCCGCGGAGTGAGGCCATGCGGGTTGTCGTTCAACGGGTGAAGTCGGCCGAAGTGGCTGTCGATGGCGCCGTCACCGGGCGCATCGGGCCGGGTCTGCTGGTGCTGGCCGGCTTCGAGGAGGGCGACGGCGCGGCCGACCTCGACTGGATGGCCGGCAAGCTGGTACGCCTGCGCCTGTTCGCCGATGAAGAAGGGGTGATGAACCGCAGCGTCGTCGAGGCTGGCGGCGACATCCTGGCGGTGTCGCAATTCACGCTCTATGCGTCGGTGAAGAAGGGCAACCGGCCGTCGTGGGGCCGCGCTGCGCGCGGCGATGTGTCCGGGCCGCTGTTCGCCGCCTTTGTCGACAAACTGGCGGCGGCGCTGGGCAAGCCGGTGCCGACTGGCGTGTTCGGCGCCGACATGCAGGTTGCGCTGGTCAATGATGGACCGGTGACGCTGAGCATCGATTCGCGCCAGCCGGAATAGCCGATCAGTCGCCTTCCTTCTGGCTGGTCAGGACGCCCGGATAACCGGCCGGATCGTTCCGGTGGTCGTAAATCTCGCGGATCTGGAATTCGAGATCGGTGAGGGCGCCGTTTTCGTCGGCGTAAATTTCCCGGATGCGCAGGACTTCCGGCAGCGTTTTGCGGAAGGCTTCCATCAACGCTGGATCGAAGTGCTTGCCGGTCTGCTCGTCCATCAAGTGCAGCGCGTCGTCGAGCGCGAATGCTGGCTTGTACGGACGGACCGAGACCAGGGCGTCGAAAACGTCGGCGATGGCGACGATGCGGCCTTCCAGCGGGATTTCCTCGCCCTTGAGCTGACGCGGATAGCCGCTGCCGTCCCATTTCTCGTGGTGGGAGAGGGCGATGATACGGGCGGTTTCGAGCAGTTCGTTGTCGTGCTTGCCGATGATTTCGGCACCCATGATCGGGTGCTGGTGCATGATCTTCCATTCCTCGGCGTTGAGTTTGCCGGGTTTGAGCAGGATCGCGTCGGGAATGCCGATCTTGCCGATGTCGTGCATCGGCGCCGTGTTGAAGATGATGCTGGCGGCTTCGTCGCCCAGGCCGTGGGCTTCGGCGATCAGGCGGGCGTAGTGGCTCATGCGCAGCACATGGTTGCCGGTTTCGTTGTCCTTGAACTCGGCGGCGCGGCCCAGCCGGCGGATGATCTGCTGGCGGGTGGTCATCAGTTCGGCGGTGCGCTGGCGGACCATGCGTTCGAGTTCGCGCGACTGGTCGTAGAGCGCCAGGTGGGTGCGCACGCGGGCTTTGACGATGGGCGGGCTGATCGGCTTGGTGATGTAGTCGACGGCGCCTAGTTCGAGGCCGCGCTGCTCGTCCTCGGTGCTGCTCATGGCGGTGACGAAGATGATCGGGATGCGCCGACGGTCGGGGTTGGCCTTGAGCCGGCGGCAGATTTCCAGGCCGGACAGGCCGGGCATCATGATGTCGAGCAGGATCAGGTCGGGCGGCTCGTCGGAATAGACGATCTTCAGCGCCTTCTCGCCGGAGGTGGCGACGCGGATGCGGTAGTCGTGGGAGAGTACGTCGCTGAGGATGGTGATGTTTTCCGGACTGTCGTCGACGACCAGGATGCTTTGCTTGGGCAGCAGTGGAGTCATGTTTGTTGCGCTCGGGTCGGGAGTGTTGCGACAAGCGTGTCGAGGAGGGTGATGGCGGTTTCGAAATCGTAACTGCCAATGGCGCGCGTCAGATCGTCGATGGCCTGGGGATCGAGGCGGCTACGCAGGGCGTCGGCCAGGTCTTCGAAGACCTGAACGGCGCTGGCGTCGTCGTCCCTGAGCAGGTCGCGCAGGCGGGCCAGTTCGGCGGGGTCGAGTTCGGCTCCGGCAGCGGGTTTCGGGATTGCCTTGCCGGTGTGCCGGGCAATGGTGGCGAGTACGCCGTCGAGGGAGACGCTCAGGGCCTGGCAGAGCTGCTCGATGCGTTCGCCATTGCCGGGCTGCTGCTTCAGTGTCTGTTCCAGTTCGCCGGCCAGGCGGCCGAGCTTGTCGGCACCAATATTGCCGGCCAGCCCGCGCATGGTGTGGGTGAGCAGGATCATTTGGTCGACCGCGCCGTGCGCCCGGGCGGATTGCAGGCGGGCGATGAAGTTGCCCTGATCCTCGACGAAGCGTCCCAACAGGCGGGTATGCAGCCCCTGATTACCGCCCAGGCGGGCGATGGCGGTGGCGCTGTCGATAGGTTCGTCGTCGGTGAATGGGGTTGGATCGGTGGTCTCGACCGCGGCGACCGGTGGCAGCTGGCCCAGCCAGTGGTCGAGCGTGCTGCGCAGGTTGGCGATGTCGATCGGTTTGGCGATGTGGTCGTTCATGCCGCAGGCCAGACAGTGTTCGCGGTCGGCGGCCAGGGCATTGGCGGTCATGGCGATGATCGGCAGTTCATCCCGGCCGAGATCCGCGCGGATGCGCCGGGTGGCTTCGTAGCCGTCCATCACCGGCATCTGGCAATCCATCAGCACCAGGTCGAAGCGGCCGGTGCGGACGGCGTCGACAGCGAGTGCGCCGTTGGCCGCAGTGGCGACGCGCAGGCCGAAGCCGGCCAGCATTTCCTCGGCCAGCTCGCGATTGACTTCGTTGTCCTCGACCAGCAGCACGCAGTGCCCGGCCAGCCGGCTGTTGTCCTGGGCGTCACGCGGGGCTTCGGGCACGCCCGGCGCCCGGTGCAGGGCCAGCATGATGCTGTCGAACAGGCCGGACGGCGTCGCCGGCTTGCCGAGGATGGCACTGACCTTGTGCGGATGCAGCGCGTCGCGCAATTCGTCGTGGTCGTGTGCGGTGGTCATGATCACCGCCGGCGCATCGTCGCCGGGCGCATCCTGGCGGATCGAGGCGACCAGTTCGACGCCGTCCATGCCCGGCATTTTCCAGTCGAGCAGCAGCAACTGGTAGGGACGGCCGGCCTGACGGGCGGCGGCCATTTCGACCAGGGCTTCGGCGCCGCTGGCTGCCACCCGGCAATCGATGCCGAGCGCCGCGAACATGTGGGCGAATACTTCGCGGGCGCCCGGGCTGTCGTCGATGACCAGGGTGCGCAGGTCGGACGGGATGCCCAGCCGGCGCGGCTCGTCGGGCTCGCTGCCGGCCGGTTCGAAAGGCAGTTCGAAGGTGAAGCAGCTGCCTTCGCCGGGCGCGCTGGTGACCGAAATCTGTCCGCCGAGCAGGTCCACGATGCGTTTGCAGATCGACAGGCCGAGGCCGGTGCCGCCGTATTTGCGGGTGGTCGAACTGTCGGCCTGGGAGAAGGCGCTGAACAGCCTCTCCTGTTGTTCCTCGCTCATGCCGATGCCGGTGTCGCGTACGGCGAAGCGCAGCAGGACGTCGTGATCGCGTTGTTCGGCGAGCGTCACGGTGACCGTCACCTCGCCCTGTTCGGTGAATTTGACAGCGTTGCCGACCAGATTGAGCAGGACCTGACCGAGGCGCAGCGGATCGCCGATCAGCCGGTCGGGGACGTTGGACGACAGGTCGAACAGCAGTTCGATCCCGCGTTCGCGGGCTTTGATCGCGCACAGGTCGCCGAGATGCTGCAGGGCCGCGTCGATGCTGAAGACGGTGCGTTCGAAGCGCATCATGCCGGCCTCGATCTTGGACAGGTCGAGGATGTCGTTGATGATGCCGAGCAGGCCCTTGGCGGCGGCATCGACCTTGTTCAGGTAGTTCTTCTGGCGCGGGTTGAGTTCGGTCTGCAGCGCCAGGTGGGTCATGCCGATGATGGCGTTCATCGGGGTGCGGATCTCGTGGCTCATGTTGGCCAGGAAGTCGGCCTTGGCAGCGGCCGCAGATTCGGCGGCGGCGCGGGCCTTTTCGGCTTCGCGCTCGGCTTCCTTCTGGGCGGTGATGTCGACGATGACGCCGATCAGCCCGCCCGGTGCGCCGTCCGGCGAACGGAAGCCGCTGACTGCGTACAGGGTGTCGCGGATCTCGCCATCGGCGCGCTGCATGCTGACCACCCGGCTGGCCCGGCCGCATTCGGCGATCAGCTTTTCATCCTCGGCCTGGAAGGCAGCGCGGGCGTCGGCAGGCAGGAATTCCAGATCGAGCACGCGCTTGCCGATGAACTGGCCGCGGTCGATGCCGAAAAACTCCTCGTAGGCGCGGTTACAGCCGAGGAAACGGCTGTGTTCGCCCTTGTAGAAGATGGGATTGGGAATGGTGTCGAGCAGGGCGCGCTGGAAGGCGAACTGGCGGATCAGCTCGACCTGCATTTCATGGCGGTCGGAGATGTCGAGCACGCTGACCAGCAGCGACGATATCGCGCCGGCCTCGTCGCGGACCGCGGCCACCTGGACATCGCCCCTGCGCGCCGCGCCGTGGGCGTCGATGAACTCGAACTCGCTGCGCAGGCCATTCTCCTCACCGGTCAGGATGGCTTGCAGCGCGTTCTGCAGACGTTCGGTTTCGGCCGGGGTCAGCGACAGGTCGTGCAATTCACGCAGGCTGTCCTGGGTCCGGGCGACGAAATCGGCAAAGGCCCGGTTGCTTTCGGTGGCTCGCAATTCGGGGTCGAGGCTGACGATGCCGACGGCGGCGTTATCGAAGATGGCGCGGAAGAAGGCCTCACGCTGCTGCAGGTGTTCCTGGCTCTGGCGCAGGGCGCTGGTACGCAGGGCGACCGTCATTTCGAGGTCGGCATTGATGCTTTGCAGCGCCTGCCGGCCGGATTGCAGCTGCTGGCGCATGTTCTCCAGCGCGTCGGCGAGTTGTACCACTTCTTGCCAGGGGGCGGTGGTGGTCACTGGCTGGTCCAGCTCCAGGCGGCCGATGCGCTCGCTTTCTGCGGTCAGTTCCCCGAGTGGTTCGCCGAAACGTCCCGCGATGCGGATGGCGACGGCGATGCCCAGCGCGAGGGCGCCAAGCAGGATGAGGCCGAGAACGGCCAGGTCGCTGCCGGTGATCGGCACGAAATCGCGTTGCGGGGCGACGACGCCGAGCCAGACACCGGTCCGGTTTTCGTCAAGCCGCATGAATAGCCCGAGCCAGCGCCCGTCCGGTCGATCGAAGGCATGTACGCTGCCGGCCGGCGGGGATTCCTGCTGCCATAGCCGGTAGGCTTGGGCGAGTTCGCCGAAACCGGCCTCTTCGGGCGTTTTCAGCAGGGCCTGATTGATCGATTCGCTGTCGGTGAAACGGGCATCGCGCGGTGGCGCGATCAGGCGACCGTCGCCGAGCAGCAACGCGGCCTGGCCGGAATTGCCGAGGGCCAGACTGGTGGTGAATTCGGCGATTTCGCCGAGGCGCACGTCGTGGGCGATGACGTAGCGTTCGCCTTTGGCATCCAGCCAGCGCATGCCGGCGGTCAGCCCGGGTTCCTGCGTGGTGAAGAAAATGTAGGGCTGGGTCCAGTGCACGCCGGCGTCGTTGTCGAGCGCCATGGCGCCCTTGAACCAGGGGCGCTGGCGCGGGTCGTAATCGCTTTCTCGGATCTCGATGCGCTCGATCTGTCGTTGGCTGTTCCAGGTGATCCAGAAGCTCAGCCGACCCCATTCGGCCGGGTTGCTGATGCGGTTGATCCAGCCGCCCTCCGGGGTCAGTAGCAGGAAGAATTCGCGACCCGATTCATGGGCCAGGATGATCGAGTTGATCTCGTCGTGGTTGGCCAGGACCGGGAAGAAGAATTCGTTGAAGCGCAGCAGGTCGGTGTGGTCAACGCTGCCGGCAAGGCCCCAGCCGTGACTGGTACGCAGGGTGATCTCGACCGAATGCAGCAGGCGTTCGTAGCGCGATTCGAGCTGTTCGGTCGCCAGGCGCATCTGCGATTCGGCCAGGCGTTCGACGGTTGGCTGGCCGATCAGCTTGATGATGCCGACGGCGAAAGCGGCGAGCGCGAGCAGCGTCAGCAGCCCGATGCGCAGCACCAGGCTATAGGCGAACCCCGGTTTTCTGAATGAAATGCCGCGCAAGGCGCTTCCTCCGTGCTGCCTTATCCCGCCTGCCAATGAATTTATTACGTTCTTGATTCTACGGCAGCATAACGGAGCGGCATTGGCCTTTCAAGGAAAGATCAGGGCACCACGGTGATTTCCGGCGGTTTGCCGATGTATTCCAGGCGCTTGTTCAGGGCCTCGGTGACGAAGATGCGGTTGTCGCGGTCGACGCGCATGACCAGTGGGGTCTGCATCTTGTCGGCCATCGCCCGCCAGCCATCGGGGCCGGCGACGAAAATGGGCTTGGAAGCGGCATCGGACAGGGTGCCGGTCTTGGCGCCGGCCGGGATGAGCACGGTCACCGCCTGGGTGTGATCGACTGGCCAGCCGGTGCGCGGGTCGATCAGGTGGGCGTAGCGCTTGCCGTCGAGTTCGAAGTAGCGCTGGTAGTCGCCGGAAGTGCCGATGGCCTCGCCGTCGTCGAGCATGACCGTGGCCAGCGGGCCGGGCTGGCGCGGGTGCTGGATGCCGATGCGCCATTTGCGGCCCTCCTTGCTGCCCAGGGCAAGGACGTTGCCGCCGATGTTGATCAGCGCATTGCGGATCCCCTGTTCGCGCAGGATGGCGGCGGCGCGGTCGAGGGCGACGCCCTTGAGGTAGCCGCCGAAATCGAGGGCCAGCGCCGGGTTGCGGGTGGATACCGTGGTTCCGGTAATGACCAGGTCGGCCAGCGACGGGCGTTGCCCGCGCCAGGCCTCGATGGCGGTGGGATCGGGCAGGCGCGCCTCGAATTCGTCGGCGTGAAAGCCCCACAGCTTGATCAGCCCGCCGATGCCCGGGTCGAACAGGTAATTGCCCTGCGCCGCCAGCGTCTTGGCTTCGGTCATGAATTCGGCCATTTCCGGGCTGACCGGGTGCGAACGACCGGCGGCGAAAGCGGCATTGACCCCGGTCAGTTCGGACGGCTGCCAGGCGTGATAGGTGCGGTGCATGCGGTCGAATTCGCGCAGCACCGTGGCGATGGCCTTGCGGCCCTGCTCGGGGTCAGCGTCGACGACGATGACCTCGACCCGGGTGCCGAAGACGAAGGCCTGCTGTTCCTGCAGGGGCGCCTTGCCGCAGGCGGCGAGGGTCAGCGAAAGGAGGGCGATCAGGAGAGTCCGCATGCGTGTTCGATGGCAGTGATGCAGGCGCCGGCGGAATCGAAACCGCTTTGCTGGCGGATTTCGACCATGCCGGCCGGGTGGGTGACGTTGATGCCGGTCAGCGCGTTGCCGATGACGTCGAGACCGACGATCAGCAGACCGCGCTTGAGCAGCAGCGGGCCGAGGGCTTCGCCAAGGTGGCGGTCGTGGGCGCTGACTTCCTGGGCAACGCCGGTGCCGCCGGCGGCCAGGCTGCCGCGCGTCTCGCCGGCCTTGGGAATGCGCGCCAGGCACCAGGGCACGACTTTGCCGGCGATCAGCAGGATGCGTTTGTCGCCCTGGCCGATCTCGGGCAGGTGGATCTGCGCCATGATCGTGCGGCTGCCGTGGTCGGTCAGCGTTTCGACGATGACGTTGCGGTTGGGATCGTTGCGGTGCACGCGGAAAACTGGCACCTTGCCGCAGCCGTCCAGTGGTTTGAGGACGACATCGCGCTGTTCGTCGATGAAATGCTGGATCTGCCCCATGTCGCGGCTGATCAGGCTGCTCGGCGCGAATTGCGGAAACTCGGTGATGGCCACCTTTTCCGCATGCTCGCGCAGCGCGCGCGGCCGGTTGATGACGCGTACGCCGTCGGCTTCGGCCCGCTCCAGCAGCCAGGTGGCGGCGAGGAATTCGCGGTCGAGCGGCGGGTCGAGACGGACGATGACCGCGTCCAGGCCTTTCAGCGGCCGCCATTCGCGGCCGGTTTCGCGGTACCAGTCGTGGTCGTCAGGCCGCAGGTGGAGGTGGATCAGCTCGCCGAAGACGCCGCCCGGATGGCCGGCCTCCGGCTTGCGCCAGCCAAGCGAGCTGGCTTCGATGGCGAAGACCTCATGGCCGTGGCTCTGGGCCGCGCGCATCAAGGCCACGCCGGGGTCGTTGAAAGCTTTTCGGGTGCTCAGCGGATCGACGACAAAGGCCAGCGACAGGCTGGCCCCCTTGCCCGAGATTTCCTTGGCGAAGCTGAGCTGCATTCGCCCTAGCCCGTGTTTTCCAGCTCGACCGCCGCTGCCAGGCAGGCCAGGCGGGCGACGACGCCGTAGGCGTAGAAACGGTTGGGTGGCGAATCGGGGTTGCCGCAGCGGTAGTCGGGCAGGTTGCAGCCGGTCTCGAAGGCCAGCGGCTCGAAGTGCATGCCCGGCGCGTTGAGGTTCTCGTCCTTGCCGCGGCCGGTGTGCACGCGGTAGAAGCCGCCGACGACATAGCGGTCGATCATGTAGATGACCGGCTCCGCGACCGCCTCATTGACCGTCTCGAAGGAGTGCACGCCTTCCTGGATCAGCACTTCGGAGACTTCCAGGCCTTCCTTGACCACGCTCATCTTGTTGCGCTGCTTGCGGTTGAGCGCGATCACTTCATCGACGTTGCGCACCGTCATCACGCCCATGCCGTAGGTGCCGGCGTCGGCCTTGACGACCACGTAGGGGGTTTCGGCGATGCCGTATTCGCGATACTTCTCGGCGACGATGTCGAGCACGGCCTGGACATTGGCAGCCAGGCATTCCTCGCCCTGACGTTCGTGGAAGTTGATCGAGCGGCAGACCGAGAACGCCGGGTTGATGCGCCACGGGTCGATGCCGATTTCGCGGGCGAAGTCGTTGGCGACCTGGTCGTAGGCGGCGAAGTGATTGGATTTGCGGCGCACCGCCCAGCCGGCGTGCAGCGGCGGCAGCACGTACTGTTCATCGAGATTGCCGAGGACTTCCGGGATGCCGGCCGACAGGTCGTTGTTGAGTAGGATGGCGCAGGGTTCGAAGCCGGCGACGCCGACGCGGTTGCCGCTGCGCACCAGCGGTTCGAGCAGCAGTTGCTGACCGTTCGGCAGGTCTACCGGGGTCGGTCCGGCGAGGTCGGGGATCAGCGAGCCGATCCGCACTTCCAGCCCGGTCTGCTTGAGCACGGCGGCGATCTGGGCGACGTTCTGCAGGTAGAACTGGTTGCGCGTGTGGTTCTCGGGAATGAGCAGCAGGCGCCGGGCTTCCGGGCAGAACTTCTCGATCGCGCTCATCGCGGCCTGCACGCACAGGGGCAGGAAGGCCGGGTTGAGGTTGTTGAAGCCGCCGGGGAAGAGGTTGGTATCGACCGGGGCCAGCTTGAAGCCGGAATTGCGCAGGTCGACCGAGGAATAGAAGGGCGGGGTGTGTTCCAGCCACTGTCCGCGCAGCCAGTGTTCGATCTGCGGACTGGCTTCGAGGAAGCGCCGTTCGAGTTCGAGTAGCGGGCCGGTCAGGGCCGTGGTGAGATGGGGGACCATGGTGCTGTCTCCAGGGTTTTTTGCGCGTTATTGTCGGCCGCGATGTTACACCGCGGTGCACAAAAATGGGGCCGGCGGCCGCGGTCCGGCGCGCAAAAAGGGTAAAATCCCGTCTCTTTTGAAATACTTGCCGGATCGGAATCGTCGTGCTCGTTGCTGCCAACATTACCATGCAATTCGGGGCCAAGCCCCTCTTTGAAAACGTCAATGTCAAGTTTGGCGAGGGCTATCGTTACGGCCTGATCGGTGCCAACGGCGCCGGCAAGTCGACCTTCATGAAGATCCTGTGCGGGGCGCTTGAGCCGTCGGCCGGCAACGTCTCCAAGGACGTGCATGAACGCATGGCCTACCTGCGCCAGGACCAGTTCGCCTACGAGGACATGCGCGTCCTCGACGTGGTCATGATGGGCCACGAGGAATTGTGGAGCGCAATCCAGGAACGCGACGCCATCTACGCCAACCCGGAAGCGACCGAAGACGACTACATGCGCGCCGCCGAACTCGAAGGCAAGGTCGGTGAATACGACGGCTACACCGCCGAATCGCGCGCCGGCGAGCTGCTGCTCGGCGTCGGTATCCCGACCAGCCAGCACAACGGCCCGATGAGCGAAGTCGCCCCGGGCTGGAAGCTGCGCGTACTGCTCTGCCAGGCGCTGTTCGCCAACCCGGACATCCTGCTGCTCGACGAACCGACCAACAACCTCGACATCAACACCATCCGCTGGCTGGAAGAGGTGCTCAACAACCGCGATTCGACGATGATCATCATCTCCCACGATCGCCACTTCCTGAACCAGGTCTGCACCCACATGGCCGACCTCGACTACGGCAAGATCACCACCTACGCCGGTAACTACGACGACTTCATGGAAGCCGCGCAGCAGGCCCGCGAGCGCCAGTCGCAGGCCAATGCCAAGGCCAAGGAGCGGATCGCCGAACTGCAGACCTTCGTTCGCCGCTTCTCGGCCAACGCCTCCAAGGCCAAGCAGGCGACCAGCCGTCTGAAGCTGATCGACAAGCTCAAGCCGGAAGACGTCAAGCCGTCGTCGCGCCAGTATCCGTGGATCCGCTTCGAATACGACGAGAAGCTGAAGCTGCATCGCCAGGCGGTCGAGATCGAGAACCTGACTTTTGCCTACGAAGGCGGCGAGCGCAAGATCTTCGACAACCTGACGCTGACCATCAACGGCGGCGAGAAGATCGCCGTCATCGGCGAGAACGGCGTCGGCAAGACGACCTTCCTGAAGCTGCTGATGGGCGAACTGCAGCCGCAATACGGCACGCTGAAGTGGGCGGAAAAGGCCAAGACCGGCTACTACGCTCAGGATCACAGTGCCGAATTTGCCGGCACCCAGAGCCTGACCGAATGGATCGTCGGCTACGCCCGCGCCTCGGTCGAGGAAGGCGGCGACCTGGAAACCCTGGTGCGCGGCACCCTCGGCCGCCTGCTGTTCTCCGGCGACGAACAGAAGAAAGCCGTCAACGTCATCTCCGGCGGCGAACAGGGCCGCATGCTGTTCGGCAAGCTGATGCTGCAGAAGCCCAACGTGCTGGTGCTCGACGAACCGACCAACCACCTCGACATGGAATCGATCGAAGCGCTCAACAGCGGCCTGGAAAAATTCCCGGGTACGCTGGTCTTCGTCTCGCACGACCGCGAATTTGTCTCCTCGCTCGCCACCCGCGTGCTCGAAGTCAAGGGCGACGGCCGCATCGTCGATTACCTGGGCGGCTACGAGGACTATCTGGCCTCGCAGGGCGTCGAGTAAGCCCGGCTAACGCCACCGACAAGCCGAAGCTCAGTCTTCGGCTTTTTTACGGGCATCCAGCCAGTGCAGCAGGCTGGCGAACAGTTGTTCCGGGATGACCGGCTTGCCGATGTGGTCGTTCATGCCGGCGTCGAGGCAGCGTTGTTTGTCTTCGGCGAAGGCATTGGCGGTCATGGCCAGGATCGGGGTGTCGCGGTTCAGGCTGTCGGTGCGGATGGCGCGGCTGGCTTCGATGCCATTCATCAGCGGCATCTGCATGTCCATCAGGATCAATGCGTAGGGCGTCAGGCGGGCGAGACCGACGGCTTCCTGGCCGTTGTTGGCGAGGTCGATGCGAATCCCCGTTTCTTCCAGCAAGCCGAGTGTGACTTCCTGGTTGATCGGCTCGTCTTCGGCGAGCAGGATGCGGCAGCCGCGGTGGCGGCGGGCGAGTTGTGCTTCAGCCGATTCTCCCGGTGCCACGGCGATGGTCGGTTGAGCATGGCTTGCCGCCTTGCGCAGGCGGATGGTGAACCAGAAGCAGCTACCCCGGCCGGGTGCGCTGTCCACCCCGATTTCACCGCCCATCAGGTGCACCAGCTTCTTGCTGATCGCCAGCCCGAGGCCGGTGCCGCCGTACTTGCGCGTGGTCGAGCTGTCGGCCTGCTCGAAGGCATTGAACAGCCGGCGCACGTGCTCGGCGTCGATGCCGATGCCGGTGTCGCGGATGGCGAAACGCAGCAGGCTGTCGTCGGCGGTCGATTCGAGGACCGAGACGCTGACGACGACTTCGCCGCGTTCGGTGAATTTGACGGCATTGCCGGCCAGGTTGGTGAGTACCTGGCCGAGCCGCAGGGCATCGCCGCTGAAGCTGCCGGCGGCTTCCGTGGGCAGTGGGTCGATGCGGAAATCGAGTCGTTTCTCGGCAGCCTTGTGACCTAGCAGGTCGGCCAGGTTGTCGAGCACCTGCTCGAGACGGAATTCCGCATTTTCCAGGCCGAGGTGCTCGGCTTCGATCTTGGACAGGTCGAGGATGTCGTTGAGGATCAGCAGCAGGCGATTGGCGGCTTCCATGGCCCGACCCAGCTGGTGCTGCATCTTCTGGTCGGCAACCCGGGCGCGGACCAGCGAGATCATGCCCATGATGCCGTGCATCGGGGTGCGTAGCTCGTGGCTCATGTTGGCGAGGAAGGCGGATTTCGCCTTGTTCGCCGATTCGGCAGCTTCCTTGGCTTGCTGCAGGGTCTGGTTGGCAATTTCCAGGTCGACGTTGAGTGCCTGGATGCGTGCCTCCGAGCGCATCCGCTCGGCGATTTCGACTTCCATGCGCTCGTTGCCGCTGCGCAGTTCGGCGGCCTGGCGTTCGAGGCTGTCGGTGTGGTCGCGCAGTTGCCGCGCCATGTCGTCAATGGCCTCGTAGAGGCTGGAGACTTCGCGCAGCGGGGTGCTGTCGCCGCCGGTCGGGCGCCAGTTGCCGGCGGCGATGCTGGCGGCGGCGCCGGACAGGCGGATCAACGGGCGCGAAATCCAGTCGCTGGCAAGCAGACCGATGAAAATGCCGAAGCCGGTGATCAGCAGGCCGAGGTAGATGACGTTCTGCAGCATGCTGCTGGCCAGCGTGTCGAAATGTGATTGCGGCAGGATCAGGCCGATGTTCAGCGCCTGCCCCTGCTCCAGCTGGTGTCGTCGCCAGTCGACCAGATAGCGTTTGTCGTCGACCACCGCGAAGGCGCTGCCTTCGGGTTTGCCGGCGTCGTTCATGAGGCTCGCGGCAGCGCGCAGCAGGGGATCGTCGCTACCAGCCAGCGTGACCCGGGTTGTTCCTCCGTCGCTCCGGTAGATCGGGTGTGTGCTGGAGCTGGCCAGCAGTTTGCCGTCGCTTTCGGCGAGGAAGGCGATTCCCCCGGAGTCCTCGCTCATTTCGGCAAGCAGGGTTGATAGCTGGGACAGGGCGACGTCGGCGGTAGTGACGCCGATGAAGCGACCGGCCGGATCGTGGAGCGGCGACGACATGCCGATGCCCATGGTGTCGTAAGCGCCCTGGGCGTCGTTGATGGCGTAGCGGTAGGCGGGGTACCAGGCGATGCGGCCGTTTTCGCGGGCGGCAACGAACCATGGACGGGTGCGCGCATCGAAGGCGTTGTTGGTCTGGGTTACCAGTGTGGTTGGCCGGGCTGCATCGTCCACCCGGTAAATGTGCATGCTCCGGTTGTCGGCAATGCGGGCATGCAGCAGGCGCAGGCCGCGGTCGGCACCGAGTGGTGGCCGGCTGCCGGCATAGTATTCGCCGTCGCTCATGCCGGCGGAGATGAAGGTCAGCAGGGGTTGCTGGCGGATCTGCAGGAGGAAGTCCTGCATCATCCGCTCGCGCTGATCGGGATCAAGCAGGCCGGCGCGGGCTTGCTCGACATTGAAGGCGACAACCCGTCTGGGTACTTCGAAAAAGGCCGCAACCCGGTCATGGATGCGTTCGCCGAGTGCGTCGGCCATGTTCTGGGCGAAGCGGTCGGCGGCCTGGCGGGCATTGACGTAGGAAATCCAGCCGCTGACGACGACAATGGGCAACAGGACGAGCAGCAGGGAACCGATCAGGAAGGTGCGCAGGCCGATGCGGCCGACTCGAGTCACCGGGTTGTCGTTGTGGTGGCGGAACAACTGGCGCAGCATCAGGGCCAGGGTCAGCAAGGCAATCACGCCGCGGGTCAGCCACTGGCGCAGCGTGTTGTAGGGGTCGCCGGCCAGCGGTTTGGCGGCCAGGCGCCATTCGCCGCCGGGCAGATGGACGTCGATGGCGACATGCGCCTGCTTGAACAGTGCCGGGTCTCCATAAAATACTTCCCCGCTCGCACCAGAGCCGTCGCGGCCGCGGATGGCCAGGGTGAAGCGGCTGTCGCGACCGATCAGGCCGGCATCGCCGAGCACCCCGTCGAGATCGATGGCCGAGGAGACGACGCCCCGGAATTCCTCTGCCTGGCCCTCGCCGACGGAAAAATAGATCGGTGTGCGGCTGACCAGGCCGGGGCGGCCGCTCTGTACCAGGTCGATAGGCCCGGTCAGCACCGTGTCGCGGACGGCCAGCATGCGCTCGATGCCGGTCATGATGTAGGGCCGGTTGGCGTAATTCATCCCCTGGACAGCTTCGTTACCGGCGAAGGGATGGACGAAAACCACTTCGTAATGGCGCGACAGCGTCAGGTTGATGATGTTGCGGTGTTCGTCGATCAGCTTGTCGGAGAGTTCGCGCAGGCGGGCTTCGTCGAAGTTGAGGTCGGGCGGCAGGGTCGCGGCGAAATCGTAGTGAATCTGCTTGTGGTTCTGCAGGTCGCGCTCAAGCCGCAGGGCAGCGGAGCGCAACTGCGTCTCGGTCTGTTGCAGGTCGAGTGCTTCGACCTGTTGCCGATCAACATGGGTCAGGACAATGGCCAGTAACCAGCCGCCGATGGCGATGGCCAGCAGTTGCAACCAGGTGCCGGCGGCAAGGTTGCGGAAGGGATTCACGCTTATTGGCCCAGCCCTTTGCGCAGGCGGTCGAGCAGCCAGGCAAAGCCGACCAGCAGGACGAGGCGCTGCAGCGTGTTGAACAGCAGCGGACCGCGTTCTAGTCCGCCGGCGCTCAGTTGCCGTTCGGCGAGGTACCACAGCACGGCAGCCAGCACGGCCAGCATGGCAGCTCGCGGCAGGCTGATGAACCAGGCGACGGCGGCGATCGGCAGCAGGAAAAAGAGGTGGAATTCTTGGCTGGCCGGGCTGTTCATGCGCAGGTAACCGACCAGGCCGGTGACGACGATGGCGGCTGCCCAGATACCGATCTGGGCCAGCGGTTTGGGGCGTGCGGCGAAGAGGGGATGCAGGTTCATGGCGAGATGTTCGGGTATTCCCGCTCGGCAATCAAGCGTACCCAGGCCAGTGGGCTGAAACTGCTATCGGCGAACAGGGCGACGGCGACCGTCAACACGGCCGTGAACAGCGGCGGCAGAAGCAGCAGCCAGGCGGTTTCGCGTCGGCCGGCCGGGTGGATTTCCTCGTGCGGCCAGTCGGGCGGCGGCAGCTTGAGCCAGGCCCGGTGGAGTATCGGCAGGAAATAGGCGGCGTTGAGCAGGCTCGACCCCCACAGCACCCAGATCGCCCAGTCCATACCGGCAGCGCTGGCGCCGTCGGACAGCCAGGCCTTGCTCACCGCGCCAGCGGTCAGCGGCGCGCCCATCATGCCCAGGGCGCCGATGCTGAAGGCCAGCGTGGTCAGCGGCATGCGCCGGCCGACCCCGTCCATTTCGCTGACCTTGTGGATGCCCAGGGTCTCGGCGTAATTGCCGGCGCAGAAGAACAGGGTGATCTTCATGATGCCCTGGTGCACCAGGTGCACCAGGCCGCCGATGGTGCCGAGCGGCCCGAACAGCGCGACGCCGAGGACGATGTAGGAAACCTGGCTGACGGTCGAGAAGGCCAGCCGCTTCTTCAGATCGTTCTGGAACAGCGCCCGGCTACTGCCCCAGAGGATGGTGACGGCGGCGATGACGGCCAGCGGCAGCAGCAGGCCGAGCGACTGGGCGAACTCGACGCCGTAGATTTCATAGACGATGCGGACGATGCCGAAGGCGCCGGCCTTGACCACCGCGACCGCATGCAGCAGCGCCGAGACCGGCGCCGGGGCGACCATCGCCTGCGGCAGCCAGCCGTGCAGCGGGACGATGGCGGCCTTGACGCCGACCCCGGCGATCAGCAGCGCGAAAATCAGCTGCAGGGTCAGCGGGTCGAGTCCCGGGATGGCGGCGAGCAGGCCGCCCTGGGTGAATTCGCCGGGGCCGGCCAGGTGGTCGAGCCAGACGATGCCGGCGAGCAGCGCGGCGCCGCCGGCCAGGGTGTAGGCGAGGTAGATGCTGCCGCCGCGCATCGCCTGCGGCGTGCCGCGATGGACGACCAGCGGGAAGGTGGCCAGCGTCAGCAACTCGTAGAAGACGAAGAAGGTGAACAGGTTGCCGGCCATGGCGATGCCCATGGTCGCGGTAACGCACAGGCTGAAGAAACCGAAGAAACGGCTGCGGTGCGGCGCGTGTTCGAGATAGCCGATCGCGTACAGCGTGGTGAACAGCCACAGTACCGCCGATAATGTGACGAAGAGCAGGGCCAGGGCGTCGGCCTTGAAGACGATTTCGATGCCGGGCGCGATGGCATGGCGCAGGCCGTATTCCTCGCCGGCGGCGACGCCGGCAATGAGCAGCCCGACCAGCCCGGCCTTGGCCAGCGCACCGGCTAGGTTGAGCGCAGTGCGCAGGGCGACGCGCTTTTCCGGCAGGGCGAAGATGATCAGCCCCGGCAACAGCGACGAGGCGATCACGGCCAGCGGCAGCCACTGGTTGCTGGTCATGGCTGGACTCCGGCGATCAGTGCGAGCAGCGGGGCCGCGCCCAGGCCGATCAGCACGCTGCCGGCGGCCAGCGCGAACGCCGTCCATTCGAGCAGCGCCGCCGGCCGCTGCGGCAGCGGCACATCCTCGTGCGCGGTGGGGCGGCGGAAAGCCAGGCGCAGCACGCGGAACACGTAGATGCCGGCAAGCAGGCCACCGCTGAGCGCGACGACGACAATCCACGGCTGACCGGCGACGAGCGCGGCGTCGATCAGCAGCCACTTGGCCAGGAAACCGCCCGACGGCGGCAGGCCCATCAGTGTCACTCCGGCCAGCGCGAAGGCGAACAAGGTCACCGGCAGATGTGCGGCGGCACCGGCGACGCCGAGCACCCGGTCGCTGCCGCCGACCTTGATCAGCGTGCCGGCGGCGACGAACATCGCCGCCTTCGCCAGGCCGTGCGCCGTCGCCTGCAGGATGCCGGCCTGCAGCGCCAGGGCGCCGGTGCCGAGCAGCGGGAAAATCAGGAACAGGTAGCCGAGCTGGGCAACCGTCGAATAGGCGACCAGCATCTTCAGCCGGTCGGCGCGGATGGCCCGCCACGACCCCCAGAGGATGGCGGTGGCGCCGAGCGCGGCCGGCACCTGGGCGAGCGCCGGTAGGGCCTCGGTCAGCGCGGCGAAGGGGCCGAGCCAGAGACGCAGGAAGAGGTAGAACGAGGCCTTGACCACCAGCGCCGAGAGCAACGCCGACACCGGCGCCGGGGCGCCGCCGTGGGCCGGCGGCAGCCAGAAGTGGAAGGGCAGCAGGGCGGTCTTCAGCAGCAGCCCGGTCAGCATCAGGCCGCCGGCCAGCCATACGGCGAGCGGTGCTTCGGCGGTGATCAGGGTACCGAGCAGGCTGGCCGAGACGGTGCCGTAACTGCCGTAGATCAGCGCCACGCCAAACAGGTAGGCGCCCGAGCCGACCAGCGTCGCCAGCAGGTAGCGCAAGGCGGCGGCGATCTGCGCTGCGCCGCCGCCGGCGGCGACCAGCCCGACGGCGGCCAGGCCGACCAGTTCCAGCGTCACGTAGAGGTTGAACAGGTCGCCGGAGAGGAAGAGCGCGTTCATGCCGGCCAAGAGGAAGCCGGTCAGCGGCCAGAAGGCCGGCGGCGTCGCCCGGCTGAAATAGCTGCGGGCGTAGAGCGCCAGCGCCAGCGCGACGCCCTGGGTGAGCAGCAGCATGACCAGCGACAGGCCGTCGGCGACCAGGCGGATACCCAGCGGCTCGGCCCAGCCGCCGGCCAGATGGCCGATGCTGCCGTGGCCGGCCACGTCGCTGGCGAGGACGATGACGCACAGCAACTGGCCGCCGGTGCCGGCCAGCGCCAGCGCCGGCCCATGGCGTTCGGCGGCGACGAAGGCCAGCGTCGCCCATAACAGCGGCAGCAGGATCAGCCAGGCGAGCGGATCGAGTAGCGGGCTCATCGGGCGGACTTCCGTCTTTCGTTGGCCTTGCGCCGGACCCGCCGGCCGGTGTCGCGGACCCGCGCGATGTCGTCGCGCCCGGTCAGCGCGTGCCAGCGGCGGGCCAGGGTCAGCGCCAGCGCGGTGGCGGCCACGGCGACGACGATGCCGGTCAGCACCATGGCTTGCGGCACCGGGTCCGGCGTGCCGTCGCGCTGGGCCAGCCCGACCAGCACCAGGAAGGCGCCGCTGCCCATCAGGTTGAAGGCGAGGATGCGGCGCAACAAGGCCTTGAGCAGCAGCACGCCGCCGAGCCCGAGGACGAACAGCAGGCAGCCGGTGGCGGCGTAGATCAGGCCGGCGCTCATCGCTGTTCCTCCGGTGCCCGCAGCAGGAAGAAGGCGGCCAGATTGACCGCCAGCGAGACGGTCAGCCCGCTCTCGATCAGCACGATCAGGAGGCCGGCGTGTTCCGGCGGATAGCGCAGCAGGCCGCCGTTGGCCAGCAGCGCGGCGGCGATGGCGAGGAAGAGCAGGAAGCCGCCGGCGATCGCCAGCCGGGAGCCGCGCCGGTCGCGTGGCCAGGGGGCGAGGATTTCGGCCAGGTGCAGCAGCACCGCCGCGGCGGCGAGCACGGCGGCGGCCTGGAAGGCACCGCCGGGGCGGAAGGCACCGGCCCACAGCAGATAGACGGCGGCCAGCACCATCAACGGTACGGCCAGGCGGGCCAGCGTTGGCAGCATGGCGTTGCGGCTGCCGGTCGGCGGTGGCGGCGGCAGGCCGGCGGCGAGCATGCCGAGCAGAGCGATGATCAGGACGGCGACTTCGAGGAAGGTGTCGTAGCCGCGGAAATTGAGCAGCACGGCGGTGACCGGGTGGCTGACGCCGCTGGCGCCGAGGTTGGCGGCGACTTCCCCGGCCAGCTTGACCGGTGCCGGCGGCAGGCCGAGCACGGCGACCAGCAGCGCGGCGGCGAGGCCGAGCAGGGCGACGACGGTCAGGCTGCGGATCGGCGGATTCATGATCGCGGTTCCTCGTCGTCCGGTCGGCGGGCGCGCAGCGCGGCGACCGCGTCGAGCAGCAGGGCGCCGGTCAGGCCGGCGCCGATGGCGGCTTCGGCGAGTGCGATGTCGGGGGCGTCGAGACGGGCCCAGACCAGTGTCAGCAAGAGGCCGAAAACGATGAACAGGATCACCGCCCGGCCGATCTGCGGCGTCGCCAGCGTACGCCAGGCGCTCCACAGCAGGGCGGCGGCGAGCAGCAGGTCGAAGGCGGTGCTCACGGCTGCCGCTCCTTTTGCGTCTCCTGCCAGGGCGCAACGCCCAGGCGTGCGGCGCGGCGGGCGATGCTGTAGCCGACGGCGGCGCTGGCGATCAGCGCCAGTGGCCAGATCGCCAGCAGTTTCAGTGCCACGGCCAAGCTGTCGGCCTGCAGCGCCAGGCCGGCGAGCACGCAGCCGAGCCCGAGGTTGTCGGCCTTGGCCAGCGCGTGCAGGCGGGTGTAGATGTCGGGAAAACGCAGCAGACCGACCGTGCCGGCGAAGAAGAAGGCGGCGCCGGCGAGCAGGAGCAGGGCGGAGAGCAGGTCAGGCAGCATCGTCTTCCTCCCCGGGTTTCTGCCAGGCGCGCTGGGCGAAGGCGATGCCGCTGATGGCGGCGAGCAGGGCCAGCGTCAGGGCGACGTCGACCAGCGCCGGGTGGCCGCCGGCAAAGGCCAGCAGGACGAGGATGCCGACGCCGGTGCTGCCGAACAGCAGCGCCGCCAGCATGCGGTCGGCCGGGCTCGGGCCGCGCGCCGCGCGCCACAGCGCGGCGATCAGGTTGAGCAGCAGGAAGATGGCCAGTCCCAGGCTGAGCGCAGCGATGTCGAGGTTCATCGTGCCTCCCCGAAGACGGCGGCGACGCGATTGGCCAGGCGGGCGGCATCGTCGGCGAGCGGTTGCCGCCGGTCGAGGACATGGACGAGCAGGGTGTCGCCCTGCAGGCGCACCCCGAGCGTGCCCGGCATCAGGCTCAGGGCGGCGGTGAACAGCAGGCGCGGCAGGCCCGGCGGCAAAGTCAGCGGCACTTCGATCAGCGCCGGTTGCCAGTCCGGCCGTCGCTGCAGCGCCAGCCAGGCGACCTGGACGCCGCCGGCCAGTGACTGGCGGACGAACCAGGCGAGGAAACGAAGCAGTCCGCCCGCCGAGATCGGCGGCAGGGTCTTCGCCGGCAGCAGCCACAGGCTGGCGGCGGTGGCGCCGGCAACGCCGGCCAGTGCCAGCGGCCAGGCGTTCAGGTTGCCTTCGGCCGCTACCAGCCAGAGCAGCGCGAAGATACCGGCCCGGCGCAGGGCGCTGCGGCTTGTCGCGGCGGAGCTGAACTGTTGGCGGGGTGTCATGAGCGGGCCGGTATCCGATGGGTTTCTACAACAGACCGGCGGCGGCTCAGCGCGTTCCCACCAGCCAGCGCTTTTCCATTTCCATGATCAGGAAGACGACGGCGCCGATCGCCAGCGGTACCAGCCAGTGGCGCAGCGCCAGCGGCGTCGTGCCGAAGGCGCTGTTCATCGGCGGCAGGTAGACGAAGGCCAGTTGCAGCAGGAACAGCACGCCGACGGCCAGCCAGACCGCCCGGTTGGTGAACAGCAGGTCGAGACGCAGGCTGGAGGTGGTCAGGAAGCGGGCGTTGAAGAGGTAGAAGGCCTGGGCGACGACCAGCGTGTTGACGGCCATGGTGCGGGCCAGGTCGATCGGCATGCCGAGTGCCAGCTCGACTTCGAACATGGCGATGGTGGCGCCGCCGATGAGCATCGAGACGATGGCCAGACGGATGATGAAAGTGCGGTCGAGGATCGGCGTTCCCGGCTTGCGCGGCGGGCGCCGCATGATCCCCGGTTCGGCCGGTTCGAAGGCCAGGGCCATGGCCAGGGTGATGGCGACGACCATGTTCACCCACAGGATCTGCACCGGGGTCAGCGGCAGGGTCAGCCCGAACAGCACCGCCACCAGCATCACGAAGCCCTGGCCGCCGTTGGTCGGCAGGATGAACAGGATGGCTTTCTTCAGGTTGTCGTAGATGGTCCGGCCTTCCTCGACGGCACGTTCGATCGACGAGAAATTGTCGTCGGCGAGGACGATTTCGGCGGCTTCCTTGGTCGCTTCGGTGCCCTTGATGCCCATCGCCACGCCGACGTCGGCGCGTTTCAGTGCCGGCGCGTCGTTGACGCCGTCGCCGGTCATGGCGACGACCTCGCCGTTGGCCTGCAGCGCGGTGACGATGCGCAGCTTGTGCTCGGGGCTGGTGCGGGCAAAGATGTCGCAGTCGCGGACGATGCGGCGCAGCGCGTCGTCGTCGGCGGCTTCCAGTTCGGCACCGGTGACGACCTTGAGCGTATCGGCCGTGCCGATGCCCATCTCGATGCCGATGGCGCGGGCGGTGCCGGCGTGGTCGCCGGTGATCATCTTGACCCGGATGCCGGCGCCGTGACACGAGGCGATGGCCTGGATGGCCTCCGGTCGCGGCGGGTCGATGATGCCGACCAGGCCGAGGAAAATCATGCCGCTGTCGAGGTCGTCGATGTCCAGATGCTGGCGACCGTCGTCCACGGGACGGGCAGCGGCGGCGAGCACGCGCAGGCCTTCCTGGCTGAGCCGGTCGATCTCGTGCTCCCAGTAGGCGCGGTCGAGCGCCTGCGGTGTGCCGTCGGCGCCCAGTTCTTCGGCGCAGCGGTCGAGCAGGCGGTCGGGCGCGCCCTTCAACAGGATACGGCGCAGGCCGGACGGGGTGTCGGCCAGCGTCGCCATGAATTTGTTGACCGACTCGAAGGGAATGGTCGCATGCCGGGTGTGCCGGTCGGCCGAGAATCCGGCCTTGTGCGCCAGCGTGCGCAGCGCGCCTTCGGTCGGTTCGCCGGTCACTCGCCACTGGCCGCCGTCCTCGGCGACGTGGGTGTCGTTGGCGACGGCGACGACTTCGATCAGCGCGTGCAGGTGCGCGTGCCCGGCCAGTTCGATCAGTTGCCCGTCGAGCGTGATCTGGCCTTGCGGCGCGTAGCCGGTGCCGCTGACCAGGTAGTTGCCGGCGCGGGTGATGACGTGGCGGGCGGTCATCTCGTTCTTGGTCAGCGTGCCGGTCTTGTCCGAGCAGACGACGGTCACCGAACCCAGCGTTTCGACCGCGGTGAGCTTGCGGGTGATCGCGTTGCAGCGGGCCATACGCTGCACGCCGAGGGCCAGCGTGATGGTCAGGATGGCCGGCAGGCCTTCGGGAATGGCGGCGACGGCGAAGCCGATGGCGGCGAGGAAGACTTCGCCGAGCGGGAAGGCATGCAGACCGATGCCGACCGCGACCATCAGTGCAGCGAGGCCGACGATGACCGCCGACAACTGCTTGCTGAACTGCGCCATCTGGCGGGTCAGCGGCGTCTGCAGGGTTTCGACTTCGGCGATCAGGCGGTTGATGCGGCCGATCTCGGTGTTCGGGCCGGTGGCGGTGATCACGCCCAGGCCCCGGCCAGCGGCAACCAGGGTGCCGGAATAGGCCATGCAGAAGCGGTCGCCGATGCCGGCGTCGGCGGCGACCGGGTCGGCGCTCTTGTCGCTGGGCACCGATTCGCCGGTCAGTGCCGATTCCTCGATGCGCAGGTTGGTTGCTTCGAGCAGACGCAGGTCGGCCGGGACCCGGTCGCCCGATTTCAGGCGGACGATGTCACCCGGCACCAGGCCGTCGGCGTCGATCTGCGTCCACTCGCCCTGGCGCCGGACCTGGGCGCTGGCCGACAGCATCTTGCGGATGCCGGCCAGGGCTTCCTCGGCCTTGCCTTCCTGGATGAAGCCGATGATCGCGTTGATGACGACGACGCCGACGATGACGCCGGTGTCGATCCAGTGACCGAGCAGCGCGGTGATGCCGGCGGCGATCAGCAGGATGTAGATGAGGATGTCGTGGAAGTGCTTGAAGAAGCGCTTGAACAGGCTGTCTCGCGGCGGCGCGGGGAGGCGGTTGGGACCGGTTTCGGCGAGACGGCGGGCGGCTTCTTGCGTACTCAGGCCGTTGGCGTCGGCGGTCAGGTCGGCGAGGACCCGGTCGGTGTTCAGGGCGTGGGGCGGGGTACGATGTGGCGGGGTCACGGGGCCTCCGGGAATGCTTACTGGCAGGTACCCTCGGCGGCAAGGGTGCGGATGATGCGGACGCAGTCGAGATCGGACTGGTGGTAGGCGGATTTGACGTACTCGATGTAGGCCGCCTCCTCGCTCCCGGCCTCGATCGCCAGTCCGGTGACGTAGCTGAAGCGCAGGAAGAGATGGCCGTCGTGCGGTTCCTCGATGCGGATGGTCAGGCTGCCGCCGGGTTGTACTTCGCTCGGTTCGATGTCGAAGCGGACCGCCTGTTCCTCGGTCAGGGTGACGCGGTCGCGGATGCGGGCGGCGCCGAAATCGAGTTCGCGCACGGCGCTGTCGGCTTGCCGCTCGAGCATGGTGAAATCGGCCAGTCCGGGCAGGAACAGCAGCGGATTGTCGACGCGCTGGAGCAGGCCGAGCCACAGTTGGCGGCGCGTCAGTTGCATGACCAGCGGGTTGCCGGGGTCGTTTATGGCAATCAGATGTTCGAAGTTCATGCGCCGATGGTAGCATCCTCACATGCAACTTGAACGTATCCTCCAAAGCCACGGCTTCGGCACCCGCAAGGCCTGCCGCGCCATGATCCGGCGCGAACGGGTGAGCGTCGCCGGGCAGATTGTCGACGACCCCTTTGCCGATCTCGCCACCGACGGGCTGGTCTTTTCCGTCGACGGGACCGACTGGCCGTTCCGCGAGCAGGCCAGCCTGCTGCTCTACAAACCCGCCGGTTACGAATGCTCGCGCAAGCCGCAGCATCATCCCTCGGTGCTCGAACTGCTGCCCCTGCCGCTGCGCGAGCGCGGCGTCCAGCCGATCGGCCGGCTCGACGAAGACACCACCGGCCTGCTGCTGATCACCGACGACGGGCAACTCAATCACGAATTGTCCTCGGGCAAGCGCAAGGTGCCCAAGGTTTATCTGGCGACGGTCAAGCACGCGCTCGACGCTGCCCAGATCGAACAATTGCTCGCCGGCGTGCTGCTTCACGACGAGCCGGCGCCGATTGCCGCGGCTGCCGCCGAGATCGTCGACGATCATCGGTTGCGCCTGACGGTGACCGAAGGCAAATACCATCAGGTCAAGCGCATGGTCGCCGCCGTCGGTAACCGGGTCGAGTCACTGCATCGCGAGGCGCTGGCCGATCTGCGCCTGCCTGACGGCCTCAAGCCGGGCGAATGGCGCTGGCTGGACGCCGAGGACATGAAACAACTGGGGGTGTCGCCATGACCCTGACCGAAATGCGTTACATCGTCGCCCTGGCGCGCGAGCGCCATTTCGGGCGAGCGGCGGAAGCCTGCCATGTCAGCCAGCCGACGTTGTCGGTGGCCCTGAAGAAGGTTGAAGGACAGATCGGTACCGCGCTGTTCGAGCGCACCGCCAGCGACGTGCGCATCACCGCGCTCGGCGAACGCATCGTCGAGCAGGCCAAGCGCGTCCTCGACGAAGCGGTCAAGCTCGAGGAAATCGCCGAAGCCACCGGCGATCCGATGAGCGGTCAGTTGCGTGTCGGCATCATCTACACCATCGCGCCTTACCTGCTGCCGCAGCTGATTCCGGCGTTGAGCCGGCTGGCGCCGAAAATGCCGCTGTTCCTCAAGGAGGATTTCACGGCCAACCTGATCCCGGCGTTGAAGTCCGGCGAGCTCGACGTGATCGTCATCGCGCTGCCCTTTGCCGAACCGGGGCTGGTCGCCCAGCCGGTCTATGACGAGCCTTTCCGCGTCGTCGTCCCGGCCGGGCACGACTGGGTCGGACGCGAAGACATTCCGGCCGACGAACTCGACGGCCAGAACCTGTTGCTGCTCGGCCAGGGCAACTGCTTCCGCGATCAGGTGCTGGAATCCTGCCCGCGCCTGAGCGGTCAGGATGCGCTGGATCACTCGCTGGAAGGCAGTTCGCTGGAAACCATCCGCTACATGGTTGCCAGCGGCGCCGGCGTCGCCGTGATGCCGAGTACCGCCGCCGACCCGCTGATCGACAAGGAGCCGATGGTGCGCGTGCTACCGTTTGCCGGCCCGCCGCCGGCACGGACGGTTGGCCTGGTCTGGCGGGTGACCTATCCGCGACCCCAGGCCATCGACGTGTTGCGGGCCGCCGTCCTGTCCTGCCAGCTACCCGGCGCCACCCCGCACCGCTGAGGTTTCACGTGAAACGCCTGACTGTCCTCCTGCTGACGTTCCTGCTGGGGACGGTCCTGTCGGGCATGGTCCAGGCGACGCCGGAGCGCATTCGCGTGGTCGGCGACAGGAACTTCCCGCCTTATCTGTTTCTCAGCGCCGACGGTCACCCGGAGGGCTATACCGTCGATCTGTGGCGCCTGTGGGAGCGCAAGACCGGCATTCCCGTCGAACTCAAGGCGATGGACTGGGCCGATGCCCAGGCCAGCCTCCTGGGCGGCGAAGCCGATGTGATCGAGAACATCTACCGGACGCCGGGGCGCGAACCGCTGTATGAATTTTCCCAGCCGTATTCGACCCAGCGCAGCTTCATTTACACGCACGAGAGCATCAGTGGCGTCGGTAGCCCGGCAACGCTCAAGGGTTTCCTGATCGGGGTCGAGGAGGGCGATGCCTGCGGCGAGGTGCTGGCGGCCCGGGGTATCACGACCTTGCAGCATTACCGCGATTATTCACAGATGATCCAGGCGGCGATCGACCAGGAAATCAAGCTGTTCTGCCTCGATGAAGCGCCCGCCGCCTATTACCTGTACCGGTTCAAGGTCCAGGATCAGTTCCGCCAGGCTTTCGAGTTGTATCGCGGGGAAATGCGCCGTGCCGTGCGCAAGGGCAATGGCGAACTGCTGGCCATCGTCGAAGCCGGCATGGCCTCGATCAGCAAGGAGGAGCTGGCGGCGCTCCATGAGAAATGGATGGGCAAGCCGTTGTTGCTGGCGCCGTATGCCCGTTTCATCGGTTTCGGCCTGTCCATCCTGCTCTTGCTCGGCGCTGTTCTGGCGTTGTGGGTTTTCCTGTTGCGCCGCGTGGTCAACCAGCGCACGGCGGAACTGGAGATGCGGCGGGCGCAACTGAATACCGTCGTCAGCACGATTCCCGACCTGGTCTGGCTGAAGGATGTCGAGGGGACCTATCTGGCCTGCAATCGTCGCTTCGAGCAGTTGTTCGGGGCGACCGAAGCCGAGATTGTGGGGCGAACCGATTACGATTTCGTTGGCCAGGAACTGGCCGATTTCTTCCGCGAAAACGATCGCAAGGCAATGGCTGCTGGTTATCCGTCGCTCAATGAAGAGTGGCTGACTTTTGCCGAGGGCGGGGAGCGTCTGTTGTTCGAGACGATAAAAACGCCGATGCTTGATCGCCAAGGGAAACTGATCGGAGTGCTTGGTATCGCCCGTGATATCACGCATCACCGTGAAACGGAAAACGAACTGAGGGCCAGCGAGGAAAAACTGCGTCGCTACCGTGAACAGCTCGAGGATCTGGTCGACGAACGCACCCGGCAACTGGCGCAGGCCCGGGACGCCGCCGAGAGCGCGAATCGGGCCAAGAGCGCATTTCTGGCCAACATGAGTCACGAAATCCGCACGCCGATGAATGCGATTATCGGCATGTCGCATGTGCTGCACCGCAAGCTTGCCGATCCCGAGCTGATCGACCGGCTGGACAAGATCGACGAGGCGGCGCGGCACCTGCTGGCAATCATCAACGACCTGCTCGACCTTTCCAAGATCGACGCCGACAAGCTGCAACTGGAGCAGCGGCCAGTCGAGCCGGCCGGCATCATGGACAATATCGTGTCCATGCTGGCGGTGCAGGCGAACGCCAAGGGCATCGAGTTGCGGTACCGGGTCGGTGACATGCCGGCCGGCTTGCAGGGTGACGGCGGACGCCTGATCCAGGCCTTCCTGAACCTGGCCAGTAATGCCGTCAAATTCACCGATCACGGCAGCGTCGAACTGTCGATCGATTGCGAGCGCGTTGAAGACGGTAGCGCCGTCCTGCGGTTCACGGTGGCTGACACGGGGATCGGGATCGTCCCGGAAGTCCTGCCCGAGTTGTTCCAATCCTTCCATCAGGCTGACAATTCGACTGCCCGGCGTTTTGGCGGTACCGGCCTGGGCCTGGCGATCACTCGCCGTCTGGCCCGCCTGATGGGCGGTGATGCCGGGGTAGAGAGCGAGATCGGACGGGGTAGCCGTTTCTGGTTCACTGCCCGCCTAGCCGTGGGCGAGGCGGCACAGCCGCTGCCCAAGCCGACCGGCGGCGCCTTCCGGGCCGACCAGGTGCTGCGGGCCGAATTCCTCGGTAGCCGCGTTCTGGTGGTGGAAGACGACCCGATCAATCAGGAAGTTGCCGTCGAACTGCTGCAGATGGTGGGTCTCGAGGTCGACGTGGCCGACGACGGCTTGCTGGCTTTGGACAAGGTGAGCCAGGCCCGCCGGCCGTTTGCCCTGATCCTGATGGATCTGCAGATGCCGCGTCTGGGCGGCCTGGAAACGCTGGCGCGCCTGCAGCAGATGCCGGGATTCTCGACACCGGTGGTCGCGATGACCGCCAATGCCTTCATCGAAGACCAGCAACGCTGCCGGGACGCTGGCATGGTCGATTTCATCGCCAAGCCGGTCGATCCGGTCCTGCTCTACGAAACCGTTCTCGAGTGCTTGCGTCGGGGGCGGCCGACGGGCTGAAGACTCAGGCGTCCGCTTTTTTCTTCGCTGCAGGCTTCTTGGCTGCCGGAGCCTTCTTCTCGAACTCGAAACCGACCTTGCCTTCGGCGACGACCAGATAAGCCGAGAACTTGCGCTTGGTCCGGTTGGAGACGAACTCCCTGAGCAGGTCGGTCTTGCCGGTTTCCAGCATCTTCTTCATCTGGGCGGTGTCGACCGGCTGTTGCAGGATGATCTTGCCGGAGCGGAAATCACAGCTCTTGTCCGGGCCGACCGATTTCTCGCAGACGTAGGAGCTGCCGTGGTCATAGACATTGGCCGCGCACTTCGGACATTTGCCCAGGCTTTCCTGGCCGGAGAAATCGACCGGCTCGGCGTTGGCTTCGTCGGCTTTGTCCTGGCCGAAGTCGAATTCCGGCAGATGCTCGTCGTTGAGCTTGATCGCCGCAGCAAAACTGCGGCCCATCTTGTTGCGGAAGCCGGTCAGCGGGCCGACGTGGCGTTCGGTCAGCAGCGTCTCGATTTCGGCCGGTTCGTACTGGCGGCCGGCGACGATCTTCCACAGCGAATAGTCGCAGTCGCTGCACTGGAATTTCTTGTAGGTCTCGCGGATCAGGCCGCCGCACTTCGGGCAGGGGGCGCTGAGGATGCCGAAATCGCCGGGAATCGTGTCGCTGTCGTAGGTCTTGGCGCGTTCGACGATGTGGCGGGTCATCTCGGCGATCTCGCGCATGAATTCGTCGCGCGTGAACTCGCCCTTCTCGATGCGGCCGAGCTTCCATTCCCAGTCGCCGGTCAGTTCCGGCTGGGTCAGTTCCTTGATGCCCAGGCCATTCAACAGCGTCATCAGGTTGAAGGCCTTGGCCGTCGGGATCAGTTCGCGGCCTTCGCGCAGCATGTATTGCTCGCCGATCAGGTTCTCGATGATCTGGGCGCGCGTCGCCGGGGTGCCGAGGCCGCGGCCGGCCATCGCTGCCTTCAGTTCCTCATCGTCGACCATCTTGCCGGCGCCTTCCATAGCCGACAGCAGGGTGGCTTCCGAATAGCGCGGTGGCGGCTTGGTGGCGCTGGCCTTGACCGTGACTTCCTCGGTCTTGACCTTTTCGTCCTTGTCGACCGCGACCAGGTTGCCTTCGTCGCCGCTCTGGCCTTCCTTGCCATGAACGGCAAGCCAGCCCGGATTGACCAGAACCTTGCCTTCGGTCTTGAACGGATGCCCCTCGACCCGGGTGATGCGGGTGGTCACCATATACTCGGCGGCCGGGAAGAACACCGACAGGAAGCGGCGGACGACGAAGTCGTACAGCTTCTGCTCGGCTTCGTTGAGGTTCTTCGGCGCCTGCGGTGTGGGGATGATGGCGAAGTGATCGCTCACCTTCGCGTTATTGAAGATGCGCTTGTTCGGCAGCACCCAGTTGCGCGCCAGGACCTGGTGCGCAAACGGCGAGTAACGGGCGAGCAGGACTTCGTCGTGCCCCTTGCCGGCGCCTTCGCCGGTAAGTACGCGCATCGTTTCCTTGACCGTGGCGATGTAGTCCTCGGGCAGGCAGCGCGAGTCGGTTCGCGGGTAGGTTAGGACCTTGTGTTTTTCGTAGAGTGCCTGAGCCAGGCCGAGCGTCGTTTTGGCCGAGAAACCGAAACGGCTGTTGGCCTCGCGCTGCAGGCTGGTCAGGTCGAACAGCAGCGGCGACAGGCGGGTTTCCGGCTTGGCTTCCTCGCTGACGATGCCGGGCTTGCCCGAGGTGGCGGCCTGGATCGCTTCGGCGCGGGCCACTTCCCACAGGCGGTCGGCACGGGCGTGCTCGTCTTCCTGCTTGCCCTTGAAGCCTTCGTCGAACCATTTGCCGGTGTAATTGCCGGCCTTGGCGGCGAATTCGGCTTCGACTTCCCAGTAATCGCGCGGCTTGAAGTCGCGGATCTTGCGTTCGCGCTCGACCACGATGGCCAGTGTCGGCGTCTGCACGCGACCGACCGTGGTCAGGTGGAAGCCGCCGGTCTTCGAATTGAAGGCGGTCATCGCCCGGGTGCCGTTGATGCCGACCAGCCAGTCGGATTCGGAACGGCAGACGGCGGCGTCGGCCAGACCCTGCATTTCGCTGCCCGGGCGCAGGCGGGCGAAGCCGTCGCGGATGGCTTGCGGCGTCATCGACTGCAGCCACAGCCGCTGCACCGGTTTGCCGGCTTTGGCGTGCTGGGCGATGTAATTGAAGATCAGCTCACCTTCGCGCCCCGCGTCACAGGCGTTGACCAGGCCGGTCACATCCTTGCGCTTGATCAGCTTGTTGAGCACACGCAGGCGCGGCGCGCTCTTTTCGATCGGATTCAGCGCGAAATGCGGCGGGATCACTGGCAGGTGCGCGAAGGACCACTTGCCGCGCTTGACCTCGAATTCTTCCGGACAGGCCAGTTCGAGCAAATGGCCGACGGCCGACGAGACGACGTATTCGTCGGACTCGAAGTATTCGTCGTGCTTGGTGAAACCACCGAGCGCCTTGGCGATGTCGCTGGCGACGGAGGGTTTCTCGGCGATGATCAGTTTTTTGCTCATGGGGTCTGCCTGTCAGGTGCCGGGCATGATAAGTGGGCGCCGGACGGATTGGCAAGGGCGGACACAATTGATTTCTCGATCAATCGATGCGCTGGTAGCGATTGCCGGGCAGGACGGCGATTTTGCCGGCGAGCTCCAGACCGAGCAATTCGCTCAGCAGGCTGTCGGCGCCCAGGCCGCAGCGCTCGACCAGCTCGTCGAGTCCGCAGGGATCGTGGCCGAGTGCGTCGAGTAAGGGATGACCGTTTGCGTCATCCGCAACGGGCGCGTATCCGGTGCGCGCCTGGCCATTCAGTTCTTCGAGGATGTCGTCGGCGGTCTCGACCAGTTTCGCGCCCTGGCGGATCAGCCTGTGACAGCCTCGGGCCTGTGGCGAGTGGATTGAACCGGGGATGGCGAAAACTTCGCGCCCCTGTTCACCGGCCAGCCGGGCGGTGATCAGCGAGCCGCTTTCGGTGGCTGCCTCGACCACCAGCACGCCGCGCGACAAGCCGGCAATGAGGCGGTTGCGGCGGGGGAAATTGGCGGCATTGGCCGGCGTGCCGAGTGGAAATTCAGAAACGATGGCGCCGCGTTCGGCAATTGTCAGCGCCAGTTCACGGTTGCGGGCCGGGTAGATGCGGTTGGCGCCGGTACCGATGACCGCGACGGTGGCCCCATCGGCGGCCAGCGCACCGCGATGCGCCGCCGCGTCGATGCCCAGGGCCAGGCCGCTGACGATGCACCAGCCCTGGCCGGCCAGGGTGCGTGAGAATTGTTCGGCGTTGCGCAGCCCTTGTGGCGTGGCGTTGCGGCTGCCGACGACGCCAATCGCTGGTCCCTGCAGCAGCGCAGGATTGCCGCGCACGTAGATGACGCTCGGTGGATCGGGGATTTCCAGCAGGCTGGCCGGATAAGCCGTATCGGCCAGGGTCAGGATGTGCTGGTCCGGCTGCTCGGCCCAGTTCAGTGCCTGGGCGATATTTTCAGCGGGGTCGAAATCGAGCAGCAGGTCGGCCTTGTTGCCGATTACGCTGCGCACGGCCGACAGGCCGGCGGAGAAGATGTGGTCGGGCAGTCCGAAGGCGGCGAGCAGCTTGCGCTGCGTCTCGCCGCCGATGCCCGGAGCCAGGGTCAGGTGCAGCCAGGCTGCCAGACCCCGGGGCGGGCTCACGGATTGCCGACGGCGTCCCCGATCAGCACCGATTTGGAAGCATCGATTACCAGTGCGTAGGAAACGCGGTTAAAGGTGCGGAAGACGAAGGCCAGTGCATAGCGCTCATCCGGGATGGTGGTCGATTCGCGCTTCACGTCGTCGTCGAGGTGCAGGGCGACGCGCTTGCGGTAGAAGGCCACGACATGGCCGACCTCAATACCGTCGTCGGCCCCCTTGTTCAGGGTCACCACCGAGCTGGCGCCGCCCTCGCTGACGCCGCCGTAGATCGACATGATGCGGGCGTCGATCTTCTGCTCGGGCGAGCGCGGGACATAGGCCATGATGGTCGGTTGCGGTGCCGGCTTCAGCCAGTCGCCGCGGGAAATTTCTTCCTTGGCCAGGGTGATGCGCAGGGTTGCCGGCTCGCCGGGGCGGGTCAGTCGGGCGTTGCCGAGGAAGAAGGCTTCGTGGGCGAGCACCTCGCCGGTTTCCGGATCCTTCAGCGGCTTGCCGGGGCGGAAGACATGCCATTTTTCGACGCTGGCGTCGGGAATTCCGCTGGCGTAGGCCGTGTCGCCGCTACCGAGCAGGATGCGTTCTTCCTGGGTGGCGACGATGCGCGCCGACGTTTTCTCGATGCCGGCCTCGACAATCAACGGCTGCGAAATGAAGGGTTCGATGACATTCGGCGGGATGCTCGGGATCACCTGATCGATGGCCGTGGCATAGGCCTGCGGCTGCAGTCGGCCTTGTACCGGCTTGCCCAGGCGCAGGCGGGGATTGCCATCGGACAGGTCAAGCCAGACGATGTCGCCAGGATAGATCAGGTGGGGATTCTTGATCTGTTCCTTGTTCAGGCGCCAGATTTCCGGCCAGCGCCACGGCTTTTTCAGGAATTTTCCGGAGATGTCCCACAGCGTGTCGCCCTTGACGACGACGTGCCGGTCCGGTGGATTGCTGACCAGTTCAAGCGGCTCGGCCGCAGAAGCGCAGGCGGCTGTCGCAGCCAGGATGAGCGCGGATATAATGCGAACCATGGGTAACCCCTCACATACCGGTGGAACGCGCAGCAGCTTGTGTGGTCTTACCGGCGTCTGCAATTCGCGTTCTTATCTCGAGAATTGCTTGAGATTCTGCATGTAATCCTCTAAGCAAGCAAGCATTTATTCCCTATTTGCCATGGCCTTATTACCCATTTTGCGTTTTCCCGATCCCCGGTTGACGAAAGTCGCGGCGCCCGTGACAAAAATTGACGATAGCATTCGCCGGTTGGCGGCCGACATGGCCGAGACCATGTACGAGGCGCCCGGGATCGGGCTGGCCGCGACCCAGGTCGATGTACATAAGCGGGTAGTGGTGATCGATGTCTCCGAAGACAAGAGCGAACTGCGGGTCTTCGTCAATCCGGAACTCGACAACTGCCTCGGTCTTGCTGTCGGCGAGGAGGGATGTCTGTCGGTGCCCGGCATCTACGACAAGGTCGAGCGTGCCGAGCGCGTCACTGTCCGTTATCTCGATCTCGACGGCAAGGCCCGGGTGCTCGAAGCCGACGGCCTGCTGGCCGTATGTATACAGCACGAGATCGATCACCTGAACGGCAAGGTCTTCGTCGATCACCTGTCGCAACTGAAGCAGACGCGCATCCGCAACAAGCTGGCCAAGCAGGCACGGGTCACCGCATGAGGGTGATTTTCGCGGGCACGCCGGAGTTCGCGGCGCAGGCGCTGTCGGCCATCGTTGCCGCCGGTCATGAGGTGGCGCTGGTGCTGACCCAGCCGGATCGGCCGGCGGGGCGCGGCATGAGCCTGCAACCGTCGGCGGTCAAGCAGGTGGCGCTGGCGCACGGGATCGAGGTTTTCCAGCCGCTGACCCTGAAGGATGCCGAGGCGCAGGCAAAAGTGGCTGCCGTTGGCGCCGAGGTCATGGTCGTTGCCGCGTATGGGCTGATCCTGCCGCAGGCGGTGCTCGACCTGCCGCGTTTCGGCTGCCTGAACATCCACGCTTCGCTGTTGCCGCGCTGGCGCGGCGCGGCGCCGATCCAGCGGGCACTGCTCGCCGGTGACAGCGAGACCGGCGTCTGCATCATGCAGATGGAAGCCGGCCTCGATACCGGTCCGGTGCTCTTGCGCGAGGCCTTCCCGATTGCCGGCGACGACACCACGGCGACCCTGCACGACAAGCTCGCCGCCTGTGGCGCGAAGCTGATCGTCGATGCCCTGGCGGACCTGCCGTTACCGGCCGAAGTTCAGCCGGGCGAGGGTGTGACCTATGCGCACAAGATCGAGAAGGTGGAAGCCGCGATCGACTGGACGCGCAGCGCCGCCGAGCTCGATCGCCATATTCGTGCCTTCAATCCTTTTCCCGGTGCGCAGGCGCAGTTTGCCGGGCAGACCGTCAAACTGTGGGCGGCGCGGCCGGTTGCCGGTCAGGGCGAGCCCGGTAGTGTGCTGACGGTCGACCGTCATGCGGTGGTCATCGCCTGCGGCGAAGGCGCGTTGGCTGTGAGTGAACTGCAGAAGGCCGGCGGCAAGCGCCTGCCGGTCCAGCAGTTCCTGGCCGGTCATCCGCTGCAGCCGGGCGATCGTTTCAGCGGCCGGGATTGATCGCCGCTGGCGTTTCACGTGAAACGCGCTGACGGTGAATGTCTTCCAGCAGGCGGCCGAGCCGGTAGCCGGCTTCGGCGACCCGGCGTTCGCCCGTCGCTTGCGCCCATTGCCGATAATCTTCGTCGATCAGCAGACTGACGCTGCCCATGGTTTTCGGATAAGCCCGCTTCAGCAGCTGCCGGCTTTCATTCAGCCATTGCCGCACGTCGCCCTGTCTGGGGGCTGGCCAGTTGGCCTGCAGTGCCTCGGCCCGCAAGCGCAGGCGCTTGCCGCGCAGGCCGCTCGGGCCGGGTAGATCGTCCCACCAGGCGTGCAGCTTGACGAAAGGCTGACGGGCCGACGGATCTTCAATCAACACCGTGTTGCCGCCACGGTCTTCGCTGTATCCGGCATGGAAGGGCTGGTGCAGGTCGGCGACCAGGTGGGCGAGCCAGGGTAAGGCCCAGGCAAGCTCGGCCGGCTGCGTGCTGGTGGCGAGCAGTTCGCCAAGTTCGACGATCTTGCGGTCGATCTGCCCCCGGCCGCGTTTGCCGTGGCGGTCGAAATCGACGTAATGCCAGTCGCCATGCCGGCCCATGTCGGGAAAGCCGGGTAGAGGCGGGTTGTCTGACGGCTGGTCGGCAAAGCGCGGATCGTGACGGATGGCATCCGGCCAGGTGCTGGCCTCGGCGAATACCAGCGCCGGATCGTCGGCGCCGGCTTTTTCTCGCCAGCGGCCATGGTCAGGGTGTCGGGCTAGTGCCAGGCTGATGAATTCGCGGGTATCCGGCGCCATCTGCTGCCAGGCGATCAGGATGCCGAGCCGGTGCCCGGCACCGTTCCAGGCAAGAGCAGTGGGGCTGGTGAGCAGGAAAATGAGCAGGATGAGCAAAGGGCGCATGCCGGAATTATGCCCCGTGCGATAATCGCCACCTATGTCGCGATTGCCCTTCACCTCACTTGCCTATGCCTTGCGCGAGGCCGCCCGCATCGATGCGGCGGTATTCGCCGGTCAGAGCCTGGCCGACAACCTGCTCGGTCGCGTTGATGTCGTTGCCCGGCCGGCCGTCCAGGATCTTGTTTACGGCAGTCTGCGTGCCTTCGGTCGGGGCGATTTTTTCCTGTCGCGACTGCTGGAAAAGCCGCTGGCCGTCGATGAAGTCCGGGCGCTGCTGCTGGTTGCCCTGTATCGCCTGGAAACCCGCCCGGATGCAGCGCATACCGTGGTCGACCAGGCGGTGTCGGCGGCTGGCGAAATCCTGCACGGAAAATTCCGTGGCCTGGTCAATGCCGTATTGCGCAGCTTCTTGCGCCAGCAGGCGAGCTTGACCGCCGATGTCGCCGCCGATCCGGTCGCCCTGGCCCAGCATCCCCGCTGGTGGCTGGCGCAGCTGCAGGCCGCCTGGCCGGACGACTGGCAGCGCATCGTCGATGCCGGCAACCAGGCGCCGCCGATGGGTTTGCGCGTCAATCGGCGCCGGATCAGCCGTGATGACTATCTGCGGCAACTGACGGCGGTCGATATTGGCGCTCACCCGGTTGGCGAGGATGGACTGGCGCTGCTCAAACCGCAGCCGGTCGATCGTCTGCCCGGTTTCTTCGACGGCCTGGTCTCGGTCCAGGACCCTGGCGCCCAACGGGCCGCAGAAATCCTCGCGCCGGCTGCCGGCAGTCGCGTCCTCGACGCCTGCGCGGCACCGGGCGGCAAGACCGCGCACCTGCTTGAGCGTGCCGACCTCGACCTGCTTGCGCTCGATCTCAAACCGGCGCGCTGCCGGCGGGTCGAGGAGGGGCTGGGACGTTTGCACCTGTCGGCCCGGGTCGAAGCTGCCGATTGTGCCAAACTCGATGTCTGGTGGGACGGTCGTCCCTTCGATGCGGTGCTGGCCGACGTGCCCTGTACCGCCAGCGGCGTCGTGCGCCGCAATCCCGACGCCAAATGGCTGCGCCGGCCCGAGGATGTCGCCAGCTTTGCCGGCACCCAGGCGCGCATCCTCGATGCCCTGTGGCAGGTGTTGCGGCCGGGCGGTAGACTGCTTTATGCAACCTGTTCGGTCTTCCCGGAGGAAAACTCGGTGCAGGTCAGGAATTTCCTCGGACGCCAGACGGCGGCGGGGATCGTTCATGAAGAACAGCTTCTTCCCGATGCGGAACGCGATGGTTTCTACTACTGCCTGCTCGAAAAGCGTGCTTGAGCGCCTGCGCGGCCTGTTGCTGCTGCTGGCTTTCCTGCCGGCGCTGGCCTGGGCGGCGGAAATCGAAGTACACAATCCCGGGCTGACGGTGACTGAGGAAGGCCATCTGTTGTCCGCGGATTTCCGCTTCGAACTGAGTCCTAGCCTGGAAGAGGCGGTCAATCGCGGCGTCGTGCTGTATTTCGTTGCCGATTTCGAACTGACCCGCGAGCGCTGGTACTGGCTCGACGAGAAACTGCTCAGTCGCAGCCTGACCTACCGCCTCTCCTATCATGCGCTGACCCGTCAGTACCGTCTGAGTACCGGTGGCCTGCATCAATCCTTCGAGACGCTGGGCGAGGCACTGGCCGTGTTGCGCCGCCTGCGTCACTGGCTGGTCATTCCCCGTGATGATGCGCGCATCGTTGCCGGCGGCAATTACCAGGCTGCCGTACGCCTGCAGCTCGATGTCCGCCAGTTGCCGCGCCCCTTCCAGATCAGCGCGCTCGGCAACAAGGACTGGACGCTCGCCAGCGACTGGAATACCTGGGCGACCAAGTTGCCGGTTGCCGCCGCCGTGGAGGACAAGTGAAGCGATTTGTCGCTGCTGCCGGTGCCCTGGCTGCCGCCATCGGCGGGATCCTGTGGTTCCTGTTGCTGATGGCGACGGCGGCTGACACCGTCGTCTTCTCGCGCAACTATCCGCTGCTGATCGCGCTTAACGTCGTCCTGGCGCTCGGCATGGTGACGCTGGTCGGCTGGCAGTTGCGCAGCCTGTGGCGCGATTACAAGGCCCAGGTCTTCGGCGCCCGCCTCAAGCTGCGCCTGATGCTGATGTTTGGCGTCATCGCCGTGTTGCCGGGAGCGCTGGTTTACGGCGTGTCGGTGCAGTTCATGACCCGTTCGATCGAAAGCTGGTTCGACGTGCGCGTCGAGAAGGCACTGGAATCGGGCCTGCACCTCGGACGTTCGGCACTCGATTCATTGCTTGCCGAACTCAACGTCAAGGCGCGCGACATGGCCGACGAACTGTCGGTGATTCCCGAGCCGTCGCGGCGTTCGGCCCTGTTCCGGCTGCGCGAGGACAAGGGGGTGCAGACGGCTGCGCTGTTTTCGGTCAGCGGAAAATTACTCGCCAGCGCGACCGGCGATCTCGTGTTGCTGCCGGCGCTGCCCGGTCAGTCCCAGCTCAGGGAGGCTCGGACCCAGCAGGGACTGAGCGGTATCGAGGGGGAAGAGGAAGCGATGTTTCTGCGCGTGCTGCTGCCGGTCTCGCCGCGCGAGATGTTCGAGGAACCGCGCATCCTGCAACTGACGCAGGCGGTACCGGCCAATCTGGCACTCGATGCCGAGGCCGTACAGGCGGTTTATCGCGACTATCAGGAGCTGCAACTGGCGCGCGCCGGGCTGACCCGGATCTACGCCCTGACCCTGACCCTGACCGTGCTGGTCGCGCTGTTCAGCGCCTTTGCCCTGGCTTACTGGATGGCCCGGCGGCTGGTGGCGCCGCTGTACATCCTGGCCGAAGGCACGCAGGCCGTGGCTCAGGGCGACTTCTCGCAGCGCCAGGCGGTCTATAGCGGCGATGAACTCGGGGTGCTGACCCAGTCGTTCAACCGCATGACCCGGCAGCTCGACGATGCCCGCCGGGAAACCGACCGTCACCGCGGCGAGCTGGAATCGGCGCGCGGTTACCTGGAATCGATCCTGGCCAACCTGTCGGCTGGGGTGATGGTATTCGACCGGGATTTCCATCTGCGTACGGTCAACGAAGGGGCGTTGACCATTCTGGAAGATGATTTTTCCGGCCTGATCGGTCTGGCGCCGGAGAACTGGCCGCGCCAGCAAGCGCTGGGTGTATTCATCCGCCAGAACTTTGCCGCGACCGGCGAGCCCGAGTGGCAGGCCCAGCTGGAGCTGGAGCGGCCGAACGGGATGCCGCAGGTGTTGCTGCTGCGGGCTTCGCGCCTGCCCGAGACCAGCGGCGGCGGTGACGTGGTCGTGTTCGACGACGTCACCCGGCTGATCGCCGCCCAGCGCAGCGCCGCCTGGGGCGAAGTGGCTCGGCGCCTGGCGCACGAGATCAAGAACCCGCTGACGCCGATCCAGCTATCGGCCGAACGCCTGCAGCACAAGCTGGCCAGCAAGTTGAGCAACGGCGACGCCGAAATGCTGGCACGCGGCACGCAGACCATCATCGGCCAGGTCCAGGCGATGAAGCGCATGGTCGATGATTTCCGCGATTACGCGCGGATGCCGGCGCCGGAAGTCGCGCCGCTCGACCTCAACGGTCTGCTCGGCGAGGTCATGGGCCTCTACGAGAGCTCGGCAGTGCAGTTCTCGGTTGCGCTGGGCGAGGGGCTACCGCCAGTGCTTGGCGACGCCACCCAGTTGCGTCAGATCATCCACAATCTGCTGCGCAATGCCGAAGATGCGCTCGAAGGCCGCGCCGACGGCCGGGTCGAGATCGTTACCGAACTGGCCGGCCGTTGCGCCCGTCTGCGCATCACCGACAACGGCCCGGGCTTCCCGGTCGAACTGCTGCCGCGCATCTTCGAACCGTATGTCACCACCAAGGCCCGGGGAACCGGGCTGGGATTGCCCATCGTCAAGAAGATTGTCGATGAACATCAAGGTAGTATAGAAATCAGCAATGCACCGGATGGCGGGGCGCGGATCGATATCCGCCTGCCGCTGGTCCGGGACAAGGAGGCCAAGCATGGCAATCATTCTGGTCGTTGATGACGAAGTCGGCATCCGCGAACTGCTTTCCGAAATCCTCATCGACGAGGGCTACGACGTCCGCCTCGCCGAGAACGCCGGTGCCGCCCGCCGCGTGCGTCAAGAGTTGCGCCCGGACCTGGTCCTGCTCGACATCTGGATGCCCGACACCGACGGCATTTCGCTACTCAAGGAATGGCATGCCGGCGGTCACCTCAACATGCCGGTGGTCATGATGTCCGGCCACGGCACCATCGACACGGCCGTCGAGGCGACGCGTTTCGGCGCCTTCGATTTCCTGGAAAAGCCGATCGGCCTGCAGAAGCTGCTGGCCACCGTGCAGAAGGCGCTCAAGCATGACGCGCCGCCGCAGCGTCCGCCGCTGACCCTGGAAGCCTTCGCCCGTCTGCCGTTCGTCAAGGAATTCCGCCGGCGCCTCGAACAGGCCGCGGCCAAGGCTTCGGTGGTGTTGATCAAGGGCGCCACCGGCGGCATGGGCGAAATCGCTGCGCGCACCCTGCTGGCGCCGCGCGCGCCCTGGCTCGACTTGTCCACGGTGAGTAGCGCGCTCAGTCAGGAGACACTGGAGAAAGTCGGTGGCGGCATCCTGTTCGTCCCCGATCTGGCCGGACTGGGCAAAATGCAGCAGATGAACCTGGGGTTTGCGCTGGATCGTGCCGAAAAACTGCACCTGCAACTGGTGGTGGCCAGTACCACGCCGCTGTCGGCGCTGTCCGGCTGGGATGCCAAGCTGCTGGGCCGGCTGGGCGAAATCTGGGTGGCGCTGCCGGCGCTGGCGGCGCATGCCGACGACCTGCCGGAAATCGCCGCACTGTTGCTGACCAATTTCGTCGAGCGTGGCGAAGTGCCGCCACGCCGTTTCTCGACCGCCGCCCTCAATGCCTTGCGCACGCTGCCCTGGAAGAAGCACCCGGAAGCCAGCTGGAACGTGCTCTACGGGTTGGTGCGCAACCTCGCGCTGACGGCGCTGGACGAGGAAATCGTCGGCGACGACGTGGCCCGGGTGATGCCCCAGGAAATCGAGGACGATGCCCCGGCGCAATCCTTCCTGCCACTGTTCGAGCAGCCCTTGCGCGAAGCGCGCGATGCGTTCGAGAAACTCTATTTCGAACACCACCTGCGCCAGGAGGGCGGCAACATGACGCGCCTGGCCGAGCGCTCCGGGCTGGAGCGGACCCATCTGTACCGCAAGCTGAAGCAGCTCGACATCCGGCTGGGCAAGCGCGGCGAGGAATAAGCATGAAAATCGTCATTCTCGGTGCCGGCCAGGTTGGCGCCAGCGTGGCCGAAGGCCTGGTTTCTGAGGAAAACGACATCACCGTCGTCGATCAGGACCCGACCCGGCTGGCCCAACTGCAGGATCGTCTCGACCTGCGTACCGTCGTCGGCGATGCGGCAACGCCGACGGTGCTGCGCAGCGCCGGCGCCGAAGACGCCGACATGGTCATCGCGGTGACCCAGAGCGACCAGGCCAATCTGGTGGCCTGCAAGCTGGCGCAGTCGGTGTTCAACATCCCGACCCGGATCGCGCGCCTGCGTTCGCGCGATTTCCTCGAAGATGAGTCGCTGCTGTCGGGGGACAATTTCGCGGTCGATTTCGCGCTTTGCCCGGAACAGGTCATCACCGATTACATCCGCCGCCTGATCGAGTTCCCACGTGCCTTGCAGGTGCTCAACTTCGCCCGCGGCCGCGTCTGCCTAGTTGCCGTGCGCGCCTACGAAGGCGGCCTGCTGGTCGGCAAGCCGATCAAGGCGATGCGCGAGCATCTGCCGCCGGAAATCGACGCCCGCATTGCCGCCATCTTCCGCGACAACCAGCCGGTGTTCCCCGAGGGCGACACCGTGGTCAAGGCCGGCGACGAGGTTTTCCTGCTGGCCGCTGCCGAGAACATCCATCCGGTGCTCAACCAGTTGCGCCGGCAGACGGCGCGGGTCGAGCGCATCATGATCGCCGGCGGCGGCAATATCGGCCTGCGCCTGGCCAAATCGCTCGAAGACCGTTACGAGGTCAAGCTGATCGAAGGCCGCCGGCCGCGCGCCGAACTGCTGGCCAACGAACTGAACGACACCCTGGTGCTGTACGGCGACGCCACCGACGAAGACCTGCTGGAACAGGAAAACATTGCCGAGATGGATCTGTTCCTGGCGATGACCAACGACGACGAAGACAACATCATGGCCGGCAGCCTGGCCAAGCGCCTGGGCTGCAAGCGCGTCGTCGCCCTGGTCAATCGTCGCGCCTACGCCGAGATGATCGAGGGCGGACCGATCGACATCGGCATCTCGCCGGCCCAGGTGTCGATCGGCACCTTGCTGGCCTACGTCCGCCAGGGCGATGTCGCCGAGGTGCACTCGCTGCGCCGGGGCGCCGCCGAAGCCCTGGAGATCGTTGCTCACGGCGACCGCAACACGTCCAAGGTGGTCGGTCGGCGCATCGACGAGGTGCAGTGGCCCAAGGGCGTCACCGTCGCCGCCCTGGTGCGCAATTTCGAAGTTCCCATCGTCGTCGGCCAGACCGACGACTGGACGGCAATCACCCGTTACGGCGAGGTGGTCATTGCGCACCACGACACGGTGATCGAGCCGGGTGACCACGTGATCATCTTCTGTACCCGCAAGAAACTGGTGAAGAAGGTCGAAAAGCTGTTCCAGGTCGGCTTCCACTTCGTCTGAGGATGGCTTCGTGACCCGTTTCGCTCCCGTCCATCGCGCACTCGGCATGATCCTGATGCTGTTCGGCCTGGCCATGCTGGTACCGCTGACCGTCTCGCACGTCATGGATGACGGCGCGCAGCGCGTCTACGACGAGGTTTTCCTGCTGACCATGCTGTGCGGCAGCTTCCTCTGGTACCGCTACCGCAATACGCCGCGCGATCTCAACGTTCGCGACGGCTTCCTGCTGGTCGTGCTGGTGTGGACGGTGCTGCCGGCTTTCTCGGCCCTGCCGTTCATGATCCACCTCGGCATGTCGCATACCGACGCCTATTTCGAAGCCGTATCGGCGCTGACGGCGACCGGGGCGACGGTGATGTCCGGCCTGGACAGCCTGCCGGCGTCGATCAACCTGTGGCGTCACCTGATGCAATGGCTGGGCGGCATGGGCCTGATCGTTCTGGTGGTCGCCATCCTGCCCATGCTCGGCATCGGTGGCCGGCAGATGTTGCAGGCGGAAATTCCCGGGCCGATGAAGGACAACCGGATGACGCCGCGGGTGACCGAGACGGCCAAGGGGCTGTGGCTGATCTACGTGTTCATGACCATCGCCTGCGCGGTCGCCTATCGCTGGGCCGGCATGAGCTGGTTCGACGCCATCTGTCACAGCTTCTCGACCGTTTCGCTCGGTGGTTTTTCAACCCACGACGCCAGCCTGGGCTATTTCAATTCGCCGGCCATCGAGTGGATCTGCATCGCATTCATGCTCTTTTCCGGGATCAACTACGCCACCCACTTCCTCGCCCTGACCGGGCGGTCGGTGTTCATCTATGGTCGTGACCCCGAAGCCGGCTGGTTCGTCGGCGTATTGCTGGTCAGCGTCTTCGTGCTCGCCAACTACCTGTGGAAGGAGGGCACCTTTCATGACATGGACACGGCCTTCCGCTACGCCATGTTCAACGTCATCTCGGTAGCGACGACGACTGGCTATTCGACCATGGACTACGGCCAGTGGCCGATGTTCGTCGGGTTATGGATGTTGTTCCTGTGCAGCTTCTCGACCAGCGCGGGGTCTACCGGCGGCGGTATCAAGATGATGCGGGCGCTGTTGCTGTACAAGCAGGTCTATCGCGAACTGGTCCGCGCCATGCATCCGGCAGCCGTATATAACGTCCGCCTGGGTGGGGCGACGGCGCCGCAGTCGGTATTGTTCGCCGTGCTCGCCTTCGCCTTCGTGTATATGGTCAGTATCGTTTCGATGACCTTGTTGCTGGCGTTTACCGGGCTCGATACCGTGACCGCCTTCAGCGCCGTCGTCGCCAGCGTGAACAACACCGGCCCGGGTCTCGGTGCGGTCGGGCCGGCAACGACTTTTGCCGGGCTCGAGGACTTCCAGACCTGGGTCTGCATTTTCGCCATGTTGCTCGGTCGTCTTGAAATATTCACCTTGCTGGTCGTGTTGACGCCAGCATTCTGGCGCAAGTAAAGGCGCTGCCTTCGGGGTTTGCGGAGTTGCGATGAGAATTTCCGTTGTTTCCGGTCTTCTTCTGGCCACAGCGCTGCTGGCGGCCTGTGGCGACAAGGCTGCCGAACCGGCAGCCGTTGCGCCGGCCCAGCCGGCGCTGACGCTGGCCACGCTCGGCGAACTGGCTTTGCGCCCTGAGCGCAACGCGCCGGCCGCCGTGATCGGCCGCCACGAAGCCCGTATTTCGGCCGAGGTCGCCGCCACCATCCAGGCCCTGCCGGTCGAAGTCGGACAATCGGTCGCGGCCGGTGCGCTGATCGTCCGTCTTGATCCGCGTGACGCGGCACTTGCGCTGGAGCGCGCCGAGGCCGCGCTGGCCCAGGCCGAGGCCCGGCTGGCGCAGGCCGATGCCCAGTTGCAGCGGGCGCAGACCTTGCGCGAGCGTAATTTCTATTCCCCGGAAGCATTGACGCTGCGCGAGACCGAGCGGGCCGCTGCCGTGGCCGATGCGCGGGCGGCCCGGGCCAGCCGCGATACGGCCCGGCGGGCGCTCGACAAGCACAGCCTGCGCGCGCCGTTTGCCGGTGTCGTGCGCGAACGCCCGGCCCAGCTCGGCGAACTGGCCGCGCCGGGCAGCGTGCTGCTGACGCTGGTTGCTGCGGGCGATCCGGAAGTGGCGGCACAACTGCAGCCGCAGGATGTCGAGGTGGTCGCCCAGGCTGGCGAGTGGCAGTTCGAAGCGGCGGGTGTCCGCCATCCTTTACGCCTGATCCGCGTGTCGCCGGCAATGAATCCCGAGTCGCGCAGCGTCGAGGCGCGTTTTGCCTTTGCGGCGGCGGCGCCGGCCATCGGCCAGTCCGGTCGTCTGCTCTGGCGCGAGACCCGGCCGTGGCTGCCGGCTGACCTGCTGGTGCGCCGCGATGGCCGCTACGGGGTATTCATGGCGGTCGACGGCAAGGCGCGGTTCCACGTGCTGCCCGCGGCCAGCGAAGGGCGGCCGGCGCTGGTCGACCTGCCCGAGGACACCCGGATCGTCGTCCAGGGCCGTCATGCCCTGCAGGACGGAGCGGCGCTGCCGTGAGCCTGTACCGCAAGCTGCTGGAAAACCACCCGCTGGCGAACATCGCCTTCGCGGTGGTGCTGATGCTCGGGGTGTTCGCCTACCTGACCATGCCGCGCGAGCAGGATCCCGAGATCAATTTCAACTGGGTGGTGATCACCACGGTGCTGCCCGGTGCTTCGGCCGAGGACGTGGAAAAGCGCGTGACCGAGCCGCTCGAGGACGCAATCAAGGGCGTCGCCGACATCCGTTTCGTACTGTCGTCGTCGCGCGAGAACGTGTCCAACATCCTGGTCCGTTTCCGCGACATTCCCGCCAGCGTGTTCGACAAGCGCATCAACGACCTGCGCCGCGATATCCAGAACAAGGCCAGCAGCGAGTTGCCCGATGTGGCCAAGGATCCGCGGGTTCTCGAGGTCACCACTTCGAACGGTTTCCCGACGGCGCTGGTACTGGTCACCGGGCAGGCGGCCGACGAGGTGCTGCGCCAGCGCGCACGCCTGCTGAAGAACGAATTCGAGCGCATGAACGGGGTCGACCAGGTGTTCGCCACCGGCCTGCAGGACCCGGAACTGCTGGTCGAATTCGACCCGGTGGCGCTGGCCAATCGGGGACTGTCGGCAACCCAGGTGGCCGACGCGACTCAGGCCTGGTTCCGCGATGTTTTTGCCGGCAAGGTCGAGACGCAGTCCGGCGACGAGCGCAATGCCTGGCTGGTTCGCATCCTCGGCGAGCATGTCGATCCGGCGAAGCTGGCCGACATTCCGGTGGGCAGTGCCCAGGTGCCGCTCGCTTCGGTGGCCGAGGTGTCGCGCGGTCGGGCCAAGGCCGGCAGCCTGGCGACGCACGAGGGCAAGCCGGCGGTGATGCTGTCGATCACCAAGAAGAGCCGGGTCAATACCCTGGACATGATTGCCCGCATCAACGGCTTCATCGCCGAAAAGAACCCTTTGCTGGCCGCCGACGGCATCCGCCTCGAATTGCTCGACGACCAGACCATTCCGACCCGCGAGTCGATCGGCATCATGGAAGCCAACGCCGTTGTCGGCCTGGCGGTGGTGCTGATCATCTGCTGGCTGTTCCTCGGCACCCGCATCGCGCTGCTGGTCGGCATCGGTCTGCCGTTCTCGCTGGCCGGCACCTTCGCCGTGCTGGCGGCCCTCGGCTACACGGTGAATATCTCGGTGTTGCTCGGCGTGGTCATCGTGCTCGGCATGGTCGTCGACGACGCGGTGGTCATGGTCGAGACCATCTATTACAAGATGCAGCGCGGACTGGCCGCCATCGATGCCTCGATCGAGGCGATGCGCGAGGTGGTGGCGCCGGTGACCTCATCCGTGCTGACGACGATGGCGGCCTTCCTGCCGTTGATGCTGCTGCCCGGCATCGTCGGCAAGTTCATGTTCGTGATTCCCTTCATCATCACGCTGGCGCTGGCGATCAGCCTGCTTGAGGCCTACTGGATGCTGCCCGTGCACGTGGCGGCAGTGGGCCGACGTCCGCCGGCCGACGACTGGCGGGCGCGCTTCAATCACCGCTTGCGGGTCAGGTATTCGCGCCTTCTGCTGGCGTTGCTGCGCCGGCCGCGCCTGTCGCTCGGCGCGGCCGGGCTGGTCTTCGTGCTGGCGGTCGGCGCCGTCGCCGGCGGCGCGGTGCGCATGCAGTTCTTCGCCTTCGATCCGCTGCGCCTGTTCTACGTCAACGTCGATATGCCGGCCGGTGCGCCGATCGAGGAAACCATGGCCCAGGCCAGCCGGGTCGAGGCCGAGGTGCGCAAATACCTGAAGGATGGTGAGGCGCGTAACGTTGCCGCCTACGCGGGGATCAAGTTCACCGATACCGAGCCGCTCTACGGCGACATCTACGGGCAGGTGATCGTTTCCCTGAACCCGCGCGACCAGTTGGGGGACGAGGCGCGCGACGTGCAGGAAATCGTCGCTGCCATGCGGCCGACGGTCGAGGCCCTGCCCGGGCCGGGCAAGATCAGCTTCACCATGATCTCGGGTGGGCCGCCGCTGGAGAAGCCGGTCAAGGTCCGCGTGCGCGGCGACGATCCGCTTGAACTGCGCGCCGCGGCCGATGCCGTGCTGGCGGTTGCCCGGGCCATTCCCGGCAGCAAGGACGTGGTCGACGACGACATTCCCGGCCGTCCGCAACTGGTGCTGACGCTCGACCGCGAGGCGCTGGCCGCCGCCGGTCTCGACGCCGGCCGGGTGGCGCGTCTGATGCGTCTGCATGTCGACGGCGAAATCATCGCCCAGACCCGCGACCAGGGCGAGAAGATCGAATTGCGCGTACGCGCCAATCACGGCGGTCTGGTCGGCCAGGATATCGGCGACCTGCTGGCGACGCCGATTGCCCTGGCCTTGCCCGACGGTCGTCGTCAGACCACCTCGCTGGGCGCGCTGGTGCAGGCCGAGACGCGCACCGGCAAGGGCGTCATCAAGCGCTACAACCTGATGCGCGCGATCACCGTCGAAGCCGACCTGGACAAGGAGATCACCGATACCGTCGCGGCCAACCGCATCCTGCGCGAGGAGTGGCAGAAGATCGCCGCCCAGTACCCGGGCGTCAATCTCGATTTCTCCGGCGAGCTTGACGACATCAACGAAAGCCTCGACGCCATGCTGGCGCTGTTCGCACTCGGTGTCGGCCTGATCTACCTGATCCTGGCCACCCAGTTCCGCAGCTATTTCCAGCCGCTGCTGATCCTGGTCACCGTGCCGCTGGCCTTCACCGGCGTCGTCCTCGGCCTGCTGGTGTCCGGCAATCCCTTATCCCTGTACACGCTCTACGGCGTGATCGCGCTGACCGGGATCGCCGTCAATTCGGCCATCGTCCTGATCGACGCCGCCAACCAGCGCCGGCAGGAGGGCATGGGCGTGCTGCATGCGGCCGTTTATGCCGCCCGGCGGCGTATCGTGCCCATCCTGATCACCTCGGTGACGACCATCGGCGGCCTGTTCTCGCTGGCCTTCGGACTGGCCGGCGAGTCGCTGCTGTGGGGGCCGGTGGCGCAATCCATCGTCTGGGGGCTGGCCTTCTCGACCTTGCTGACGGTGTTCGTCATTCCGTTGCTGTACTGGATGACGATGCGCCGCCGCGTGACCAGCCGGGCGTAAAGGCGGATAATCGCCGTTTCCTGATTTTCTGGCGGAGTAAAGCGTGAGCCGACCCAAGAACGATACCTTCCTGCGTGCCCTGTTGAAGGAGCCGACCGACTACACCCCGCTGTGGCTGATGCGCCAGGCCGGTCGCTACCTGCCGGAGTACTGCGCCACCCGCAAGCGGGCCGGTAACTTCCTGAACCTGTGCAAGACCCCGTCGCTGGCCTGCGAAGTGACGCTGCAGCCGCTGGCCCGCTACGACCTCGACGCCGCCATCCTGTTCTCCGACATCCTCACCGTGCCCGACGCGATGGGCCTGGGCCTGTATTTCGCCGAAGGCGAGGGCCCGAAGTTCGAGCGCCCGCTGCGCGAGGAATGGGCGATCAACAACCTGACCGCGCCCGATCCCTACGACCACCTCGGTTACGTCATGGACGCGGTCGCGGAAATCCGTCGCGCACTCGACAACTCGGTGCCGCTGATCGGCTTCTCCGGCAGCCCCTATACGCTCGCCTGCTACATGATCGAAGGCCAGGGCTCGTCCGACTTCCGCCACATCAAGGGCATGATGTACAGCCGCCCGGATCTGCTGCACAAGATCCTGTCGGTGACCGCCGATGCGGTGACCAGCTACCTGAACGCGCAGATCGATTCCGGCGCCCAGGCGGTGATGATTTTTGATACCTGGGGCGGTTCGTTGTCGGCGGCGGCCTACCAGGAATTCTCGCTGGCCTACATGCAGCGCATCGTCGCCGGCCTGAAGAAGGAAAAGGACGGCCAGCGCATTCCGAGCATCGTGTTCACCAAGAACGGTGGGCTGTGGCTGGAAAAGATCGCGGCCATCGGCTGCGACGGCGTCGGCCTGGACTGGACCATCGACATCGGCGAAGCCCGTCGTCGCGTCGGCGACCAGGTCGCGCTGCAGGGCAACATCGATCCGAACGTGCTGTTCGGCACCCCGGAAACCATCGCTGCCGAAACCCGCAAGGTGCTCGACAGCTACGGTCCGGGCAATACCGGGCACGTCTTCAACCTGGGTCACGGCATTTCCCAATACACCCCGCCGGAAAATGTTTCGGTGCTGGTCGATACGGTCCACAGCCACAGCCGTTCGCTGCGTAAGTGAGGACTCATTTTCCGGGGCGGGGCTTGACTTATTCACAGAATTTCCTGCCCCGGAATAAAAAAGTCCTGCAACCTGCTTGACAAGCGGGTTATTGTGTAAGTTGTTGTTATAAAAGCTTTTTGTGATTTGCACAATATTTCGGCAAGGTAACAAAATCCTTACGAAACGCCCACTTAGCTTTTTTCCCCCTTGGCAATCCACAAAGTTATCCACAGCTTTTGTGGACAACTGAAACGCGCCGACCGCCAAGCGTTTTTCCGGACCGATCATGCCTGTTCTGCGCGTCGCCCTCGATCTGCCCCTGCATCGCCTGTTCGACTACCGGGCCGACGATGCCACGCCTGCCGATGTCGGCCTGCGGGTGCGGGTGCCGTTCGGGCGGGGCGAGCGGATCGGCGTCATCGTTGCCGTGGTCGGACAGAGCGAATGGCCGGCCGGCCAGTTGAAAACGGCCGGGGAAATCTTGCGCGATCCCGGACCTTTGCCCGACGATTTCTTTGCCTTGTGCGAGTTTGCCAGTACTTACTACCAGGCTCCGCTCGGCGAAGTAGTCCTGCAGGCCTTGCCCGCCGGTCTCAAGCGCCTGTCGCCGCCGGAACGCCGCGCCGGGCGCCCGCGCAAACCGCCGCCGGCCCTGCCGGAGCCGGCGCTGACCGAAGAGCAGGCCGCCGCCATCGCGCAGGTCGACATCGACGGCGGCTATTCCGCCCACCTGCTGTTCGGCGTCACCGGCAGCGGCAAGACCGAGGTCTATCTGCGCCTGATCGACCAGGCGCTGCAACTTGGCCGCCAGGTGTTGCTGCTGGTCCCGGAAATCAACCTGACGCCGCAACTGGAAGACCGCGTCCGCGGGCGTTTCCCGGACCGTTGTGTGGTCTCGCTGCACAGCGAACTGGCGGAAGCCGCGCGCGAACGCAACTGGCGCAGTGCCTTTGCCGGCGAGGCCGACCTCGTGCTCGGCACGCGTCTGTCGGTGTTCACGCCGCTGCCGCGCCTGGGCTTGATCATCGTCGACGAGGAACACGATCCGTCGTTCAAGCAGCAGGACGGCATGCGCTATTCGGCGCGCGACGTCGCCGTGGTCCGTGCCCGCCAGTTGGCCGTTCCGGTGCTGCTCGGTTCGGCGACACCGTCGCTGGAAAGCTGGGCCAACGCCCAGGGCGGGCGCTACAAGCTGCTGACCTTGAAGGAGCGGGCCAACCCGGCGGCGTGCCTGCCGGCCGTGCATGTGCTCGATACCCGCCGGATGACGCTCAAGGAAGGCGTCAGCGAACCCTTGCTGGCGGCGATCCGCGAACGCCTGGCGCGCGGCGAGCAGAGCCTGGTCTTCCTGAATCGTCGCGGTTACGCGCCGGTGCTGGCGTGCCCGGCCTGCGGCTGGGTGTCGCGCTGCCAGCGCTGCGCCGCCAACCTGGTGCTGCACCTGGCCGATCGCCGCCTGCGCTGCCACCACTGCGGCTTCGAGAACGGCATACCGCGTGCCTGCCCGACTTGCGGCAACCAGGACATCCATCCCTACGGCCGCGGCACGCAACGGGTCGAGGAATGGTTGCAGGGCGAATTTCCCGATGCGCGCATCCTGCGTGTCGACCGCGATTCGGTGAAAAGCCGGAGGCAGTGGGAGACCATGCTCGAACGCATCCACGGCGGCGACGCCGACATCCTGGTCGGTACGCAGATGCTGGCCAAAGGCCATGATTTCCCCAAGCTGACGCTGGTCGGCGTGCTCGGCGCCGACGCTGCGCTGTACGCCGCCGACTGGCGCGCCCCGGAGCGGCTGTTCGCGCAACTGATGCAGGTCGCCGGCCGCGCCGGGCGGGCCGAATTGCGCGGCGAAGTCCTGGTCCAGACGCAGTATCCCGATCATCCGCTGTTCGCGGCGGTGGCCAGCCACGATTACCCGGGTTTTGCCGCGACCCAGTTGCAGGAACGCGAGCAGGCCGGCTTTCCGCCTTACGCCTTCCAGGCCGTCCTGCGCGCCGAGGCGCCGGCGATGGCCGACGCCGTGGCCTTTCTCGAACTGGCGGCGGCGCTGCCGGTGGTCAAGGCGCACGATCAGGTCATGCTCTACGACCCGGTGCCGATGAAGATGGCCCGGCTGGCCAACCTCGAACGCGGGCAGCTGCTGGCCGAGGCCTTTTCACGACCGGCCTTGCAGGCCTTCCTGCCGCGTTGGCGGGAAGCCATCGAAGGCCTGAAAACCTCGAACAAATTGCGCTGGCACCTGGAAGTCGATCCGCTCGAACTTTGACGGGCATGTCCCTTGCAATGGCTTGAGCCCAATGACTGCAAGGAGTGCATCATGAGAATCCAGGAATCGGCCGTCGACATGACCGCCAGTCATACCGCAGCCAGCAGCCGCAGCGTGGCGATCGAGAGCGAACTGCGCTTTGACCAGCTTTTCCAGCGCCTGGCAAGCGACGAAACCGACAAGGGTGACAAGCTGCGCGAGCGGGTGCAGAAGATGCTCGAATCGCTGCTTGAGTCCATCCTGGCGGCAATGGATGGCCGGCAATGCCGGAAGGAAATTGCCGCCGACCTGCCCGCCGATGCCGATGGCGGCAGTCCGGAGCCCGGCCCGGCCCGGCAGATGCACTGGCGCCGCGCGGTGTACGAACGGGTCAGCGAATCCGAATCGACCCAGGTATGTGGCAGTGGGCTGGTCAAAACCTGTGACGGCCGGGAAATCGCCTTCAATTTCAAGGTCGACATGGCGCGCGCCTACACCCGGGAAAGCTACGCCGAGGAATCGGGCAGTGTCGAGTTGCGCGATCCGCTCGTGCTCAACTTCGATGGCACTTACTGCCAGTTGGTGGACAGCCGCTTCTCGTTCGATCTGGACGCCGACGGTACGCCTGAGTGGTTGCCTGAATTGGCCGACGGCAGTTGCTTCCTGGTCTTCGATCGCAACGGCAACGGCCGGGCCGACGATGGCAGCGAATTGTTCGGCACCCGCAGCGGCAACGGCTTCGCCGATCTGGCCACGCTCGACGAAGATGGCAATGGCTGGATCGATGAGGGCGACAGCGCCTTCGCCAGACTGGCCCTGTGGTCCGGTGACAGCTTCCGTTCGCTGGCCGAGGCTGGGGTTGGGGCGCTTTATACCCGGGCGGTCGATGCGCCGTTCTCGCTCAAGAACGCCGATAACGAACTGCTCGGGCAGATTCGGGCGGCTGGCGTGTACCTGATGGAGAGCGGCAGTGCCGGGCTGATGCAGCAGGTCGACCTGGCGACCTCAGACCGCTCGCCGGGGACGCAGGAACCAGATCAGCGACAGCGCCTGTAGACCGAGCAGGCAGTAGAAGGCCGTCCGGTAAGCCGCAGCCGTATCCTGACCGGCGGCCTGCAGGGCATCGACAAAACCGCCGATGCCCCATTGCAGGCCGAAGGCGCCGAAGAAGACCAGCAGGTTCAGCGCGGTATTGGCGCGCCCCGACATGGTCGGCGGAAAGGCCTGGGCGACCAGCGAATAGGCGATGTTGGACAGCGAGAAGCAGGCGCCGAGCAGGGGCCACAGCCAGTCGCCGGCCCAGCCCGGTTGCAGGCAGATGACGGCGAAGGCGGCAAAAGCGGTGAGCATCGCCCAGCGGAACAGCTTGTCCAGCGGCACGCCGCGATGCACCAGCGCGGTGGCGAAAAAGCCCATGAACAGGAAGCCGCCGAGCATGGCCACGCCCATCCAGGTCAGGCGGGCAGCGACGGCGGTGGCGTCGAGTTGTTCGAGCACGTTCATCCAGCGCGAGGCCCACAGCCCCTGGACGGCCATGAAACCGCCGGTGAAGCAGAAACCCATCGGCGCGTAGCGCCAGAAATGGGCGCTGGCGAAAATCTGGCGGACGCCGGCCATCTGTTCGGCGAAGCTGGCGCTGCTGCCTGTGGTCGGTTTGTCCGGAACCAGCCGCCACAGCAGGGTGGCGACGAGCAGGGTGATGACGGCCAGCGCCAGGACGATTTCCCGCCAGCCGGTGAAACCGAGGGCGATTTCCAGCGGCTTGGCGGCGGCCAGCGCACCGAGCCCGCCGGAAGCCATGATCCAGCCGGTCAGCGACGCCTGGCGCTCGGGCGGAAACCACTGGGTAAAGGCCTTGAACGAGGCCATCAGGCAGGCCGAGACGCCGAGCCCGATCAGGGCACGGCCCAGCGTCAGCCCGCTCAGGCCGTCAGCCAGCGCGAAGACGGCGGCACCGGCGGCGGCAATGCACAACAACGCCGCCTCGACGCGGCGCGGACCGAAGCGGTCGAGCAGCATGCCGAGCGGCAACTGGGCGGCGCCGAAGGCGAGGAAATAGGTGCTGGTCAGCAGACCGAGCGCGTTGTCCGGCAAGGCCAGCTCGCCGGCAATGACCGGGCCGAGCACGGCGTTGACCGTGCGGTAGAGGTAGGACAGGAAATAGCCTGCGGCAAAAGGCAGGAACAGGCGCAGCATCAGGCTACGCGGATCGGGGTGGCTCATGCCTGCTCCGGTTTCACGTGGAACGTTGCCGGCGCTGCGGCCGGGGTGTCGGGACTGCGCCTCAGCCAGGCGAGCCGTTGTTCGATTTTCTGCCGCCAGTGCTCGGCGATGCCCGGGGTGGCGGCCAGCCGCTCGAGTTCGTCGATAGCCGGGCGATGATCTTGCCAGAGTTGCATGGCGGCTGCCAGGGTCGGACCGGTACCGGGCTGTTCCAGCAGCAAGGCGTTGCCGGGGGCGACTGTGCCCGGCGTCAGGACGCGCCAGTACCAGCCGGTCAGGCGCTGTTCGGCGATGAACTGCGCCATGCCCTCGGTGGCGAAGCGCTCGTCGATCTTCCAGCAGGGATTGCGCGGCTGGCAGACCTGCAGGCGGGCGTCGCCGAGTTGCCAGATGTCGCCGATGCGCACGCTGCCTTCGTCGAGTTCTGCGGTCGACAGGTTTTCGCCCAGACTTCCCGCGACCAGTTGCCCGGCAATTTCGGGAAAACGGGCGGCGAGTCGGGCGTAATGTGCGGCCGGGTAGAGATGGACGGCCTTTTCCGGGCCGCCGTGCACGCGCCGGTCAGCCTGGCTGTCGGCGAGAAAGCCTTCCGGGCCGAGCGCCAGCGGGCCGGTCGCCGGTTGTTTGTAGATGCCGGTCGGTCGCCCGGATTCGGGAAGCAGGCGGATGCCGCCGACAAAAAGGGAGATCTGTGCCATGGGACGGCGATTGTGCCATCAATTCCACAGCCATGCAGCGCCGCGCACCCCCGAGGAATCCCCGTGAGCGGGCGGCAGGATGCGGGTGCGTAGATCGTCGGAGAAGACGTGGGGGCGGCAATAGCCCGGGAGCTTTTCGTAGAGTTGCGCCATCTGCGACAGTCCGCCGCCGAGGACGACGACGTCGGGGTCGAGCAGGTTGATGACGCCGGCCAGCGCCCGCCCGAGACGGCGCGCGTGGCGGTCAAGGGTGGCCGCACTGGCGGCATCGCCGGCGGCTGCCTGTTGGGCGATGTCGGCGGCAGTGAGGGCGATTCCGGTATGGCGCTGATGGTCGGCCGCCAGGCCAGGACCCGACAGCCAGGTTTCGTTGCAGCCGTCGCGGCCGCAATAGCAGCGCTGGGGTGGCAGCGGATCGGCCGGGTCGGCGGGCAAGGGATTGTGCCCCCACTCACCGGCAATGGCATTGGCGCCGACCAGTACCCGGCCATCGATGACGATGCCGCCACCGACGCCGGTACCGAGTATGACCCCGAACACGCAGGCGGCACCGCGTCCGGCACCGTCGATGGCTTCCGACAGCGCAAAACAGTTGGCGTCGTTGGCCAGGCGGATTTCCCGCTGCAGCAGGTGCTGCAGGTCGGCGCGCAGCGGCTGGCCGATCAGGCAGGTCGAGTTGGCGTTCTTGATCCGCCCGTCGACCAGCGATTCGGCCCCGGGAATGCCGATGCCGACGCTGCCGCGCCGGCCCAGTTCTATCTCGGCATCGGTGACCAGACCGGCGATGGCCTGCAGGGTGGCGGGGTAGTCGCCCTGCGGCGTGGCGACGCGTCGTCGCAACAGTTCGCGGCCGTCGTCGGCGAGGGCGGCAATCTCGATCTTGGTGCCGCCAAGGTCAATGCCCAGCCGCATCAGACGCGGACAGCGACCGCCTTGACGTTGCCCCAGGTGGTGGTCATCGTGCGCAGGACGCTGGCGCCGGATTCGAGCAGCAGGAGGAAGAGGTCGCGCTCGGAATAGAGGCAGACTTCGTTGCGGATATCGTACTTGCGGGCCATGGCCGGGGACAGCTTGCTGTAGCGCTCGTAGATCGACTGCTCGCGTCCCGGATAGCCGTCGCCCAGCTCAGAATGCAGGCCGAGGATGGAAATGTAGAGCTTGCCGCCGATCTTCAGCTTTTGCATCAACTGGCGGATCAACTGCTTGCCTTGCGCGTAGGGCAGGCTGCACAGGCCGCGGCGCAACACGATGATGTCGAAGGGGGCGCCGCTGTCGGTTGCGGGCGGTGCCGGCAGTTCGGTCGGTGTGAAATGGATGCTGCCGGTCAGACCGGAGGCCAGGATGCGTCCTTCGATTTCACGTTGCCGGTCGGCCAGGTCGGCGACCGTCACCTGGGCGTCGAGCTGGGCAAAACGCACGGCCAGCTTGCACTGGCCAGCTGGCAGCACGAGCACGGAAACACTGTGATCGATACGCTGGCGCTTGGCGCATTCCTCCAGCGCCAGTTGCTGGATGGCGTCGTTGTCCTCGGACCAAGGATTGGCATTGGTATTTTTGTGCACTGGCGTCTCCCCCTTGCGGACATTGTGCATGAGCGTCGATGCTCCTGGCAACACGGCCGCTCCGGGAAAACCGCGATTGACCTCGCTGCAGCACAAGGCAGAATCGCCGTTGCCGTCGGAATTCCGAGGGCGGGGCGGCGAGGGACGTCGGTTTTCCGTGAGTCGGCCTATTCTTTCTAGAGTCAAATTGCCAGAAAATCAATGGCTTGTTATTTTTGTCGGCGCTTGGAAACGCTGGCACATGGCTTGCGATGTATAGGCTGCCGAAGCCCGCTCGCGGCTTCCTTACCTTCAGGAGAAGACATGAAACGTATCGCCCTCGCCGCCGCCCTCGCCGCCGTGTTTTCCAGTGCCGCCATTACGCCGGCTTTTGCCCAGGAAGCTTCGACGCTGAAGAAGATCAAGGACACCGGCAGCATTACCCTCGGTCACCGTGAATCCTCGATTCCCTTCTCTTATTACGACGACAAGCAGCAGGTCATCGGCTACTCGCATGAGCTGATGCTCAAGGTGGTCGATGCGATCAAGAACGAACTCAAGCTGGCCAAACTGGACACCCGCCTGATGCCGGTGACCTCGGCCAACCGCATCACCCTGCTGCAGAACGGCACGGTCGATATCGAATGCGGCTCGACGACGAATAACCTGGAACGCCAGAAGCAGGTCGGCTTCTCGACCACCATTTTCGTCATCGGCACCCGCCTGATGACCAGGAAGGGCTCGGGCATCAACGATTTCGCCGATCTCGCCGGCAAGAACGTGGTCACCACCGCCGGGACCACTTCCGAGCGCCTGATCCGCCGGATGAACGAAGAAAAGCAGATGAAGATGAACATCATCTCGGCCAAGGATCACGGCGAAGCCTTCCTGACCCTGGAAACCGGCCGTGCCGTCGCCTTCATGATGGATGACGCGTTGCTTTACGGCGAAATGGCCAAGGCCAAGAAGCCGGCTGACTGGACCGTGGTCGGTACTGCCCAGTCCAAGGAAGCCTATGGCTGCATGCTGCGCAAGGATGACGCCGAGTTCAAGAAAGTCGTCGATGCCGCGCTGACCAAGGCGATGACTTCCGGCGATGCCGAGAAGATCTACAACAAGTGGTTCATGAACCCGATCCCGCCCAAGAGCCTGAACCTGAACATGCCGCTGTCGGCTGAAATGAAGGCCTTGTACAAGGCGCCGAACGACAAAGCGTTCGAGTAATCCCCAAAATCATTTGCTGTGCTGCCGGCGCCTCCCGAGTGAGGTGCCAGGCCCGGCTCATCCCAAAAAACAGAGGAGTTCATCATGTTCAAGCGAATTTTCACCCGCTGTGCGGTCTTCGCCGCCGGTTGCGCCGCCTCGCTGGCGGTCATGGCCGCCCAGCCCAATGTCGTCATCCTGGCCACCGGCGGTACCATCGCCGGTGCCGGTGCCGAAGCCACCAACAGCGCCACCTACCAGGCGGCAAAAGTGCCGGTCGACAAGCTGATCGCCGGTGTGCCGGAACTGGCCAAGGTCGCCGCTGTGCGCGGCGAGCAGGTCTTCCAGATCGCTTCCGAGAGCTTCACCAACGAGCATCTGCTGACGCTCGGCAAGCGTGTCTCGGCGCTGGTCAAGCAGGCCGATGTGGACGGCATCGTCATCACCCATGGCACCGATACGCTGGAAGAAACCGCCTACTTCCTGAATCTGGTGATCAAGAGCGACAAGCCCATCGTCCTGGTCGGTTCGATGCGTCCGGGTACCGCGATGTCGGCCGACGGCATGCTCAACCTGTACAACGCCGTTGCCGCCGCTGCGGCCAAGGATGCTCGCGGCAAGGGCGTCCTGGTGGCGATGAACGACGAACTGAACAGCGGCCGTGACGTGTCCAAGATGATCAACATCCAGACCGGCGCCTTCAAGAGCCCCTGGGGCCCGCTCGGCATGATCGTCGAGGGCAAGAACTACTGGTTCCGCCTGCCGGCCAAGCGCCACACCGTCAATTCCGAGTTCGACATCGACAAGATCGACAGCCTGCCGGCGGTCGGCATCGCCTACGGTCACGGCAACGTTGCCGACACCGCCTACAAGGCACTGGCGGCCAGTGGTGCCAAGGCGATCATTCATGCCGGTACCGGCAACGGCTCGGTCGCCAAGAACGTTGTCGCCGGCCTGCGCGAACTGCGTGGCCAGGGTGTCCAGATCATCCGTTCCTCGCACGTCAATGCCGGCGGCTTCGTCCTGCGCAACGCCGAGCAGCCGGATGACCAGTACGACTGGGTCGTCGCCCACGATCTGAATCCGCAGAAGGCCCGCATCCTGGCCACGGTCGCCCTGACCAAGACCGGCGACAGCAAGGAACTGCAGCGCATTTTCTGGGAATACTGATCCCGGCACGCGGGCGGTCGGTCCCGGCCGCCCTCAATCACCTATTCAGGAGTTCCTCATGAATTACCAATGGAACTGGTCGATCTTCATGCAACCGACCGTGGTCGGCGATACGACCTATCTCGGCTGGATGTTCGCCGGCATGCAGATGACCTTGATGCTTTCACTCAGCGCCTGGGTCATTGCGTTGCTGCTCGGTGCCGTCGTCGGCGTCCTGCGCACTGTCCCGAACAAGCTGCTGAGCGGTCTGGCCACCGCCTACGTCGAACTGTTTCGCAACATCCCGCTGCTCGTCCAGTTGTTCATCTGGTATTTCGTGATGCCGGAGCTGGTGCCGCAGAGCCTGGGCGACGCCTACAAGCAGTCGCATCCGGTATTGCAGCAGTTTCTGGCAGCAATGGTCTGCTTGGCCTTGTTCACCAGTGCCCGGGTGGCCGAGCAGGTGCGCTCGGGGATCAACTCGCTGCCCAGGGGCCAGAAGAACGCCGGCCTGGCACTCGGCTTCACGCTGCCACAGGTGTATCGCCACGTGCTGCTGCCGATGGCTTTCCGCCTGATCATGCCGCCGCTGACTTCCGAGTTCCTCAACATCTTCAAGAACTCCGCCGTCTGCTCGACCATCGGCCTGCTCGAACTGGCCGCCCAGGGCCGCCAACTGGTCGATTACACGGCGCAACCCTACGAATCCTTCATCGCCGTCACCGTGGCTTATGTGGCGATCAACGTCGTCGTCATGACGCTGATGAAGAAGCTGGAAGACAAGGTCCGTGTTCCGGGCTACATGGGGGGCAAGTAAATGGTTTACGAATTCGACTGGTCTTCGATTCCCGGCGCCTTGCCGATCCTTTGGGACGGCATGGCGGTATCGCTGGAAATCACCCTGATCGCCATTGTCGTCGGCATCGTCTGGGGCACCCTGCTGGCGATGATGCGCTTGTCGTCGATCAAGCCGCTGTCGCTGTTTGCCGCCGGCTATGTGAACCTGTTCCGCGCCATACCGCTGGTCATGGTCCTGCTCTGGTTCTTCCTGATCGTGCCGCGCTTCATCGCCGACCTGTTCGGCCTGCCGCCCAATACCGATTTGCGCCTCGCTTCGGCGATGATCGGCTTCGCGCTGTTCGAGTCGGCCTACTACTCGGAGATCATCCGCGCCGGCATCCAGTCGGTGCCCAAGGGCCAGATGGCGGCCTGTCAGGCGCTGGGCATGACCTACGGTCAGGCGATGCGCCTGGTGATCCTGCCGCAGGCCTTCCGCAACATGGTGCCGCTGCTGCTGACCCAGGCCATCATCCTGTTCCAGGATACCTCGCTGGTCTATGTCTCCGCGCTGGCCGACTTCTTCGGTTCCGCCTACAAGGTCGGCGACCGTGACGGCCGCCTGGTCGAGTTGCTGCTGTTTGCCGGCCTCGTCTATTTCGTCCTCTGCTTTGCCGCGTCGATGCTGGTCAAGCATTTGCAGAAAAAATACCAACCGGCCTGAGGCCGCGTTTCCAGGAGATAGTCATGATCCAGATTTCCCATGTCAGCAAGAACTACGGCAGTTTCGACGTGCTCAAGGATTGCAGCACCACGGTCAGCAAGGGTGAGGTCATCGTCGTTTGCGGCCCTTCGGGTTCCGGCAAGTCGACGCTGATCAAGTGCGTCAATGGCCTCGAGCCTTTCCAGTCCGGCGAAATCATCGTCAACGGCACCTCGGTCGGCGATCCCAAGACCAATCTGTCCAAGCTGCGCGCCCACGTCGGCATGGTTTTCCAGAACTTCGAGCTGTTCCCGCACATGAGCATCACCCAGAACCTGGCCATCGCCCAGGTCAAGGTGCTCGGCCGCCAGCAGGACGAAGCCATCGACAAGGGCCTGAAGCTGCTCGACCGGGTTGGCCTCAAGGCGCATGCGCACAAGTTCCCAGGCCAGTTGTCCGGTGGCCAGCAGCAGCGCGTGGCGATCGCCCGGGCGCTGGCGATGGACCCGATCTGCATGCTGTTCGACGAGCCGACCTCGGCGCTTGATCCGGAAATGGTCAACGAAGTGCTCGACGTGATGACCGAGCTGGCCCAGGAAGGCATGACCATGATGTGCGTCACGCACGAAATGGGCTTCGCCAAGCGGGTTGCCAACCGCGTCATCTTCATGGACCACGGCCGCATCGTCGAGGACGACAGCAAGGAAGCCTTCTTTGCCAATCCGCGTTCGGAACGGGCGCAGCAGTTCCTGGCCAAGATCCTGCACCACTGATGGCCAGCCTGGGCGCTAAGGAAAGCATGTCATGAAAGCCTTGTTCCGTCTGGGAATTGGTCCGCAACTGGCGATGGCGTTTACCGTCATCGTCGGCCTGTTTGTCGTCGTGGCTGGCTGGACGACGTTCAGCCTGGGGCGCGTCGATGCCGCAGCCGAGCGCATCGCCACGGTGTCGTTGACCAAGGACAGCCAGATTGCCGAATTGGGCTACGCCTACGCCGGCATGCGGGAAAGCGTGCGCAATAACATCATCTTCACCGATGCCGAGGTGATGAAGGCGGAAGCCGCACGCTACGAGCGTGAGAAGGCGCGCTTCTTCGCCGCCCTCGGGGCGCTGGAGAATATTGCGGTCGACCATGCCGTCACCGGTGAAGGCGCGTTGCTGCAACGGGTCAGGCAACAGGCGACGGCGGCCATCGATATCCAGGACAAGGCGATGGCCGAGGCCATGCAGTTCCTGTCGACGGTGGCCATGGGCATCCTGCAGCAGGAAGCCGAGCCGCGCATGCAGGTGCTCGAAGCCAGCATCGCCGAAGCGCGCCAGCTGGTGCAGGCGCAAAGCCGCGAACGGGCCGGCGACATCGTGGCCGAGTCGGCGAATACCCGTCGGCTGACGCTGATCCTGGTGGTCGTTGCCGTCCTGATCGCCGCCGTGCTCGGTTATCTGCTGACCGGGGGCGTGCGTCGTCCGCTGGAAACGACGGCTCGCCTGATGGAAAGCATCGCCGCTGGCGACCTGACGCAGCGCATTGAGCCGAACGGCTTTGCTGAAATCCGCCGCGTCCAGGCGGCGGCGATGAAGACCACCCAGTCGCTGGCCGACATTCTGGGCGCCATCCGCCTGGAAGCCGGGCAACTCAAGCATGCCGTCACCGCGCTTTCCGGTTCTGCCGACGAAATGCGCGGCGGTTCGGAAGCGCAGGCAGCGGCCAGTGCCGCCATGGCCGAAACGCTGCAGACCATGTCGGTCTGCATCACGCATATCGCCAACCTTGGCCAGGAGGCCCAGGAGCTGTCCGGCAAGGCCGGGCAGCAGGCGGCCGGTGGTTGCCAGACGATCCAGACCATGGTCGACGAGATTCGTCAGATTGCCGGGCTGGTCACCGATTCGGCGGCGACGGCAACGACGCTGGGGCAGGAGTCGGAGCGCATCTCGGCGATTACCTCGGTGATCCACGATCTGGCCGACCAGACCAACCTGCTGGCGCTCAATGCCGCGATCGAGGCGGCCCGGGCCGGCGACAGCGGCCGGGGCTTTGCCGTGGTCGCCGACGAGGTGCGCAAGCTGGCCGAAAAGACGACCGCTTCGGCCAGCCAGATCGCCGCCATGGTCAGCGCCATCCAGAACGGCGCGCGCTCGATGGCCGAACACATGCAGCGCTCGGTCAGCCGCGTCGACGAAGGCCTGCGCATGGCCTGCGCGGCCGGCGAATCGATGAGCGCCATCGAAAGCAGCAACCGCCACGTCGCCCGGGTCATCGAAGAGGTCTCGGCCAGCCTGCGCCAGCAGTCGTCCGGCGGCGAGGAGATCGCTGCCCGGGTCGAACACATCGTCCGGATGATCCACGAAAACAACCGTGCCACCGCCAGCATGGCGACCACGGCGCGACAACTGGACAATCTGGCGAGCAGTCTCGAATCCGGAATTACCCGTTTCAGGACAGCTTGAGGATGGGCAGCGAAGCCAACCTGGCCAAACTTCTGGTCAGTTTATTGTTATCTAGCCAATCAATGAAGACCACAACTATCAATGGAGACAACATGACCACACGACTCGAACACGATCTGCTCGGCGACGCCGAGGTACCCGCCGGCGCCTACTGGGGCGTGCATACGCTGCGCGCCATCGAGAACTACCCGATTACCGGCAAGACCATCGGCAGCTACAGCGAACTGGTGCGCGCCCTGGCGCTGACCAAGCAGGCGGCGGCATTGGCCAATACCGAACTCGGGCAGCTCGACCGTACACGCGCCGATGCCATCGTCGCCGCCTGCCAGGAAATTGCCGGCGGCAAGTTGCACGAGCAGTTCGTCGTCGACGTCATCCAGGGCGGCGCCGGTACCTCGACCAACATGAACGCCAACGAAGTCATCGCCAACCGGGCGCTGGAAATCATCGGCCACAAGAAGGGCGACTATGCCCATCTGCATCCGCTCAACCACGTCAACATGTCGCAGAGCACCAACGACGTCTATCCGACGGCGCTGCGCGTCGCTGCCTGTTTTGCTATCCGCGGCCTGCTGTCGGCGATGGCCGGGCTGCGCGAGGCCTTCGCCGCCAAGGCCGAGGAATTCAAGGACGTGCTGAAGATCGGCCGCACCCAGTTGCAGGATGCCGTGCCGATGACGCTCGGTCAGGAGTTCTCGACCTACGCGGTGATGCTGCAGGAGGATGAGCTGCGCCTGGGCGAGGCGATTGCCCTGATCCGCGAGATCAACCTCGGCGCCACCGCCATCGGCACCGGCATCAACACCGACATGCGCTATTCCAAGCTGGCCATCGACCACTTGTCGCGGCTCTCCGGCTTCAGCCTGGAAGCGGCGCCGAATCTGATCGAGGCGACCCAGGATTGCGGCGCCTTCGTGCAGCTATCGGGCGTGCTCAAGCGCGTTGCCACCAAACTGTCGAAAACCTGCAACGACCTGCGCCTGTTGTCGTCCGGTCCGCAGGCCGGGCTCAATGAAATCAACCTGCCGCCGCGCGCTGCCGGTTCGTCGATCATGCCGGGCAAGGTCAATCCGGTGATTCCGGAAGTGGTCAACCAGATCGCCTTCGAGGTCATCGGCAACGACGTCACCATCACCATGGCGGCCGAGGGCGGCCAGTTGCAGTTGAACGCCTTCGAACCGATCATCGCCCACAGCCTGTTCAAGAGCATCGAGCATCTGACCGCCGGCTGCCGCACGCTGACCGCGCATTGCGTGCGCGGCATCACCGCCAACCGCGAGCTGCTGGCCGAGCGCGTGCGCACGTCGGCCGGGCTGGCAACGGCGCTGAATCCGCATATCGGCTACGAGAACGCCACGCGGGTTGCCCAGGAGGCGTTGCGCAGCGGCCGCGGTGTTGCCGAGTTGGTCGAGGAAATGGGATTGATGGACAAGGCTCAACTGGCCGCCGTGCTGGCGCCGGAAGTGCTGACCGCGCCGCGCCGGCCGGGTTGAGCGGCGATGGCGGGCCATGGTGTTCCCGGGCGGCAGGGGTTTGACCCTACAATGACTCATCCTTGAGCCCGCCCGTCATGCCGGAATCCGACATCATTTCTCCCTACTCCTTGCCCAATCCGCATCGCGTGCTTGGCGTGGCTGGCTTGTTTGTGGTGTTCCTGCTGCTCGGTCTGGCGTCCTACCGGGTCTCCGAAAACTATGGGGTCGAAAGCATGCGCCAGGCAGCGTCGCATCAACTCGACATCCTCGGGGCGGCGATCGACAGCGAGGTGACCCGCCATGCCTCGGTGCCCAGCGCGGTCGAGCTGAACCCCGATGTCGTGACCTTGCTGCGCGCGCCGAGTGAAGAGGCGGACATCCGCCAGGCCGAGGCCAACCGTTTCCTGCAGAAACTGAACGATCATCTGGGCGGCCCGGCGATTTTTGTCCTGGATCTGAGCGGCCGCGTGGTGGCGTCGAGCGACTGGATATTCTCGGACAACCTGCTTGGTTCCGATCTCTCCTACATGCCCTTCTTTCGCGATGCGGTGCGCGGTACGCCAGCCCGACATTACGCGGTCGATCATATCCGGCATGAACCGGGGTATTACTTCGCCCTGCCGATTCGCGACGAGAGTCGTGAGTGGGCAATCATCGGTGTTGCCGTCGTCAAATCGGGCATCCGCGAAGTCGAGCGGCGCTGGCTGGCGCAGGAAGCGCCGGCCCTGATCGTCGACCGCAACGACGTGGTATTGCTCGCCTCGCCGCCGGAGTGGCGCTACGCCACGCTCGGCCGGCAGCCGACAGCGGTGCTCGAACGCCTTGGCCGGCAGCAGTTTGCCGGTCAGGCGCTGGGGGCGATCAGCCTCGACATCGACCTGGCAGGGGCGGATGAAGGGCGCGTGGTGCGCCTGCCCAAGCACCTGCGCGACGATGTGGCCCCGGCGCAGGGCGCGCGTCCCTACCTGGCGATGGCCAGGAATCTGCCCGGTACGGCGTGGCGCATCGTCGTCTTCTCGGATTTGCGCGCGGTCGGTGTCCAGGCGGCGACGCATGCCGCGCTCAGCGTGGCGGCCCTCGGCTGCCTGCTGCTTGGCGTCTTGTACGCCCGCCAGCGACGGCGTCTGGCGCGCGGGCGCGAAGAGGCGCGGGCGATGCTCGAACTGGCCAACCAGGAACTGGAACGCAAGGTCGAGGCGCGCACCGTCGACTTGTCCGAGGCGGTCTCCGGTCTGCAGCGCGAGGTCCAGGAACGCCAGCGCGCCGAACAGACCTTGCGTGCCGCCCAGAATGAACTGGTCCAGGCGGCCAAGCTGGCCGTGCTCGGCCAGATGGCGACGGGGATTACCCACGAACTGAGCCAGCCGCTCGGCGCCATTCGTACCCTGTCGGCCAACGCCGCCGAATTCATGCGTCGTGGCGAGGCGGCGACCGCCGAACGCAATCTCGCCATCGTCGAGCAGTTGACCGAGCAGATGGGCAACATCATCGGCCCCTTGAAGACCTTTGCGCGTAAATCGCCAGCGGTTTCAAGCGCGGTCGATATCGGGCAGGCGGTCGATAGCGCGCTGTTCCTGTTCGAGTCGCGACTGAAGAAGGATGCGGTGATTGTCGAACGCCATTTTGCCCCCGGCGCCACGACCGCCTGGTGTGACCGCAACCGCTTGCAGCAAGTCCTGGTCAACCTGGTCGGCAACGCCCTCGACGCGATGCATGACGAGCCTGTCCGCCGTTTGAGTTTCAGCAGCGAAGCAAGCAGTACCGGCAAGATTGCCTTGTCCGTCGTAGACAGCGGTCACGGTTTTTCCGAGGAGGCGGTGGCGCATCTGTTCGAACCCTTCTTCACCACCAAGCAGCCCGGTGAAGGCCTGGGGCTTGGCCTGACCATCTCGCGGGATATACTCCGCGATTTCGGCGGTGATCTGATGGCCGGCCCGGCACCCGGTGGTGGTGCCCGCTTCGTCGTCCTGCTACCGCCCCTGTCGTCGGGAAGCGCTTGATGAAAACATCCTTGCAGGTCCTGCTCGTCGAAGACGACCCCAATGTCCGTCTGGGGTGCGAACAGGCCATGCAACTGGCGGGAATTCCCGTGCTCTCGGTGGCTTCCGCGGAAGCTGCGGAAAAGTACCTGAAGCCCGATTTTGCCGGCATCGTCGTGACCGACATGCGGCTGCCGGGCGGTAGCGGCATGGATCTGCTGCGCCTGGTCAGGGACCGCGATCCCGATCTGCCGGTGATCATCATCACCGGTCATGGCGATGTCACGCTGGCGGTCGAGGCGATGCGCAACGGGGCCTACGATTTCATGCAGAAACCGTTCTCGACCGACGACCTGGTCGATGTCGTTCGCCGGGCGCTGGAAAAGCGGGCGCTGGTGCTGGAGGTCGAGGCCCTGCGTCGGCGCCTGGATCAGCGCGACGATCTCGAGACCCGCCTGATCGGGCGTTCGCCGCAGATGCAGCAGGTCCGCCGGCTGATCCTCGATATCGCCGATGCCGGCGTCGATGTGCTGATCTACGGCGAAACCGGTACCGGCAAGGAAATGGTTGCCCGCTGCCTGCACGACCTGTCGCGCGCCGGCCAGGAAAACTATGTCGCCCTCAATTGCGGCGGCATGGCCGACAACATCCTCGACAGCGAATTGTTCGGCCACGAGGCCGGGGCCTTTACCGGGGCGCAGAAACGGCGCATCGGCAAGATCGAATACGCCAGCGGTGGTACGCTCTTCCTCGACGAGGTCGAGAGCATGCCGATGAGCATGCAGATCAAGTTGCTGCGCGTGTTGCAGGAGCGCGTCATCGAGCGGCTGGGCTCGAACCAGCAGGTGCCGGTCAATTGCCGTGTCGTCGCGGCGAGCAAGGAAGATCTGAAAATCTGGTCGGAACAGGGAAAATTCCGCGCCGATCTCTATTACCGCCTCAATGTCGTACGTGTCGAACTGCCGCCGTTACGCGAACGGCGCGAGGACATCCCGGCGCTTTACGATGCCTTCCTGCTGCAGGCGGCCAAACGCTACAACCGGCCACTGCCGGCATTGACGCCGGAGGTTCTGCAGCGGCTGATGGTCCAGGACTGGCCGGGCAATATCCGCGAACTGAAGAATGCCGCCGATTGCCACGTTCTCGGCATCGGCAAGGCCTGCAGCGGGATCGATCCGACCGTCAAACCGTCGCTGGCCGAGGCGGTCGAGAATTACGAGCGCCTGCTGATCGCCGACGAGTTTTCCCGCCAGGAAGGCAATGTCCAGCGTACCGCCGACGTCTTGAGGACTGCCCGCACGACCTTGCACGACAAATTGAAGAAATACGGTCTGCTATAGTGCCTCTCCCTTGAGAGAGATGACGCGAACGGACAGATGCGATGATCGTTACCTTCGAATCCAGCGAAACCGGTGAATTGCTGATGTACGCCGAAACGGCGAAAACCTTGCTGGAAATTGTCGGCAAGGAAACCGGGGCGCGCGGTGTATTCACTCAGCCCGAAATGTTGCCGGCCGCCGCCAAGTTGCAACGCGCCGTCGATGAGGCGCGTCGTCAGATGGCGGGTGCGCCGGAACCGGACGATGAGGAAGAGCGGCAGAAACCGCCGCCGGTTGGCCTGCCGCAACGCGCCTGGCCGATGATCGACATGCTCGAGCGGACCGCGAAAAGCGGCCCGGAAGCACACATCGTCTGGGAAGCGGCGGCCGACTTCTGAGCGTCGGGCTCAGAACAGCTCGATATCGTCGTTCTTTTCCTTCATCTCGGCCATGAAGCGTTCGACCGCTTCCTGAACCGGGATGCCCTGCATGACCGCGTCGAACATCGCGATTTCCTCGCGCGTCGTGTATTTGCCCTTGATCCGCGTTTGCAGTCCAACCCATTCGCCCGGGTTGTAGATGCGGCCAGGTTCGGCGACCAGATCGCTGAGTTCGCCCAGACTCAGGCCGACGTGGGCAAGGCGCTGCACCAGCTTGTCGTAGAACTGGAAGGCAATGATCGCCTGGTGCACCATGCCGGAGACGTTGCCGGCAGCGCCGAGCAGTTCGGCCCGGGCCGCACCGGCGGCGCCGTCGTCGGGTAGCGCTTCGACCTTGCCGACGATTTCCTGCATGCAACCAGCCATCGTGGTGAAGGATTGCGTCAGCACATCGACGGAGGCATTGCTGTCCTTCATCGCGTGCTCGATCTGCACGGCGGCAAGCTCGAGCATCAATACGGTTTCGCGGACCTGGCTCCAGTTGAGGTCCGGGGCGTGCGCGGTGGAGCCGCGCGGCGGAACGATCTTGTCGGTCATGGTGGTGTCCTGTTCTGGTCGGCGACTATAACCCACTTCCGGCTACCCGTTCCAGCACAACGTAATGCTTGCGGACGGCTTCGAGCACGGCGAAGGTGCCGGTGAATCCGGCCGGGATCACGCCGGCCTCGCCAGGACCGAATTCGGTCGCCTCGCCGTCGCTGTCGGTGATGCGGATACGGCCTTCGATGACGCAGAAGAACTCGTCCTTGCCCTCGGCAAAGGCGATGCGCCAGGCGCCCGGCTCGCAGGCCCAGATGCCGGCAACCAGATCGCCCTGCGGCGCCGCGAAATGTTCGTGCGTGGTACGCAGCGGGTTGCCCGCGACCAGACGGTCGGGACGCGGATGATCGTAAGCCGCCGCTGGCGACTGACGGGCAAAGACGGTCAATTTCGGCATGACGTGATCTTGGTGAGTCAGGGCGCAATTTTACGGTGCGCCCCGGGTAATTGGCACCTGCCGTGCATTTTCACCGGATAATCCGCGCATGTCCGCTCTGTTTTCCCTGCTTGCCGCATGCTTGATGCTGCTCCTGCCGATTACGTCGCTGCAGGCCGCCCCCGAAATCGCCATCGATGTCGGCCACGGCGGGCGCGACACCGGCGCCATTTCGGCGCGCGGGCGCAGCGAATTCGAGTTCAACCGGGATCTCGCGGCGCAACTGGCGCAGACCCTGGACGAGCGGGGCCGGCGCGTACGTTCAGTCAATTTCGACGGCAATATCGGCAGCCTGGCCGCGCGGCCCGAAGCCGCGGTCGGTAGCGACTTCTTCATTTCCATCCATCACGATTCGGTGGGTGAGGCCTGGTTGCTGCCGTGGTTCTGGGAAGGCGTCGAGCGCACGCATACCGAGGTCAAGCGCGGCTACGGCATCTTCGTTTCGGCCAATAATCCCGACCCCGCGACCAGCCTGCTCTGTGCGTCGGCGATGGGCGCCATGCTGCGCCGCGCCGGCTTCGTGCCGAGCGACTGGCACGGGCGCAAGCACGCGCCGGCCGATGCGGAAAATGGTGTCTGGTATTTCGACAATCTGGTCGTCCTCTACCGGACGACACTGCCGGCCGTGCTGTTCGAGGCTGGCGTGATCAAGCACCAGGACGAGGAACTCGAACTGCTCGACCCGGCGCGTCAGGCGCGCATGGCCGATGCGCTGGCGACCGGGCTGGCCGCCTGCCTCCAGGTCACAGGAAAATCGGTTCCGGACTGAGGTCGACGGCGAACTTCTCGCGCACGGCCGCCTGGACGGCCGCCATCGTGGCCCGTACATCGGCGCCGCTGGCGCCGCCGCGATTGACCAGCACCAACGCCTGTTTCTCGTACATGCCGACCGGGCCGAGATCCTTGCCCTTCCAGCCGGCTTGTTCGATCAGCCAGCCGGCGGCCAGTTTGACGCGCCCGTCGGCTTGCGGATAGTGCGGCAACTTGGGGTAGGCGGCGAGCAGGGTGTCGGCCTGCGTCCGCACGACCACCGGGTTGTGGAAGAAACTGCCGGCATTCGGCGTCACCGCCGGATCCGGTAACTTGCGCTGGCGTACGGCGATGACCGCGTCGGCGACATCGCGTGCGCCGGGTTCGGCAATGCCGCGCTCGGCCAGTTCCTGGCGCAGATCGGCGTAGCCGATGTTCGGCCGGTAGTTCCTGGGTAAACGGAAAACGACCGAGACGATGGCGACACGGCCGTCGAGGTGCCAGCCTTCCTGTTTGAACAGGCTGTCGCGGTAAGCGAAACGGCAGGCGGCGCGGTCGAGGGTAAACAAGGTTTGCCTGGCGAAATCCCAGGCCGTCACCGAATGCAGGCGCTCGCCGACTTCCAGCCCGTAGGCACCGATGTTCTGCACCGGCGCGGCACCGACGGTACCCGGGATCAGCGACAGGTTTTCCAGTCCGGGACAGCCTTGCGCCAGCGTCCATTGGACGAATTCATGCCAGTTCTCGCCGGCGCCGCCCTCGATGTAGACGGCCTCGTCGTCCTCGCGCAGAACGCGCTTGCCGGCAATCGCCATGTGCAGCACCAGACCGTCAAAATCGCCAGTCAGCACCAGATTGCTGCCGCCACCCAAAACGAAACGGCGCTCGCCGGGAGCGACTGCCGCCAGTTGCCCGGGATCGGTGATTCGCTGATAACGGGCGGCCTTGCCGGGCAGCGCGAGGGTGTTGAAGGGGGTGAGGTCGATGGCGGTCTGTACGGTCATGGCGCCATTGTCGCCGATCACCCGGTGGCTGGGAACCGCTCCTCAGTGCGTCCGGAAGTTGTCGGCACTGATGCCGTGCCGGGTCAGTTTGTCGTATAGCGTCTTTTTCGGCACCTGCAGCAGTTCGGCCGCCTGGGCGACGTTGCCGGCACATTGCTGGAGGGCGCTTTCGATGGCGCGGCGTTCGGCGGCGTCGACCTGGGCGCCGAGTGAAGCGGGCGGGGCCTCGGGGGCGCCGCTGAGGGCGTCGGACAGGCCGAGGGCCCAGCGGTTGGCGACGTTCTTGAGCTCACGGACATTGCCCGGCCAGTCGTGTGCCTGCCAGCGGGCGAGGTCGGCCGGCGTCCAGTTGGCTGGCGGGCGCTGGTAGCGCTGGGCGGCTTCCTGGAGGAAGGCGGCCATCAACAGCGGAATGTCGTCGCGGCGTTCGCGCAGCGGCGGCAGGTCGATGCTGACGACGTTGAGTCGGTAGTAGATGTCGGCGCGGAACTGGCCGGCGTCGGCCAGCGTCTTGAGGTCGGCCTTGCTGGCGGCGACGACGCGGCAATCGACGGCGATGCTGTGGTTGCTGCCCAGGCGTTCGATGCAGCGCTCCTGAAGCACGCGCAGCAGCTTGACCTGCAGGTTGAGCGGCATCGATTCGATTTCGTCGAGGAACAGCGTGCCGCCGCTGGCGTGTTCGATGCGGCCGATGCGCCGCTTGCCGGCGCCGGTGAAGGCGCCCGCCTCGTGGCCGAAAAGTTCGCTTTCGAAGACCGTTTCCGGCAGCGCCGAGCAGTTGACCGCGACGAAGGGGCCGCGCCGGCCGCTGGCGTCGTGGATGGCGCGGGCGACGACTTCCTTGCCGCAACCGGTTTCGCCGTTGATCAGGATGTCCACGCCGGTCGGCGCGAGGGCGCCGATCAGCCGGCGGATGTCCTGCATCGCCGGGGTCTGGCCGATCACCGCGCTCAGCCCGGCGGCGTGCAGTTGTTCCTTGAGCTGGCGGTTCTCGACCAGCAGGGCGCGTTTGTCGAGGGCGCTCCTGACCGCCGCGATCAGCCGTTCGGAAGGAAAGGGTTTTTCGATGAAGTCATAGGCGCCGTCGCGCATCGCCTCGACGGCCATGGCCACGTCGCCGTGGCCGGTCATCAACAGTACCGGTAGCTCGCGGTCGAACTGGCGTAGTTCGCGCAACAGCGTCAGGCCGTCGCGGCCGGGCAGGCGGATGTCGCTGATGACCAGCGCCGGGCGCGTCGTCGCCAGCGCGGCAAGCATGCTTTCGGCGTCGGCGAAGGCGCGCACCGGGATGTCGGCAATGGTCAGCGCCTGTGCGCAACCCTTGCGCACGGCGCTGTCGTCTTCAACCAGAAAGACCGTGAGTTCAGCCATGGACGACGGCCTTGGCGTAGCTGGCACGGTCGAGTTCAACGGTTTCGACGCTGAGCTGCAGTTCGTGTCCCGCAGGTGGAACCAGCGTCGCCATTAGGGCGGCGAGTGCGGCGTTGGCCAGTTGTTTGCGTTCGTCAGCGCTGCGTCCGCTGAGCAGCGCGATACGCAGATGGGCGAAGGCACGGGCGCCTGTTTGGACGCCGGTGCGGAAATCGCCGAGGCAGAGCGCGCGGCTCTTGATATCGGCTTCGCCAAACAGGCCCGAGTCGAAGGCGGCGGCGTTGATCGCCGTCAGCGCGGCGGCTGGGTCAATGGCGAGGTTGGCGGTGTATTCAAGCGTCAGGTGCGGCATGGTCGTCTCCGGCGGCGGGCAGCGTCAGCACGAACACGGCGCCGCCGTCGGCCGCGTTGTCGGTGCGTAGTGTGCCACCGTAGCTTTCGACGATGGCCAGCGAGATCGCCAGGCCGAGGCCGAGGCCTTCGCCGGCGGGCTTGGTGGTGTAGAAGGGTTCGAACAGGTGGCTGCGTACTTCGTCGGCAATCCCCGGGCCGTGGTCGCGTACGCTCAGGCGGACCTGGCCGGCGCTGCGGGCGACGGTGATTTTCAGGCGGGGTGCGGGCTGGCCGTGCATGGCGTCGAGGCCGTTGAGCATCAGGTTGACCAGCACCTGTTCAAGGCGACCGGCTTCGGCGACGACCTGCAGCTCGCCATCGTTCTGGCTGACTTCGATGCTGGCCGCGGTGTCGCGGCGGCGCGGTTCGACCAGCAACAGCGCATGGTCGATCGCGCTGGCGACGCAGACCGGCTGCGGCGTCGCCGCTTCTTTACGGGCGAAGGTCTTCAACTGACGGACGATGCGTCCGGTACGGCCGACCAGTTCGCCGATCATCTGCAGGTTTTCCGCGACTTCCTCGTGGCGGCCGCGGGCAAGCAGGGCGCTGGCGTTGTCGGCGAAGGTCTGCAGCGCCGCCAGCGGCTGGTTCAGTTCGTGGCTGATGCCGGCCGACAGCTGCCCGAGGACGGCCAGCTTGCCGGCCTGCACCGCAGCGTCGCGGGTTTCGTGGAGAATTGCTTCGGTGCGTTGCAGTTCGGCGATCTTGGCGGTCAGGTCGGCGGTGCGTTCGGCGATGCGCTGTTCCAGTTCGCCGTGAATGCGCTGCAATTCCTCGCGCCGGCGGCGGCGATGGCGCAGGTGGGCGGCGACGCCAATGGCGAAGGCGGCGGCAAAGGCCAATGCCATGGCGCCGGAAAACGCCGCCGCCCGAGCTTCGTCGAGGCGGCCGAGCTGCACCACCTGCCAGCCGAAATTGCCGACCGGACGGGTCACCAGCAGGTGCTCGCGCGGCGTTTCGTCGGGCAGTGCCAGACGCAGGGGGGCGCTGGCTTCGAGCGGCACGGGCCGGTCAGCCAGGGCGACGATGGCCTGGTTGCCGTACTGACGGGTCTCCGCCAGGCGTGCCGTGGTTGCCGCCGGCAGCGGCGCCAGCGTGCGATAGCGCAGGCGGCGTTCCGACGACAGGAAGACGATGCCGTCGGCGTCGGCCAGCAGCAGGATGTCGCCGGCGCCGGCCATGGCCTGTTCCATGGCTTCCAGGCCGATCTTGAGGACGACGACACCGAGGATCTGCTGTCCGTCGCGGACTGGTGCGGCGATGAAGTAACCGGGTTCGCCGGTGGTCACGCCGACGCCGTAGAAGCGCCCCAGGCCTTGCGCGACGGCATCGGTGAAGTAGGGCCGGAAGGCGTAGTTGTGGCCGATGAAACTGCGCGGCTGGCGCCAGTTGCTGGCAGCCAGCGTCAGGCCGTTGGCGTCGATCAGGTAGGTGGCGGCCACCGCCGCCCCCTGTTGCGCGGCTTCGAGATAGGCGTTGGCCGCGTCGATCCGCTGTTTGTTGTCGGGGTCGCGCAGCAGCGCGGCCAGCGAAGGTTCGAGCGCGAGCAAGCCGGGCAGCGATTCGTGCCGGTTCAGCGTGGCGTCGAGCGACAGGGCGAAGGCGTCGAGACGCTGCGTCGCCAGCCGGCGCTCATGGGCCAGGTTGTGGTCGAGCAGCAGGCGATAGCCGAGCAGGCCGATCAACAGGCAGGCCAGCGTTGCCAGTACGGTCAGCAGCCAGGTGCGGGAGGGCGGTTTGGTAGGAATGACAGGACGGCTCATGGCCGCATCGTAACCAGTTTTGCCTGTTGCGGTGCAGGGGCCGGGCAGGCTTTCAGGTCGACCACGGTGTCGGCAGGCAGCGTCGGCAGCCAGTCCGGCAGCGGTCGGCAGTCAGCGGCCGAACACACCACATAGGGCGCGACATGCGGTGAATGGCGCAAGCTCACCGCTGGCAGCAACGGCAGGGCGGGGGTGTAGTGCCAGGCACCGTCGCGGTAGACGGCGTCTGCCGGCGGTTCCATGCCGGCGCCGGTGCCCCGCACGCGGGCCGAGGTCAGGTGGAGTCGATCGCCCTGCAGGCGGTAGTCTTCCGCCCACAGGGTTTTCTGGATCGAGTGCGTCCATTGCAGCGTGACTGCCTCGCCGAGCGGCGCCACCAGCAGGCCGGCGACGAGGCAGATCACGTTCATGCCGGCTGCAGGCGACGGGTGCGCAGCAGGTGCCAGCCGATGAAGGCGGCACAGGCGGCGAAGCCGAGCTCGTCGGTGAGCGGCATGGCAGCAACCAGCATGAAGGCGGCGGCAGCAGCCCAGACGCGTTCCCAGGCGGCCAGCGGTGCGCGCAGGTAGCCAATGCTGGCGGCGCCCCACAGCGTGATCGCCAGCAGCGCTTTACCGACGATGTAGGCGACTGCCAGGACCGATGGATCGCCCTGCAGCATCAGCGCATTGTCGTACACCGCCATGAACGGCACGACGAAGCCGGCAATGGCGATCTGCACCGCCTTGATGCCGATCTTCATCGCCGGCTCCTTGGCTACCGAGCTGGCGGCGAAGGCGGCGAGTGCCACTGGCGGCGTCAGGTCGGCCATGATGCCGAAGTAGAAGACGAACATGTGGCTGACGATCAGCGGTACGCCGAGTTCGAGCAGCGCCGGCGCGGCGATCGAGCTGGTGATGATGTAGTTGGGGATGGTCGGGATGCCCATGCCCAGCACCAGGCAGATCAACATGGTCAGCAGCAGCGAGACGAACAGGCTGTCTTCGCCGACCTTGAGGATGAAACCGGCGAAGTTCGTGGCCGCGCCGGTCAGCGTCAGCACGCCGATGATGATGCCGACGATGGCACAGGCGACACCGACCGGCAGCGCCTGCTTGGCACCATCGACCAGGCTGTTGCGCATCACCCGCAGCGTGTCGCGGCCGCCCTGGACGAACAGGCAGGCGACGATCAGCAGGGCGATGACGATCAGCACCGGATAAACGCCCCACTTGATCAGCGCCGAGGTGCCCAGACCGACCGCGATCCAGAAGACGAAGCGGAAAGCGGTTGCCGACAGGCGGGCGGCGACGGCGGCGCCGAGGATCAGGATGGCGCACAGGGCGAGGCCCACCATGCCCGAGTACATCGGCGTGAAGCCGTTGAACAGCATGCCGACCAGGCCGACCAGCGGCAGCACCAGGTACCACTGGCTGCGGATCGCCTGCCACGGATTCGGGCAGTCTTCCTTGGCCAGCCCGCCGAGATTCTTGTGGCCGGCTTCCAGGTGCACCATCCAGAACACTGTCGCGTAGTAGAGCAGGGCCGGGACCAGCGCCGCCTTGACAATCTCGATGTAGGGAACGTTGAGGTTCTCGGCCATGATGAAGGCGACTGCGCCCATTACCGGCGGCATGATCTGGCCGCCCATCGACGAGGTCGCCTCGACCGCGCCGGCGAAGGTGCCGGAATAGCCGAAGCGCTTCATCAGCGGGATGGTGAACTGGCCGGTGGTCAGCACGTTGGCAACGCCGGAGCCGGAAATCGAGCCCATCAGCCCCGAGGAGACGACGGATACCTTGGCCGCGCCGCCCTTGGCGTGGCCGACGAAACCCAGCGCCACCGAGTTGAACAGGTTGATCATCCCGGCGTGTTCGAGGAAGGCGCCGAACAGCACGAAGAGGAAGATGTACATCGCCGAAACCATGGTCGGGATGCCGAAGATGCCTTCGGTGCCGAACGCCAGCTGGTCGACGATCTGGGCGAAATCGTAGCCGCGGTGGGCGAGGTCGCCCGGCAGGTGCTGGCCGAACAGGCCGTAAAGCAGAAACAGGGCACAGATGGTCGGCAGCGCCAGGCCGAGAATGCGGCGGGCAGCCTCGAAAACGAGGACGATCATCGCCGTGCCGACGATCAGGTCGGTGGTGCTCGGGTCGCCGGCGCGCATGATCAGGTCGACTTCGAAGACCCATTGATAGGCGGTGAGGGCGAAAGCGAGGATGGCCAGCAGCCAGTCGCCGAAGGGAACGCGGTCAAGGCGACCGTTCTTGCGGATCGGGAAGAGGATGAAGGTCAGGGTCAGCAGGAAGCCGACATGCAGCGCGCGCATGACCAGGCTGGAGAGCGGATGGAAGGCCGCAATCGCCAGCTGGTAGATGGAAAAGCCGAGCGCGATGCCGGTCAGCACGAGGAGCGCGACGCCCCCGAGACGGCGCTGGGCGCCGTGCTCGGAGAACGTCTCCTGCTCGATGTTCGGCGGGGAGACGTGAGCCGTCATGATCGCTTACTTGAGCAGACCGGCTTCGCGGTAGTACTTCTCGGCACCCGGGTGCAGCGGCACCGGCGAACCGACGGCCAGCTTTTCCTTCTTGATCGCCTTGGCAGCAGCGTGGGCGGTGGCCATGGCATCCAGGTTCTCGGCCATCGACTTGGTCATCTTGTAGACGGTGTCAGCCGGCACGCCTTCGTGGGTGATCAGGTAGTTGGGCACGAGCACGGTGTTCACGTCGGTGGTCTGGCCGTTGTAGGTGTTGGCCGGGATGGTGCCGGACTGGTAGGCGGCGTCGCCGATCTTGGCGACCACGTCAGCCGGGATCGGGATGACGACGATCTTCAGCGCGGTTGCCAGGTCACGTACGGCGGCAACGCCGAGACCAGACGACAGCAGGGTGGCATCGAGCTGGCGGTTCTTCATCAGTTCGACCGACTCCGAGTAGCCGAGATATTCGGTCTTGGCGAAGTCCTGGTAGCTCATGCCGACGGCCTTGAGGATGTCGCGGCTGTTCAGTTCGGTGCCGCTCTTCGGGGCGCCGACCGAAACGCGCTTGCCCTTGAGGTCGGCCAGCGACTTGATGCCGGAATCGGCGGAAGCCAGGAAGTGGATGTAGTTCGGGTAGATCGCGGCGACCGTGCGCAGCTTGTTCAGCGGCGCCTTGAAGCCGACGTCGGCGTTGCCCTTCCAGGCTTCGGACAGCGTGTCGCCGAGCGTGAAGGCGATTTCGCCCTTGCCGGCCTGCAGCAGGTTGAGGTTTTCGGCCGAAGCCTTGGTCGCCTGCACCGACATCTTGGCATCGGGTAGCACCTTGCCGTAGATCTGGGTCAGCGAGACGCCGAGCGGGTAATAGACGCCGCTGGTGCCGCCAGTCAGGACGTTGATGAAGCCGGATGCATTGGCGGCAGTGGCGCCGACGGCCAGCGAGGCGGCAAGGATCAGGGAACGCAATTTCATGTTATCTCCTCCGTGGAATTGGGACGCGCCGCAAGGCGGCAGCGGAGGAAGACATCGCAGGACCTGTGCCAGCCGCGGCGCCGGCTGGCAAATCATTGATTTATTGAAGTTGTTTTCTGGCTGACGATAACCGGCGACGGTCGCTCAGTGCGGAACTCCGGAATCAGGCAAGGCGCCAGTGCGGAAATCCGCACAAGCCTAATCCGCCAGCAGCATCGCGCCGAGTGCTGCCGGCTGCGCTGCCGCCCGCCAGCCGGTACGCATCTCGTCGGCGTTCAGGCTGCCGTAACCCCAGGTCACGGCGATGAAGGGCAGACCGTTGGCGTCGGCTGACTCGCCGTCCTCGCTGCGGTCGCCGATGTAGATTGCCTGTTCCTTGGCGATGCCCTGGTCGGCGAGCAGCCGCGCGATCATCGCCGCCTTGTTTGCCAGGCGCGGCGAAATCAGGTCGAGCGCATAGACATGGGTGAAATGCCCGCGCCAGCCGAGGTGATCGAGGATCAGCCGGGTCGGATGGATGCGCTTGTTGGTGGCAATCGACAGCGTTAGCCCGGCCCCGGCCAATTCGGCAAGCAACTTACCAACGCCGGCATAGGCGGCGGTTTCCCGGTAGCCGTCGCCGTCGTAACTGGCCTTGAAGGCCTCGGCCAGCCGCCCGATCAACGCGGGGTCGGTGCTACCCGACAGCAGTTGCAGGGTCTCGGTCAGCGGCGGGCCGATCACGCTTTCATCGATGGTGACAGCCGGTGCGATGCCGGTCTGCGCGAAAGCCGCGCGGAAACTGGCGAGGATGGCCGGCGCGGAGTCGATCAGGGTGCCGTCGAGGTCGAAAATGATGTGCGGATAGCGGGGCATGGTGGCGGGCATTGGGGAGGTTGGCGAAGGATAGCGTGTTTAGTCCAGCGGCGTTGCCGCCGCTGACGGATCGTTCTCGTCTGGTTCTATGCCCCAGTCACCCCAGGTGTACCAGTCATCGCCGAGCATTTCGGCGGGGTGCATGGTGCGGCCCGAACCGTTGCCGCATTGCAGGTCCTTGGCCGGGCAGTATTTGTCGCAGCCCCAGCAGATGCGCTCGGGGTGTTTGGGGTGGAGCGGGAAGCGTTTGGCCATCGCCCCACCTTGCTTACAGTAGCGGCGCCAGCCAGCGTTCGGCTTCCTTGACGTCCATGCCCTTGCGCGCCGCCCAGTCTTCCAGTTGATCGCGGCCGATCTTGGGGATGGCGAAGTACTTGGCGCCGGGATGGCCGATGTAGAAGCCGGAGACGGCTGCCGCCGGGGTCATCGCGCAGGATTCGGTCAGCGCCATGCCGATTTCAGGGGCGTCGAGCAGGGCGAACAACTCGCGCTTGGCGGTGTGGTCCGGGCAGGCCGGGTAGCCGGGGGCGGGGCGGATGCCGGTGTAGGCTTCGGCGATCAGCGCGTCATTGTCGAGCGTTTCGTCCTTTGCATAGCCCCAGTAGTGCGTGCGTACTTGCTTGTGCAGCCATTCGGCAGCGGCCTCGGCGAAGCGGTCGGCCAGCGCTTTCAACATGATCGCCGAGTAGTCGTCGTGGGCGGCTTCGAAAGCGGCGACGCGCTCGGCTATGCCGAGACCGGCGGTGACGGCGAAGGCGCCAGCGTAATCCTGTTCACCGACGAAATCGGCCAGTGCGGTGTTGAAACGTCCGGCCGGTTGCTTGATCTGCTGGCGCAGGCCGACCCAGCGAGTGGCCTCGACACTGCGCGACTCGTCGGTGTACAGCACGATGTCCTCGTTGTCGCCGCGGGCCGGGTAGAGGCCGAATACGGCTCTGGCGGTCAGCCACTTTTCGGCGACGATTTTCGCCAGCATCGCCTGCGCGTCGTGGAAGAGCTGGCGGGCGGTTTCGCCGACGACGTCGTTGGTCAGGATGGCCGGGTAGCGGCCGGCTAGGTCCCAGCTCTGGAAGAAGGGCGACCAGTCGATGAACGGGACCAAGTCGGCGAGCGGAATATCGAGCGTCTGGCGACCGAGTTGCGCCGGTTTGGTCGGCGTGTGCGCTTCGTTCCACGTGAAACGGTTGGCCCGGGCGTCGGCCAGGCTGACCAGCGTCGCGCCCTTGCGGCCGGCGTGTTCGGCGCGCACGGTTTCGTACTCGGCGGCGATTTCGGCGACGTAACCGGCCTTCTGGTCGGTCGACAGCAGCTTGGTGGCGACGCCGACGGCGCGCGAGGCGTCCGGCACGTAAACCACCGGGCTGTCGGTGTTGGTCGCGATCTTGATTGCGGTGTGGGCGCGGCTGGTTGTCGCGCCGCCGATCAGCAGCGGCTGGTTCATGCCGAGGCGCTTCATCTCGCCGGCGACGTGGGCCATTTCTTCCAGCGACGGGGTGATCAGGCCGGACAGGCCGATGATGTCCACCTTGTGTTCGAGCGCTGCCTTGAGGATGTTGTCGCAAGGCACCATGACACCGAGGTCGATGACGTCGTAGCCATTGCAGCCGAGCACCACGCCGACGATGTTCTTGCCGATGTCGTGCACATCGCCCTTGACCGTGGCCATCAGGATCTTGCCCTTGGAGCCGAGGCCGGTGCGTGCCTTTTCGGCTTCGATGAAGGGCAGCAGGTGGGCGACCGCCTGCTTCATGACGCGGGCCGACTTGACCACCTGCGGCAGGAACATCTTGCCGGCGCCGAACAGGTCGCCGACGACGTTCATGCCGCTCATCAGCGGGCCTTCGATGACCGCCAGCGGCGGCTTGCCTTCGCTTTCCAGCTTGGCGCGGACTTCTTCGGTGTCGGCCACGACGAAATCGGTGATGCCTTTGATCAGCGCGTGTTCCAGGCGCTTCTCGACCGACTGCTCGCGCCAGGAGAGGTCCGGGCCGGCGTCCTTGGCCTTGCCTTCCTTGACCGTCTGCGCGAAATCAACCAGTGCCTCGCCGGCGCCGGGGTTCTTGTTCAAAACCACGTCTTCGACCTTGGCCCGCAGTTCAGGCTCCAGGTCGTCGTACACGCCGAGCATGCCGGCATTGACGATGCCCATGGTCATGCCGTTCTTGATCGCGTGGTAGAGGAAGACGGTGTGGATGGCCTCGCGTACCGGGTCGTTGCCGCGGAAGCTGAAGGAAACGTTGGAAACGCCGCCGGAAATGTGGGCGTGCGGCAGGTTTTCCTTGATCCAGCGCACCGATTCGATGAAATCGACGGCGTAGTTGTCGTGTTCCGGGATGCCGGTGGCGATGGCGAAGATGTTCGGGTCGAAGATGATGTCTTCGGCCGGGAAACCCATGCCGGTGAGCAGTTCGTAGGCCTTGCCGCAGATCTCGATCTTGCGCGCGTAGGTGTCGGCCTGGCCCTTTTCGTCGAAGGCCATGACGATGACGGCGGCGCCATAGCGACGGGCGAGTTTCGCCTGTTCCAGGAACTTGGCTTCGCCTTCCTTCATCGAGATCGAATTGACGATGCCTTTACCCTGGATGCACTTGAGGCCGGCCTCGATCACTTCCCATTTGGAGGAGTCGAGCATGATCGGCACGCGCGAGATGTCCGGTTCCGAGGCGATCAGCTTGAGGAACTTGTCCATCGCGGCGAGCGAATCGAGCATCGCCTCGTCCATGTTGATGTCGATCACCTGGGCGCCGTTTTCGACCTGCTGGCGGGCGACGGCCAGCGCGTCGTCGAAGCGGCCTTCGAGGATCATCCGCGCGAAGGCGCGCGAGCCGGTGACGTTGGTGCGCTCGCCGACGTTGACGTAAAGCGAGTCAGCGGTGACGTTGAAGGCTTCCAGCCCGGACAGTCGCAGCGCCGGTGCGATCACCGGTTTCTGGCGCGGGGTGACCGTCGCGACACGTTGCGCGATGGCGCGGATGTGCTCAGGCGAGGTGCCGCAGCAGCCGCCGACGATGTTCACGATGCCGCGCTCGGCCCAGCCGGCGATCTCGTCGGCCAGTTGTTCCGGGGTTTCGTCGTAGCCGCCGAAGGCATTCGGCAGGCCGGCGTTCGGGTGGGCCGAGACGTAGCAGTCGCAGACGCGCGACAGTTCCTCGACGTACTGGCGCAGTTCGCTGGCGCCGAGCGCGCAGTTGAGGCCGAAGGAAAGCGGCTGGACGTGGCGCAGCGAGTTCCAGAAGGCTTCGGCGGTCTGGCCGGACAGCGTGCGCCCGGAGGCGTCGGTGATCGTGCCCGAGATCATCACCGGCCAGCGGCGGCCGGCGATGTCGAAGTATTTCTCGATGGCGAACAGCGCGGCCTTGGCGTTGAGCGTGTCGAAGACGGTTTCGACCAGCAGGATGTCGGCACCGCCCTCGATCAGGCCGGTGGTGGCTTCGACGTAGTTGGCGACCAGTTCGTCGAAAGTGACGTTGCGGTAGCCGGGGTCGTTGACGTCGGGCGAGATCGACGCGGTGCGCGAGGTCGGGCCGAGGACGCCGGCGACGAAGCGCGGCTTGGCCGGATTCTGCGCAGTGAATTCGTCGCACAGCTTGCGGGCGAGCGCCGCGCCTTCGAAGTTCAGTTCGTAGACGATCTCGGTCAGGTTGTAGTCGGCCTGCGAGACGGCGGTCGAGTTGAAGGTGCAGGTCTCGATCAGGTCGGCGCCGGCGGCCAGGTACTCGCGGTGGATGCCGCCGATGATGTCGGGGCGAGTCAGCACCAGCAGGTCGTTGTTGCCTTTGAGGTCGTGCGGATGATCGGCGAAGCGCTCGCCCCGGTAATCCTTTTCCTGCAAGCCGTGACGCTGGATCATCGTGCCCATGGCGCCGTCGAGGACGAGCAGGCGTTGTTCGAGCAGGGCGTGGAGTTCGGCAGTACGGTCGGGCTGGATCATGGAATTACCTCGGCAAAGCAAAGTACCGGTGACGCCGCCAAAAGCGAACGGCGCTGCAAACCGGCGGGAAACAGGGTTTGCGAGCGCCGTTGATCGTTGCCGAGCCTGGCCATTCACGGAAATGGTCGCAGCGCTCCTCGGCAGGGGGTGAAGTGTAGACGTCGACGGCCCGAAAGCCAAGTTTTCCCTGCAAAAACAGTCGCTCAGCCCAGCGGCTCGCAGCGTAGCCAGACGGTGAACACGGCGCCGCTGCCGTCTGGCGAGTCGACGGTGATGCGGCCGTCGTAGCGTTCGACCAGCGATTTGCTGACCCACAGGCCGAGGCCGTGGCCGCCGGGTTTGTGGGCGGTGTAGAAGGGCTCGAACAGATGTTCGCGGTCGGCTTCCGGGATGCCCGGGCCGGAATCGGTGACGCTCAGGCGCAGGCCGATCGGCATGTCGGCCTCGTCCCAGTCCTCGACCGCAAGGCGCAGCGTGCCGCCGTCGGGCATGGCCTGGATCGCGTTGGCCAACAAATTGATGACGACCTGCTGCAACTCGTTCTTGTTGCAGGTGACCAGTCGCGCCGAATCGATCTGTTGCTCGATGGCGATATTGCCCTTGCGCAACAGGTGGCCGACCAGCAGCAGGCAATCATGGATCAGTTGCTGGGCGCCGACCGGTTCGAGGTAGCCGACGTATTCCTGCGGCCGGGCGAATTGCAGCAGCTTGGTGACGATCAGGCGGATGCGGTGCACCTGGTCGAGGATCAGCCGGAATTCCGGTTCGACCGGTTTGGCTTGCTCGCCGAGCACTTCGCGGGCCATTTCCAGATTCCCCTGGATGACGGCAATCGGATTATTGATTTCGTGGGCGACGCCGGCGGTCAACTGGCCGATGGCGGCCATTTTTTCCTGAGTGATCAGCTTGCCCTGCGTCGACCGCAGGGTTGCCAGCGCTTCCTGCAATTCGGCAGTGCGCTGGGCCACCTTGCCGTCCAGGGCTTCGCCCCAGCGTTGCAGGGCGAGCGCCTGCGCCTGCTGGCTTTCGAGCAGGCGGTCGAAGTGCCGGGCCAGGTCGCCGACCTCGTCGACATTGGGCACCGGGCCGACGCGGGCGGTGCCGTCGCCGTTCTGGATGGCGTTCATGGTCGCGTGCATGCGCTCGATCGGATGAAACACCTGGCGCGCCCAGAGCACACCAAACACCGCGACCAGCAGCATGGTCAGCGCGAACAGCGCGACGATGCCGGACAGCGCCGAATTGCGGGCTTCGGCAAACGGCGTTTCGAGGAAACCGACGTAAAGCATGCCGATGCGCTCGCCGCGACTGTCGATCAGCGGGCGGTAGCCGGAGTAGTACCAGTCCTGGACGACGAAGGCGCGGTCGAGCCAGGTTTCGCCTGCGCCGAGCACGGCGTCACGTACCGCCTGTGAGACGCGGGTACCGATGGCGCGGCCGCCTTCGAACAGGCGGACATTGGTGGCAATGCGCACGTCGCCGAGGAAAAGCGTTGCCGTGCCGACGCTGCCGAGCATCAGTTCGCCATCGGGATAGACGATTTCGTTCAGTCGGTCGACGAATTCGAGATTGCCGTTGAGCAGCACGCCGCCGGCCAGCACGCCGAGCAGCTGGCCGTCGTGCGCGAAGACCGGGGCGGCGCTATGCACGACCAGACCGCGCTCTTCGGCCACGCGCGGATCGGGCGCGGCGTTCTGGGTCGGCAGCAGCGGCGTATGCGCGCGGCGGGCCAGGGCAGGCTCGATGGCGGCCAGCAAGCCGGGGGTAAAGATGTCGTTGTCGGTCTGCGCCTGCCCCGAACGGGCGCGCTCGATGACCGGCCAGCCGGCGAAGCAGGGCTTGCCGGCATAAGCGGGAGCGCAATCGTCGGCGTCGAGCAGGTGCAGGAAATCCAGTTTCAGGCGCTGTCGCTCGGCGTCCAGCCAGCGGGGCAAGGCATCCGGATCGGCGGCGGCAGCGGCCAGGCGGGTCGACCCGGCCAGACCTTCGACGGCGGTGCCGATGCCGGCGCTGACGCGTTCGTAGTAGCCGTTGGCGATGCCCAGATCGGCGCCGACCTTGGCCACCAGCAAGCGGTCGAGGTAGGCGCTACCCCATTGGGTTAGGATGATCAGCAGCAGTGGCAGCACCACGCCCAGCGGCAACAGGGCCAACACCAGCAGGCGTTGGCGGATCGACTGCCGCCGGGGGCTTTCGCTCACTCGCAGCCCCAGGCGGTGCACTTGCGGTCCAGCGTCTTGCGCGAAATACCGAGGCGGCGAGCAGCTTCCGACTTGTTGCCGTGGCAGGCCTGCAGGGTGGCCAGGATGTGCCGTTTCTCGACGGCTTCCAGGCGCTCGCCGCTGGCGCCGTCACCGTCGTCACCGGTGTCGTCGTCGGTACCCAGATCGAACCAGCCGAGGATCAGCGAGCGTTCGATGAAATTGCGCAGTTCGCGCACGTTGCCCGGCCAGTCGTAGGCGGCCATGCGGGCGAGGGCGCGCGGCGTCAGGTCGAGCGGCGGCACGTTCAGCGCCTGCGCCATGCTGGCGATGAAATGGCGGGCGAGCAGGGCGATGTCGTCGGGGCGCTCGCGCAGGGCCGGCAGATTGAGTTCGACGACCTGCAGGCGGTAGTAGAGGTCCTGGCGGAAGCGCTGCTGGGCGACTTCTTCCTTGAGATTGCGGTTGGTGGCGGCGATGACGCGTACGTCGACCGGGATTTCCTGCTCCGAGCCGACCGGCCGGATGCGCCGCTCCTCGAGCACGCGCAACAGCTTGGCCTGGGCGGCGGCGGGCATTTCGGCGACCTCGTCGAGGAACAGCGTGCCACCCTGAGCGTAGTAGAACAGGCCTTCGCGGGCGCTCTGGGCGCCGGTGAAGGCGCCCTTGACGTGGCCGAACAGCTCCGATTCGATCAACTCGGCGGCAATCGCCGCACAGTTGATCGGCACGAAGGGGCCGGCGTGACGGGCGCTCATGCGGTGCAGGGCGCGGGCGGCGACTTCCTTGCCGGTGCCGGATTCGCCGGTGATCAGCACGGTGGCGTTGGTCGGCGCGATGCGCTTGAGCCGCTCGCAGATGCCCTGCATGGCATCGGATCGGCAGATGACGCCATCGACCGCCGTCGATCTTTCCTCGATCTCGCGGCGCAGTACGAAATTTTCCCGGCGCAGCCGCGAGCGCTCGAAACAGCGGGCGACGCCGTTGAGCATCTGGGCCACCGAAAAAGGCTTGAGCAGGAAGTCGGAGGCGCCGGCGCGTAGCGCGTCGATGGCCGTATCGAGGTCGGCGTAGGCGGTTATCAGGATGACGTCGCCGGCAAAGCCGTCGTCGCGCAGGTCGTGCAGCCATTCGATGCCGGAACGGCCGGGCAGCGAGATGTCGAGGATGATCAGGTCGTACAGCCGTCGGTGCAGTTGCGGCACCGCCTGTTCGACGCTGCCGGCCGTATCCACCTGGCCGTAACGCTGGGCCAGCGCCCGCTGCAGGAAACTGAGCATGCCCGGCTCGTCATCGACGACGAGGATGGAGAAGGGCGGCTGCCCCACCCCTGCCTGATCCGGGCTTGACTGAGCGTTTCCCGGTTTTGTTTGATCCATGATTGACTCCGCTTTTCCGGCATCATCGCAAACCTGGGCCTTGGCTAGCAATTGCTACGCGATGCGGCCAATTGTCGGGGAAGGCGGGGCATGGGAGTAAAATCGCGGTTTTTCAACAGATTGCGATGCCATGACCTTTGCCGAACTGGGCCTAGCCGCCCCGCTGTTACAGGCGCTTGAAACCCTCGGTTACCAGACGCCGACGCCGGTACAGCAGCAGGCCATTCCGCCGGTGCTGGCTGGCCGCGACCTGATGGCGGCGGCGCAGACCGGCACCGGCAAGACCGCCGCCTTCGCCTTGCCGCTGCTGCACAAGCTGGCCGCTGACGGTAAGAAGGTCGGCAGCAACGCGATCCGGGCGCTGGTGCTGGTGCCGACGCGCGAACTCGCCGAGCAGGTCAACGCCAGTTTCCGTGAATACGGTCAGGGCTTGTCGGTCAGCTCCTACGCGGCCTACGGCGGCGTCAGCATCAATCCGCAGATGATGCGCCTGCGCCGCGGGGTCGATGTGCTGGTGGCGACGCCCGGCCGCCTGCTTGACCTGTTCCGCCAGAACGCTGTGAAATTCCGCGATGTGCAGGTGCTTGTGCTCGACGAAGCCGACCGCATGCTCGACCTCGGTTTTTCCGCCGAACTGGACACGCTGTTCATGGCCTTGCCGAAGAAGCGGCAGACGCTGCTGTTCTCGGCGACCTTCTCCGAACAGATCCGCAACATGGCGCGCGCCCGCCTGCGCGATCCGCAGACGGTCGAGGCCGGCCCGCGCAGCGTCACGGTCAAGGCGGTCAAGCAGTGGGTGGTGCCGGTCGACAAGAAGCGCAAGACCGAGCTGTTCCTGTTCATGCTCAAGGACCGCAAGTGGGGGCAGGTGCTGGCCTTCGTCAAGACCAAGAAGAGCGCCGACGACCTGGTTGCCCGCCTGCAGGCGAAAAAGATCGCCGCCGATGCGATTCACGGCGACCGGCCGCAGGCCTCGCGCCTGCGTGCGCTGGAAAGCTTCAAGGCGGGCGAGGTGCAGATCCTCGTCGCTACCGACGTGGCGGCGCGCGGCCTGGATATCGACGACCTGCCGCAGGTGGTCAATATCGACCTGCCCATCGTCGCCGAGGATTATGTGCACCGTATCGGCCGCACCGGCCGGGCCGGCGCCACCGGCGAGGCGATCTCGCTGGTCTGTGCCGACGAGGCGCCGTTGCTGGCGGCCATCGAGGTGCTGATCAAGCAGGTGCTGAGCCGTGAGGAAGAGCCGGGCTTCGAGCCGGATCACCGGGTGCCGGCAACCAACGGTGTGGTCGCCGCGCCGAAACGGCCGAAAAAACCCAAGCTCGGTCGCTCCGGCGGCACCCCGGGCAACTGGGTGGGTTACGACGACTATACGGTCGGTGACAAGCCGGTACGGCGCGGTACCGGCCAGCCGCTGGCCCGGACCCCGCCGCTGGCCGGCAAAAGGCCGCCAGCCAAGGCGCGCGGTCGTTGATGGCCGGCGTCAGCGAATGCTGACGCCGCTGCCTGCGCGCATCTGGCCGATCACCCGGGCTTCGCTGAAGCCGTCGGCGCGGAAGATGTCGAGCACCGCGTCAACGCAGTCCGGGGCGCAACTGACCAGCAGGCCGCCCGAGGTCTGCGGGTCGGTCACCAGCTTCTGCTGCCACGGAGCGAAATCGGCCGGCAGTTCGACTTCCTCGCCGTAACTGGCCCAGTTGCGGGTCGAGGCGCCGGTGGCGACGCCCTGGCCGAGCCAGTCCAGCGCTTCGGCGATCACCGGCAGGTCGGCGAAATTGACGTCGGCGCCGAGGCCGGCACCACGGCAGATTTCCAGCAGATGGCCGGCCAGGCCGAAGCCGGTGACGTCGGTCAGTGCGTGTACGCCCGCCAGTTCCGCGAGCTTGGGGCCGGGGGTGTTGAGCTGGGTCGTCCACCGCAGCATCTCGGCGTAGCCGGCAGCCGACAGCTTGCCTTGCTTGAGCGCCGCCGACAGCACGCCGATGCCGAGTGGCTTGCCCAGCACCAGGCAATCGCCGGCCTGCGCGTCGCGATTTTTCTTGAGCTTGTCGGGATGGACCAGGCCGAGGGCGACCAGGCCGTAGATCGGTTCGACGACGTCGATCGAGTGCCCGCCGGCGACCGGGATGCCGGCTTCCCGGCAGATGCTGCTGCCGCCTTCGATGATCTGGCCGATGACTTCCGGCGGCAGCTTGTCGATCGGCATGCCGACCAGGGCCAGCGCCAGGATCGGCTTACCGCCCATGGCGTAGACGTCGGACAGGGCGTTGGCGGCGGCAATGCGGCCGAAATCGCGCGGGTCGTCGACCACCGGGGTGAAGAAGTCGGTGGTGGCGACCAGCGCCTGCGTGTCGTTGAGGCGGTAGACAGCGGCGTCGTCCGAGGATTCGATGCCGACTATCAGTTCGGGCGGAATCAGACCACGGTCGACGTGCTTGAGGATGTTGCCCAGGACGGCCGGCGAGATCTTGCAGCCGCAGCCGCCACCGTGGGCGAACTGGGTCAGGCGCAGGGGAGGCGTGTTTTCGGAGGGTTTGTCCATGAGCTGATCCTGAACTTCGTTAAAATGCCGTCTTTGGCTTGAAAGGGCGAAGGATAAAGGAAAATGCGCGACGACAGGCCGCCGGCAAATCAACGACCGTCCTCGCGCAAGGGGATCGCCAGCCTCGACGCGCTGGCCGGTTTCGACGAGATCATCGACGTCCGTTCGCCGGCCGAATTCGCCGACGACCACATTCCCGGCGCGATTTCCTGCCCGGTTCTCGACGACGCGCAGCGGGCCGAGGTCGGCACGCTGTACAAGCAGGTTTCGCCCTTCGTCGCCAAGAAACTCGGCGCCGCCTACATCTCGGCCAACATCGCCCGTCACCTGCAGGAACGCTTCCTCGATCGGGACAAATCCTGGCGACCGCTGATCGTTTGCTGGCGCGGCGGCATGCGTTCCGGCGCGATGACCACGGTGTTCCGCTCGATCGGCTGGGATGCCTGCCAGCTGGAGGGCGGTTACAAGGTCTTCCGCAATCATGTGCTGGGCGAACTGGAACGTCTGCCCGGTCTGTACCGTTTTCACGTCATCGCCGGGCCGACCGGTTCGGGCAAGACGCGCATCCTCCAGGCCATGGCCGGGCAGGGCGCCCAGGTGCTCGACCTGGAGGGCCTGGCCTGCCACAAGGGCTCGGTGCTCGGGGGGCAGCCCGGTCAGGCGCAGCCGGGACAGAAATGGTTCGAGACCTGCCTGTGGCATGCGCTGGCCGCCTTCGATCCGGCGCGGCCGGTGTTCGTCGAGTCGGAGTCGCGCAAGATCGGTCGTCTGCGCCTGCCGGAAGCCCTGTTCCTGGCCATGCAGCAGGCGCCGTGCAGCGAAATCCGGGTTGCCCGCAACGATCGCGTCGCTTTCCTGCTCCAGGATTACCCACATTTCCTGCACGATGTCGGGGAGCTGGCCGCGCGTCTGAACAGTCTGCGAGAATTGCTCGGCAACGAGCGCATCAACGACTGGCTGGCACTGGCCGGGCAGGGCGATTTTCCCCGTCTGACCGCTTCCCTGCTCGAACTGCACTACGATCCGCTGTACGGGCGCGCCTTGGGCCACCTGCGCGGCCCGCGCCAGCAAATTGAGGCCGGCGCGTTGACGGTGGAGGAAATTGCCCGGGTGGCGCAGCAGGTCCAGGCCTTGGCGCCCTGATTCATGGGTTGGGACATTTTGTCCGTTGGGCTGGGTGGTTTGGGCAAAATGTCCCATTTTCCGCGCTGCGCCGAAACCTGAAGTCTTTCGCCTCAGTGACTTGCGCCGAATGGCATGGTCGTTGCAGTGGTTTTTCCTTGCGACAGGGAGTCGCATTCAGGAGGAAAAACATAATGAACATGAACAGGCGGCAGTTCTTCAAGGTCTGCTCCGCCGGGCTCACGGGTTCGTCCATCGCAGTGATGGGCTTCTCCCCGACCGCAGCCCTGGCGGAAGTACGCACCTTCAAGCTCGCCCGCGCCACCGAAACGCGCAATATCTGCCCGTATTGCTCGGTGTCCTGCGGGGTGCTCATCTACTCGACCGGGGATAAATCCAAGAATTCCCAGTCCGAGATCATCCACATCGAAGGCGATCCGGATAATCCGGTCAATCGCGGCACCCTGTGTCCGAAGGGCGCCGGTCTTAAGGACATGATCCACAGCAAGGATCGTCTGAAGTGGCCGGAGGTCCGTGAAGCCGGTTCCAGCGAATGGAAGCGGATTTCCTGGAATGAGGCGCTCGATCGCATCGCTGCGCACATGAAGGCAGACCGCGACGCCAACTTCATTACCCAGAACGCGGATGGCCTGACCGTCAACCGCTGGCCGACCATGGGCGCCCTGGTGTCCTCGGCCTCGTGCAATGAAGCGGGTTACCTGACCGTCAAGACCCTGCGCGGTCTCGGCGTTACTGCGCTCGACACCCAGGCACGCATTTGACACTCCCCTACGGTGGCCAGTCTGGCTCCGAGTTTTGGGCGTGGTGCGATGACCAACCATTGGGTGGACATCAAGAACGCAGACCTTGTTTTCGTCATGGGCGGCAATCCCGCCGAAGCGCATCCTTGTGGCTTCAAATGGGCGATCGAGGCCAAGAAAAATCGTAAGGCAAAGCTTGTCGTTGTCGATCCGCGCTTCAACCGCACGGCATCGGTGGCCGACTACTACGCGCCGATCCGGCCGGGTTCCGACATCGCCTTCCTCGGCGGCGTCATCAATTACCTGGTCAGCAATGACAAGCTCCAGCACGAGTACGTCAAGGCCTACACCAATGCCGCTTTCCTGATCGACGAAGGCTACGGCTTCGAAGACGGCATCTTTTCCGGCTACAACGAGGAGAAGCGCAACTACGACAAGTCCACCTGGAAGTACCAGATGGGCGAGGACGGCTTTGCCAAGGTCGACGAAACCCTGCAGGACCCGCGCTGCGTCTTCCAGCTGATGAAGGCCCACTACGCCCGCTATACGCCGGAAGTCGTGCAGCAGGTCTGCGGTACGCCGAAGGACGCTTTCCTCAAGGTGTGCGAGTACATTGCCTCGACTGCGGCCAGGGACAAGGTCATGACCAGCCTGTACGCGCTGGGCTGGACCGAGCACTCGGTCGGTTCGCAGAACATCCGCTGCATGGCGATGATCCAGTTGCTGCTCGGCAACATGGGTATGGCCGGCGGTGGCATTGGCGCTTTGCGCGGCCATGCCAACGTTCAGGGCATCACCGACATGTGCGCCTACTCGCAGAACCTGCCGGGTTACCTGTCGGCGCCGAACGAGACCGACAAGGATCGCGCCAATTATCTGGAGAAGCGTACGCCCAAGGCGCTGCGGCCGAACCAGATGAACTTCCCGCAGAACTTCCCGAAGTGGTTCACCAGCCTGTGCAAGGCCTGGTACGGCAACGCGGCAACGCCGGAAAATGGTTTTGCCTTCGACTGGCTGCCCAAGCTGGGTGGACCGGCCGATACGCTGGCCATCTTCCATGCGATGTATGAGGGCAAGATCAACGGCTTCATCTGTCAGGGCTTCAACCCGCTGGCTTCGGTGCCGAACAAGAAGAAGGTTGGCGACGCACTGGCCAGGCTGAAGTGGATGGTCGTCATCGATCCGCTGGCCACTGACACCTCCGAATTCTGGAAGCCGCACGGTGAGTTCAACGACGTCAAGCCGGCCGAGATTCCGACTGAAGTGTTCCGTCTGCCGGCGACGCTGTTTGCCGAAAATGCGGGCACCTTCACCAACTCCGGTCGCGTCATCCAGTGGCGCTGGAAGGCGGCGGACGGTCCGGGCGACGCCAAGGACGACACCGAGATCATCGCCGGTCTGTTCCTGCGTCTGAAGGCGATGTATGCCAAGGACGGGGGCGTGCTCCCGGAGCCGATCCTCAACCTGACCTGGGCCTACACCCAGCCGGCCAAGCCGTCGCCCGAAGAGCTCCTGCGCGAGATCAACGGCAAGGCGCTGGCCGACGTGGTCGATCCCAAGGACCCGACCAAGGTCCTGGTCAAGGCCGGCGAGCAGTTGCCGAGCTTTGCCATGTTGCGCGACGACGGCTCGACCGCCTGCGGCAACTGGATCTACTGCGGCTCCTGGTCGCAGGCCGGCAACAACACCGCGCGGCGCGACAACAGCGATCCGTCCGGCCTCGGCCAGACGCTGAACTGGGGCTTCGCCTGGCCGGTGAACCGGCGCATCCTCTACAACCGCGCTTCCGCCGACGTGGCCGGCAAGCCGTGGGATGCCCAGCGTACCGTGCTCAAGTGGACGGGCACGGCCTGGGGCGGCAACGACATTCCGGACATGCGTCCGAATGCTGCGCCGGAAGAGAACGTCATGCCCTTCATCATGACGCCGGAAGGGGTCGGCCGCCTGTTCAGCCGCGAGCTGATGGCGGAAGGTCCGCTGCCGGAGCACTACGAGCCGTTCGAAAGCCCGCTGGACAACAATCCGATGCACCCGAACAACCCCAAGGCCAAGTCCAATCCGGCCGCCCGGGTGTACAAGGGCGACATGGAAGCGTTCGGTACGGCCAAGGACTTCCCGTATGTGGCGACGACCTATCGTCTGGTCGAGCACTTCCACTACTGGACCAAGTTCTCGCAGATCAACGCGATCATGCAGCCAGAACAGTTTGTGGAAATCGGCGAGGAACTGGCCAAGGAGAAGGGCGTCAAGTCTGGCGACCGGATCAAGGTTCGTTCCAACCGTGGCTACATCAAGGGTGTGGCGGTGGTGACCAAGCGGATCAAGACGCTCGATGTGGATGGCAAGAAGGTCCACACGGTGGGTATCCCGATTCACTACGGTTTCAAGGGGGCGACGAAGCCTGGCTTCATCACCAACACCCTGACACCGTTCGTCGGTGACGCCAACACGCAGACGCCGGAGTTCAAGGCGTTTCTGGTCAACATCGAGAAGGTATAAAGGAGCGCTGACATGGCATTGCAATCGCTAGACATCAAACAGCGCTCCGCCACCACGACGCCGTCCACGCAAGTGCGGCAGACGGTGGAGATCGCCAAACTCATCGACGTTTCCGCCTGCATCGGCTGCAAGGCGTGTCAGGTGGCCTGCTCGGAGTGGAATGACATCCGCGACGAAGTCGGCAACTGTCACGGCGTCTACGACAACCCGATGGATCTGTCGGCCAAGTCGTGGACGGTGATGCGCTATACCGAGGTCGAGCAGAACAACAAGCTCGAGTGGCTGATTCGCAAGGACGGCTGCATGCATTGTGCCGATCCGGGCTGCCTCAAGGCCTGCCCGGCGCCCGGCGCGATCATCCAGTACAGCAACGGCATCGTCGATTTCCACCAGGAAAACTGCATCGGCTGCGGCTACTGCGTGACCGGCTGCCCGTTCAACGTCCCGCGCATCTCCAAGGAAGACAGCAAGGCCTACAAGTGCTCGCTGTGTTCCGACCGGGTTGCCGTCAACCAGGCGCCGGCCTGCGTCAAATCCTGTCCGACAGGTGCGATCCAGTTCGGCAGCAAGGAGGACATGAAGGACTACGCCGCCAAGCGCGTCGCCGACCTCAAGGAACGCGGCTACGACCAGGCGGGGCTGTACGACCCGCAGGGTGTCGGCGGCACGCACGTGATGTACGTGCTGCATCACGCCGACAAGCCCGATCTGTACGCCGGCCTGCCGGCCAATCCGTCGATCAGCCCGCTGGTCTCGCTGTGGAAGGGCTTCGCCAAGCCGCTGGCCACCCTGGCCCTGGCCGGTGTTGCCCTGGGCAGCCTGTTCCACTACGTGACCAAGGGTCCGAACGAGGTCTCCAAGGAGATCGAGGACGAGATCGAGCGTGAAGACAAGGAGGAAGCAAAATGATCCGCGATCCCAAGGACCTCAAGCGCTATACGGCGTCGGAACGGGCCAACCACTGGGTGGTGGGCATCAGCTTCATCCTCCTCGGTCTTTCCGGACTGGCCTTCTTCCACCCGGCGTTCTTCCCGCTGACACAGCTGTTCGGCGGGCCGGTGTGGACGCGCATCCTGCACCCCTACCTGGGGGTGATCATGGCGCTGGCCTTTGTCGTCATGTTCTTCCGCTTCAAGCACCTGAACAAGATGACGCCGGCGGACAAGGAGTGGCTGAGCAAGGTCGACCAGATGGTTGACGGCGACGACCACAACATGCCGGAGCAGGGCAAGTACAACGGCGGCCAGAAGGTGATGTTCTGGGCACTGGCCATCAGCATGCTGCTGATGACCCTGTCCGGCATCGTCATCTGGCGGGCCTGGTTCGACCTGCCGGTGGACATCGTCCGCCTCGGCGCCGTCGTCCATGCCGCCGCCGGTGTCGTGATGATCGGCCTGATCATGGTGCACGTCTATGCCGCCATCTGGGTCAAGGGCACCATCCGCGCCATGTGGTACGGCACGGTGACCCGCGCCTGGGCCAAGCAGCATCACCGTGGTTGGTACCGTCAGGTAACGGGGAAATAATCCCGGTTCCCTGTTTCTAAAACGATTTACCTTGCGTTATCGGGGCTCTGCAGGAATATTCCTGCATCCCCGCTTTTTTCAAGATGGACCCCATGCAGAGCCAACCGATAGATTTTCATCCGCCCAGCGAAGAGGCGGCGCCCTACCTGTTGCCGGCGGCCGATGTGTTTGCCGGCCGCGCCCGTCGTTTCGAACACCTGGCCTGCGATCACAGCCTGGCTGAGTGGCTGCGCTTCCTGGCCCGCCTGAGCCAGGCCCAGCACGATGCGCTCAAGGCCATCCCCGAATTTCCGCTGCCGGAGGCGCAGGCCCGCGAACTGGCCCGCAACCACGGCATGCCCCCGCTCAATCTGGGCGAGCGCCCGGCGGTCTGGCGCGATGCCTTGCGCCAGATGCTCGCCGCCCTCGACGACGAGACCCTGCCCGAGGGGGCTCGCGCCACCTTGAGCGGCCTGAAGACGGCCGACGACAGCCGCCTGGAAAAACTCGCGGCGACCCTGCTCGAAGGCGAAATTTCCGCCGACCTGGCCGGCGAACTGCCCTTCATCGCCGCCGCCTTGCAAGTCACCTACACCGGCATGGCCCTGCGCCTCGATCCGGCCAGCCTGCAGAAACTCGACGCCCCGGCGGTCTGCCCCTGCTGCGGCAGCCCGGCGGTCGCCAGCGTGGTCCGTCTCGGCGCCGCCATCAACAACCTGCGCTACCTGCACTGCAGCCTGTGCAATACCGAATGGAACGTGCCGCGCGCCACCTGCACCACCTGCGAGGACGACAAGGAAGTCGCCCTGCAGGAACTCGAAGGCAGCAAGGGTGCCGTTCGTGCCGAAACCTGCGACGCCTGCAAGAGCTACCTGAAGATCGTCTATCAGGATAAAGACCCGAATGTGGACCCGGTCGCCGACGACCTGGCCACGCTCGCCCTCGACATGCTGGTCGACGAAGCCGGCTACGAGCGCAGCGGCCCGAATCTGCTGTTGATTGGTGCCTATAGCGGCTGATCCAGCCTTTCCCTCAACCTTTCTGCCCGGTCCGGGTGAAAGCCATGAACGAAAATCCACGTCTGCCCGCGGTTGACCGCGTCCTCAAACAAATTCCCGAGCTGATCGAAACGCACGGCCGCCAGCCGGTGACCGCCTGCGTCCGTGCCGAGCTGGCCGCCGCCCGCGAGGGCGCGAAGCACGGCCTGCCGTTGCCTGACGAGGCGACGCTGCTTGCCGCTATTCGCCGTCGTGCCGCCGATGCCGCCCGCGCCAATCTGCGGCCGGTGTTCAACCTGACCGGCACCGTGCTGCATACCAACCTCGGCCGCGCGCTATTGTCCGAAGAAGCCATCGCGCTGATGGTCGAAGCCGCGCGTTCGCCCTGTGCGCTGGAATACGACCTCGCTTCCGGCGGCCGTGGCGACCGCGACGATCTGGTGTCCGGCCTGCTCGCCGAACTGGTCGCCGGTGGCTCGCCCGACATCGCCGCAACCATCGTCAACAACAACGCCGCTGCCGTGCTGCTGACGCTGAACGCCCTGGCCCAGGGCAAGGAGGCGGTGGTCTCGCGCGGCGAGCTGGTCGAGATCGGCGGTGCCTTCCGTGTTCCCGACGTGATGCGGCGGGCGCAGGTGAAGCTGGTCGAGATTGGCACCACCAACCGCACGCACGAGAAGGATTACGCCGAGGCCATCGGCCCGAAGACGGCGCTGCTGATGAAGGTGCATACCAGCAACTATGTCGTCACCGGCTTCACCAAGACAGTCGACGAGCAGGCGGTGGCCGACATCGCCCACGCCGCCGGCCTGCCCTTCGTCGTCGACCTGGGCAGCGGTACGCTGACCGATTTCGCGGCGCTGGGTCTGCCCGCCGAGCCGACGCCGCAGCAGGCGCTGGCCGCCGGCGCCGACATCGTCACCTTCTCCGGCGACAAGCTGCTCGGCGGGCCGCAGGCCGGGCTGATCGTCGGCAGGAAGGACCTGATCGCGAAGATCAAGAAGAACCCGCTGAAGCGCGCGCTGCGCGTCGGCAAGACGACGCTCGCGGCGCTGGAAGCGACGCTGCGCCTGTACCGCGATCCGGATCGCCTGTGCCAGCGCCTGCCGACCTTGCGCCTGCTGACCCGGCCGACGAGCGAGATCGCCGCCCTTGGCGAGCGCTTGCTGCCGGCGGTGCAGGCTGCCGTCGGTACCGGCTTCGTGGTCGCGCTTGAGGACTGCGCCAGCCAGATCGGCAGCGGTGCCTTGCCGGTCGAGCGGCTGGCGTCGACCTCGTTGGTCCTGCGCTCGACTGCGAAGAAGCCGGGCAAGGCGCTGGCCGCGGTCGAATCCGCTTTCCGCGGGCTGCCGCAACCGGTGATCGGCTATATCCGCGATGATGCCTACCGGCTCGACCTGCGCTGTCTGGAAACCAAGGATGAAGCGCGCTTCGTCGCGCAGCTGGCGGCAGTGAAACTGTAGTTTTTCCGGAAATGGCCACGAGCGGCGGTCTGCGTACCGCCCGCCATTCCCGACCCCCGGCGCCTGGCGGCGCCACCTTGTAAATCCGGGCATCTCCGTGTCCGGGTGGTTCAACGCAATGGAGACGACAACATGAGCTTCAATCGAAGACAATTCCTCGCCGCTGGGGCGGCGCTCGGGACGACCGGTGCCATCGCCGCGCCGACCAGCCCGCTACCTTTCCTGATCCAGATGCAGTCCGACCCGCTGCTGCCGAAAGCTACCGGCAAGCGCGTGGTCATTTGCGGCGGTGGCTGGGGTGGGGTGACCGCCGCCAAGCACCTGAAAGTGCTCGACCCGACACTCGATGTCGTGCTGCTCGAACGTAACCCCATCTTCTTCGCCTGCCCGATGAGCAACAAGTGGCTGGTCGATGTCGTCGATGCCCAGTTCCTCACCTTCAGCTACCTCGACGTCGCCCAGAAGTACGGCTACCACTTCATCCAGACCGAAGTCACCGCCTTCGAGCGCGACAAGAAGCGCGTCGTCACCGCCCAGGGCTGGATCGATTACGACTACCTGATCGTCGGCGCCGGCATCCGCTACAACTATGAAGCCTGGTTCGGCAACGACCGCAAGGCCGCCGAATACACCAAGGCGATGTTCCCTGCCGCCTACATCCCGACCGCCGAGCACTTCAAGCTGAAGCAGAACATCCAGAACTTCAAGGGCGGCGACCTGGTGATGACGCTGCCGCCGCCACCGCACCGCTGCCCGCCGTCGCCCTACGAGCGCGCCTGCCTGATCGCCGACCTGTTCAAGCAGCGCAAGACCAAGGGCAAGATCATCATCCTCGATCCCAAGCCGAGCATCATGCCGATCGGCGGCGGCTACAAGGACGCCTTCGAGGAGCTGTACAAGGACCAGATCGTCTACGTGCCCAAGGCGCAGATCCAGGAAGTCGATCCGTTCAACAAGCGGATCAAGACCACGGCCGGCGACTTCAAGTTCGACCATTCCATCCTGATGGCTCCGCACCAGGCCGGCGACATGGCTTGGAAGGCTGGCGTCATCGGCCGCGACGCGGACGGCAAGCTGACCGGCTGGGCCGGCGTCGATCCCTTCTTCCTCAACCTCAAGGACGATCCGGATACCTACGTGATCGGCGACGCCGTCGGCGTCGTCTCGCCGCTGTTCAAGTACTACCCGAAGGCCGGCCACGTTGCCAACGCCCACGCCAAGATCGTCGCCAAATACATCACCGACCGCATCAAGGGCCGCGAACTGAAGCCGGCGCTGCCCGACAACCTCTGCTTCATGATGGTTAAGACGCAGCCGCAGGAGGCGATTGCCGTGCGCTTCAAGTACTGGGTCAACGACAAGGGCCTGATCGTCCAGGACCAGGACGACGACAACCTGCGCCGTCCCGAACTGGTGACCGAGGACTTCCAGTGGTTCGCCGGCAAGGTCGAGGACATGTTTGGTTGATGGCTATCAGCTGGTTCCACGTGGAACCAGCTTTGTCCGCTAGATTGGAAAGATGAGTACCAAGCCTTCTCTTGCCGTCGTTGAGCGCTTGTATCTTGCTGATGCGATGGGCGCACCCCTGCAGGCGCGGCTGCGTCTTTCCTTGTGTGCGGGGCAGGGGATTGTTGGCGACCGACATGCCGGTCGGCGAGATTGGCCGGGGCAGAATTTGACCCTGGTCGAGGCCGAAGAGATCGAAAATTACTGTTTGAGCCGCAGTCGACCGATTGATCTGGCGCTGACACGCCGTAACATCGTCACTCGTGGCGTTCGTCTCAATTCCCTGGTGGGTCGTCGTTTTCGCATTGGCGATTGCCTGCTGTACGGTGTCGAACGCTGTGAGCCCTGCCTTAGCCTTGGTCAGCACCTGGCTGACGAAACCTTTGATGTGCCAGCCGTCATCCATTACTGGAGGGGCCGTGGCGGCTTGCGTGCCGATGTCCTGAGCGATGGTGCAATCCGCGTCGGCGATAAGCTGGAGATCGTCGACACGTCCGGAGGCCTGGCATGATCGTCGGCACCGCCGGTCACATCGATCACGGCAAGACGACGCTGGTCAAGGCGCTGACCGGCGTCGACTGCGACCGCCTGAAGGAAGAGAAGGCGCGCGGCATCACCGTCGATCTCGGCTACGCCTACACGTCTACACTCGGCTTCATCGACGTGCCGGGGCACGAGAAGCTGGTGCACAACATGCTCGCCGGTGCCACCGGCATCGACTTCGCGCTGTTGGTGATCGCCGCCGACGACGGGCCGATGCCGCAGACCCGCGAGCACCTGGAAATCGTCGAATTGCTCGGCATCCGCCGGGGGGCGGTGGCGCTGACCAAGATCGATACGGTTGCCGCCGACCGCGTCGAAGCGGCAAAAAGTGAAATCGAAGCGCTGCTCGCGGATACCGCGTTTGCCGGGGCGCTGGTGTTTCCGGTTGCCGCCGTCAGCGGTGCCGGCATTGGCGAATTGCGCGAGCATCTTGAGGTCGTCGCCGCCGGGCATGCCCGGCGCGAGGCGGGCGGGGGATTCCGGCTGGCGGTCGATCGCTGCTTCACGCTCACTGGTGCCGGTACTGTCGTCACCGGTACGGCCTTCGCCGGCCGCGTCCGGGTTGGCGATCAGTTGCTGCTGTCGCCGAGCGGTAAGCCGGTGCGCGTGCGCAGCCTTCGCGCTCAGGATGCGCCGGCCGAATCCGGCCAGGCCGGGCAGCGCATCGCGCTGGCACTGGCCGGCGTCGAAAAAGGCGAAGTCGAGCGCGGCCAGTGGCTGCTGGCGCCGCCGCTGCACCGGCCGTTGCGCCGTTTCGACGCGAAGTTGCGGGTGCTTGCCGGGCAGCCGGCCTTGAAACACTGGACGCAGGTGCACCTGCACCTCGGCGCCATCGGCGTGCCGGCGCGGGTGGCGCTGCTCGGCGCCGAGGAAATCCCGCCGGGCGGCGAAAACTGGGCGCAACTCCACGTCGACCGCGACATCGGCGCGCTCGCCGGCGACCGCTTCATCCTGCGCGACGCTGCCGCCCGCCACACCATTGCCGGCGGCAGCGTACTCGACAGCGCGCCGCCGACGCGGCGCAAGTCGAGCCCGGAACGTCTGGCGATGCTGGCGGCGCTGGCCGATCCCGATCCGGCGGTGGCGCTGGCGCTGGCTGCCCAACAGCAGCCGGCCGGCGTCGACCTGGCGGCATACGCGCTCAACCGCAACCTCGACGCACCGACGCTGGCTGAAATCTGCCAGCGGCTTGGCCTGCGCACGGTCGGCGACACCGCTTTCGCGGCTGCCGGCTGGCAGGGCCTGGGTGAGCGCTTGCTCGCGGCACTGGCCGCGGAACACGAGCGGGCGCCCGACCTCACCGGCGTCGAGCGCGACCGCCTGCGCCGGCTGACGTTGCCGACATTGGCCCGTCCCGCCTTCGACGCGCTGCTCGGCGAACGCCTGGCCAGCGGCGAGGTCGCCCAGAGCAACGCCTGGTTGCACCTGCCCGGTCACCGCGTCGAACTCGCCGCCGCCGACCGCGACCTGTGGCAGACGCTGCTGCCGCTGCTTGCCGCCGAGCCCTACAACCCGCCGCGCGTGCGCGATGTCGCCAAAGCCACCGGCATCGCCGAGGACACCGTGCGTGCGCTGTTCAAGCGCATCGCCCGGCACGGCGAAGCCTGGCCGGTGGCGCACGACCATTATTTCACCGCCGCCGCGGTGGCCGACCTGGCCCACCACGTCGCCATGCTCAACGAGCGCGACGGCTGCGCCCGCGCCGCGCCGCTGCGCGACGTGATCGGTGGTGGCCGCAAGGTGGCCATCCACATCCTCGAATTCTTCGACCGCATCGGATACACTCGCCGGGTGCGCGATACGCACGTACTACGCGGTGTACCGGAGCAATTCGGATCATGAACAACGGAAGGAATCGTTCCCCGGTGGGGCGGCCGGTCTTCAAAACCGGCAGGGCCTGTCAGACAGGCTTGGGTAGGTTCGACTCCTGCTTCCTTCCGCCATCGATCGCGCGTGGCGCATCCATGACTTTGTCGACTGCGCCTCGCCGTGCAGCAGCACTGTCTTCGGCTTGTCTTCGCGTCCTGAATGCACCACGCGCGCCGAATACGCCGCTATAAGTTTCACGCGAAATCCGCTAAATGGCTCACTCTCCTTTCACCGGCACCATTCCCGACGATCTCCTCTACGACCCCGAGCACGACATGTGGGTGCGCGAGCTGCCGGGCGGCGAGCTGTTGATTGGTGCGACCGCTTTCGGCATCCATCTGGCCGGCGAGATCATCGCCTTCACCAGCAAGCCGAACGGTGCTGAGGTGGCGCGCGGGCGGGGGATGGGGACGGTCGAGTGCCGCAAGACGCTGCTCGCGCTGCATGCGCCGCTGTCCTTTGTGCTGCTCGAAGGCAACGAGGCGGCCGAGGAGCGGCCCGGGCGGATCAACCGCGATCCCTACGGCGACGGCTGGATGGCCCGGGTGCGGCCGACCGACTGGGCCGGCGAGCGCGGCCTGCTGGTTGACGCCGCCGCCTACCGGGCGCAGGTGCTGAAGATCGATCCGGAGGCCTGCCTTGACTGAGCGCCTGGCCTTGCTGATCACCGCGGCGCAGCCGGAACAGGCGGTGACGCCGTTGGTGCATGCGCTGGCCGCGCGCGCGCTGGATGCCGAGGTCGAAATCCACTTCGCCGGGCCGGCGGTGCGCTGGCTGGTCGCCGGTGCCGGCGAGGCGGGCTGGCCGACGCCGGCGCGGGAAAAGTCCATCGCCGCCTTCCTCGACGAAGCCGCCGCCGCCGGCGTCCGCTTCTACGCCTGCGGCATGGCCCGCGCTGCCTGGGTCGGCGCCGAAGAAACGCTGCGCGCCGATGCCGGCGCCGCCGGTGCCACTGCCTTTGTCGCCCGCACGCTCGATCCGGCGTGGCGGACGCTGGTGTACTGATGGAGCGCGGCGAGATCACCGGCGTCGTCCTGGCGGGCGGTCTCGGCCGGCGCATGGGCGGCGTCGACAAAGGCCTGCAGGAACTCGACGGGCGGCCGCTGGTGGCGCACAGCATCGAGCGCCTGCAACCGCAGGTCGGCCCCTTGCTGATCAACGCCAACCGCAATGCCGAGGTCTATGCCCGTTTCGGCTGTCCGGTGGTCGCCGATGCCGTCCCCGATTTTGCCGGGCCGCTGGCCGGCCTGCATGCGGCGCTGGCAGCCGCATCGACCCCGTGGGTGGTAACCGTGCCCTGCGATTCGCCCTTCCTGCCGGCAGATCTGGTGTCGCGCCTGGCCGGGGCGGCCGAGCAGGCATCGGCCGGGGTGGCGGTGGCGCGCACCGGCGACCAGGTGCATCCGGTGTTCTGCCTGTGCCGGCGCGAGTTGCGCGATCATCTCGGCGATTACCTGGCGCGCGGCGAGCGCAAGTTCACCGGCTGGTACGCCTCGCTGGCGACGGTGGAAGTGGCTTTCGACGATCAGCCGGCGGCTTTCGAGAACATCAACACGGTGGCTGAACTGGCGAGTTTTTGCCGGCCGGCTTAAGGTTTTTGCTGGATGCGCTGACCGGCTTTCCTGACGGTGCCGTCGGCGAGGTCGAAGTGCACCGAAAAGAAGGTTTCCTCGGTGCGGAAATCGCCTTCTATCCGCCATTCCCAAACCGATTCGCCGAGGTTGTCGAAAGTCTGGCGGCTGGCCGGTTGGCCGAGCAGGCGCCGGACCTCGTCCTGCGTCAGACCCGGCGTGACGCGGGCGTAGGTTGCCGGCGTCAGCACCTGGTCGAGCGCGGTAACGATTTCCTGGCGATCAAAGCGGATCATGTAGCAATGCACCCCGGCCGGCTGCCGGCTGTATTCCCAGGTCACTGTGCCGTCGTCGTTGCGGTGGATGAAGCCGGGTTCGCCCATGCGGCTGCGCACTTCGGCCTGGGTGGTGATGCCCGGCTTGATTGCCGGCAGATTGACCATGTCGCAGGCGGGCAGCAAGGCCGTCAGCAGTGCGGCGATCCAGGCGGGCAGTTTCATGGGGGCTCCTGTGGCGGGAATGGGTTTGGGCGTTTCGCCGGCTTGCTCGCATAATAGCGGCTCATCCAGCTATTGTTCATGCCATGCAGCATCTCGACCCCCAAGCCGCCCATGATTTCCTCCAGCAGACGCCGGAGGCCGTACTCGTCGATTGCCGCACGGAAATCGAGCACATGTATGTCGGCCACCCGGTCGGTGCCGAGCACGTGGCCTGGCAGGAGGCGCCGGATTGGGAAATCGATCCCGATTTCGCGCGCAAGGTCGGCCGCCTGGTCAAGGGCGACCTGAGCCGGCCGGTACTGCTCATCTGCCGCAGCGGCACACGCTCGATCTTTGCCGGCGAGGCGCTGGAAGCAGCGGGTTTCCAGCAGGTGATCAACGTCACCGAGGGTTTCGAAGGGCCGCTCGACGACAATTTCCATCGCGGCACGCTCGGTGGCTGGCGCTTGCGCGGCCTACCCTGGCAGCAGTCGTAGGCGACGGTGCGCCAGCGCGGCCAGGCCGCCGGCGGTGAGCAGGCCGGCCATGCCCAGCGCCAGGTGCAGGGTCGATCCCCACAATAGCGGCGCGATCAGCGCTGCCGACAAGCCATTGAAGCCGGACTGGAAGAACGTCTGGCAAGACGCCGCCAGCCCGCGTTTGTCGGGGAAGGGGTCGAGTGCGAACAACGTCAGGTTGGGCATCGCCAGCGACATGCCGATGGTGTACACGAACAGGGGGGCGACGCTCCACGGCAGGCCGGGCGGCAGGCTGAGGTTGAGGCCGAGATTGAACAGGGCGGCGGTGGCCATGATCGCGTAGGCGACGGCGATGGTCTTGCCCGGCGGCAGCTTGCCGGCCAGGCGCCCGGAAATCCACGAACCGCACATCAGGCCGGCCATCGCCGGGCCGAACAGCCAGAGGAAGGCGGTTTCCGGCAGGCCCAGGTGCTGCATCAGGAAGGCGGGCGCTGACAGCACATAGACGAAGAAACCGCCGAAATTCAGCGCCAGCGCCGAACAGGCGAACAGGAAGCGCGGCGAACTCATGACTTCGCGATAGGCGCCGGCCAGGTAGGTCGGGCGTAGCGACTGGCGTTTCTCCGGTGGCAGGGTTTCCGGCAGCAGTTTCAGACAGGCCAGCCACAGCGCGGCCGTTGCCAGCACCAGGAAGGCAAAAATCGACCGCCAGCCAAAGGCAATCTGCAGCCAGCCGCCGATCACCGGGGCAATCGCCGGGGCGAGCGCGAACATCATGGTGATCTGTGCCATCAGCCGCTGGGCGGCGGCACCGTCGTAGAGGTCGCGGACGATGGCCCGACTGATGACGATGCCGGCGCCGGCGGTGATTCCCTGCATCGCCCGCCAGAACCACAATTGCCCGATGCTGGTGGCGAGCATGCAGCCGAGGGAGGCGACGCCGAACAGTGCCAGCGCGCCGAGGATCACCCGGCGGCGGCCGAAACGGTCGGCGATTGCGCCATGCCACAGGGTCATCGCGGCGAAGGACAGCAGGTAGGCGGACAGCGTCTGCTGGACCTCGAGTGGCGTTGCCCCGAGTTGTTCGGCGATGTCCGGGAACGACGGCAGATAGGTATCGATCGAGAACGGACCGAGGGCGGAAAGGCAGGCAAGCAGCAGGGCGATGCCGCGGGTGCTGCGGGCGGTGTGGGGCATGGGATCAGTCGCGGGCGAAGCGGCGGTACTGGATGGCTTCGGCAATGTGGGGTGCGCCGATAATAGCGCAATCGCCGAGGTCGGCGATGGTGCGCGCGACCTTGAGCACGCGGTGCCAGGCGCGCGCCGACAAGCCCAGGCGCTGGGCGGCCTGTTGCAGCAGCGCCGATCCGGCCGCGTCCGGCTGGCACAGGGCGTCGATCTCGCGGGTGGTCAGGCGGGCGTTGGCCCGGCCCTGGCGTTCCTGTTGCCGCGTCCAGGCCCGGGCGACGCGTTCGCGCACGCTGGCCGAGGATTCGCCGTCCGGGCGTCCGGCCAGCGATTCGGGCGGCAATGCGGGGACTTCGATGACCAGATCGATGCGGTCGACGAAGGGGCCGGAGAGTTTGCCGCGATAGCGGGCGATCTGTTCCGGCGTGCACAGGCAGCGCTTTTCCCCGTGGTAGCCGCAGGGGCAGGGGTTCATCGCGGCGATCAACTGGAATTCGGCCGGGTAGTCGGCATGGCGGGCGGCGCGAGAAATATGGACGCGCCCGGTTTCCAGCGGTTCGCGCAGGGTTTCCAGCACCTTGCGGTCGAATTCGGGCAATTCGTCGAGAAATAAAATGCCCTCGTGGGCCAGGCTGATCTCGCCCGGGCGCGGCGGATTGCCGCCGCCGACCAGCGCTGCCGCCGAGGCGGTGTGGTGCGGGCTGCGGAAGACGCGCTGGCCGTAGCGGGCCGGATCGAACTGGCCGACTAGCGACAGGACGGCCGCCGAAGCGCGTGCGGCGTTGTCGTCGAGCGGCGGCATCAGGCCCGGCAGGCGGGCCGCGAGCATCGACTTGCCGGCGCCGGGCGGTCCCAGCATCAGCAGTGAATGCTTGCCGGCGGCGGCGATTTCCAGCGCCCGCCGCGCCTGCACCTGACCCCGCACCTCGGCCAGATCGGGATAGTGGATGGGGTTGCTGTGTTCCGGCAACGGCGGTGGCTGCAACGGGCTTTCGCCGGCCAGATGGGCGCAGACGGCGAGCAGCGAACCGGCGGCCAGAATGTTGTCCTGGCCGGTCAGCACCGCTTCGCAGGCGCTGTCGTGGGGCAGGATGAAGGTCTTGCCGTCGCCGGCAGCGTTCAGTGCCATGGCCAGGGCGCCGCGTACCGGGCGCAGTTCGCCGGACAGCGACAACTCGCCAGCAAATTCGTGAGCAGCCAGTTTTTTACCCGGAATCTGGCCGCTGGCAGCGAGGATGCCGAGCGCGATCGGCAGGTCGAAACGCCCCGATTCCTTGGGCAGGTCGGCGGGTGCCAGATTGACGGTAATCCGCCGGGCCGGGTATTCAAAGCCGGAATTGACGATGGCGGCGCGCACCCGGTCGCGTGCCTCGCGCACTTCGGTATCGGGCAGACCGACCAGGGTCAGTCCGGGCAAGCCGTTGGCCAGGTGCACCTCGACGGTGACCGGCGGCGCGTTGAGTCCGTCCAGTCCCCGGCTCAGCGCAACGGCCAGTGCCATCGCTGCTTACTGTTTCCCGTCGCGGGCTTTTTCCAGCGCCTCGACGCGCGCTTCCAGCGCCTGCAGCTTTTCGCGGGTGCGGGCCAGCAGTTGCGCCTGGATGTCGAACTCCTCGCGGGTGACCAGGTCGAGCTTGCCGAACACGCCGCTCATGACGGCCTTGGCGTTCTTTTCGATGTCTTTTGCCGGCGAATTGGCCAGCAGGGCGCTCATCTTGTTGCCGAATTCTTCCAGGATTTTGGGGTCGAGCATGATTTTCCTCCGTAGGCCGACGAGTTTAGCACAGTGGAATTTATCGCGATTTACCGTCTCGCTCGTCACTGGTGCGTGACGAAGTGTAACTGCACCGGATTGGTGCCCTGTGTCGGTGCGCAGTCTTGGGTTAATTGTTCATCTATATGAATTTAAAGGATAAAAGCTCGCTGGCACAGCTCCTGCATTGCTGTGCTGCACAAAATACTGTTTTTGCTTTTCAACTTTTCCTTACAGGAGAGAAACCATGAAGAAGTCCCTGATCGCCCTGGCTGTTGCCGGTGCCATTTCCGTTCCGGCCATCGCCCAGGAAGCCGCGAGCCCGCATACCTTTACCGGTAATGTCACCATTGCCTCGGATTACGTCTTCCGTGGCATCAGCCAGACCCAGCACAAGCCGGCCATCCAGGGTGGTTTCGACTACAGCCATGCCAGCGGTTTCTACGCCGGCATCTGGTCATCCAACGTTGCCTGGGTCAAGGAAGGTGGCTTCAAGGACAACAGCAGCCTGGAAGTGGATGTCTACGGCGGCTATCGTGGTGCGATCGGTGATTTCGGCTATGACGTTGGTGCCTTGCACTACTACTACCCGGGCGATACCAACACCACTAACAACTTCCCGAACCCGGATTCGACCGAGGTCTATGTCGGTGTCAGCTGGAAGTTCCTGAGCCTGAAGTATTCGCACGCAGTGTCCTCGCACCTGTTCGGCTGGGTCAACCCGACGAGCAATGAGAAGAGCCGGGGTAGCAACTATCTTGACCTGACGGCAACGCACGATTTTGGCAATGGCTGGGGTGGCGTGGCGCACGTGGGTCGCCAGACGATCAAGAACTACAGTGATGCTTCCTATACCGACTGGAAGATCGGCGTTACCAAGGATCTCGGCTTTGGCGTTGCCGGCCTGACCTACACCGATTCTAATGCCAAGGGAAGTTGCCCGTTCGTCAACACGCAGCCTTACTGCTGGGGTACCGCGCCTCGTGACAAGGACGTCAGCGAGTCTCGTGTCGTCCTGTCCTTCAGCAAGTCCTTCTAATCACTTCAGATGTTCGCCCGGTGTCTGCGGACACCGGGAAGACGCAAGTCGCTACCACTTAGGGGAACACTCATGAAATTCGTTACTGCCATCATCAAGCCGTTCAAGCTTGACGAAGTGCGTGAGGCGCTGTCCGCCATTGGCGTTCAGGGCATCACGGTGACCGAGGTCAAGGGTTTCGGTCGTCAGAAAGGCCATACCGAGCTGTATCGCGGCGCCGAGTATGTGGTCGATTTCCTGCCCAAGGTCAAGCTCGAAGCTGCCGTCAAGGCCGAGCAGATCGATCAGGTTATCGAAGCCATCGAGAAGTCTGCCAGCACCGGCAAGATCGGTGACGGCAAGATCTTCGTCTTCGATCTCGAACAAGTCGTCCGTATCCGCACCGGTGAAACCGGTGACGATGCCCTGTAAGGAGTCCTGACATGAAACACGTACTCTCCATGCTGGCCCTGCTGGGCGCGGTGACCTTCGGGGCACCGGCCTGGGCCGAAGAGCCGGCCGCTGCTGCGGCTGCCGTCGAGGCAGTTGTTGAAGTGGCTGCCGAAGCCGCTGCTGCGGTTGCCGAAGCTGCCGCACCGGCGCCGGTTGTTGAAAAGGGTGACGTTGCCTGGATCATGACCGCCACGCTGCTCGTCCTGTTCATGGCCCTGCCTGGCCTGGCACTGTTCTACGGCGGTCTGGTCCGCTCGAAGAACATGCTGTCGGTGCTGATGCAGGTCATGGTCGTCTTCTCGCTGATTTCCATCCTGTGGGTTTTCTACGGTTACAGCCTGGCTTTCACTGAAGGCTCGCCGTACATCGGCTCGCTGTCCAAGCTCTTCCTGTCGGGGGTGACGCCGGATACGCTGGCCGATACCTTCACTGACAACGTCAAGCTGCCGGAATATGCCTTCATCGCCTTCCAGTGCACCTTCGCCGGTATCACCTGCGCGCTGATCGTCGGTTCCTTCGCCGAGCGCATGCGCTTCTCCGCCGTGCTGATCTTCTCGGTCATCTGGTTCACGCTGTGCTACCTGCCGATCGCTCACATGGTCTGGGGTCCGGGTGGTCTGCTGCTTGGCGACGGCGCGCTGGACTTCGCTGGCGGTACCGTGGTGCACATCAACGCCGGTGTTGCCGGTCTGGTCGGTGCCTACATGGTTGGCAAGCGTATCGGCTACGGTCGTGAATCGATGGCACCGCACTCGCTGACGCTGACCATGGTCGGTGCCTCGATGCTGTGGGTGGGCTGGTTCGGCTTCAACGCCGGTTCCAACCTGGAAGCCACTTCGGGTGCGACGCTGGCCTTCATCAACACCCTGATCGCCACGGCGGCCGCCGTGCTGGCCTGGAGTGCCGGTGAAGCCATGTTCAAGGGCAAGGCCTCGATGCTGGGTGCTGCTTCCGGTGCGGTTGCCGGTCTGGTTGCCATCACCCCGGCTTGCGGTTCGGTCGGCCCGATGGGCGCCATCATCATCGGTGGTCTGTCCGGCTTCGTCTGTCTGTGGGGTGTCAGCGGCCTGAAGCGCATGCTTGGTGCTGATGACTCGCTCGACGTGTTCGGCGTGCATGGCGTCGGCGGCATCATCGGTGCCATCCTGACCGGTGTGTTCACCGCCCCCTCGCTGGGTGGCACGGGCGACGCCGAGTTCAGCATCGCCAGCCAGGTCTGGATCCAGACCTACAGCGTGATCATCACCATCGTCTGGTCTGCCGTGGTTGCCTTCATCGCCTACAAGATCGCCGATATCGTGGTCGGTCTGCGGGTGCCGGAAGAAGAAGAGCGCGAAGGTCTCGACCTCACCGCTCACGGCGAAAGCGCCTACCACCACTAAGCAGTTTCGTAGTCTCTCTCCCTTTGGGCACCTTCGGGTGCCCATTTTTTACGGGAAATAAAAAACCGCCGAACCGGCGGTTTTTTGTTTGGGCGATTGATTAGGCTTACTTGATCAGCGGCAGCAAGGCTCGGAAATCGTCGGTGCCGCCCTTCTCCAGCCACTCGAACAGGACCATTTCGGTGCTGACCACATGGCCGCCGGCATCGCGCAGACGTTCCAGGGCGAGCTGGCGGTTGGCTGGCGTGCGCGAAGAGGCGGCGTCGGCAACCATGAATACGGAAAAGCCTTCGGCAAGCAGGCCGAGGGCAGTCTGCAGGACGCAAACGTGGGTTTCGGCGCCGGTCAGGATGACCTGGCGGCAGCCGGTTGCGCGCAGCATGTCGAGTACGCCGGGCTCGCTGGCGCAGGAGAAATGGATTTTCTCGAAAATGGTAGCGGCGCTGGTTGCGTCGCGAATGGCGGCGACGCTGTGGCCGAGTCCCTTGACGTAGTGCTCGGAAACGAAGGCCGGAATGCCGAGGTGGCGGGCGCTTTCAATCAGCCTGACGCTGTTTCGGGTGATTTCGTCGGCTTCGAAGATCGCCGGGGCGAGCTTTTCCTGGATGTCGACGACGAGGAGGAGCGAGTCTTTGCGGGAAATCAGCATTAGCGGAACACCACCGTCTTGTTGCCGTGCACCAGTACACGGTCCTCAAGATGGTAGCGCAGGCCGCGGGCGAGAACTGTCTTCTCGATGTCTTTTCCGTAGCGGACCATGTCTTCCGGCGCGTCCGAATGGTCGATGCGGATCACGTCCTGCTCGATGATCGGGCCGGCGTCGAGTTCGCTGGTTACGTAATGGCAGGTGGCGCCGATCAGCTTGACGCCGCGCTGGAAAGCCTGGTGATAGGGCTTGGCGCCGACGAAGCTGGGCAGGAAGCTGTGGTGGATGTTGATGATCCTGCCGGACAGCGCGTTGCACAGCTCCGGCGACAGGATTTGCATGTAGCGCGCCAGCACCATGGTGTCGCCGCGAACGTCGTCGAAGATGCGCTGGATTTCGGCGTAGGCGGCAGCCTTGTTGTCAGGATTCACCGGCACCTGGATGAAGGGGATGCCGTGCCACTCGACGAAACCCTTGAAGGTATCGTGGTTGGAGATGACGCAGGGAATCTCGATGTCCAGCTCTTTCGACTGCCAGCGCGCGAGCAGATCGTAGAGGCAGTGCTCCTGCTTGGAAACCATGACCACGACGCGCTTCTTGACTGCGCTGTCGCTGATCCGCCAGTCCATCGCCAGCGGTTCGCCGATTTCGCGGCGGAAGCGGTCGCGGAATTCGGCCAGCAGGAAGGGCAGCGAATCGGCCTTGATCTCGATGCGCATGAAATAGCGACCGGTGACATCGTCCGCGTGGAAACTCGATTCGAGGATCCAGCCGCCGTGCTCGGCGATGAAGCCGGAAACGCGGGCGATGATCCCGACCCGGTCGGGGCAGGAGGCGGAGAGGGTGTAGAACCGGTCGCGATGCATGGCGGTCAGGCGGCCTTGGCGAAAGCTTTGTCGATTTCGGCGCGCAGCGCGTCGTAGTCGCGCACTACCGGGAACTGCGGGAATTCGCGGATGACGTTTTCCGGCGGGTGGAAGAGGATGCCGCCGTGGGCTTCGCCGAGCATCGCCGTGTCGTTGTACGAATCGCCGGCGGCGACGATGGTGAAGTTCAGTTCCTTGAAACGCTTGACCGCCTCCTGCTTCTGGTTCGGCATGCGCAGGTGGTAATTGACCAGCATGCCGTCGGCGTCGGCTTCGAGCGAATGGCAGAACAGCGTCGGCCAGCCGAGCTGGCGCATCAGCGGATGGGCGAATTCGTAGAAGGTGTCGGACAGGATGATGACCTGGTAATCCTCGCGCAGTTGGTCGAGGAAGGCGCGGGCGCCCTGCATCGGGCCCATTTCGGCGATCACCTTCTGGATGTCCGGCAGACCGAGCTGCTTCTCGCGCAGGATGTTCAGGCGATAGGTCATCAGCTTGTCGTAATCGGGTTCGTCGCGCGTCGTGCGCTTGAGTTCGGGAATGCCGGTGCGCTCGGCGAATTCGATCCAGATTTCGGGGACGAGTACCCCTTCGAGGTCAAGACAGACGATTTGCACGGCGAAACTCCCTGAGACGGCGAAAAAACGCGATTTTACCCGATTAACCCGTCTGGATTACGGCTTCCGGGTGGGAAAGGTAGTAGCCCTGTGCGTAATCGACACCGAGGCCGCGCAGGATTTCCAGCGTCCGCGCGCTGCCGACGAACTCGGCCACCGTTTTCTTGCCCAGACCGCGCGCGACTTCGACGATGGCGCGGACGAAGACCTGGTCGCTGGGATCGTCGGCCAGGTTGCGGATGAACATGCCGTCGATCTTGAGCACATCGGCGGGCAACTGCTTCAGATAGGCGAAGGACGAGAAGCCGACGCCGAAATCGTCGAGGCAGACGGTACAGCCGAGACGGTGCAAGTCGTCCATGAAGGTCTCGGCGTCATGGATGTTGGCCAGCGCGCCGGTCTCGGTCAATTCGACGATGAGCCGCTGCGGCTCGACCTCGAACGCCGCCAGCTTGCTGCGGATCAGTTCGGCCAGTCCCGGTTCGCCGAAGGAGCGCGCGGAAATGTTGATGGCCAGGGCCGGTAAATCGGGCTCTTCGGCGAGCACGCGGATGGCGTCGCTGATCACCCAGCGGTCGATGTCGAGAATGCGCCCGCTCTTTTCGGCGGCGGGGATGAACTTGCCCGGCATCAGCAGCGAATCGGGGCTGTCCGGGTCGATCATCCGGACCAGGGCTTCGTAATGGGCGATGGTGCCGGTGCGCACCGAGTGGATGCCCTGGAAATGCAGGACCAGGCGCCGCTCGTCGAGCGCGCGCTGGATGCGGTCGTTCCAGCCCAGTTGGTGGAGCATCTGCTCGGAGTCGTCGAGATCGGGCCGGTAGATGCGCCAGCAGTTCTTGCCGCTGGACTTGGCCTGGTACATCGCGGCGTCGGCGTGGGAAACGATGTTCTCGCTGCTGTCACCGTGTTCCGGGAAAAGCGCGATGCCGAGGCTGATGGTAAGGCCGAGCTGATGGCCGGAGAAATCGAAGGTGATGCTGCGTACGGCATTGACGATGCGTTCGGCCAGCGCCTGGGCGCCGGCCCGGTCGGCCCCGGGGGCGAGGATGACGAACTCGTCGCCACCCAGGCGGGCGAGCATTTCGTCGGCGCGGACGATCTTGGCTATGGTGTTGGCGGCGCGCAGCAGGACGTTGTCGCCAGCGCGATGGCCAAAGGTGTCGTTGATCGTCTTGAATTCGTCGATGTCGAAGTAGAGCAGCGCGCCATGGTATTCCGGTCCGCGATGCACGTGTTCCAGTGCACGTTCGAGTTCGGCCGAGAAGCGGGCCCGGTTGGCCAGCCCGGTCAGCGGGTCGCTTTCGGCCATGTAGAGCAGGCGTTCAGCCAGTTCGCGCTGGGTCAGCTCGGCTGCCTCGAGTTCCACCATGCGGGCATTCAGGGCGGTGGCCATGGCGTTGAAGGCGGTGACGACGCGGCCGATATCGTCGTTGTCACCACTGGGTAGCGGCGAAAAGCGCTCGCCTTGCGCCAGGGCGCGGCTGGCGTTCGACAGCGCGCTCAGGTGGCGGGTCAGCCACAGTGCGATGGCGGTCAGCACGCCGGTGGTCAGCAGGATGCCGAACAGGGCGAGCAGGATGTTCTGGGTCAGGATGTCGCGCCGGGCGGTATTCAGGAAGTGCAGGTCGAGTCCGATCAGCAGTTCGCCGTAGTGCCGGCCTTCGATTTCCATGGCGATGTGGAAGTCCATGCGGCTGCTGTCCTCGGGTAGTCCCGAGAGGAATTCGACGGCGCTTTGCCCGGGCAGTTCGCTGGCCGACGCCGAGGCGATGCGCCGGTCTTCGTCGTCGAACATGACCAGATAGCTCATCCCCTGCAACTGGCGTGCGTCGTTCAGGATTTCGCTGATGGCGGCGTAGTCGTGCTGGGCCATGGCCGGCGCCAGCGCGGCCCGCATCAGGCGGCTGGTTTCAGCCCGGCGCAGCTCGAATTGCTGGAGCAGGTGGGTTTCGGCAAGGCGCTGGCTGTTCCACAGTATGGCCGAAATCATCACGACCTCGACGATCACCGTCAGGACGATCAAGCGCCCGCGCAACGAGCGGGGCAGCAGCGTCATTTTTGGTCCGCTTCGCGCAGCTGCCGGCGGGTTTCGGGCAGTGCGCGTTCCAGCGTCTTGCGGTCGTCGGCGGTGAGCGCGCGGAAACCGCCCTGGGCCGTGGAGGTGAAGAATTCCTGGCCAGCCGGTGAGCGTTCGAAAGCTTGCAGCGCGGCGATTACGGCCTTGTAATCCTCGCCCAGGCGGGCATGGGCGATGTAGAACTGTCCCGGGAAAACGGCCAGGTCGCGCCAGACCTGGGTGCGCTGGCGAATTTCCGGCGGCGACAGGACCAGGCTGGTGGCATTGACCAGGGCGGCGCGGGTCTTGCCGGTAATCGCGTTGTGGATTGCGCTGGAATGCGAGACGGCGCTGACGAACTGGTAGTCCCGGTTCTCGACCAGTCCCTCGTCGGCCAGGGTCTGTGCGCCCAGGATGGCCATCAGTGCGCTGCGGTCGGTGACGGCAATGCTGGCGCCGCGCAAGTCGGCGATGTTCTTGACTGGTTGGTCGGCGGCACTGACCAGAATGCCGCGAATCGGGTCGCGGTGAACCAGCAGCGGCTGGAAACCATGGTCGCGAATCGCCAGCCAGCCGTAATGCGGCGGGGTGATCGCAATATCGTAGTCGCCAGCGCGCAGGCGCTGGAAAAAGCTTTTGTAATCTGGAGCGGTACGCAGATTGACCGGGCGCTGCAGGCTGCTTTCCAGGCTCTGGGCCAGCGCCGCATGAGTGCGCAGCAGCATGCCGGTGCTCATGTAGGGAACGATGCCGAGGGTCAGCGGGGTGCCGGCCGGCTTTTCGGCGGCTGTGGCCGGATGCGGCAGGATAAGGCCAAGGGCCAGCGACAGGGCGCAGACGAACAAGCTCAGGTGGCGCATACGACAATCCGGGGACACATAAGCACAGGATTATAGACCGTAAGGCCGTCAGGGTTTATGCGGAATCGGCGGACGGCAGTGCTTCGAGTGCTTCGTGCAATTCCAGCCAGCGCAGCTCGGCTTCGTCGATCTGCTCGCCAAGGGTATTGGCCTGGCGATGCATTTCTTCGCTTCTGGCGCGGTCTACCTTGGTGTAAAAATCGGGCTCGGCGAATTGCGCGTCGAGCGCCGCCTTCTCTGCCTGCCACTTGGCCAGCTTGCGGTCGATCTGCTCGATTTCCTTGCTCAGCGTGCGCCGCTGGGCGAGCAGGGCCTGCCGGTTGGCCTTGGCGTCGGCGCGTTGCTGCAGGCGCTCGCTCTTCTCGGCAGCGACGTCGGGGGCCGCCGTCTTTTCGGCGTTGCGCTGCGCTGCCAGCCAGGCGGCGTAGTCGTCGAGGTCGCCGTCGAAAGGCGTTGCCCGGCCGTTGTCGACGAGCAGCAGTTCGTCAGCGCATGTGCGCAGCAGGTGGCGGTCGTGCGAGACGACGACCATGCCGCCTTCGAATTCCTGCATGGCGAAGGTCAGCGCTTCGCGCATTTCCAGGTCGAGGTGGTTGGTCGGTTCGTCGAGCAGCAACAGGTTCGGCTTGGTGCGGATCAGCAGGGCCAGCGCCAGGCGCGATTTCTCGCCGCCGGAGAAGGGCTCGACGGGGCGCATCGCCATGTCGCCGCGGAAGTCGAAGCCGCCCAGGTAGTCGCGCAGCTCCTGTTCCGGCGTCAGCGGTTCGAGGCGCTGCAGGTGCTGCAGCGGTGATTCGTCGGGGCGCAGTTGTTCAAGCTGGTGCTGGGCGAAGTAGCCGATGTTCAGTGCCTTGGCTTCCTTGCGTTCGCCGCCTTGCTGGGCGACTGCGCCAGCGAGCAGCTTGATCAGCGTCGACTTGCCGGCGCCGTTGCGGCCGAGCAGGCCGATGCGGCAGCCGGGGCGCAGCGTCAGCGCGATGTTTTCCAGAATCTTGCGGTCGACGTAGCCGGCGGATGCATTTTCGATGACCAGCAGCGGGTCGGGCAGGCTTTCCGGCTCGCGGAAGCTGAAATGGAAGGGCGAGTCGACGTGCGCGGCGGCGACGATCTCCATCCGCTCGAGCATCTTGACCCGGCTCTGCGCCTGGCGCGCCTTGGTCGCCTTGGCCTTGAAGCGCTCGACGAAACGGGTCAGCTTGGCGATCTCGCGCTGCTGGGCGGCGAAGGCCGATTGCTGGACGGCCAGCCGGGCGACCTTGGCGCGTTCGTAGTCGGAGTAGCCGCCGGTCGTTAGCGTCAGCTTCTGCTGGTCGATGGCGATGATCTGGCCGACCACGGCGTCGAGGAAGTCGCGGTCGTGCGAGATCAGCAGCAGCGTCGCCGGCGTCGTCTTCAGCCATTGTTCCAGCCAGAGCACGGCGTCGAGGTCGAGATGGTTGGTCGGCTCGTCGAGCAGCAGGAGGTCGGCGCGGCAGGACAGGGCGCGGGCGAGATTGAGGCGGACTCGCCAGCCGCCGGAGAAGTCGGCGACCGGCCGGGCGAAGTCGGCGTCGGTGAAACCGAGTCCGTGCAGCACCTCGGCGGCGCGCGCCTTGGCCGAATAGCCGTCGATGTCGGCGTAGCGGGTGTGCAGGTGGCCGATCGCCTCGCCGTCGCCGCGAGCCTCGGCGTCGGCCAGTTCGCGTTCGATCCGGCGCAGTTCGAGGTCGCCGTCGAGCACGAAATCGAGCGCGGCGTCGGGCAGGGCCGGGGTTTCCTGGGTGACGCGGGCGATCTGCCAACTGGCCGGGATCTCGCAGTCGCCGGCTTCGGCGTGCAGTTCGCCGGCGAGCAGCGCGAACAGGCTGGATTTGCCGCAGCCATTGGCGCCAACCACGCCGACTTTCCAGCCGGGGTGGATCTGCAGGTTGGCGTCGACCACCAGGGGGCGGGCGGCACGGGCAAAGGTGAGTTGACGGAGGGCGATCATCAGGGGGCGAATTATAGCGGCGGGCTGCTAGAATCCTCGCATGATCAAGCTGATTACCACCGACCAGCTCAAGCCGGGCATGCATATCCATGACCTCAATTGCGGCTGGCTCGATCATCCCTTCCTGACCAACGCTTTCCACGTGCGCGACATGGCGACCGTGGACAAGATCGTCAAGCTCGGTATCAGGGAGGTGTACATCGACACCGTCAAGGGTGCCGATGTCTGGCAGGCGCGCAGTGCCAGCGAGGTCAGTGCCGAACTCGACCGGCGGCTGCAGGAAATTGCCGAGAAGAAATCCGACCGGCCGATCGAGGTCGACGTCAAGGACGAAGCGGCGCGGGCGCGCCGTCTGCAGGGCGAAGCCAACAAGATCGTGCGCAACATGATGGACGATGTGCGCCTTGGCCAGCAGATTCAGGTCGAGCGCGTCGAGCCGCTGGTCGAGGGCATTGTCGATTCGATCTTCCGCAACCAGGATGCGCTGCTGCCGCTGAATCGTCTGAAGAATCACGACGACTATACCTTCCAGCATTCGGTCAGCGTCTGTGCCCTGCTGGTCGCCTTCGGCCGGGGCATGAAACTCGACAAGGCGGTGATCCGCGAACTGGCGCTCGGTGGCTTGCTGCACGATGTCGGCAAGGCGCGTATTCCTGATCGCATCCTGAACAAGCCGGGCAAGCTGAGCGACGACGAATTCGACCACATGCAACACCATGTCGATGAGGGTGTTGCCCTGTTGCGCGAGTCGGGCGGCGTCAGCGACATCGCTTTGCAGGTGACCGCCCAGCACCACGAGCGCTTCGACGGGTCGGGTTATCCCGGTGGCCTGGCCGGCGCCGGCGTGTCGCTGTACGGGCAGATGGCGTCAATTGTCGATGTCTATGATGCGATCACTTCCGAGCGCGTCTACCACAAGGGTATGGCGCCGACCCAGGCGCTGAAGAAGCTTCTCGAATGGAGCAGCCATCATTTTGATCCCAAGCTGGTCCAGGCCTTCATCCGCTCGATCGGCATCTATCCCAGCGGCTCGCTGGTCATGCTCGAAAGCAAGCGCCTCGGCGTGGTTCTGGAGCAGAACGAAGGCAATCTGCTCGAACCCGTGATCAGGGTCTTCTATCACACCGGGCAGAAGCACTACATTCCGCCGGAAATCATCGACCTGTCCAAGTTCCAGGTAGACCGGGTCGCCAGTTTCGAAAGCTACGAAAAATGGAACATCGATCCTCAGCTCTGGTTGCCGGGCTGATTCCGGCCTGGATGGCCGGCGATTGAGCAGGCGCGGTTCACGGTGATCCGCAAGATAGCCATCGGCGATTTGCAGCCCGGCATGTATGTCGTTGATCTGCACAAATCCTGGCTGGAACACCGCCTCTGGCGCAACCGCCTGATGATCCGCGACCAGGCGCAGATCGACCGCCTGCGCGAGGACGGTATCGTCGAAGTCAGCATCGATACCCGGCGCGGCAAGGATGTCCCGGTTCCTGCGCCGAAGGAAGCCCGTCGGCCGGTGCCGATGTTGCCGCCCAGGCCTGCGCCACGGGTGTCCCTGGGCGAGGAAAGACGGCGTTCGGCCCGCCTGTTGAACGAGGGGGCAGTTCTGCTCGACGAGCTGACCGATGCGGCCCGGGCCGGGCAGCGGGTCGACGCATTGCGTCTGGAGCCGCTGGTGGCCCGAATGATCGAATCGGTGGCGCGCAATCCCGATGCGCTGGTTCCCCTGTCCCGGCTCAAGCAGATGGGCGAGTACGACAATGCCCATGCCGTGGCAACGGCGGCGCTGATCATTGCGCTTGGTCGTCAGCAGGGGCTGGCCGCGCCCGAAATCGAGAAAATGGCGCTCGGGGCCTTGCTCAAGGACATCGGGCTGGCGGCCATTGATACGCGTTTGGTCGACAAGTCGGGGCAGCTATCGCATGCCGAGTATGTGCAGGTACAACGCCATGTCGAGGAGGGCCTGGCGGTGCTCGAAGCGACCGCCAGCCTGCCGGAAACGACGGTGGCGGTGGTTCTTGAGCACCACGAGCGTTTCAACGGCAGCGGCTATCCCTACCGCATGGCCGGCGAAGGGATTTCACTGGCCGGCCGGCTGGCGGCGATTGTCGATAGCTATGACGCGATGACCTCCGACCGCCCGTATCGTGCCGCGCTATCGCCGACGGTGGCATTGCGCCAGCTTTACGAGCAGGGCGGCAGCCAGTTCGATCCGGCGCTGGTCGCCGGCCTGGTCCGCACCCTTGGCATTTACCCGGTCGGTACCCTGGTGCTGCTCGAAAGCGGGCATCTGGCGGTGGTCGAGCAGGTGCATGCCGAGCAACCGTTGAACCCGGTGGTCAATGTCATCTACCACGCCGGGCGGCGACAGTATTGCGCGCCGGTGCAGGTCGACCTGGCCAGGAAAGTCGGTAACCACTACGGGCAGATCGTCCGTGCCGAAAGCTTCCAGCGTTGGGGGCTCAGTCCGGAGCGCTGGCAACCAGCCTGATCAAGCGGGCAATCGGCGTCGGTACGCCAGCCGCAGCGGCTTTGCTCAGCGGCAACCATGCGCTGCCGGTCTCGCCGGTTGCCGGAGGCGCCTGGACACGGCAGAGCACCGGTTGCAGGGTCAGCCGGAAATGCGTGAACGCGTGTTTCAGGTCAGGCAGCTTCCGCTGCGCCAGGGCGCACAGACCGCGCGCCGCCAGCACCTGCTCCGGTTCGCCTTCCGGTGGCACCAGCAGGCCACCCCACAGGCCGCTCGGCGGTCGCCGTTCGAGTAGCAGGCGCTGGCCGTCGGTGATCAGCACGAAGGTCGCGTTGCGTTCCGGCATCGGCGCTCGCGGCCGGGCTTCCGGCAAGGTTTTCTGGCGCCCTTCGCGGCGGGCGACGCAGGCATCGGCAAAGGGACAGGCCGGACAGTGCGGCGTGCCGCGCGTGCACAAGGTCGCGCCGAGGTCCATCAGGCCCTGCGTGTAGGCCTCGATGCCGGTTTCCGGGAGCAGGCTTTCGGCGAGTTGCCAGAGTTTGCGTTCAACCGGAGCCGAGCCCGGAAATCCGGCAATGCCGAAGACCCGGCACAGCACCCGCTTGACGTTGCCGTCGAGGATTGCCGCCCGCTCGCCGAAACTGAAGGCGGCGATGGCGGCAGCGGTCGACCGGCCGATGCCGGGAAGCTCGGCGAGTTCGGCCGCAGTTCTCGGGAAAGCCCCGCCATGCTGCGCGACGATCTGCTGGGCGCAACGGTGCAGGTTGCGCGCCCGGGCGTAGTAACCGAGTCCGGCCCAGTGTTCGACGACGCGCTCGATCGGCGCCGCCGCCAGCGCCACGACATCGGGAAAGCTGCTCAGGAAACGCTGGTAATAGGGGATCACCGTGGCGACCTGGGTCTGCTGCAGCATGATCTCCGACAGCCAGACCCGGTAGGGGTCGCGGCTGCCCTGCCAGGGCAGGTCGTGGCGGCCGGCAGTCTGTTGCCAGGTGATTAGTCGTTGGGCAAAGCTTTGTTCTTTCGGCAAATTTCGTCTCGACGCGGGAAGCGGGAGCCAGGATAATACGGCGTTTTTTCCGTAGTGAATGCCATGACCCAGCCGCAAACCGATACCCGCGCCCTGCGCAATGCCCTTGGCCGCTTCGCCACCGGCATCGCCATCGTCACGGCGATCGATCCGGACGGCCACCCGATCGGGCTGACGGTCAATTCCTTCTCGGCGGTTTCCCTGCAGCCGGCGCTGGTGCTGTGGTGTCTCGACAACGGCTCGCACAATCTGGAAGCCTTCCGCAAGGCCAGCCACCATGCGATCAACATCCTCGCCGCCGAACAGCAGGATCTCTCCAACCGCTTTGCCACCTGGCCGGCCGACCGCTTTGTCGGACTGCCCTGGCACGCCGGCGTCGGTGGCGCACCGGTATTTCCCGGTTGCTGCGCCAGTTTCGAAGTCGCCAACGAGAGCGCGCTGCCGGGCGGCGATCACACGATCTTCGTCGGCCGCGTCGAGAAGTTCAGCGAAGCCCCGGAGCTGGCGCCACTGCTGTTCCACGCCGGCCAGTACCGCAAACTGGCCGGGGTCTGATCGGGCAGTTCAGTTAGGCAGTCCTGCCCGATCCGACTGGCGTCGGCGGGGGTGATTGCCGGAGATGGGCAGGCCGCCCACCCCTTGGTCGCTGGTCCATTGGATCAGGGCCTCCCTGATCAGCCGTGCCTCGCCGGCGCTCAATTCATCGTTGGCCAGGGCGATCCGCATCATTCCGCGCAGCAGGGTCTGCTGCAGGAAGGGATGGCTGACCTCTTCCAGCACCCGGGACAGGTCGCCGGCCGTCAGGCGCTGGTCGAGGGTACGGGTCATCGACTGACCGAGTTCGAGGTCTTCGTAAAACTCGCGGATCACCGCGTCGAGCAGCGGGCTGTCGATACCCAGGGCGCGCAGGATGTCGTCCTGTTCGATCAGTTTGTACTCTTCCGGTTCGGCCACGCCATCGATCAGCATGCCGAGGGCGAGGATGCGGGCAATGGCCTTGGGGCTGTTGTTTGGGTAATGGCGCATTTTTGTCTCCTGGGAATGGTTGAATCCTGCCGGGGGTTCCGGTCCGACTGATTATGCGGTGCCTGCCGGGGAAAATGTCTTACCCGGCACGATCGGCTACCATTCGTGATCAGATCGTTACATATCGCAACCATTTAGAACAAAACCGAATCGGCTGGTGCAGCGCGAGCGACAGACGGAAATCCTCGGACCCGCATTGAATTGCCGGTGATCCAGGACTAGAATCTCGCCTTCACCGCCCGAGCGGGCGTCGTATAGTGGCATTACCTGAGCTTCCCAAGCGTGCGACCTGCGTCGTAGGTTAGCTGTAACCTTGCATCACGCGATCCCATTGCGGGATCACCACCATTGCGGTGGCAAGTGCATTAACACAGCCGTATCTAATCTGTGCCTCACGGCATGGAACGGCCTAAGCCGTATAAGTAATTGTTCTGCCCTCCGAAAGGAGGTGACAGAACCCGGGGTTCAGCCCCCGGTAGTCTAGGAGCGGTGCGTCACTGGCAACGGTGGGGTGCTAAGCGCTCTTAAAATGTAGCCACCTTACGGGGTATGTCATATCCCGTGAGGGGTCTGGCATGATTTCGGGAGTTGCACCCGAATGAGGCGCTAGGCTGGGTTGGATGGTTAACGTAAGTGAACCGCTATTAAACGTCGTTAAGCTCGATGGGCCAAAGGCAACTTGTAGTATTGGGCCCTGCCAAAATGGCATGTGATCGGTTGTTTGCTTGCTTGGTGCAAACACGCTGACACTGGTATCACCGGCGAAAAGGCGGAACCTTCCCAATTCTGTTACTTATACGGAACAGGGTAAGCCCAATGTGGCGTCTGGCCTGTATGGCAGACAAGGGGAATCGCAAGATTTCCTGATGTCGCAGTGGGTAGAGGATGGTGGAAAAAGCGAATGCCTCTCTGTAATGGAGGGGATAGGGGAGAAATTCTCCGACGCGAAAGCGTGCAGACTTCCATCTGGTGATCTGTCGCAAGATAGGTCTGTAAATCGCATCCGGTGGGGATGATGTACAATCCCCGCCCGGGGTGAGTGCGTCTTCCCTTCCGGGACAGAGCGGGTGTAGTTCAATGGTAGAACTTCTGCTTCCCAAGCAGATAGCGTGGGTTCGATTCCCATCACCCGCTCCATTCAACCGGAGGTTGATATGGACGCAAGTCAGCATGATTGTGATGTCGCCTCCGCAATTTGGCAGTCTTGGCACGAAGTTTCATGGGTCAAGATTCATCAAGTTGTTGCGAGGCTGCAGGCAAGAATTGCGAAGGCAGCAAAAGCAGGGGAGTGGCGGAAGGTTCGCGCCCTGCAGAGGCTCCTGACCAAATCCACCAGCGCGAAAGCGTTGGCTGTGAGGCGAGTGACGGAGAATCAAGGCCGGAAAACTCCAGGGGTGGATAAGCAAACCTGGGATACGCCGGAGGCGAAGTGGAAAGCGGTGGTTGATCTTGGCAACAAGAGATACAAGCCGTTACCGCTACGTCGCATCTACATCCCGAAAGCAAATGGTGACAAACGCCCCTTGGGCATACCCACCATGCGCGATCGTGCGATGCAAGCGCTGCATTTACTGGCGCTGGACCCTGTCGCCGAGACGATTGGCGATTCCCATTCCTACGGATTCAGACGTGAGCGCTCTACAGCGGATGCCATCGAACAGGTACGCAATGTACTTGGGAGAAACGCTTCGCCGAAATGGGTGCTGGAAGGGGACATCAAAGGTTGTTTTGACAACATCAGTCACGACTGGCTGGTTGCCAATGTCTGCATGGACAAAGGCATCCTTCGGAAGTGGTTGAAAGCAGGGTTCATAGAAATGGGAAGGCTTTTCCCGACGCACGCAGGTACGCCACAGGGAGGCATTATTTCCCCGGTATTGGCAAACCTTGCACTGGACGGCTTACAGCGCGAACTAACCACACTGTTCAGAACAGTGCGGGACGAACGAGCTGCCAAGGTCAATTTAGTGCGCTACGCGGACGACTTCATCATTACGGGTAGCTCGAAGGAGTACCTGGAAGAGAAGGTCAAACCTCTGGTGGAGAAATTCCTGGCCACCCGAGGCCTCATCCTGTCGGAGAAGAAAACCAAAATCACGCATGTGACAGAGGGGTTCGACTTCCTGGGGTGGAACGTCAGACATTTCAATCGAATGCTGGTTACTCAGCCGTCGAAAAAGAATGTCAAAGCGTTCCTGGGGAAAATCCGCGACCTGCTACGCGAAAGGAAGGCTGCCTCACAGATGGAGGTGATCGAGAAGCTAAGCCCGGTTGTTCGGGGATGGGCCAACTATCATCGAAGTCAGATGGCATCCCAGACGTTTGCAAGATGCGATCATCAAATCTGGCAAGCACTGTGGCGTTGGGCGTGCCGCCGTCACCCTGAAAAGGGGAAACGGTGGATCAAACAGCGTTACTTCAAGTGCCTCAAGGGGCGCGATTGGCGATTTGCGGACAAGGACAAGCTGCTACCCAACTTGGTGGAATACCGGAAACGGCCACACACCAAGATCAAGGGCGAAGCGAATCCTTACGACCCAACGTATGACGAGTACTTTTCCAAACGGCTGGCACGGCGGATGGACAAGACGCTCGAGGGGCGCCGCAAGCTTCGTTTCTTGTGGTGGTGGCAGGAAGGTCTATGCCCCACCTGCAGTCAAAAGATCACGCGAGAAACTGGGTGGAATTTGCACCACATAATCAAGCGATCTGAGCGAGGTTCGGACAAGCTGACCAATCTGGTCCTGCTGCATCCGAATTGCCACAGGCAGCACCATGTTCTTGAGAAGTACGGCCCTGCCGGCACCTCTATGTTCAAGTAGGGATGCTTAAGGGTTGCTTGAGCCGTATGCGGGGAAACTTGCACGTACGGTTCTTAGGGGAGGGGGTGGCCGTGAGGTCGCCTCCTTACCCGCCTCATGAGGAGGGTTCGATTCCCTTCGCCCGCTCCAGTCGCCGGTCCAATCAGCCCTCCTGTCTTGCGGAGGGCTTTTTTGTGTCCGGAAGCCCGGGGGCGCGGGATTCGCCGGCGGCTTCCAGTAATTCCCGGATGAAGGCCTGTGCCGGCAATGAAAGCACTTTCCCTTTCAGGTGGACGATGGACCACGGCTGGCGGATCGGGAAATGTTCGACGTCGAGGATGGCCAGCCCTTGTTCGGCGGGGTCGGCGGCCAGCGAATGCCGCGACAGGATGGCCAGGCCGAGGCCGCTGGCGACGAGGTCGCGGATGGCTTCGTTGCTGGCGACGGTGAGGCGGACGGTCGGTGTCAGGCCGAGTTGCTGCAGGTGACGGTCGACGGCGGCGCGCGAGCCGGAGCCGGGTTCGCGCAGCAGGAAGGATGCGCCGGCCAGTTCGGCCGCCGTGCAGCGCCGGCCGGCGGCGGGGTGGTCGAGTGGGGCGATGACGACCAGCGGATTGTCGAGGAAGGGGCGGACGACGATGTCCATGTCAGCCGGCGGCAGGGACATGATGTAGAGGTCGTCCTCGTTGCCGCGCATGCGGGCGACGACGCCGGCGCGGTTGGTGATTTCCAGCTGGACGTCGATTTCCGGGTAGCGGCGGCAGAAGGCGCCGAGCATGCGCGGCAGGAAGTACTTGGCGGTGGTCACCAGGGCGACGCGCAGACGACCGCTGTGCATGCCCTGCAGGGCACCGATGGCCGAATCGAAGCGCGCCCATTCGTCGTCGAGCGCTCGCACCGTCGCCTGCAGTTCCTCGCCGGCAGCGGTCAGGCGGATGTCGCGGCCGATCTGCTCGAACAGCGGCAGGCCGATCGTCTCGCTCAATTGCTTGATCTGGATCGAGACCGCCGGCTGGGTCAGGTGTAGCGTCTCGGCCGCTCGCGAAAAGCTGCCGAGACGGGCGACGCTGGCAAAGGTTTCGAGCTGACGCTGGGTAATGTGGCGGCGGTTCATATAAGTAAAAGCAAATGATTTGACGATAAAGTTTAATTGGATTTAATCGATCGAAAAAGGGATAGTCGCGCCGTCGCGGCCCAGCCGCCTGCCGGAATGTTTCCATGCCCTTCGAACCCGTCATCCTTTTCTTCCTGCTCGGTGCACTGGCCGGCCTGATCCGCTCAGACCTGCGCATTCCCGCCGTCCTCTACGAATCGCTGAGCATCTTCCTGCTGCTGGCGATCGGCCTGAAAGGGGGCGTCGAACTGGCGCGCTATCCGCTGGGCGACCTGGTTTTCGCCGCCGCCTGCGTGGTGCTGGCCGGGGCGCTGATTCCGCTGATCGCCTTTCCGGTGCTGCTGCGTGCCGGCAAGATGGCGCGTGCCGACGCGGCGTCGATTGCTGCCCACTACGGTTCGGTGAGCGTCGTCACCTTCGCCGTCGGCAGTACCTTCCTGGCCGGGCAGGGCGTCGAGGCCGAGGGCTACCTGACGGTTTTCCTGGTCCTGCTCGAATTCCCGGCGCTGATGATCGGTATCTGGCTGGCCCGCCGGGGCGAGGGTGGCGGTGATTGGGGCAAGGTGCTGCACGAGGTCTTTGCCGGCAAGAGCATCGTCCTCCTGCTGGGTGGCCTGGTGATCGGCTGGGTTGCCGGTAGCGAGGGCTTGAAGCCGCTCGACAAGCTGTTCTTCGACCTGTTCAAGGGCATGCTGGCGATCTTCCTGCTCGAAATGGGCCTGGTGGCTGCCAGCCGGATCGGCGATCTGCGCCGGGCCGGCTGGTTCCTGGCCGGCTTCGCCATCGTCATGCCGCTGGTGTCGGCCGGCATCGGCATTGCCACCGGCCTGCTGCTCGGCCTGTCGGTCGGTGGCACGACCTTGCTGGCGACGCTTTACGCCAGCGCCTCCTACATCGCGGCGCCGGCAGCGATGCGCATTGCCGTGCCGGAAGCCAATCCCGGCCTGTCGATTGGCGCCGCGCTCGGCATCACCTTCCCGTTCAACCTGCTGGTGGGCATTCCGGCCTATCATTGGCTGGCCACCACCCTGCATGGAGTTTTCGCATGAACCGCCCGTTGCAAACCCGCAAGCTGCTGACCATCGTCTGCGAGGCCGCCCTGGAAAAGCGCCTGGAAAAGGAGCTGCCGCAGTTCGGCGCGCACGGCTACACGATTTCCGACGCCCGCGGCAGCGGCGCCCACGGTCGGCGCGACGCGGCCTGGCCGGCCAGCGCCAACATCCGGGTCGAGGTGCTGTGCGACGAGGCGGTGGCGGAAACCGTCATCCGCCACCTGGAAGCGCAGTATTTCACCAGCTACCAGCTGGTCGTCTTCCTGTCGGACGTACAGGTGTTGCGGGCGGAGAAGTTTTAACCCAGCAGGTTTAGCCTAGCAGCTTGCGCTGATCGAGGAATTTTTCGAGGATTTCCAGCCGGCTCAGCGGGTCTTCGAGTTCCAGCAGCTTCTGCTTGGCCAGGTTCTGCACCGGCAGGACTTCGGTCAGACGGTAGCCGACCCAGGCCGCGTCGTCGTAACGGTGCGGTTCCGGCATGCGCGCCGGGCCGAGGTCGCCGATCACGCGCTGGAGTAAAGGCAGCAGGCGCTCGCGATGCTGTGGCAGCGGCACTTCCGGCTCGGCGATCAATTCGACGCTGGCGATCAGCAGCTTGTCGGCGCCGACCTCGTGGTCGAGGATGCGGAAACGCCGGCCGCCGAGGGCATCGATCATCAGGATGCCGAGCTGCTCCATTTCCCAGTTGGCAATGCGGGCCAGGGTACCGACGGTGTGCGGCACGGCAGCTTCGCCGACTTCGGCGCCGGCGTCGATCAGGCAGATGCCGAAGGGCGTGTTTTCCTTGAGGCAGGCGGCGGCCATGTCCAGATAGCGTTGCTCGAAGATCTTCAGCGGCTGCACGCCGCCGGGGAAGAGCACGGTGTTGAGCGGGAACAGCGGGATGCGCAGGGTTTCGATGGCGGCGCCGTCGGGCGAACGCATGAAATCGAACCAGCCCATCTCAGTCGGCCTCGCCCCAGCGCCGCATCAGCGTGTGACCGACGCCTATCTGGTCGAGGACGCGGGCGACGACGAAATCGACGATGTCCTGCACGCTCTGCGGGTGCTGGTAGAAGCCGGGGCTGGGCGGCAGGATGACGGCACCGGCGCGCGACAGGCGCAGCATGTTTTCCAGATGGATCGCCGAGAACGGGGTTTCACGTGGAACCAGCACCAGCTTGCGGCCTTCCTTGAGGACGACGTCGGCGGCGCGTTCGATCAGGTTGTCGGAAAGGCCCTGGGCAATCGAGGCTAGCGTGCCCATGGTGCACGGACAGACGATCATCGCGTCGGGCGGGTTGGATCCGGAGGCGACCGGCGCAAACCATTCCTCGCGGCCGTAAACCTGCAGGTTTTCCGGGTGGGCAACGTTGAAGCGGGCGAGCAGGGCGGTGCGCGCCTCGGCCGGCCGCGACGGCAGCTCGAAATCCATTTCCTGACGGGCCACGATCTGCGCCGCCTGCGAATACAGCAACTGCACGCGACAGCCGGCGGCGAGCAGGCATTCGAGCAGGCGCAGGCCGTAGGGCATGCCCGAGGCGCCGGTCAGGGCGAGGCAGACGGTTTGGCTCATCGTGGGGAATCCATGGCAGGCGTATCAGCCAGCAGTTTAGCCGCGATCAGGCCGTTGATGGTGCCGAATACCAGCGCCGCCCCGGCAAACACCGGGGTGAGCAGGAAGACGCCGTCGTGCGGGATCAGCCAGGCGCGGGCGAGCAGTAGCTGGCCACCGATGTGGGCAAAGGCGGCGAGGATCGACAGGCTGACCGGGCCGAACCAGCGGGCCGGTAAATGGCGGGCCAGACCGAGCGTGAGCAGGCTGAGCGTGGTTCCGGTCAGCGACAGGAAGAAGCCGGGGGCGAGGAAGTAACCGAGCAGCAGGCTGCCGGCCAGCACGCGCAGGACGCTGACCCAGACCGCCGTGCCCCAGCCGTAGCGCAACAGCACGACCAGGGTGACGATATTGGCCAGCCCCGGCTTGACGCCGGGCAGCGGCGAGGGAATGGCCGCATCGACCAGCGACAGGCCGACGGCGGCGGTGGCCAGCCAGGCGACGCGCCGGTCCTCGGCAGTGACGGTCAGTTCAATAGCTGATCGAGTCATAGACACGGGTCCGGCCGGTGATCTGCAGGCTGACGCGATTGGGGGCGCAGATGGCGATTTCGCCGGGGCGCATCAGCCAGCCTTGCCTGACGCAGTACTGGCGCGGGCCGGGGTCGGAAACGACACGGGCGCGGCCGGGCTCGACGGCGATCAAGGTGGTGCCGAGCGGACCGGGAACTTCGATCTGCTTCCTGGCTTTGAGGTCGATGTCGGCGAAGACCTGGCCTTCCTGGCGGATGATCGCCCGGTCAGCCATGCCGCCTTGCCAGAACATCGGGATGCTCAGTCCGACCAGCGCGGCGGCCAGTCCGATGATCAGCCAGTCGCCGGGCAGCAGCAGCGCCAGCCAGCGCATCAGCCGGCCAGAGTGCGGTGGCGGACCAGGACGCGGGCCTGACTGGCGAATTGCCGGGCCAGGGTCTCGGCCAGGTAGACCGAGCGGTGCTGACCGCCGGTGCAGCCGATGGCGACGGTCAGGTAATTGCGGTTGTCGCGCACGTAGCTGGGCAGCCAGTCGCCGACGAAGCGGGCGATGTCGTCGCGCATGCGGGCCACTTCGGGCTGGGCCTCGAGGAATTCGATGACCGGACGGTCGCGCCCGGTCAGCGGGCGCAACTCGGGATCGTAGTGCGGGTTGGGCAGGCAGCGCACGTCATAGACCAGGTCGGCGTCGAGCGGCAGTCCGTGCTTGAAGCCGAAGGACTGGAACATCAGCGTCAGGCCCTGGCCAGGTTCGGTCTCGATGAACTGGCGCACCCACTCGCGCAGCGCATTGGCCTTGAGGTTGCTGGTGTCAATACGGTGGCCGAGGTCAGAAATCGGGGCCAGCATCTCGCTTTCCAGGTGGATCGATTCGGCCAGCGTACGGTTGTCGCCGCCCAGCGGGTGGCGGCGGCGGGTCTCCGAATAGCGCTTGAGCAGCGTTTCCTCGCTGGCGTGAAGGAACAGGAAATTGTGGCGAACGCCGTCCTCGGTGAGTTTCTTCAGCTTCTCCGGGAGCAAGCCAATGCCGCCGCCGGAACGGGCATCGATGGCCACCGCGAGCTTGCGGACCTTCTCCTCGCGCAACATGCCGACGAGTACCGTGAGCATCACCACCGGCAGGTTGTCCACGCAGTAATAACCGGCGTCCTCAAGCAGGTGCAGGGCGACGGACTTGCCTGAACCGGACAGGCCGCTGATGAGAATGAGTTCCATGGAGGCAGAGCATAATCAACGGGGCGGCAGCCGGCAAGCCGCGGCATAATAGGAAAAAAAGGAGACCGGCATGACCCCCACCATCCCCCTTCCCAATTTGCCCTTTCTCGCCGAACTGACGGCCCTGCGCCGCGACATCCACGCGCACCCGGAACTGGCTTTCGACGAATACCGCACCGCCGACATCGTCGCCCGCGAACTCGAACGCTACGGCCTGGCGGTGCATCGTGGCCTGGCCCGTACCGGCGTGGTCGGCGTGCTCAAGGCCGGCAATTCGTCGCGGATGATCGGCCTGCGCGCCGACATGGACGCCTTGCCGCTGGCCGAGATGAACGAATTCCCGCATCACTCGAAGCACCCGGGAAAGATGCACGCCTGCGGCCACGACGGCCATACCGCGATGCTGCTCGGGGCGGCCCGTTACCTGGCGAGCCATCCCGATTTCGACGGCACGGTCGTTTTCATCTTCCAGCCGGCCGAGGAATCCGAGGGCGGCGCGGCGGTCATGATCGAGGACGGTCTGTTCGAGCAGTTTCCGGTCGAGGCGGTGTTCGGCCTGCACAACTGGCCGGGAATCCCGGTCGGCGAGATGATGGCGATGCCGGGGCCGGTGATGGCCGGAACCTGCGGATTCGAGATTCATGTGCGCGGTCACGGCTGCCACGCGGCGATGCCGCACCAGGGCATCGACGCCATCGTCACCGGTTCGCAACTGGTGCAGGCGCTTCAGACCGTGGTCAGCCGCACGCTGCATCCCTGCGACGCCGCCGTGGTCAGCGTCACCCAGTTCCATGCCGGTGAGGCCTGGAACATCATCCCGGAAGAAGTCGTGATGCGCGGCACCATCCGCACCTTCAAGCCCGACGTCCAGGAGGCTGTCGAGCGCGCCATCGAACGCCTGTGCAGCGGCATCGCCTCGGCCAACGGGGCGCAGATCAGTGTACGTTTCGACCATCGCTATCCGCCGACGGTCAACAGTCCGGCCGAGGCCCGCTTCTGTCAGCAGGTGGCGGCCGAGGTGTTCGGCGAGGACAAGGTCTTGCGCGACACCCTGCCGTCGATGGGCGCCGAGGACTTCGCCTACATGCTCAAGGAAAAACCGGGCTGCTACGTGTGGCTGGGCAACGGCCCGGGGACGGGCGGTTGCACCCTGCACAACCCGCACTACGACTTCAACGATGAACTGTTGAAACTGGGCGTCGCCTACTGGGCGCACCTGGTCCGGCGCGCCCTGCCGAAAAGCTGAAGCTTACAGTCGGAAGCGGGATATCGATTGGTTGAGTGCCCGCGATACGGCGTTCAGGCGGGCGGCGTTGTCGACGACATCGTTCAGTGCCTGATCGTTTTGTGCGATCAGGTTGCGTACCTGCTCGACGTGCGATTCGATCAGTCTTTCGTTTTCGTCCTCAATAGTGACTGCCTGGGCGATCCGGCGAACCACCGCATTGACTTCCTGCGAGCTGGCATTCATCCGGTCGAAGGCTTGGCGTGACTGGTTCGACAGCTCGACGCTCTCGCCGACCTGCAGCAGGCCGGATTCCATGCCCTGGACTGCGCGCTGGGTACCGGACTGAATGCTCTCGACCATGGCCGAGATCTCGGCCGTCGATTGCGCGGTCCGTTCCGCCAGCTTGCGCACTTCGTCGGCAACCACGGCAAAACCGCGGCCCTGTTCGCCAGCGCGAGCCGCTTCGATGGCGGCGTTGAGGGCGAGCAGGTTGGTCTGGCTGGCAATGTCGGAAATGACGCCGAGGATGGAACTGATCTTCGCCGACTGCGCACCCAGATCCTGGATATGGGCCGCCGTCGCCTTGACCGAGCCGGCCATGGCCTCGGTTTCGGCCGCCGCACGGCTGGCCAGCTCGGCACCGCTGCCGGAAGTCTCGCTGGACTCGCCGACGATGCGCTCGGCTTCGCCGACGGCCTGCATGACGCTGCCCAGCCCGGCGGCGAGCTGGTGCACGTTGTCGACCATGTCCTGCGCGTAGTTCAGTTGCTGCCGGCTGCCGTCGGCAACCTGCTGGGTGGCCTTGCCGACCTGGTCGGCACTGCGTTCGACGTCGCGCGCATGGTCGGCCAGGGTGCCGACCAGTTGCCGCAGTTGCGATTGCATGCGGGCCAGCGCGGCGAGCAGGCTGTTCTGCTGCGCGGCATCGACATGGATGGTCTGGCTGAGGTCGCCGGTGGCCACAGTGCTGGCGACTTCGCGGGCATAGGCCGGCTCGCCGCCGAGCTCGCGACGGACGTAGGCGAGCGTGGAAAAAACGCTGATGCCGCCGATCAGGATGGCGAGGCCAGTCAGTACCAGAGTGATGAGCTGGCGATTGTCGGCGGCGGCGGTGACCCGGCTGCGTTCTTCCTGGGTTTTCTGCTTGAGCACTTCAAGATCGTCGAGCAATGCCTGCTTGAGCTTGCGCCAGGCCGGGGTCTCCTTGGCGTTGATCAATTTCTTGGCTTCCTCGACATTGCCGGCCTTGAGCGCGGCCATGACCAGCTTCTGGGCTTCTGACTGTTCGGCGGCCAGGGTTTCCAGCGTGGCCAGCGAGGCGCTGAAGCCGTCTACCGCTTTGGCGCTGGCCAGCGCCGATTGGCGGGCAGCGGCGAAATCCTCGCGTGCCTTTTCGAGGTTCTTGTAGGCCCGAGGGTTTTCCGGGTCGAGCGTTATGTTGCGCAGCGCCTGCCCCATCTGCAGCCCCTGGGCGTACATTTCACTGTAGTCCTGGCGCAGTGCCCCGGTGCCGTCGAGAAACTCGCCAAAGCTGCTCGAGGTGGCACGCAGGCCACTGTAGGCGACGACGATGGCAGCGACGAAGGCGGCGATGATCAGGGCCATGCCCAGCATCAATCGGTTACGAAAGCTCATTGAAATCCCCCCTGTTCTATAAGGGTTTCATTGTAATCGGCTGCCGTTGCTTTTTGTCAGCGGCTGGCCAGCATGTTGTCGACGCGGCGGATGGCGCCGGCGTGCAGCAGTTCATGCTGCAGCCTCGCCGACAGTTCGTCATCGGCAATGGCCAGGTAACGCTGGTTCAGATCGATGACGATGGGCAGGCTGGCGACGAAGGCGGCAAAGTCCCTGGCCGGCATGGGCTGCCGTTCCATCAGGGCGAAGGTGGTGATCACCTTGATGGCATGCCAGGCGAGCTTGTCGATATTGGCGCTGAAATGGTCGAGTCGGCCGAAAGCGCGTTGCAGGGCGCCGGCTGCATCGGCAAACGGGGCGCCGTGGCCGGGGATGACGATGTCGACCGCCAGCCGCGACAGTTCTTCCAGGGTTGCCCGCGTGGCCGCCAGTCCGTCGGCGGTGCCGAGCAATTCCGGGAAGACCACGCCGAAGCCGTTTTCCCAGAGCGCATCGCCGGAAATCAGGATGCGCCGTTCGGGGTTGTAATAGGCCAGCGCATCCATGTCGTGCCCGGGAACGGCGATGGCCCGCCAGTTGAGGCCGCCGAGTTCGAGTTCGTCGCCGGCATGGATCAGCGCGTCGTGGCGAAAGACAGCAGCCTGCTGGCCGAGCGGCGACAGCAGCAGGGCGGCTTCGTCCCATTCGGCGATGGTCGCCTGCATGCCGGCCGGAACCACGATTTCGCAATCGAATGCCGTTTTCAGCGCGGCGTTGCCGCCGATATGGTCGGAATGCGAGTGGGTGTTCACCAGCCGCGTCAGTTGCCGTCCGTCCAGCGCCTGCCGGACCAGGGCCAGGGTTTGTTCGGCATGGGTGACGTAGCCGCTGTCGATCAGCGTGGCCTGGTCGTGATCGATGCACAGGACGTTGTTGGCCGACAGCCAGCCGCGTTCGAGAACGCGCAGGCTATCGGGAAGCCGGACCGTCACGCTGGTGTATCCGGATCGGTCGAGCTGCTCGGCTGGGTATCGATAACGAGCGGCTGGAGTTCGACCACGACGTCCGGAACACTTTCGGGCGGACGGCCACAGCCGAGGCAGTAGCCGGAATCCGGGTCGGTCATGCAGATGCCGACGCACTGGTAACGGGTTTCGTTTGCCTCGTTCATGGCTTTCCCGCAGCGGCGGACGCCTGCCGGCGTTCGGCGACCCGTTCGAGGACCGTCAGACGGGTCGTGTTGTCGAAAGCGGACCAGCCGGCGATTTCCTCCAGCGTGCGCTGGCAGCCGATGCACTGTCCGCTGAGCGGATCCATTCGGCAGACGTTGATGCAGGGGGAGGCGGGGGGCGTGCTCATTAGATGATGATGTAGCGCTGCTGGTTATTGCGGGATTTCTCGACGGCTGCCCTGGCTTCGTCGCGCGAGACGCGGACCAGGGTCGCCAGATGCTGACGCCGGTCGCGGCTGGAAAGTTCCGGGAAACTGATGGTTTGCGCATCGTCGTCGGCGTTGGCGTCGTGCACGACGCCCAGGCGGTCAATGCGGATGCTGACCGGGGTCAGGCTGAGCGCGCTTTCCGGGTGGCGCAGGAAATCGGCGAGCAATTCGACCAGGTTTTCCGGCATCAGTGCCTCGTCGTCCCGGCGCAACTGCATGTCCAGTTCGACCAGGTGCCGGGTGTGCTGCTCGTGTTCGGCCATCGGATGGCTGTGCTGCCAGGCCGCCAGTTGGGCGTGTTCTGCCGACAGATCGGCGCGCAGGCCCTGGCGCTCGCGGCGCAGGGTTTCGACGTGGGCGTTGAAGGTTTGCAGCAGGCTTTCCAGTGCCCGCGCCTGCAACCGTGAACGCGTCATGTCCAGGTCGCAGCAGGGTTCGATCAGGGTCTGGCCAGAGAAGAAGAGGACTTCCTGTGGCACGTCGGCGCGGATGATGTTGCCCTGCTGGGCCATGCCGAAATGCTTCTTCTGCTGGCGCCGGGCCGCCAGCATCGCGCAGAAGCAGTCGCTGCGCCAGCATTCCGGCTTTTCGAGAAAATCGCGGACCGCCTGGCTGCGCCCGAGCATGTCGTCGATGTCGTTGGCGGTGGCGAACAGCGCATGGACCAGCGCATCGCTGCCGAAAGCCTGGCGGTTGATCTGGATCGGACCGGGCAGTGCGGCGACCAGTCCCTGGCAGTAGCCCAGCGCGTGTTCGACGGCGCCCAGCAGATGTTTGTCCAACCGGGGCGCTGCGCGGACCAGCGGGTCCACCATCCCGATCACCCGGTCGAGCGCGGCCGCCACCGCGGGGTCGGGTGGTGCGGCCGGTTTCAGGAGATCGGTGATGGCGCTGAGAAAGCTCACTCGTCGGCAGTACACAAGGCCCGGCCGGCGCGGGCGCCGTTCGGTCGGTTGAGGGCGCGGGAAATCCAGTCGCCGGTAGCCGCCAGTTTAGCCAGATCGATGCCGGTTTCAATGCCTAATCCATTGAGGAGGTAGACCACATCCTCGGTGGCGACGTTGCCGGAGGCGCCTTTCGCGTAGGGACAGCCGCCGAGGCCGGCGACCGAGGCGTCGAAAACCGCCATGCCCTGCATCAGGGACGCGTAAATGTTGGCAATCGCCATGCCGTAGGTGTCGTGATAATGCCCGGCGAGCTTTTCGATCGGGACGACGCGGGCGCAGGCTTCGATCATCCGGGCAATCGAGCGGGGATTGCCGACGCCGATCGTGTCGCCGAGCGAGACCTCGTAGCAGCCCATGCCGTAGAGGATGCCGGCAATCTCGGCCGCCTTCTCTGGCGCCACCTCGCCTGAATACGGGCAGCCGACGACGCACGACACATAGCCGCGCACCGGGATTTCCAGCGCCGAGGCGGCGGAAACCACTGGCTCGAAGCGCTTCAGGCTCTCCGCAATCGAACAGTTGATGTTCTTCTGCGAGAAGGCTTCCGAGGCGGCGCCGAAAATCGCCACTTCATCGGCGCGCGCCGCGACGGCGCCGTCGAAACCCTGCAGGTTCGGCGTCAGCGCGGCGTAGGTCACACCCGGCCGGCGCTTGATGCCGGCCAGCACGACGGCGTTGTCGCCCATCTGCGGTACCCATTTGGGCGACACGAACGAGGTGGCCTCGATCACCGGTAGCCCGGCCTCGGCCAGGCGTTCGATCAGTTCGATCTTGATCTCGCTCGGGACAAGCTGTTTTTCGTTCTGCAGTCCGTCGCGCGGGCCGACTTCGACGATCTTGACCTTGCCAGGCAGCATCAGGCGTCTCCTTCGAACTCGACCAGCGCCGCGCCGTCGGCCACCTGTTCGCCGGCGGCGTAGCAGAAGGCCTTGAGGGTGCCGGCGGCGGGGGCGGTGATGGTGTGTTCCATCTTCATCGCTTCGAGGATCAGCAGCGGCGTGCCCTTTTCCACTTTCTGGCCGGGCTGGGCGAGCAGGGCGACGACCTTGCCGGGCATCGGCGCGGTCAGGCCGCCGCCGTGGCTGTCGCCGGCATCGACGCGGTGCAGCGGGTCGTCGCGCAGGAGTGAGTACGTGCTCCCTTGCAAAAACACCGTGCGCTTGTCGTCGACGGCGACGACGCTGGCGATCAGCCGGCGGTCGTCGAGTTCGACGGCAAAGCGGTCGCCTTCCAGCTTCCTGCCGCTGGCCACGGTCGTTTCGCCGCCGAGCGAGATTTCCCACCGCTCGCCGAGGTAACGGACGCGGGCTTCGACCAGCGTCTCGCCGTCCATGAAGCTGATCGTGCGTGCGGCCGACAGGTTCATGCGCCAGCCGTCGCGCGCGTGCCAGGGCGAGAACGGGTCGCCGCTGTGCTGCGCGGCCTGCTTGGCGGCGTGCTGTTCCCAGAGCAGTTCGCCGACCGTGGCGACCAGCAGCGCGTCGCGCGGCACCGGTTGGACGGCGGGGAAGAGGAAGTCCTTCTGCCGTTCGATCAGGCCGGTGTCCAGATCGGCCTTGGCGAAGGCCGGGCAGGCGACCAGGCGGGAGAGGAAGTCGATGTTGGTGGTCAGGCCGGCGACGCGGTAGTCGGCCAGCGCCTTCCGCATGCGCGCCAGGGCGCCGTCGCGGGTTTCGTCCCAGACGATCAGCTTGGCGATCATCGGATCGTAGAAGGGCGTGATTTCGTCGCCTTCCTCGACGCCGGTATCGACGCGTACATTGATCGACTCGGCCGGCGGCACCAGGCGCACCAGCTTGCCGGTGGCAGGCAGGAAGCCCTTGTTCGCGTCCTCGGCATAGATGCGCGCTTCCAGCGCGTGGCCGCGGATTTCCAGCTGTTCCTGACGGAGCGGCAGCGGCTGGCCGGCGGCGACGCGCAATTGCCATTCGACCAGGTCCTGGCCGGTGATCATTTCGGTGACCGGGTGCTCGACCTGCAGACGGGTGTTCATCTCCATGAAGAAGAAGCTGCCGTCCTGGTTGGCGATGAATTCAACCGTGCCGGCGCCGACGTAGCCGACGGCCTTGGCCGCGGCGACCGCCGCCTCGCCCATCTCGCGGCGGCGCGCCTCGGTCATGCCTGGCGCCGGGGCTTCTTCGAGCACCTTCTGGTGGCGGCGCTGCACCGAGCAGTCGCGTTCGAACAGATAGACGCAGTTGCCCAGCGTGTCGGCGAAGACCTGGATTTCGACGTGGCGCGGCTTGGTGATGTATTTCTCGATCAGCACATGGTCGTCGCCGAAGCTCGACAGCGCCTCGCGCTTGCACGACGCCAGCGCGTCGGGGAAGTCCTCGGATTTCTCGACCAGGCGCATGCCCTTGCCGCCGCCGCCGGCCGCCGCCTTGATCAGCACCGGGTAGCCGATCTTCTCGGCCTCGGCGTGCAGTAGCGTCGGCCGCTGGTCGTCGCCGTGGTAGCCCGGCGTCAGCGGCACCTTGGCCGTGCCCATCAGCTTCTTGGCTTCCGATTTCGAGCCCATGGCGCGGATCGCCGACGCCGGCGGGCCGATGAAGACCAGGCCGGCGGCGGTCAGCGCCTCGGCGAAGTCCTCATTCTCGGACAGGAAGCCGTAGCCCGGATGCACCGCCTGGGCGCCGGTGCGCTGGCAGGCCTCGATGATCTTGTCGGCGACCAGATAGGACTCGCGCGCCGCCGCCGGCCCGAGCAGCACGGCCTCGTCGGCCAGGCGCACGTGGCGGGCGTTGGCGTCAGCCTCGGAATAGACGGCGACGGTACGGATGCCCATGCGGCGGGCGGTTTTGATGACGCGGCAGGCGATTTCTCCGCGGTTGGCGATGAGTATCTTGTTAAACATGCGTGGTCTCCCGCGGAGAAATCGCCTGAGCGTGCTGCGCACGCAGGCAGTTTGACTTCGTCGCTGCGCCGCTGCGCGGCTGGTCACCGCGGTTGGCGATCAAAATCTTGGTGAACATCGCTTATTCCCCCATCCAGTTGGGCTGACGTTTATCCAAAAAGGCGGAAATACCCTCGCGCGCCTCCGGCGTCGCCCGCAGATGGGCGATGCGGTGGGCGGTTTCCTCGACCAGGGTGTGGTTGACCGGTTGGTGATCGACGGCGCGGATCAGGTCCTTGGCGGCGGCCTGCGCGTTGGGGCCGCCGGCGAGCAGTGCGGCGACGATCTCGGCGACCTTGGCGTCGAGCGTTTCCGGCTCGGCGACTTCATGCACCAGCCCGATCTCGCGGGCGCGGGCGGCGTCGATGCGCTCGGCGGTCTGGAAGTAGCGCGTCGCCTGGCGGGCGCCGATGGCACGCAGCAAGTAGGGCGAAATCGCCGAGGGAATGATGCCGAACTTGACCTCGGAGGTGGCGAACACAGCCTTGGTCGAGGCGACGGCGATGTCGCAGGCCGAGGCCAGGCCCATGCCGCCGCCGAGCGCGGCGCCTTGCACGCGGGCGATGGTCGGCTTCTTCATCTCGGCCAGGGTGCGCAGCATGCCGGCCAAGGCGCGGGCGTCGTTGAGGTTCTCATCGATGCCGTTGTTGGCGGCACGGCGCATCCAGTTGAGGTCGGCACCGGCCGAGAAACTCTTGCCGCGCCCGCCGAGGACGACGACGCGCACATCGGCATCCCCGTCGAGGGCGATGCAGGCGGCGGTCAGTTCGGCGATCAGGGTTTCGTCGAAGGCGTTATGCAGGTCGGGCCGGTTCATCCAGATCGTGGCGACCGGGCCGGCGAGTTCGATTTCCAGGGAAGTAAACATGGTGGCTCCTTACATCCGGAAAATGCCGAACTTCGTTTCCTGCGCCGGCGCATTCATCGCCGCCGACAGTCCCAGGCCGAGCACGCGCCGTGTATCGGCCGGATCGATGATGCCGTCGTCCCACAGCCGCGCCGACGCGTAGTAGGGGTGTCCCTGCGTCTCGTACTGCTCGCGGATCGGCGCCTTGAAGGCTTCTTCCTCTGCTGGCGACCAGTTGCCGCCCTTGGCTTCGATGCCGTCGCGCTTGACCGTGGCCAGCACGCCGGCGGCCTGTTCGCCGCCCATCACCGAGATGCGCGCGTTCGGCCACATCCACAGGAAACGCGGGCTGTAGGCGCGACCGCACATGCCGTAGTTGCCGGCGCCGAACGAGCCGCCGATGACGACGGTGAATTTCGGCACCTTGGCGGTGGCGACGGCGGTCACCATCTTGGCGCCGTCGCGGGCGATGCCGCCGTTCTCGTATTTGCGGCCGACCATGAAGCCGGTGATGTTCTGCAGGAAGACGAGCGGGATGCCGCGCTGGGCGCAGAGTTCGATGAAATGCGCGCCCTTGAGCGCCGATTCGCTGAACAGGATGCCGTTGTTGGCGACGATGCCGACCGGATAGCCGAAGATGCGGGCGAAGCCGCAGACCAGCGTCGTGCCGTAGCGCGCCTTGAACTCGTCGAAGTCGGAGCCATCGACGATGCGGGCGATGATCTCGCGCACGTCGAAAGGCTTTTTGGTGTCGGTCGGAATGACGCCGTAGAGCTCTTCCGGGCTGAACAGCGGGGAGCTCGGGGTGGTCAGGGTGACCGGCGGCGTCTTTTTCCAGTTCAGGTCGCGGACGATGCGCCGGGCGATGGCCAGCGCGTGCGCGTCGTTCTCGGCCAGGTGGTCGGCGACGCCGGAGATGCGCGTATGCACGTCGGCCCCGCCAAGGTCTTCGGCGGTGACGACCTCGCCGGTCGCTGCCTTGACCAACGGCGGACCGCCGAGAAAGATGGTGCCCTGATCACGGACGATGATCGACTCGTCGCACATCGCCGGCACGTAGGCGCCGCCGGCGGTGCATGAACCCATGACCGCGGCGATCTGCGGGATGCCGGCCGCCGACAGGTTGGCCTGGTTGAAGAAGATGCGCCCGAAGTGTTCCTTGTCCGGGAAGACCTCGTCCTGCATGGGCAGGAAGGCGCCGCCGGAGTCCACGAGATAGATGCACGGCAGGCGGTTTTCCAGCGCGATTTCCTGGGCGCGCAGGTGCTTCTTGACGGTCAGCGGGTAATAGGTGCCGCCCTTCACGGTCGCGTCGTTGGCGACGATCATGCATTCGACGCCCTCGACGCGGCCGATGCCGGCGATCACCGAGGCCGCCGGCACGTCGCCGCCGTACATGCCGTAGGCCGCAAACTGGCCGATCTCGAGGAAGGGCGTGCCGGGATCGAGCAGGGCGCTGACCCGCTCGCGCGGCAGCAGCTTGCCGCGTGCCAGGTGCTTCTGGCGGGCCGCTTCCGGGCCGCCGAGAGCGATCTTCTCGACCTTTTCATGCAGGTCGTCAACGACCGCCTGCATGGCCGCCGCGTTGGCCTGGAAATCGGCCGAACGCGGGTTCAATTGGGATTTCAGGATGGTCATGTCTCCTCGCTTCTTTTGTCTGTGCGTTACCTGAAAACGGAAAAATGGAAGGCCCTACAACTGCCTTTCCTCCTTGAGCCATTTGCTGACCGGTTCAGGCCGGTAATCGGCCATCGTCGCCAGCAGTCTTTCGATATCGGTGTCGGCCAGCGCCATCGCCCGGTTCTGCGGGCGCAGGAAGCCGTCGCTGACGGCGCGGTCGAACATCGCCAGCAGCGGGTCGTAAAAACCATTCACGTTGAGCAGGCCCATCGGTTTCACGTGGAACCCGAGCTGCCCCCAGGTGAGGATTTCGCAAAATTCCTCGAAGGTGCCGAAGCCGCCGGGCAGGGCGATGAAACCGTCGGACAGCTCGGCCATGCGCGCTTTACGGGTGTGCATGGAATCGACGACTTCGAGCCGGGTCAGCGCCCGGTGATCGACGGCACGACCGGCGACTTCCTTGCCCACCAGCGCTTCCGGAATGATGCCGATGACCGTGCCGCCGGCTTCCAGGCAGGCATCGGCGACGGCGCCCATGAGGCCGATGTTGCCAGCGCCATAGACCAGTTCGATGCCACGCGCGGCGAGCAGCCGCCCGAGCTTTTCGGCTTCGGCGCGGTAGATAGCTTGGCTGCCGGCGTTCGAGCCGCAGAAGACGCAGATTCTTTTCATGATTCTCGTGTGAACTACTTTAAAAACCGCCGCTTTCCAGCCAGTGTTCGATCTGCGGCAGGCGGTCGGCGCCGAAGAAGTGTTCGCCGTCGATGATCACGTGCGGCGAACCGAAGACGCCGGTGGCCAGCGCCTGCTCGCATTCGTCCTTGAGCCGGGCCTTGATTTCCGGGCTTTGCAGCGCGGCAGCAAGGGTTTCACGGTCGACGCCCAGTTTTCCGGCAATATCGAGCACGGTGTCGGGCGACGAGATGTCGAGGTCGTCGACGAAAAAGCCGCGATAGACGGCATGGGCGAACTGGCGGGCCAGTGCGCAATCCTGGCCGTGCAGCCAGTAGTAGGCGCGGGCGGCGTTCTGCGTCGGTAGCGGGAAGCGGCTCGGCGGATTGTAGGGAATGCCCATGTGGCGGGCGGAGCGATGGAAATCGCGATAGACGTATCTGGCCCTGGCGCTGCTGCCGTCGGCAGGCGGCCGCGAGCCGGTGGCCTGGAAAATGACGCCGAGCAGGATCGGGTGCCAGCGCACCTTGCGACCGAAGCGGGCGGCGACTTCGTCGATCTTCTCGGCCATCAGGTAGCCGTAGGGGCTGGAGAAATCGAACCAGAAATCGATCGGGGCCTTGTCTGCAGTTTCATTCATGTTTGTCTCCTCGGGGTTGGGGCGGTCGCCGGAATTCTGGGTCCGGTCGACCGCAGGTTTGCGCTTACTCGGCAGCGATCGAACGGCCGATCACCAGCCGCTGGATATCGTTGGCGCCTTCGTAGATCTGGCAGATGCGCACGTCGCGGTAGATGCGTTCGACCGGGAAGTCGCTGGTGTAGCCGACGCCGCCGTGGATCTGGATGGCGTCGGAGGCGATCTTCTCGGCGGCTTCGGAAGCGAACATCTTGGCCATCGACGCTTCCTTCAGGCAGGGCTTGCCGGCGTCCTTCAACTGGGCGGCACGCCAGACCATCAGGCGGGCGGCGTCGAGCAGGGTGTTCATGTCGGCCAGCTTGAAGTTGACCGCCTGGTGCTCGATGATCGGCTGGCCGAAGGTGACGCGTTCCTTGGCGTAACGGACGGCTGCTTCAAACGCGGCGCGGGCCATGCCGATGCTCTGGGCGGCGATGCCGATGCGGCCGGCTTCGAGGTTGGAGAGGGCGATCTTGTAGCCTTCGCCTTCCTTGCCGAGCAATGCGGAAGCCGGCACGCGGCAGTTTTCCAGGATGATCTGCACGGTGTCGGACGCGTGCTGGCCCATCTTGTCTTCGGTGCGGCCAACGATGAAACCCGGGGTATTGCATGGGATCAGGAAGCAGGAAATGCCCTTCTTGCCGGCGGCCTTGTCGGTCACCGCGAAGACGATGGCCATGTGGGCGTGCTTGCCGGTGGTGATGAACTGCTTGACGCCGTTCAACACGAAATGGTCGCCATCCTTGTCGGCGCGCGTGGTGATGGCGGCGGCGTCCGATCCGGTGTGCGGTTCGGTCAGGCAGAAGCAGCCGAGTTTTTCGCCGCGGGCGAGCGGCTTCAGCCATTCTTCCTTCTGCGCGTCGGTGCCGTACTTCTGAGTGATGCCGCAGGCCAGCGAGTTCTGCACCGAAACGATGGTCGAAGTGGCACCGTCGCCGGCGGCGATTTCTTCCAGCGTCAGCACCAGGCTCATGTAGTCCATGCCGGCGCCGTCCCATTCCTCGGGCACGCACATGCCCATGGCGCCGAGCTCGCCGAGTTCCTTCAGGGCGTCGGCCGGGAAGGTGTGGTTGCGGTCCCATTCGGCGGCGAAGGGGGCGAGGCGCTCCTGCGCGAAGGCGCGCATGGTGTCGCGGATCATTTCCTGTTCTTGCGTCAGAATCATGCTGTTTTCTCCAGAGTTGTTTTTTGTAGGGTGGTCAGCCAGACGCCGGCAATCACCAGCAGGCCGCCGAAAAGCACCGGCAGGCCGAGGCGCTCGTCGAGCAGGACGGCGGCCTGCAGCACGGCAAAGACCGGTACCAGGTTAATGAAGACCGAGGCGTGGCCGGCGCCGAGTTGCTGCACGGCGGCGGTGAACCAGGTGTAGGCGATGGCGGTGCCGAAGACGGCGAGGAAGAACATGCCGGTCCACACCCGCCACGACCAGGCGGCCGGATCGATGTCGCCCTGCACCAGCGCTGCCAGCCCGAGCAGGATGGCGCCGGTCAGGCAGGCGTAGAGCGTGGTCGCCAGCGCCGAGAAGCGGCCGGTGGCGCGCCAGCCGATGAAGGTGTAGGCGGTCCAGCTCAACACGCAGCCGATGATCAGCCATTCGCCGATGCCGACCTCGCCCTGCAGCAGGGCCAGCGGATCGCCGTTGCCGATCACCGTCAGGCAGCCGGCCAGCGCGATGATGCTGCCGACCGCTTTGCGGGGGTTCATGCCTTCCTTGCCGGTCAGCCAGGCGAGCAGCACGATGACCACCGGATTGAGTGCGACGACCAGCGCGCCGCGCCCGGCCGGGATGTGCTGCAGCCCGAAAAAGAAGCACAGGCCGTAAAGGAAGATGCCGAAAAAGCCCAGCGCCCAGACCAGCGCCCATTCCTGCCGACCCTGGGGCAGCGGGATGCCGCCACCGGAAATCAGCATGACGCTGCCGACCACCAGGCCGGCAATGACGAAGCGCAGCGAGGCGACGGCGAGCGGGGCACTGAGTTCCTGGGCGATGACCCGCCCGGCAATCCAGGTGCCGCCCCACATCGCCATTGCTGCCACCAGCTTGGCGTAGGTCAGGGTCCGGGCCTGTTGCGGCACTTAGAGCATTTCCACCGCGAGGGCCGTGGCTTCGCCACCGCCGATGCACAGCGAGGCGACGCCGCGCTTCTTGCCGGTCTTCTTCAGCGCGCCGAGCAGGGTGACGACGATGCGGGCGCCGGAAGCGCCGATCGGGTGGCCGAGCGCGCAGGCGCCGCCATGCACGTTGACCTTGGCCGGATCGAGCTTGAGGTCGTGCAGCGCGGCCATGGCGACGACGGCGAAGGCTTCGTTGACTTCGAACAGATCGACCGATTCTGCGGTCCACCCGGTCTTGGCGAACAGTTTCTGCATGGCGCCGACCGGGGCCGACGGGAACAGTGCCGGCACCCCGGCATGGGTGGTGTGGGCGACGATGCGGGCAACCGGCGCCAGACCCAGCTTGGCGGCCTGCGATTCGCGCATCAGCACCATGGCGGCGGCGCCGTCGGAAATCGACGAAGAGTTGGCGGCGGTGACCGTGCCGTCCTTCTTGAACGCCGGCTTCAGGGTCGGGATCTTGTCCACGTTGACCGCGAACGGGCCTTCGTCCTTGTCGATGACGACATCGCCTTTACGGCCGGCGACGGTGACCGGGGTGATTTCCCAGTCGAAGGAACCGTTGTTGCTGGCTTCGATGGCGCGGGTCGTCGATTGCACGGCGTAGGCATCCTGCGCTTCGCGGGTGAAGCCATAAGTGGCCGCACACTCTTCGGCAAACGTCCCCATCAGGCGGCCGCGGGTCTCCTTGCCGTAGGCATCCTCAAGGCCGTCGAGGAACATGTGGTCCAGCAACTGGCCGTGGCCGAGGCGGTAGCCGCCGCGTGCCTTGGGCAGCAGGTAGGGGGCGTTGGTCATCGACTCCATGCCGCCGACCACGGCGGCGCCGTAGGAGCCGGCGAGGATGCCGTCGTGACCCAGCATGGTGGCCTTCATTGCCGAACCGCAGACCTTGTGGATGGTGGCGCAGCCGGCCGACAGCGGCAGGCCGGCCTGCAGTGCGGCTTGACGGGCCGGCGCCTGGCCCTGGCCGGCCTGGAGGACGCAGCCCATCAGGACTTCTTCGATCAGGTTGGCGTCGATGCCGGCGCGGGCGACGGCGGCCTTGATGGCTTCGGCGCCGAGATTGGCGGCGGTCAGGCCGGCGAAGCCGCCCTGGAAGCTGCCCATGGCGGTACGGGCGGCGGAAACGATGACGATCGGGTCTTGCATGCTGTTTTCTCCTTGCGGTTTGTTATGGGAATGGGGTTAAGGGGGCTCAGGCGTCGAGTGCCAGCAACGCCGCCTCGTAGCGGGTCGGCAGGTCGGTCGGGGTGTCGATGGTGATGCCGAGGTCGTGCATGTGACCGTCCTTGAGGCCGTAGATCCAGCCGTGCACGGTCAGTTTCTGGCCGCGCTGCCAGGCGTCCTGGACGACCGGGTTGTGGCAGACGTTGACCACCTGTTCGAGGACGTTGAGTTCGCACAGACGGTCGTGGCGCTTTTCCGGCGGCAGCGAATCGACGGCGGCGAGGTGCTTGTTGTGCACATCGTGCACATGGCGCAGCCACAGGTCGACGACGCCGACGCGGGCGCGGTTCAAGGCGGCAAGCACGCCGCCGCAGCCGTAGTGGCCGACGACCATGATGTGTTTGACCTTGAGCACGTCGACCGCGTACTGGATCACCGACAGGCAGTTGAGGTCGGTGTGCACGACGACGTTGGCAACGTTGCGATGGACGAAGACCTCGCCCGGCAGCAGGCCGACGATCTGGTTGGCCGGCACGCGCGAGTCGGAACAGCCGATCCAGAGGAATTCCGGGTTCTGCAACTGCGCCAGCTTGTCGAAGTAGGTCGGGTCGATCTCGCGCATCTGGCGCGCCCAGGCGCGGTTGTAGTCGAACAGGTGGCAGAGGTTCTCGTTGCAGTTTTCCTCTTCCGACCAGTTGTCGAGGTCGAGGGCGAGAAAGATGGTGTTCTCGACCGGCGTCGGGTAATAGGCCGGCACTTCGTTGAAGCCGAGTTCGCGGTAGAGCTTCACCGCCATGCGCATGTTCGGCAGGGTGTCGAGCAGCAGGCGCTTGTAGCCGATTTCCTTGGCCGCCTTGATTGCTGCCAGCGCCAGCGCCCGGCCGACGCCGAGGCCGCGTCGCTCGGGATCGACGTAAAGGCGCTTCATTTCGCAGACGCCTTCGGAGAACGGACGCACCCCGACGCAGCCGGCCGGTCGGCCGTCGACTTCGGCGAAGAACAGCCGGCCTGCCGGCGCCGCGTAGGCGCCGGGCAGCGAGGCCATTTCCTGGTCGAAGTTCTGGAAACAGAGGTCGACGCCCAGCCAGGCCGCGTAATTGCGGAAATACTGGCGGACCTGTTCGATGGCCTCGGTGTCGGCGGCGGAAAGCGTGCGCAGGGTGATCTTCATGCTGTGTGGCTCCTGGTAGGCGAAGGCGGGATACCGCTTCGCATTTTTTACGTTGTCCCCGGGGTGGCCGGGGACAATCGCGCATTCTACCTGTGCCGGTAATTATGAATTCAGCGTGTCTCCGCCATCAGTTCGCGACCGATCAGCATGCGGCGGATTTCCGAGGTGCCGGCACCGATCTCGTAGAGTTTAGCGTCGCGCCACAGGCGGCCGGTCGGGTACTCGTTGGTGTAGCCGACACCGCCCAGGGTCTGGATTGCCTCGCCGGCCATCCAGGTCGCCTTTTCGGCGGAGTAGAGGATGGCGCCAGCGGCGTCCTTGCGCAGCGTGCGCGAGTGATCGCTGCTGTCGCAGGCGCGGCCGACGGCATAGACGTAGGCGCGGGTGGCCTGCCAGGTCGAGTACAGGTCGGCAACCTTGCCCTGCATCAGCTGGAAGTCGCCGATCGGCTGGCCGAACTGCTTGCGTTCGTGCAGGTAGGGCACGACCACGTCCATGCAGGCGGCCATGATGCCGAGCGGGCCGCCGCAAAGCACGGCGCGCTCGTAGTCGAGGCCGGACATCAATACCTTGGTGCCGTTGCCGACGCCGCCGAGCACGTTTTCTTCCGGCACTTCGCAGTCATCGAAGAACAGCGGGAAGGTGTTGGAACCGCGCATGCCCAGCTTGTCGAGGTGGGTGCCGTGGCTGAAGCCCTTCATGCCCTTCTCGACGATGAAGGCGGTCATGCCCTTGGCGCCGGCCGCCGGATCGGTCTTCGCGTAGACCACCAGGGTATCGGCGTCGCCGCCGTTGGTGATCCACATCTTGGCGCCGTTGAGCACGTAGCGGTCGCCCTTCTTCTCGGCGCGCAGTTTCATCGAGACGACGTCGGAACCGGCATTCGGCTCGGACATCGCCAGCGCGCCGACGTGTTCGCCGGAAATCAGCTTGGGCAGGTATTTCTGCTTCTGCGCTTCGCTGCCGTTGCGGCGGATCTGGTTGACGCAGAGGTTCGAGTGGGCGCCGTAGGACAGGCCGACCGAGGCCGAGGCGCGCGAGATTTCCTCGAGCGCGACGATGTGCGCCAGGTAGCCCATGTTGGTGCCGCCGTACTCCTCGCCGGCAGTCATGCCGAGCAGGCCCATGTCGCCGAATTTCCGCCACAGGTCGGCGGGGAATTCGTTGACCCGGTCGATCTCGGCGGCGCGCGGCGCGATCTCGGCGTCGGCAAACGCCTTGACGGCGTCGCGCAGCAGGTTGATGTCTTCGCCGAGGGCGAAGTCGAGGCTGGGAATGTTCATGGGTTTGTCTCCGGTTTTGTTTGACGTTGACGTTAACGTAAACCAATCGGCAAAAAAAATCACGCGTTTTTCCTGCGCGTCAGTTCCTTTTCACACTGCTGCTCGAACTGGCCGATTTCGGCGAGCATCGCTTCGATGTCCTCGCGCTGCTGTTCCAGGGCTTCCCGCCGCTTGGACATGACGCGCAGGCATTCCATCAGTTGCGGCGTCTCGTCCTCGGTCGAGTTGTACATGCCGATCAGGTCCTTGATCTCGGCCAGGCTCAGGCCCAGGCGTTTGCCGCGCAGGGCCATTTTCAGGCGGGCCCGGTCGCGGCGGGTGAAGATGCGTTTCTGGCCCTCGCGCTGCGGGGCGAGGATGCCCTGGTCTTCCCAGAAGCGGATGGTGCGCGGGGTGATGGCGAATTCCCGGGCAAGGTCGGAAATGCTGAAAGTGGCCGGCTGGCTCATGATGTCTCCAAGATTGCCGCGAAGTTAAGCAGATGACGGGGCTTTTTTCAATCCGCTACCGTATGGTAACTTGTACAAAAAACGAAACGGAACAGCATGTCCCTCGATTATCCCTTCACAGAGATTCCCGCCGCCGGGGAAGTGCGCGAAGTCGCGCCCGGCATTTTCTGGCTGCGCATGCCGCTCCCGTTCCAGCTCGACCACATCAACCTGTGGCTGATGCGCGACGGCGACGGCTGGACCATCGTCGATACCGGTTTCCCCGACGATGCCGTGCGCGAAACCTGGCGCGCCATCCTCGACCGCCTCGACGGGCCGGTGACACGCCTGATCGTCACCCACTTCCATCCCGATCACCTCGGACTGGCGACCTGGCTGCTGGCCGAGACCGGTGCCGAGCTGTGGATGACCTCCGGCGAGTTCCTGACCGCCCATGTCGTGTGGAATGAAGTTGCTGGCCACGGCGCGCGTTTCATGGTCGAACAGTTCCGTCAGCACGGCCTCGATGGCGAGCATCTGGCCCGTTTCGAGAAGCGTGGATCGGGCTATCGCAAGGCGGTGCCCGGCTTGCCGGAACACTATCGGCGGATCAAGGCCGGCGATGCGATCCGGATCGGCTGTCACACCTGGCAAACAATCATCGGTTATGGTCATGCGCCGGAGCATCTGGCGCTTTACTGTGCTGAACTTCGCGTGTTAATTTCCGGAGACATGTTGTTGCCAAGAATTTCCACCAACATCAGCGTTTTTGCGGCAACGCCGGACGCCGACGCCCTGCGTTGGTATCTGGCGTCGCTGGACCAGATGGCTGAGGAAGTTCTGCCGCAAACCCTGGTTTTACCATCACACGGTCTGCCCTTTAGCGGGGTGCAGGCACGGGTGGGTGCATTGCATGCGCACCACGAAGAACGATTGCATGCGCTTGAGAACAGCTGTGAACACGCGCCGCAGAGCGCAGCCGGGTTGCTCGACGTGTTGTTTGGTCGGGTGCTCGATACACACCAAACGATGTTCGCGATGGGTGAAGCAATTGCCCACCTGAACTATCTGGAACAAGCCGGTCGGCTGTCACGCAGCATCGACGCCGACGGGGTGATTCGCTATTCGCGGTTGCAGCACCAACCCGCCGCGCACTGACAGAGGGAGTTTCAAGATGTCGCAGCAAACCGAAGACCAGGGCCTGAACCTGCCCAACCCGGCCGAAATGGCCAAGACCTATGCCGAGGTGGCACAGCGCGCCTCGCGCATCATCACCCAGTACATGGAAAAGAAGGCCAAGGACGGGGTCGAGGCGCCGGCCGACGAACTCGGCGTGGCCAAGGCCTTCATGGACCTGTCGGCGCGGCTGATGGCCAACCCGTACAAGCTGGCGCAGACCCAGATGAACATGATGTGGGACTACTTCTCGCTGTGGCAGGGTTCCATGATGAAGATGATGGGCATGCCGGGCGCCGCCCCGGTGGCCGCGCCGAAGAAGGGCGACAATCGCTTCAAGGACGAGGAATGGGAACAGCATTTCCTGTTCGACTTCATGAAGCAGTCCTACCTCATCGCCGCTCGTCACATTCATGACACGGTGGCCGATACCGATGGCCTGGATGACGCGACCCAGCAGAAGGTGAATTTCTTCACCCGTCAGTACATCGACGCGCTGTCGCCGTCGAACTTCGCCATGACCAATCCGGAAGTCTTCCGTGAAACGGTCAAGAGCCACGGTCAGAACCTGATCAAGGGCCTGAACAACCTGCTGCACGACGTCGAGGCCGGCGATGGCCAGCTGCGCATCCGGATGACCGACACCTCGGCCTTCGAAATGGGCAAGAACGTTGCCACGACGCCGGGCAAGGTGGTCTTCCAGAACGAACTGTTCCAGTTGATCCAGTACGATCCGAAGACCCCGGACCAGTACAAGAAGCCCTTCCTGATCGTGCCGCCGTGGATCAACAAGTACTACATCCTCGACCTGCGCGAGAAGAACTCCATGGTCAACTGGGCGACCAGCCAGGGCCACACCACCTTCATCATGTCCTGGGTCAACCCGGACGAGAAGCTGGCGCAGAAGTCCTTCGAGAACTACCTGCTCGAAGGTTCGCTGGAAGCCATCAACCAGGTCTGCGCCCACACCGGCGAAGACAGCGTCAACCTGGCCGGCTACTGCCTGGGCGGTACGCTGACCATGACCACGCTGGCCTACATGACCGCCAAGAAGGACAAGCGCGCCAACTCGGCAACCTTCTTCACGACCATGCTCGACTTCTCCGAGCCGGGCGAACTCGGTGTCTTCCTCGATGAAGGCGCGGTTGCCGGACTGGAAAAGAAGATGGCCGAACGCGGCTTCCTCGAAGGTTCGGAAATGGCCGGCACCTTCAACATGCTGCGCGCCAACGACCTGATCTGGTCCTTCGTGGTCAATAACTACCTGATGGGCAAGGATCCGTTCCCGTTTGACCTGCTGTACTGGAACTCGGACTCGACGCGCATGCCGGCCGCGATGCACAGCTTCTACCTGCGCAACATGTACCTGGCCAACCTGCTCAAGGAACCCGGTGGCATCACCCTGGGCGGCGTCAAGATCGACCTCTCCAAGGTCAAGACCCCGTGCTACTTCATCTCCACGATCGAAGACCACATCGCCCCCTGGAAGAGCACCTACATGGGCGCCCGCCTGCCTTCCGGCAAGACCAAGTTCGTGCTCGGCGGCTCCGGCCACATCGCCGGCATCGTCAATCCGCCGGCGGCCAACAAGTACGGCTACTGGACCAATGACGCTACCGACGGCAACCTGCCGGAAAGCCCGGAAGAGTTCCTGGCCGGTGCCACCCAGAATGCCGGTTCGTGGTGGACGCACTGGCATGAGTGGGTGACCAGCCTGCCGGGCGGCTCGGCCAAGGTGCCGGCCCGTCGGCCGGAAGCCGGTGCGCTCAAGGTCATCGAACCGGCCCCGGGCAGCTACGTCAAGTTCCGTCTGGACACCCAGAAGAAGGACTGACCGGCATTTCTGCCGAGATCATGGGGAGGGCTGCGGCCCTCCCTTTTTTCATTGTGAAAAGGCGTTTGCCATTTGTTACATATCTCCGTTATGCCTGTCTGCGGTGCGTGCTAATCTGAACTGGTCACTCGTCGAACAAGCAAGGAGAGAACAATGAAAAATACGATACTGATGCTCAGTGCAGCCAGCCTGGTCCTCACGGGTTGCGCCAACATGGATGAAACCCAGCGCCATACCGGTACCGGTGCGGCGATAGGAGCCGTCGCCGGGGCGGTTCTCGGCGCGGCAACTTCGAACCGCTCGGATCGTGGTGAAGGAGCGCTGATCGGTGCTGCTGCCGGTGCGGCTATTGGTGCCGGTGGTGGTTACCTGTGGTCGAAGCGGATGCAGGAACAGAAAGCAGCGATGGAGCAGGCGACTGCCGGCACCGGCATCGACGTCACTCAGACGGCCGATAATCGCCTGAAGCTGGAGATTCCCAGCGATGTTTCCTTCGATTCCGGTCGTTACGACATCAAGCCGTCCTTGCGTCCGGTCCTCGACAAGCTGGCGCAGGGGCTGACCCAGCATCCGGTGACCCGGGTGACCATCATCGGCCATACCGACAGCGTTGGCTCTGATGCGGTCAATAACCCGCTGTCGGTGAATCGGGCGGCGGCCGTGCGCGATTACTTGGCACCGCGCGGTGTCGCCGCGTCGCGGATCGCCATCGATGGTCGCGGTTCGCGTGAACCGATTGCCGACAACGCCACCGCCCAGGGACGGGCGATGAACCGCCGGGTCGAGATTTTCATCGCCGAAACCAGCGCTAACTGATTCCGCGTCTACCCCCAGCCAAGCCCGCCGAGTGCGGGCTTATCAACGTCCGGGCAGGGGGAGTTGCGGCAAGGCCGGCAATTCGATGGCGTCGAGCATGTTCTTGACGATCAGCCCGAGCTCGGTGTCGCCGGTGATTTCCAGTTCGCGGTTGAAGAACAGGGTGTCCGGGTCTTCCTGGCGGGCGAGCAACTGCAGGAAGGCCGACAGGTTGGCGGCGAACGCCAGGTCGGGTTCGCGCTGGGCCTGGAAAACCGGGCGGAACATGCCGTTGCGGAAGGTATAGTTGGCTTCGCCGCCGGTATCGAGGACGCGGACGCGGAACAGCTTGTCTTCCAGTGCCGCCAGTTCGCTTTCCGGCAGCAGTTTGAGTTTGAGGGCGGCGTTCAGTGCGCCGACCAGGGCCAGCGTATGCGGCCATTGCGGCAGCTTGTGGCCGACGCGGGCGATGAAGGCCGGCAGGCGGAAACGAGGAATGACGAAGTTCGGGCTCATGCGGTGACTCCGGGAAGTTCGTTGGCGGAATGTACCGCAATACCGGCGTCGCCGTGCCAGTAGCCGTTGACCAGGCCGCTTTCGCTCCAGGCCGAGGTGTCGGGGGCGGTGACTTGTCCGCTTCCGGCGGCGGCAAAGGCAGCGATGATTTCGGCCATGTGCTTCTTCTGTGGGCTGAGGCGGACGATATCGATGCCGATCTCGCGCAGCGCCGGCATGTCGCCGAGCAGGCTGTAGGTCTGCGCCGACATCGTCTGGATCCCGTTGATGGTCAGGAATTCCTGGCCTTCGCGAGTGCGCAGGGTGAGCCCTTCCTCATGGTCGAGGCACTTGAACTGGCAATCGTCCTTGTTCAGGTCGTAATGACGGGCGGTGAAGCAGCGTGCCGAAAAGGCCAGCGGCAGTTTGCCGAAGGCGAAGACCTCAGTCTCGACGCCGGCCGGGCGGTAACGATGCAGGTGCTCGATCATCTGGCGCGAGGCTTCCAGCGGCGGTACCCAGCGGCACATGCCGTAGCGGGCGAAGGTGGCCAGCGTTTCCTCGTTGTAGATGTTGAGGTGCGGCCCGGCGACAAAGGGCTTGCCGCAGACGAGATTGACCGCGCCGAGGTCGTTGGCTTCGACCTTGCAGCCTGCGTCGTCGACCAGGCGGCGGAGGGCCTTCAGGTCACTCTCCGATTCGAGCAGGGCCTGCGCCGAAACGATGACTTCCTTGCCGGCGTCGGTCAGGTCGCGGGCCAGGCCGATCCAGTCGCTGGTGCGCAACTGCTGGCGCCGGGAACAGACCACTTCACCGACATGGATGACGTCGAGGGCCGGGTTTTGGGCCATTTCCGCGTAAAAGGCCATGACTTCGGCCTTGGGCCAGAAGTAGAGCAGGGGGCCGAGCGACAGTTTCATGCTTATCTCCACGGCCGGTTGTAGGCGCCGAGCGTCGCCTGGCTGCCTTCGGAAACCTTGGCCAGTTCGCTTTGCCAGGCCGGCTTGACGTGGTAGCGCGCGTCGCCTTCGCGCAGCGCATCGAGTGCGGCGCGCAGGGTTCGGGTCACCTGGGTGACGTAGGTCGGGCTGCGCTGCCGGCCTTCGACCTTGATCGCGCGCACGCCGATCTTGAGGATATCGGGCAGGATGGACAGGACGTTGAGGCTGGTCGGTTCCTCAAGCGCGTAATAGGTTTCGCCCTGCACGTCGAAGCGGCCCTTGCACAGCGTCGGGTAGCCGGCCGGTTCGTCGTCGCCGAAGCGGTCGATGAGGATGCCGTTGAGCCGGGTTTCCATGGCGCCGGGCTGCTTGTCCCACTTGACGTACTTGGCCGGCGAGCAGGCGCCGACGGTATTCGGCGACTCGCCGCAGGCGTACGACGACAGCCAGCAGCGACCCTCGTTCATCACGCACAGGCTGCCAAAACCGAAGACTTCGATTTCCACCGAGGTATTCCGGATCACATGCTCGACCTGGGCCAGCGTCAGCACGCGCGGCAGGACGGCGCGGCGGATGTTGAATTCGCGCTGGCAGAAATTGATCGCCTCGTAGCTGGTCGCCGACCCTTGGACCGACAGGTGCAGCCGTTGTTGCGGATGACGGCGGGTGGCGTAATCGAGCAGGCCGACGTCGGCCAGGATGATCGCATCGACACCGAGGTCGACGGCGGCATCGACCGCCTTGTGCCAGTCGGCGGTACGCCCGGCCTGCGGGAAGGTGTTGATCGCCAGCAGGATTTCGCGGCCTTTGCCGTGGGCGTAGCGGATACCGTCGCTCATGCCTTTCTGGTCGAAGTTCAGACCGGCGAAATTACGCGCATTGGTATCGTTCTTGAATCCGAGATAGACGGCGTCGGCGCCATTATCCACGGCTGCCTTGAGCGCCGGCAGGCTACCAGCGGGGCAAACGAGATCGGGCAAGGTGGGCATGAGAAACATTCATTCCGGAGAAGGGGGAAAGTATAGCCAGTGCGCCGGGCCAGCCATTGATCCTCATCAAAGCCCTGGCTCGTGCTAGGATTCCGGCAACATTCCTGCATCGGCATTCAGCATCCATGTCCCAGAATCACGTTCTCGTTGTCGACGACGAAGCCATCAACCTGATGCTGATCGAGGATTTTCTCGAGCAGGAAAAGCTGGCTCTCGAGTTGTTCAGCGATCCGCTGCAGGCCTGGCAGCGACTGGCCGAGCCGGGCAGCGATTTCTCGCTGGTCGTGCTCGACCGGATGATGCCCGGCATGGACGGTATCGAACTGTTGCGCCGGATCAAGGCCGACCACCGTTTCGAAGACGTGCCGGTGATCATGCAGACGGCCGCCTCGGCACCGGAGCAGGTGCGCGAGGGGCTGGAGGCCGGGGCTTACTACTACCTGACCAAGCCGTATGCACCGGAAGCGCTGATTTCCATCGTCCGTGCCGCACTCGACGATCGCCGTGCCCGCGCTTCGTTGCGCACCCGGGCGGCCCGCCTCGAGGAAGCGCAGAAGCTGCTGGTCGGCGCCGAGTATGGTTTTGCCACGCTGGAGGAAGTCTCCTGTCTGGTGCCGGTCCTGGCCGCCCTGTGCCCGGATCCGGACCGCGTGGCACCGGGCCTGTCGGACCTGATGCTCAACGCGGTCGAGCATGGCAACCTGGGCATCACCTATCGTGAAAAATCGCTGCTCAAGTGGGATGGCGACTGGGAGGCAGAAATCCGCCGCCGGCTCAACATTGCACCGTTCAGTGGTCGGCGGGCGACGATCCAGGTGACATGCAGTACCGAGGCGATCAGTTTCCGCATCACCGATGAAGGTGAGGGCTTCGACTGGCAGAAATTCCTCGATTTCGACCCCGAGCGGGCTTTTGATCCGAACGGGCGCGGTATCGCGATGGCGCGGCTGACCAGTTTTTCCAGTCTTGAATACGAAGGCCGCGGCAACATCGTGACCGCCCGCGTCAGTCTGTCACCACGTCCCTGAGGTTCTTAGCGCAGGACGATGGTTGGCTTGTAGCCGAGTGCGCTGCGGATGCGTTCGGCGATATTTTCGGCTGCCGGGCGTGAGGCATAGGGGCCGAGCTGCAGACGGTGCAGGCCGTTGGCCCGGACGATGTGCATTTCTTCCCTGACCCAGTCGAGTTCGCCGACCAGATGGCGCTTCAGGTTGTCGGCGTTGTCGGCATTGGCGAAGGCGCCGAGCTGCAGGTAAACCCCTGCCGGCAGAGCGTTTTCCACTACCGGCGGGCTGACTGCCGGCTGCGGCGGCGGTGCCACCTGGGCGTAGCTGGTGCTGCTGCCGGTCGGAACGATGGCCTCGACTTCGACCTGGGCGCTGCCGTTGCGGATGATGTCCAGCTTGTGCGCGGCGGTATAGGAGAGGTCGATGATGCGTCCGGCGTGGAAGGGGCCGCGATCGATGACGCGTACGACGACCGAGCGCCCGTTCTGCAGATTGGTGACGCGGGCATACGACGGCAGGGCCAGCGTCGGGTGAGCGGCGGTCATGGCGAACATGTCGTAGGGTTCGCCGATCGAGGTTTTCTGACCGTGGAATTTCTTGCCGTACCAGCTGGCCAGGCCACGTGCCTTGTACGGGCGGACCGAGGTGTTCGGCTCGTAGCGTTTGCCGAATACTTCGTACGGCCGCAGTGCCGGCCGGTGCAGCGGTTCCCAGCGCGGGACGGCGTCGGGGATCTGGTCGAGGTTGTCCGGGATCTCGCTGGCCGGGCCGTCATCCTTGTAATAACCGCCACCGCGCGGGGTGGCAACCGGGGGCTGGGTGGCCGGGCGGCTGGTGCCGGTGCTCGGCGTCGCCGGTGCACTGCTGGCCGGCCGCTCCGGCTGGCTGCCGCAGGCGGCCAGCAACAGGGTGAAAGTCAGGGGGGCCAGCAGGCGAAGGGAAGCGGTCATTTCTTTACCAGCATGCGGTGGGTATGGATGCTCATCAGGATGCCGACGCCGAGCATCAGGGTCAGCAGCGCGGTGCCGCCGTAGCTGATGAAGGGCAGCGGGACGCCGACCACCGGCAGGATACCCGAGACCATGCCCATGTTGACGAAGGCGTAGATGAAGAAGACCAGGGTCAGGGCCGCAGCCAGCAGGCGCGAGAACATGGTCGGCGCAGCGGCGGCGATCATCAGCCCGCGGCCGATCAGCAGCGTGAACAGGATCAGCAGGATACCGTTGCCGAGCAGGCCCCATTCCTCGGAAAAGACGGCGAAGATGAAGTCCGTGTGTTTTTCCGGGATGAATTCCAGGTGGGTCTGGGTGCCGTTCAGGTAACCCTTGCCGAAGCCGCCGCCCGAGCCGATGGCGATGGTCGACTGGATGATGTGATAGCCGGCGCCAAGCGGGTCCGAGGTCGGGTCGAGCAAGGTCAGCACGCGACGTCGCTGGTAATCGTGCAGCATGCTCCAGGCGAAGGGCAGGGCAGCACCGGCAGCGGCACCCAGGCCGAGCATGATCTTCCACGGCAGGCCGGCGAAGAAGATGACGAAGAAACCGGCAGCACCAATCAGCAGCGAGGTGCCGAGGTCGGGCTGCTTGAGTATGAAAATGATGGGTATGAGCAGGATGGCGGTGGCTACGACGAAGTGTCGGGCGCGTAGCAGCGATTCGTGCTTGTGGAAGTACCAGGCCAGCATCAGCGGCATGGCGATCTTCATGATTTCGGACGGCTGGATGCGCATCACCCCGAGTGATATCCAGCGTCGCGAGCCATTCACCACGATGCCGAACAGGGCGACCCCAAGCAACAGCACCACGCCGAGCACATAGAGCGGAACGGCAAAGCGCATCAGCGTCTGCGGAGGCGTCCGGGCAACAAGAAGCATGACCGCCATGGACGCGGCGATATTGATCAGTTGCTTGTCCAGTTTCCAGAAGCCGTCGCTCGAGGTTGCCGAATAGATGGTCATCAGCCCGATGCCCATCAATGCCATGACAATCAGGAATAGCGGCATGTCGAGATGGGCAAAGATATTCTGGATGATGCGCTTAATCAGCTTCATCTGCGCTCTCCTGAATCAGCTCGTGGGTTTCCTCTTCGTCCGGACTCTCGACTTCCGGTGCCGGGCCGCCCGGTCGCTGGCCGGTCAGGTGGTAGTCGAACAACTGTCGGGCGATCGGTGCTGCCGATTGGGCACCGAAACCGCCGTTCTCGACCATGACGGCGACGACGATCTTCGGGTTGTCCACCGGGGCGAACGCGACGTACCAGGAATGGTCGCGCAAGCGTTCGCGGACCTGGCCGGCCACGTACTTCTGTCCGCCCTTCAGGCTGAAGACCTGGGCTGTCCCGGTTTTTCCGCCGGATTCGTAGGCCGCACCGGCGAAGGCGCGAGCACCCGTGCCTTCCTTGACGACACCGGCCATGCCGCGTTTGACCACGTCGACATGCTCGCGCTTGAGGGCAATTTGGCGGATGGGCTGCGGTTCGACCATGCGCACCTCACCGGTGGTCGGATTGGTGATCGAATGGACCAGGTGCGGCCGGAAAACCTGGCCGTAATTGAGTACGTTGGCCAGGGCATGCGCCATGTGCAGGGTCGAATAGGCGTTGTATCCCTGGCCGATGCCGATCGAGATGGTCTCCCCGGGATACCATTTCTGCTGTTCGCGTTTCTTGAAGCGGCGCTGCTTCCATTCGGGTGACGGCAGGATGCCGGTCGCCTCGCCGGGAATGTCGATTTCCGTCCGTCGGCCGAGGCCGAGGTCGCCCATGAAGCGGGCGATGTTGTCGATGCCCATGTCGTTGGCCAGGACGTAGTAATAGGTATTGCACGAGACGACGATGGACTTGTGCATGTCGACCATGCCGTGACCGCCGACCTTGTCGTCCATGAAACGACGGTTGCCGAAATTGAAGAAGCCAGGGTCGGCGATGGCCTGGCCGGGGGTGCGTTTGCCCGTGGTCAGTGCGCCCAGTGCCATCAGCGGCTTGAAGGTCGAACCCGGCGGATAGGTACTGTAGATGGCACGGTTGAGCAGGGGTTTGTCCGGATGATTGTTCAGCTCATCCCAGTCGTCGAAGCGGATGCCGTCGACAAACAGGTTGGGGTCGAAGGCGGGCGAGGAAACCAGGGCAAGCACGGCACCGTTACTGGGGTCGATGGCAGCCAGCGAGCCGCGGCGACCGCCAAAGGCCTGCTCGGCAACCCGCTGCAACTCGGCATCCAGCGTCAGCTTCAGATTGTTGCCGGGGGTCGGCGGCGTTTGCGAGAGGACGCGCACGGCACGGCCGCCGGCATCGACTTCGACCTGTTCGTAACCGGCGGTGCCGTGCAGTTCGAATTCGTAATGCGCTTCCAGACCGATCTTGCCGATATGTTCAGTGCCCTTGTAGTTCGCGCCATGCCCGCTGGCCTCGATCATCTCCTTGTCCTTGGTGTTGATCCGGCTGATGTAGCCGATCGCATGCGCGGCCAGCGAGTTTTCCGGATACTGGCGGAACAGCCTGGCCTTGACCTCGACGCCAGGGAAGCGATAGCGATGGGCGGCAAAGCGGGCGACTTCCTCGTCGGTCAGGCGGGTACGGATGGGAATGGATTCGAAGTTTTTCGACTCCTCGAGCAGGCGTTTGAAGCGTCGCCTGTCCTTGAGCTGGATTTCGACGATCTCGCCCAGCTGGTCGATGGTTTCTTCGAGGCCCAGCGTTTTCGATGGGGTGATTTCAAGCGTGAACGCCGAGTAGTTGCGCGCCAGGATGACCCCGTTACGATCTTCGATATTGCCACGGTTGGGCATCACCGGGACCAGCGAGATGCGATTGCTTTCGGCGCGCGTCGCGTAGTACTCGTGCTGCAGCACCTGCAGATAGAAAAAGCGGCCGAAGAGCAGGGCAAAACACAGCAGCACGAAGCTGCCGGCGATGACCAGGCGGTTGCGGAAGCGATCCGAGTCCTGTTCGCTGTGATGGAAGTCGTTCATTGCCGACGGCGGTCAGAGCGGACGGTTTTCGTCCCGCTCGACCGGCTGATATTGCGGCAGCAGTAGCAGGAAGGTGGCGGGAATCCACAGGAAGGTGGCGATCAGCGGACCGATCAGGAACCCCCACCCCGGGAAATCGGCGCCGGCCAGCATGCGCATGGCGAGCTGGATGAACTGGCTGGCCAGCAGCATGGGCAGCACCTGCAAAGCCTGCTGGGCCAGCGGGAACCACAGGATACGCCGGGACTGGCTGGCGGCGATGTAGGCCAGCAGGACGTAAGCCAGGCAATGCTGGCCGAGTGCGGCGCCGTCGGCGACATCCATCATCAGGCCGAGGACGAAGGCCCAACCCATGCCGACGCGACGCGGTTCGCGGATGCTCCAGAAGCACAGCACCAGTGCAACCCAATCAGGGATGCCGGGCCATTGAGCGGTTGGCAGGAAATTCAGCAGCAGGGCGGTGAGCAGGCTGAAGGCGATGAACCAGGGCCGGACCGGTAGCAGGATGCGCGATGAGGAGAAGGTTGGCTGCATCAGTTTGCTCCCGCCTTGACGGGGGTGCCCGTGTTGCCGCTACGCCCGGTTGCGTCGGGTGGGCGGGGGGCTTGCGGCTGGCGTGGCGAGAGGACCAGGACTTCGCCGAAATTCTCGACGGCGGCTACAGGTGCGCACAGGATGCGGGCGAAGGCGTAGGAGTGTTCGCGCTCGATGCTGACCACACGGGCAACCGGAAAGCCGGGTAGGTAGATGCCGTCGAGCCCTGAGGTGACCAGCAGGTCGCCTTCCTGGATGTCGGCGTTGGCCGGGATGTAGCGCAATTCGAGTCGTCCTTTGCCCAGGCCGAAAACCACCGAGCGCTGGCCGGTACGAACCACCTGGACAGGCACCGTCTGGTCCTTGTCGGTGATCAGGGTGATTTCCGACGAGAACGGGAAGGTCCGGGTGACCTGGCCGACCACCCCGGATTCGTCGATGGCCGGTTGGCCGGCAACGATGCCGGATTGCTGCCCCTTGTCCACGATGATCTTGTGCGAGAAGGGGTCGCGGGCCGTGTACATGATCTGGGCCACTTCGCCCTTGGCTTTTTCCCGCTCCTTGACCGCCAGCAGCTTGCGCAGGCGCTCGTTTTCCTTCTCCAGGTGTTCCAGGCGCTGCAAGTTCGGTGCGGTCTGCAGCTGCGTTTGCTTGAGGCCGGTGTTTTCCTCAAGCAAGTCGTCCAGCCCGCGCAGGTAGCCGAGTGCGTTGTCGACCAGGCTGCCCGGCGTCTGGGCGATGCGCTGGATCGGGTCGGTGACCAGGGCAATGCTCTGGCGCAGCAGGTCGAGGCTTTTCAGTCGCAGGTCGACGACGAACAGCGCCAGCGAGATCGCGACATAGAAAGTCAGAAGGGCCAGCGGTGCTGGCCCTCGCTTGAAGAAAGGCGGTGGAGCGTGGTCGGTGCCAGCCATCGCGATCAATCCTGCAGGCTTGCGGTCGACGCGTTAATCCGAGGCAAAAATGCTGCCCAGCTTGTCCATCTTTTCCAGCGCCATGCCGCAGCCGCGAGCGACGCAGGTCAGCGGCTCGTCGGCGACGATCACCGGTAGGCCGGTCTCTTCCATCAGCAGACGGTCGAGATCGCGCAGCAGCGCGCCACCGCCGGTCAGGACCATGCCCTTTTCGGCGATGTCGGCGCCGAGTTCCGGCGGCGTCTTTTCCAGCGCCGACTTGACGGCGGAAATGATCTGGTTGAGCGGGTCGGTCAGCGCTTCGAGGATTTCGTTCGACGAGATCGTGAACTTGCGCGGGATGCCTTCGGCCTTGTTGATGCCGGAAACTTCCATTTCCTTGACTTCGGCGCCGGGGAAGGCCGAGCCGATGGTCTTCTTGATATTTTCGGCGGTGTTTTCGCCGATCATCATGCCGTAGTTGCGGCTGATGTAGTTGATGATCGCTTCGTCGAGCTTGTCGCCGCCGACGCGCACCGAACCGGCATAGACCATGCCGCCGAGCGAGATGACACCGACTTCGGTAGTGCCGCCGCCGATGTCGACGACCATTGAGCCGGTCGCGTCGGAAACCGGCAGGCCGGCGCCGATGGCGGCAGCCATCGGTTCCTCGATCAGGTACACCTGGCTGGCGCCGGCGCCGAGGGCCGATTCGCGGATGGCGCGGCGTTCGACCTGGGTCGAGCCGGACGGCACGCAGATGATGATGCGCGGGCTCGGCGAGAACAGCTTGGAATCGTGCGCCTTCTTGATGAACTGCTTGAGCATCTGCTCGGTGACGGTGAAGTCGGCGATCACGCCATCCTTCATCGGCCGGATCACGGTGATGCTGCCAGGGGCCTTGCCAAGCATTTCCTTGGCTTCCTTGCCGACGGCCTGGATGGTTTTCTTGGCGTTGGGGCCGCCTTCGAGGCGGATCGCAACGACCGACGGCTCATCGAGGACGATCGATCGGCCGCGCACGTAAATCAGCGTATTGGCCGTGCCGAGGTCGATGGCGAGGTCGTTGGAAAAATACTTGGAGAGGAATCCGAACATCTGTTGAGCTCCGCGCGGGGGATGCGGTAGATAAAGCTTTTATGATACCTTACAACGCTTTCGTTTTTAAGACTTTGTGCGCTGCAAAAAGTCTTTTTCAAGCCATGTCGCTTACTTCAGAACAGGTTAAACGGATCGCCCATCTCGCCCGCATCGAGGTCAGTGAATCCGAGGCTCTGACCACCCAGGGCCATCTCAACGGCATCTTCGAACTGATCGAGCAGATGCAGGCCGTCGACACCACCGGCGTCGAGCCGATGGCGCACGCCCAGGACGTCTCGCAACGCCTGCGTCCTGACGCCGTCAGTGAGGCCGACCGGCGTGCCGCCTACCAGGCCGTCGCGCCGGAAACCGAGGCAGGTCTCTATCTCGTGCCGAAGGTGATCGAATGATCGACAAGACACTCAAGCAACTGTCGCAGGCACTGACGGCCAAGGAAGTCTCCAGCGTCGAACTGAGCACGCTGTTCCTCGACCGGATCGAGCGCCTGAACCCCGACATCAACGCCTTCGTCACCGTCGACCGCGAAAAAACGCTGGCCATGGCTGCCGCCGCCGATGCCCGCATTGCTGCCGGCACGGCCGGTCCGTTGACCGGCATCCCCATCGCCCAGAAGGACATCTTCTGCGCCGAAGGCTGGCGCACCACCTGCGGCTCGAAGATGCTTGCCGACTTCGTTGCGCCCTATGACGCGACGGTGATCGAAAAGATGCACCGCGATGCTGGCCTGGTGTCGCTGGGCAAGACCAACATGGACGAGTTCGCCATGGGGTCGTCGAACGAGACTTCGTTCTTCGGTCCGGTGAAGAATCCCTGGGATCGCCAGCGCGTCCCCGGCGGTTCGTCCGGCGGTTCGGCCGCGGCGATTGCCGCCCGTCTGGCACCGGCGGCGACCGGCACCGACACCGGCGGTTCGATCCGCCAGCCGGCGGCGCTGTGCAACCTGACCGGCCTCAAGCCGACCTACGGCGTGGTCTCCCGCTACGGCATGATCGCTTATGCCTCGTCGCTCGACCAGGGCGGCCCGATGGGCGCCACCGCCGAGGATTGCGCGCTGCTGCTCAACACCATGGCCGGTTTCGACGCGCGCGACTCGACGTCGCTCGAACGCCCGGCCGAGGATTACACGCGCAGCCTCGAGCAGCCGCTGGCCGGTCTGCGCATCGGCCTGCCCAAGGAATTTTTCGCCGCCGGCTGCGACGCCGGGGTGATGGCCGCAGTGCAGGAAGCCATCGACGAATACCGCCGGCTCGGCGCGACCATCGTCGACGTCTCGCTGCCCAACTCGCACCTCTCGGTGCCGGCCTACTACGTCATTGCGCCGGCCGAGGCGAGCTCGAACCTGAGCCGTTTCGACGGCGTCCGCTACGGTTACCGTGCGCCGGATTACGGCAACCTCGACGACATGTACATGAAGACGCGGGCGCAGGGGTTTGGCGAAGAGGTCAAGCGCCGCATCCTGATCGGCGCCTACGTCCTCTCGCACGGCTACTATGATGCCTACTACCTGCAGGCGCAGCGTATCCGCCGCTTGATCGCCAACGATTTCGTCGACGCCTTCAAGTCCTGCGATGTGATCCTCGGGCCGACCTCGCCGACGACCGCGTTCAAGCTCGGCGAGAAATCCGCCGACCCGGTGCAGATGTACCTGTCCGATATCTACACCATCGCCGTCAACCTCGCCGGCCTGCCCGGCATGGCGCTGCCTTGCGGATTCTCCGGCGGCCTGCCGGTTGGCCTGCAGCTGATCGGCAACTACTTCGACGAGGCTCGTCTGCTCAACGTCGCGCATCGCTACCAGCAAGCGACCGACTGGCATCAGCGGCGTCCTCAGGGTATCGAGTAAATGCGTAGCACTGTACTCGCGCTGATCGGCGCCGCCCTGCTGGCGGCTTGTGCTTCGCCGCCGCCGGCACCCGAGCCGGTACCGGAACCGGCGCCACCGGTGGCCGAGGAAACGCCGAAATTCAAGAATTCAACCTTGAAGTACCTGGCCAACCGTAACCTGAAGCCGCAGCCGACCCGGCCGCTCAATGTCCGCTCGCGTTGTTCGCACAGCGATGCGATCGGTACCGTGACCCGGCTCAATCTGCTGGTCAAGGAAGCCGAAGTGAAATCCTTCGATGCCCAGGTCAGCATGAAGGGGCGCGGTAGTTGCAACTTCAACATGAAGGATTTTGCCCAGGACGCGAAGCTGCCGCAGGTGCTGTTGCGGCACAAGCAGGAGAGCAACTGCACCGTGCGCATGTGGGAGCAGGAGCACAAGGTGACCATCGCCTTCAACAGTTGCCCCAAATCCTGCGAAGGCAAGGCTTTCGAATACCTCTGGCCGGTCGTCGTCGATGCACGCAACGGTCGCTGTCACTGAACGGAACTAAGCATGAGTCAATGGGAAGTTGTCATCGGTATCGAGACGCACGCACAACTGGCGACCGTTTCGAAAATTTTCTCGGGTGCCTCGACCGCCTTTGGGGCCGCACCGAACACTCAGGCCTGTGCCGTTGATCTGGCGCTGCCCGGCGTGCTGCCGGTGCTCAACCGCCAGGCCGTCGAATGCGCGATCCGCTTCGGTCTGGCCATCGGTGCCCACGTTGCCCCGAAGTCGGTGTTTGCGCGCAAGAACTACTTCTACCCCGACCTTCCCAAGGGTTATCAGATCAGCCAGTTCGAACTGCCGGTGGTCCAGGGGGGCGCGATCACCGTCCAGGTCGGTAGTGGCGACAAGGCTTACGAAAAGACCGTCAACCTGACTCGCGCCCATCTTGAAGAAGATGCCGGCAAGTCGTTGCATGAGGATTTTCACGGCAAGTCGGGCATCGACCTCAATCGTGCCGGTACGCCGCTGCTCGAAATCGTCACCGAGCCCGACATGCGCTCGTCCGACGAGGCTGTCGCCTACGCCCGCGCATTGCATGCGCTGGTACGCTGGATCGGCATTTGCGACGGCAACATGCAGGAGGGCTCGTTCCGCTGCGACGCCAACGTTTCCGTGCGTCGCCCTGGTGCGCCTTTCGGCACGCGCCGCGAGATCAAGAACCTGAATTCCTTCCGTTTCCTCAAGGAGGCCATTGATTTCGAGGTGCAGTGGCAGATCAACGAGATCGAGGAAGGCCGCGCCATCCAGCAGGCGACCGTGTTGTTCGATCCGGACAGTGGTGAAACGCGGATGATGCGCAGCAAGGAAGACGCGCACGACTACCGTTACTTCCCCGATCCGGACTTGCTGCCGCTGGTCATCTCCGATGACTGGGTCGCGCGGGTCAAGGGCGAATTGCCCGAACTGCCGGTACAGAAGCGCCAGCGTTTCATGGAGCAACTCGGCTTGTCGGCCTATGACGCGACGACGCTGACCGCCAGCCAGGAAATCGCCGATTTCTACGAGGCCACCGTTGGTGTTGCCGGTCAGGCCTCGGCCAAGCCGTGTGCCAACTGGGTCATGGTCGACCTGGCGGCGCGCCTGAACAAGGAAGGCCTGGAGATCGCCCAGTCGCCGGTGTCATCGCAGCAACTGGGCGGCCTGGTGGCGCGCATCGCCGACAACACCATCTCCAACAACATCGCCAAGAAGGTTTTCGAGGCGCTGTGGAATGGCGAAGGCGCGAGTGCTGACGAGATCATCGACCAGCAGGGCCTGAAGCAGATCACCGACAGCGGTGCCATCGAGTCGCTGGTCGACGAGGTGCTGGCTGCCAATGCGGCCAATGTGGCCGAGTATCGCGCCGGCAAGGAAAAGGCGTTCAACGCGCTGGTCGGTCAGGTGATGAAGGCGGCCAAGGGCAAAGCCAACCCGCAGCAGGTCAACGAACTGCTGAAGAAGAAGCTGGGGGCTTAACGTTCGGCGGGCTGGGCGCTTGAGCGCCCGGTCAGCTGGAAGTAACGCTGGCGGTCGCTGTCGTATTTGCTGCGGATGGCTTCCAGTTCCTTGCGCTTGACCTGGATCAGCTCCTGCTGCAGGCGGATTTCGTGGCCGACGGTGCGCAGCTTGGTGTCGAGTTCGGGCGGCATCGCCTTGCGTTTGTAGAACTCGGCTTCTTCGGCCAGCTTGCGTTGCGATTTCTGCAAGTCGGTGATCTTGGCCGTGGCCGTCTGGATGGTCAGCTGGACATCGCCTTCCGCTTTGCGCTGGGCCATGTCGATGTCTTCGGCCGTGGCATAGGTGGTCAGCAGCGCCTGGTCGATGCGCCGCTGTTCGAGGCGTTTTTCCTCTTCTTCTTTCTTGCGTTGCGCTTCGGCGGCAGCGGCCGCTTTCTGTTCCGGGGTCAGCGGTGCGGCCACGTCGCGGATCGGGTTGCCGGCCCGGTCGAAAACCCGGTAGGCCAGGCCGCGACATTGTTGCGGCAACATGTCGGCGCAGATGCGGCGACCGCTGGCGGGTTCGGTACAGCAGAACAATTCGCCTGCCGCCGCCCCCACCGGAGCGGCCAGCAAGCTCAACAGGAGGGCGGCGACGGCCCTAGACATCGACCCCGTAGCGTTCGCGGTAGGCGGCGACGGCAGCCCGGTGTCCGGCGAACTCGGCATGGTGTTCGAGGTAGGTCATCAGGTCGCGCAGGCCGGCGACGGCAACTACCGGGATGCCGTAGTCGCGCTGGACTTCCTGAACCGCAGACAACTCGCCCTGGCCGCGCTCCTGGCGGTCTAGGGCAATCAGGACGCCGGCTGGCGTGGCGCCGGCGGCACGGATCAATTCGACCGATTCGCGCACCGAAGTGCCGGCCGAAATCACGTCGTCGACGATCAGCACGCGGCCGCTCAGCGGGGCGCCAACGATGGTGCCACCCTCTCCATGATCCTTGGCTTCCTTGCGATTGAAGGCGAAAGGATAGTTGCTGCCTTCACCGGCGAGGGCGATGGCGATTGCGGCGACCAGCGGAATGCCCTTGTAGGCCGGGCCAAACAGCATGTCGAAGTCGACGCTGCCTGCCTTGGCGGCTTTCGCGTAGAATCCGGCGAGACGCCCGAGGGACGCGCCATCGTTGAACAGGCCGGCATTGAAGAAGTAGGGCGACAGCCGCCCGGCCTTGGTCTTGAATTCGCCGAAACGCAGCACCTCGCATTTCAGGGCGAACTCGATAAAATCCTGACGAAAATCCATAAATCTCCAGTTCCAGTCTGGAAAACGACCGGTATTAATGCAATGTTACGCATCATCTCCCTGAACCTCAATGGCATCCGCTCGGCCTGGAGCAAAAACCTGCTGCCCTGGCTGCAACAGCAGCAGGCCGACATCGTCTGTCTGCAGGAACTGAAAGCCCAGGCGGCTGATCTGATTGCCGAGATGCGGGCGCCTGATGGCATGCACGCTGCGTATCACCATGCCGAGAAAAAAGGCTACAGCGGTGTTGGCGTCTGGAGTCGGTCGGCGCCGGTGAGTGTGATCGAGGGGTTCGATGGCGGCGAATTCGACGCCGAAGGCCGTTATCTGCGCGCCGATTTCGGCAATCTGTCGGTGATCTCGCTTTATCTGCCGTCCGGTTCTTCCTCGCCGGAGCGCCAGGAAGCCAAGTTTCGCTTTCTCGATGTCTTCCTGCCCAAGATGCAGGCGTTGCGCGCCGAAGGCCGGGAAATCGTGCTGTGTGGCGACTGGAATATCGCGCACAAGGAAATCGATCTGAAAAACTGGAAGTCGAATCAGAAAAACTCGGGTTTCCTGCCGGAAGAGCGTGCCTGGCTGACCCGGGTGTTCGACGAGCTGGGCTGGGTCGACGTCTATCGCCAGCTCCATCCCGAAGCGACCGCCGAGGCCTACACCTGGTGGAGTAATCGCGGGCAGGCCTGGGCGAACAACGTCGGTTGGCGCATCGATTACCAGATCGCCACCCCCGGGGTGGCGGCGACGGCCAGGCAGGCGTCGATCTACAAGGACAGCCGCTTTTCCGACCATGCCCCGCTGATCATCGACTACGACTATCTTCTGGCGACCAATGCGAATTGATTTACGCCGCCGGAAGGGCTAACCTGTAATCCCTGAACAACCGCTCGCAGACGAGGTTACAAAATGTCAGAACAAATGACCGCCGCCAACAAGGACAAGCTGGTTTCCGACCTGAAGGTCGTGATTGCCGATACCGAAGAACTGCTGCGTGCCACCACCGGTGTGGCCGGCGAAAAGGTCGGCGAACTGCGCGAACGCCTGACGGTGCGCTTGCGCGACGCCAAGGAACGCATCGTCGATCTCGAACATGTCGTCATCGACAAGACCAAGGCTGCCGCCCGTGCCACCGACGATTTCGTCCATGACGAGCCGTGGAAGGCCGTCGGCGTTGCCGCCATCGTCGGTGTCGCCCTGGGTGTGCTGATCGGTCGCCGCTAAGCGGATGTCCGCCCAGTTGCCGCCCGAAGACGCCGGGCGCCCGGGACTCTTCGCCGCGCTGAAGAACATTTTCGCGACGCTCCTGTCGATCGGCAGGACGCGGGCGGAATTGCTCGCCGTCGAGATCGAGGAAGAGAAATATCGCCTGATCGCGATGTGGGCCAAGGCCATCGGCGCGGCATTCCTGATTGCGCTCGGGGTCATCATGGCCGTGTTCAGCCTGGCGCTGGCCTTCTGGGAACAGCGGGTAGTGGTTTTCGGCCTGTTCGCTGCGCTGTTCTTCGTCGGCGCCGCCGTGCTGGTGCTGTCGCTACGGCAGCAGGCCAAGGCACCGAGCCGTCTGTTCCGTAGCAGTCTGGCCGAACTGGACGCCGACATCGCGCAATTGCGCGGCAGTACGCGCGAATGAACGAAAAACTGCTCGAACTTGCCGCCCGGCGCGGTGCGCTCGGCGTTCGCATCGCCGGCCAGCGGCAGACGCTGGCGCGCGAGGCCGAGGCCCTGAGCGGCGTTTTCTCCGCCGGTGACGTCGTCTTGCGCGGCGTCGACTGGCTCAAGCAGCATCCGCTGGCGGTTGGCGCCGCCGTTGCCGGCGCTGTCGTTGTGCGTCCCCGGCGGGCCTTGCGTTGGGCCCAGCGCGGCTTCTTCGTCTGGCGTGGCTGGCGGGCGATGCGCAACACCCTGTCGCGCCTCTAGCATGGATCGCCTGGTCTTGCCCCTGCCCGGCTGGTGGCGGCAGTTGCTGTCGTCGCAGCGGCGCGAAGTGCAGCGGGTGATCGGCGAGGTGATGGCCACGCGCGGCATGATGCCGCTGCTGATGAAAGCCCGTAACGGCGGGCAGTGGACCATCGAAGAGCGGCGCGAGCTGCTGATCCATCTACGTCGGATCGCCCATCTTTCTCCCTACCTGATCGTCCTGCTGCTACCCGGTTCGATACTGATCCTGCCGGCCTACGCCTGGTGGCTGGATCGCCGCCGCCTCAGGCGACTGGACTAGTCCGTTCGCCATTCTCGCGCCACGGCGCGACCTTGAACAGCAGCAGCATGCCCGGTACGGCGAGGAAAAAGCACAGCCAGAAGAACTGCGTCCAGCCCATGGCCTCGACCAGCCAGCCGGCGGTGGCGTTGATGAAGGTGCGTGGCACCGCCATCAGGCTGGTGAATAGTGCCAGCTGCGTGGCCGTGTAGGCCGGGTGTGTGGTCCGCGCCATGAAGGCGACGAAGGCCGTGGTGCCCAGGCCGGCGCCGACGGCTTCGCCGGCGATGACGATGGCCAGCGTCGCCAGACGGAGTGGTGTCGATTCGCCGGGACCGATCCAGGCCATCCAGACGAAGCCGAGGATGGTCACAATCTGGGCGACGCCAAAGAGCCATAAGGCCCGGTTGATGCCGAGCTTGAGCATCCAGATGCCGCCGAGGATGCCGCCGATGACCATCGGCCACAGGCCGGCATTCTTGGCGATGATGCCGATCTCGGTCTTGCTGTAGCCCATGTCCAGGTAGAACGGGGTGGCCAGCGCGGTGCACAGCGAATCGCCGAGCTTGTAGAAGAACAGGAAGGCCAGAACCAGCAGCGCCGATTGCACGCCGTGGCGGCCGAAGAATTCGCGGAAGGGTTCGACCACGGCATCGCGCAGCGTGCGCGGGCTGCCCGTTGCGGCCAGCGGTTCCTTGACCAGCAGCGTCATCGCCAGGCCGGGAATCATGAAGGCAGCGGTGATGACGAAAACCTGGTTCCACGGCAGGTGGTCGGCCAGGATCAGCGACAGCGAGCCGGGGACCAGGCCGGCGATGCGGTAGGCATTGACGTGGATGGCGTTGCCCAGACCGAGTTCGTGGTCGGGCAGGATCTCGCGGCGGAAGGCATCGAGGGCGATGTCCTGGGTGGCCGACAGGAAGGCGAGCAGGGCGGTCAGGCCGACAACCAGCGACAGGTGATCGACTGGCGACAACTGGCCGAGCCAGCCGATGGCGGCGACCAGGCCGATCTGCGAGACGAACATCCAGCTGCGCCGACGGCCGAGCCAGGGCAGGATGCCGTAGCGGTCGAGCAGCGGCGCCCACAGGAATTTCCAGGTGTAGGGGAACTGGATCAGGGCGAAGGCGCCGATGGCGCGCAGCGATAAGCCCTCTGTCTTGAGCCAGGCCGGCACCAGATTGAGCAGCAGGTAGAGCGGTAATCCCGAGGCGAAACCGGTGAAGATGCAGATCAGCATCCGCCGGTTCCACATCGCGTTCAGCCAGGCGGGCATCAGCGCGGACGGGTCAGGCGGTAAACGGCCAGGCTGCCGAGGAAATTCAGGTCGCGTGGCGACTCGGCCTGGATGATTTCACCGGCTTCGTCGAGCACGCGGCGTTCGACGATGGTCAGTCCCATCTGCGCGCACAGCGCTTCGAAATCGAGCAGCGTGAAGAAGCGGACGTTGGGCGAGTCGTACCACTGGTAGGGCAGGTCTTCCGACACCGGCATGCGGCCGTCGAGGACCGAGCGCAGGTTCTGCCAGTAGGCGAAATTGGGGAAGGAAACGACCGCTTCGCGGCCGACGCGCAGCATCTCGCGCAGGATGCCTTCGGTGTGGCGCACCGTCTGCAACGTGCGCGACAGCACCACGTGGTCGAAGGCGTCGTCGGCGAAGTCCTTGAGGCCGTTTTCCAGGTTGCTCTGGATCACGTTGATGCCGTTGCGCAGGGCGGCCAGCACGTTGGCGTCCTCGATATCGACGCCCCAGCCCTGGACATTGCGGGTTTCGATCAGGCGCTTGAGCAGCGCGCCGTCGCCGCAGCCGAGGTCGAGCACGCGATGTCCCGGCTCGACCCAGCCGGCGATGACGTCGAAATCGGGGCGTCCCAGCGTATTGGTCATAAGGCGATGTTCCCCAGGAAGGCGGCAACCAGGCCGTGGTAATGCGGGTCTTCCATCAGGAAGGAATCGTGGCCGAAGTTGAGGTCAATCTCGGCGTAGGAGACCTTGCGCCCGTTGGCCAGCAGCGCGGCGACGATTTCCCGCGAGCGCGCCGGCGAGAAGCGCCAGTCGGTGGTGAACGAGGCGACGAAGAAATTGGTGTCCGGGTGCGTGCGGGCCATCGTCCTGACCAGATCGCCGTCGTCGAGCCGGGCCGGGTCGAAGTAATCGAGGGCCTTGGTCATCAGCAGGTAGGTGTTGGCGTCGAAATAGCCGGCGAACTTGTCGCCCTGATAGCGCAGGTAGGATTCGACCTCGAACTCGACGTCGTAATCGAAGGCGAACGAGCTGTTGCGCAGTTCGCGGCCGAATTTCTCGCCCATCTGGTCGTCGGACAGGTAGGTGATGTGGCCGAGCATGCGGGCCAGACGCAGGCCGCGTACCGGTCGGGTGCCGTGTTCGTAGTAATGACCGCCGTGGAAATCCGGATCGGTCAGGATGGCCTGGCGGGCGACGTCGTTGAAGGCGATGTTCTGTGCCGTGAGCTTGGGTGCGGAAGCGATGATCAGCGCGTTACGCACCCGCTCCGGGTAGGAAATGCTCCAGCGCAGCGCCTGCATGCCGCCCAGGCTGCCGCCCATGACCGCGGCCCAACTATCGATGCCGAACTTGTCGGCCAGGCGGGCCTGGGCATTGACCCAGTCGCTGACGGCGATGATCGGGAAATCGGCGCCCCAGGGTTTGCCGGTGGTCGGGTTGATCGACGACGGGCCGGTCGAACCGTGGCAGCCGCCGGGATTGTTCAGGCCGACGATGAAGAACTTGTCGGTGTCGAGCGGCCGCCCCGGGCCGATGATGTTGTCCCACCAGCCGACATTGTCCGGTGCATCGGCGTAATGTCCGGCCAGGTGATGGTGGCCGGACAGTGCATGGCAGACCAGAATGGCGTTGGAGCGGGCGGCGTTGAGCGTACCGTAGGTTTCGACGGCCAGGTCGTAGGCCGGCAGGATGCCGCCGCTACGCAGATGGAGCGGTTCGCTGAAGTGGATGCGTTGTGATTCGACGACGCCAATACCCGGCATGATGATTCCAGAAACAAAAAACCCAGTTGGCCAAAACGCGAACTGGGGTCCCCGCTTTAGCGGCATTTCTAAGGCGCCCGCAATCTGAGATAAATCGGCGCCGCCGGAGGTTTCCGACGGCCTTGAAGATACCCAGCGGTCGTTGAAAAGTCAATTCGTGACATCAGCCTGCGAATGTAAATGGGACTTTGGTACTATTCGGGCTAGTCAAACGAACAATATCAAGGGGCAGGCATGCTCGAACAGCGACGACATCAACGCATCCGCTTCGGGGTTCCGCCTCGGGCGAAGGTGGGCTTTGGTGGCAAGATCGGAGAAGCTTGCATCGAAAACCTGTCGATGTCCGGCCTGATGATGCACTGCGACATCCCGCTCGAAATCGGACAATCCGCTGGTTGTGAGTTCTCGCTGTTCGGCTCGCCGGTGATGGATGTCTCGGTGACCGTGGTCAGTCGCCTCGGTGATCTCTACGGCGCCCGCTTCCAGGCCGGCCTGATCAATCAGGTGGTGATCGAGGATGCGATCCGTGGTGCGCTGGCATCGGGAAAGGCTTCCATCCTGTCGGTGCACGAAGTGGGTGGGCGCAAGATCATGCGCATTGCCGGCGGTCTCAACGGCTCTTTGCGCAATGATTTCATGCACGCGTTGACCCGTGTCGGAGTCGACGAAATCGACCTGGCCGGCGTCACCCAGGTCGAACAGGCCGGCCTGGCCTTGTGCGTGGTGGCGACAGAGCGTCATGGCGCGGTACTCGGTGAGCAGTCGGTGTGTTTTGCCGAGGCCTGGAAGTTTGCCTTGACGCTGCCGGGTAATCTAGCTGTCTGACAAGGGCATTGCCTTGTCATCACGCATTTCGCCGCTAATTCTGTCGGTTCTGGTAACTGGCGCCTCAGCCAGCGATGAACTTTTCTTTGCCGACTTGCCCGTTGTCGCTTCGGTCAGCCGCCTGCCTCAACGCCTGGCCGATGCTCCCGCATCGGTGACGGTGATTGATCGTGAAATGATTCGAGCCTCGGGTGTTCGTTCATTGAACGACATCTTCCGTCTGGTGCCGGGCTTCCAGACCTTCGCTCACAGCGATACGGCGGCCAGGGTCAATTATCACGGGATTACGGACGACAACGATTTTTCGCCACGGGTTCAGGTGCTGATCGATGGTCGTTCGCTGCATTCACCCTTGTTCCGCAATGGCATGAATTGGGCATTGGTGCCGGTGGCACTGGAGGATATCGAACGAATCGAGGTGGTTCGTGGCTCCAATTCAGTGTCTTACGGCACCAACGCCTTTCTCGGCGTGGTCAATATCATCACCATCGATCCCTCGCTGGTACAGGGAAGCTCGCTCTCGGCGAGCAGCGGCAGCCAGGGCGTACGCGACTACACCTTGCGTACCGGCGGGCGCATTGGCGATAACGGCAGTTATCGCCTGACCTACCAGGAGACCAAGGACGAGGGCCTCGATGACGATTACGACTGGCGTGACAGTTACCGGAATCGTCGCCTTGATCTACGCGTCAACTACGCTGCGAGCATCAGCGACAGCCTTGAGTTGCATCTTGGCCGGGTTGACGGCGAATTCACCCGCGGGCGACTGGATACCGTGACCCCGCCGGTGGTCGATACAAGAAACCCGTTCCGTGCGCTCGATGAGTCGTCGCTCTGGATACAGACGCGCTGGTTACGGACGCTCGAAGATGGTGCGGACTTTTCGTTGCGTTACACCTTCAGCGAAGACCGGGGCGATGACAGCTACACTCATCCGAGCCGCCCGCCGGGTTACAACGAAGTCAATGAATCCGGCGATTGGGGGCGGCGCCACGAAATCGAGGCAATGCACAACTTTTCGCCGATCGACAAAGTTCGCCTGGTTTGGGGGGCTAGCTGGCGCCACGATGCCGTCAGTTCAAAAACCATGCTTCACGATCGCGGAACGGAGACGCGTCAGGTATGGCGGGCCTTTGCCAACAGCGAGTGGAAGCCTTCGTCCTGGGTGACTGCCAATCTTGGGGCATCCAGTGAGTACGATACCCTGGCGGGTAACCACCTGTCGCCGCGTGCCAGCCTGGCGTTTCATTTCAATACGGAGAACACGGTCCGGGTCGGCTATGCTCAGGCTTGGCGGACTTCCAGTATTTTTGCCTATCGGGCCAATTACCTGAGCGGGCCAGCTGCCAATCAGGTCATCCGGATCGGCAATCCGCAATTGCCGGCCGAAAGGCTGGACAGCTGGGAGCTAGCCTACCTCGGTGACTGGCGCGACTGGCGGATGAGTCTGGATGTGCGCCATTTTCGGGAGAGGGTCAGTGATCGTTTGATGATCGTTCGCACAGGCGCTTCCCCGATACCGGATTCCGAGCAGTCGATTCAGGACATCACCATGCGTGGTTACGAGGTTCAATTCAAGTGGCAACCACTGGAAATGACTCGTGTATTGCTCAATCACTACAGTATTAGGATTGATAGTCGGTTTTCCGAGAATGGCCAGCGGATTTTGGAGACGCCTGGCAGCAATATAGGTGCTAGCCCTGATAGATACGTTCGTTTGGCAGATGAGTCGGCGCCCCGTCGTAGTTCGTCCGTGCTTCTGATGCAGAAATTGCCGCTTGGTTTCGACCTGTCGCTGGCGCGTTACTGGGTGGGCGGCATGCGCTGGACGCGTAATACCTCAGTCGACAAATATGCGCGGACTGATGCCCGCCTGGCCCATACCTTCAAGCTTGGGGGAAAACGGGGTGAGATTGCCTATACGGTCCAGTCGCTGGATGGGGCGCACGTCGAACAGAGAAAGGCTGGGTCGCAGCCAAATCAGCGAACCGTCGATCGGCGCCACTGGGTCTCCTTGAGCGTGGATTTCTAAGGTCGGCCTCAGCCGCGACTGCCGCGCATGACCACGCCTTCAAACCAGGCGTCAAAGGGCTCGCGGGGGGCTACAGCCTTGCCGTGCGCATAGGCGATCCCCAATCTGTGCAGATGCTCCAGCAAGGGGGTGTCGTCGACCGCTTCGGCAATCGGGAAAATCTGCTGCTCGCCGGTGATTTCGAGGATGGCCCGCAGCAGCGCAGTCGAGGTCATGCCGTCGCCGATATCGCGGGTCAGGCTCTGGCTCAGGCGGACATAGCTGGGCGCTACGGTCCGCAGTTGGGTGAATGAGGAAATCGCGCCGCCGAATTCAGTCAGGACGATCTGGCAACCCAGTTCGCGCATGCGACGGGAAAACTCGATCAGCTGACTGGTCTGGTGGGTGCTGACATCCTCGGAGAACATCAGACACAGCCCTTCTCCCTGAATGGCGTGTTCGGCAAGGCGTGCCGCAATGTAGTCGCCGGTTTCTGGGGTGCTGATGGACGCACGGGAAAGTGGAACCATGCAGGTCATCGGCATGTGTTGCTTGCTGGCACGTGCCAGGGCACGGATCGCGGTGTCCAGGAAATGCTGGTCGAAGCTGCTCGACATGTCGTAACGTTCAGCGGCGTCGATCAGAGCACTGAGGGCGACCGGTGCCTGACCGGGTTCGTTGAGGCGGGCGCTCAATTCGGCCATTGGCCCGCCGGGAACACCTGGCTGCAGGGCACGGAGCGGAATGGCTTCGATCATCAGGCGGCCTTCCGAGAGGGCGTTGGCCAGGCGCCCCGCCCAGTTGCCGCGATCTCGCCTGCGTTCGGTCTGGGTAGCCGGGGCCATTTCGCAAACCTGATTGCGTCCGAGTTCCTTGGCGCGCAGACAGGCTGCATCGCTGAGTGCGAATATTTCCTGGATCTCGCGCACATCTCGACTTACCGGGGTCAGACCGATACTGGCGCCGATGGCGAAAATCCGGTCCTGCCAGACGAAACGGTACTCCGCCGACAGGGCACAGATATCCTGCGCAACCTGGCGGGCCTTGATCAGGCCGCAATTGGCCAGCATGATGCCGAATTCGTCACCGCCCAGGCGCGCCAGGGTGTCTTCTTCGCGCAGTCGCCCCTGAAGGAGCAGGGCGATCTGGCGCAGGAGTTCGTCGCCAGCCAGGTGGCCGCAGGCGTCGTTGACCGCCTTGAAACGGTCGAGGTCGATGAACAGGACGCTGAATTCGTCGCCGCCGGCATGGACGTTGGCCAGTGCCTTGTCCAGCCGGAGTTCGAATTCGCGGCGGTTGACCAGTCCGGTCAAGGCGTCGTGACGGGCCTGGAAGACCAACTGTGCCGTGGCTTCCTCGATCCGCGATTGCATCGACTGGTGAGCGCCCTCGATGTGGCTGGCCATGTCGTTGAAACCGTCCTCAAGGATGCGCAGTTCGCCGCTCGAAGAGGCCGGAATACGGGTGCCGAAATGGCCTGCCGACATCTGCCTGACGGCGGCAGTCAGACGCTGCAGGGGTTTGGCCAATTGGTCGGCCATGGCAATGGCTAGCGCACCCATCAGGCCCAGACCGGTCAGGACGGCGATCAAGCCTTGCAGGATCAGGTCGCGCTGACGCTCGATCAGGTCCAGCTTGTCGAGTTCGATGAAGACATGACCGATGGTTTCCTGCGGGTTTTCGTCGAGCCCGGCAATATCGAACAGCGGATCGCTGTCGCTTTGCGTGCGGATGACAGGGGCGCCAAAGGCGATCCAGGTTTCGGTTTCGGCGACCAGGGCCGGCTTGTCGAGGTGCTGGCGGATGATTTCGGCCGGCAGTGAGACGCGACCGCTGACTGCCAGTGTGCGCCCCTTCGGGTTCACGATGATGGCCGCCTTGACGCCGGGTTCCTGCATGGCGGCCTGAACCAGGCCGTAAATGCCGTCCATCTGCCCGGCAATGATGCCGTACTCGCTGACCGGCGCGAGGTAACGGACGGTGGCCAGGCCTTTGCCGCGCAACTGGTCTTCGATGGCGTTGATGCCGGTCATCGAGAAATAGAGCACGAGCAGCGTGGTGATCAGGGCGCTGGGTAGCAGCGTGAGGATCAGTAGTCGCTGGCGTAATGTCAGGTTGTTCATTCTTCAGTCCCGCTGGTGAGCAGTTTCTGCAAGAGATCGGTTTCGTCCGGCAGGCGCAGGCCAAAGGCATCGGCGACGCTCTGGTTGATGGTCAGCGAATATTCGGCAGGGGGGCGTGGCGGCGGCAGGCGATTGCCATGGGTCGAGATCAGCGTCCCGGCCTGCCGGCCGATCTGGGCCGGCGTCGAATACAGTGCAGCGAGCGCTCCTGCCTTGGCCAGGGAGGCGGAGAAGCCGATGACCGGCCGCTGGAAGCGGTAGGCAGTGATCAACAAGGGGCGGATACTACTGCGCGAGTAGATCAGTGCATCGGGGACGGCCAGCAGGACTTCGCTGCGGGCGAGCAGGTTTTCGAGCGTGGGCAGTATTTGTTGTTCGTTGCTTGCCTGCTCGCTGTGCAACTGCATGCGCTGAAGGGTCAGTGCCGAGCGGAACGATGCGATCTGCGGTGCCGATTGATCGCTGACCAGCAAGCCGACGCGGCGCACTTCCGGGAATAGCAAGCGTAGCAACCGTGCCTGTCGTTTGGCCGGCTGATCCAGATATATCGCCGAAACAGGGGGTGGTGCACGTGCTTCGACAAGCGCCGCCTGGTAACTGTATTCGGGCAACAGGGTGGCCAGGATCGGTATTTTCGGATTGGCTGCGAGGGCGGTGCGCAGGGCACCGCTGCCGGCGGTGACGATGAGGTCCACCGGTTGCCGGTCGGCTGGTCGGAGATTGTTATCGGTGTAGGCAATTTTCCAGCCGGCCTGCAGGTTTTTTTGCAGGCTGCTGGCGAATTCTCGGTACGGCGCGCTGTCATCGGCCAGGATGAGCGCAATTTCGCCTGCCCAGGCTTTTGCATGGAGCAGGAAAAACAGCAGGAGGAGCAGTGCTGGCCGCGACATGCCGTCACTATAGGGGCTGGCGACATGCCAGGGCAATACACGTTTGCCCTACGCTGTACTCGGCCAGAGAATATCGAGCAGTAAAGGCAGGCCTTCGCTGATGGCAACCGGTCCCGGCGTTAGGATGATCGCCGACTTGATCTCGTGCATGCGCGCCTGATTGACCGCCGGAATGGCCGCCCAACCCGGCCGGGCAGCGACACGTTCGGGGCGGAAGTGTTTGCCGCACCAGGAGCCGATGATGATCTCCGGCGCCGCCGCGATCACTTCCTCGGGTGTTGGCCGGCGGTCGCGGGACAACGGCGAGCGTGCGCGTTCGGCGAAAACATCTTCGCCGCCGGCGATTTCAATCAACTCGGATGCCCAGCGCAGGCCGCTGATCAGCGGATCGTCCCATTCCTCGAAATAAACGCGCGGCCGGCGGCCATGTTGGGCGATGTGTTTCTCGGCCAGTGCCCGGGCCTGGGCGATCTGGGTTTCCAGCCCGGCGATCAGCGCCTGCGCGCGATCCTCGGCGCCGACCAGACGGCCGACTGTCTCGATCATTGCCAGGATGTCGTCGACGCTACGCATGTTCAGTGCGTAGACCGCGATGCCGGCCTTGATCAGGTCTCGGGCGATATCGGCCTGGAGGTCCGAGAAAGTCAGTACCAGGTCCGGTTTGACGGCGAGGATCTTCTCGATGTCGCCGGTGGTAAAGGCGAAAACCTTGGGTTTTTCCTTGCGCGCCTGCGGTGGCCGCACGGTATAGCCACTGATGCCGACGATACGGTCCTGTTCGCCCAGGGCGTAGAGGACTTCGACGGTTTCGGTGGTCAGGCAGACGATGCGCTGGGGCAGGCGGGGCATGGCGTTCTCACTTGGGGCGACGGCTGCGTGCGACATCGAGGTGGTCGCAAAGTTTCGCCGTACCGTCGAGGATGCGCGGCGTGTGCCGCTGCATGATGTCCGGATTGATGTGGAAAAGGTTGCCACGCCGGACGGCGGTCATCCGCTTCCACTGCTGCCAGTCGTCCAGCCATTCCGGCTTGGCGTCGCCCATGCCGGTAGCGACGATGGCTTCCGGGTCGGCCTCGATCACCGACTCGATACCGACGCGCGGCGCCATCTGCGTCAGGTGGCCGAAGATGTTCTCGCCGCCGCAGATACGCATCGCGTCGCTGATGATCTGCGGGCCGCCGACGGTGACCAGCGGTGCTTTCCAGATCTGGTAGAAGGTGCGCACCTTGGGCTTGCCGGCGTTGGCCGTGCGCAAGGCCGCCATGCGTTCGCGGAAACGGCGCGCCTCGGCATTGGCGACCGCTTCCGTCCCGGCCAGCCGACCGTAGCGTTCGACCTGGCCGGCGATGTCTTCCATGTGGTTGGGCTGGGAAATGAAAACGGTCAGGCCGAGCGCCCGCAGCTTGTCGGCCTGCGCCATGTTGTTGCCGCTTTCCCAGGCCAGCACCAGGTCAGGCTTGAGGGCGACGACCGCTTCCAGGTCGATGCGCGAATAGCCGCCGACCCGCCTGACCTGTTTGGCGGCGGGCGGATAGTCGCTGTAGTCGACGGTGCCCACCAGCTTGTCGCCGGCGCCGGCCGCAAACAGCGTTTCGGCGATGTGCGGGGCGAGGGCGACGATGCGCTGTGCGGGTCTGGCCAGCCTGACTTCGCGGCCGGTATCGTCCTTGACCAGCAGCTCGGCCCGGGCCATCGGGCTCAGGCTGAAGGCTGCCAGCATGGCAAGCAGGCGGATTTTCATGCGGGCTTCCAGTCGGCAAGGGCTGCCTTCAGACGCTGCCAGCCGGCCTCGTCGGGCGGCAGGCCGACGCGCAGCAGCGGATTCGATTCGTAGCGGCGGGTGAGGATGGCGCGGCGCGCCAGGTGTTCGTGCAGTTCGGCGGTGGCCGGTGCGTTCAGCGTCGCGAACAGCGGCGTCGCCTTGACCTCGCCGAGCGGCGCCAGCAACTGGCGCAGGCGTTCGCCGTCGGCGTGCAGGCGCTGGCGCGTCGTTGCCTGCCAGGCGTTGTCGGCCAGGGCCAGCGTCGCCGCGGCGCGCGACGGGCCGGCAATGCTCCACGGGCCGATTGCCTCGGCCATCTTTGTCAGCAGTTCGGGGGCGGCGAACAGGAAACCGACGCGCAGCCCGGCCAGGCCGAAGAACTTGCCCAGCGAACGGAAGACGATCAGATTCGGCGCCTCCGCCGTGCCGGCCAGCGGCGTCAGGCTGTGCTCGGGCGTGGCGTCGATGAAGGCCTCGTCGACGATCAGCCAGCCACCGCGCTTTTTCAGTTGCGCGGCGGCGTCGACCGCCAGCTCGCGCGGATGGCGATCAGCGGTCGGGTTGTTCGGGTTGCACAGCAGCACGTAGGGTGTCGCCGCCGCCAGCGCGCGCGGCAGCGTCGCGTTCTGCAGGAAGCGCAGCTTGTGGCCGGCGCGCTGCCAGGCCTGCGGGTGTTCGTTGTAGAGCGGCGCGATGCAGGCCACTGCAGCGCGCGGCAGCAATGCCGGCAGCCACTGGATGGCAGCTTGCGAGCCGGCTACCGGTAGCAGGTTGGCATTGCCGTAGTAGGCGGCGGCCGCTGCTTCCAGGCCGTCGTTGTCTTCTGGCAGGCGCTGCCAGGCTGCCGCCGGCAATGGCGGCACCGGCCAGCCCAGTGGGTTGATGCCGGTGGACAGGTCGAGCCAGTCGGCGAGCGGGATGTCGTAGTGGGCCGCGGCTTCGCGCAGGCGGCCGCCATGGTCAAGCATGCAGGGCTCCGATCAGGAAAAGGACGGCCAGCCACAGCCACAGGCTGCGCCGGATCAGCGTGATCGCCCGGCCGAGGTCAGCGGCGACCGGCGCCGGGCCGCAGCCGAGCGGCGGGCGGATTTCCTCGCGGCCGTGGTAGATGGCGGCGCCGCCGCATTGCACGCCGAGGCTGCCGGCGCCCGCCGCCATCACCGGGCCGGCGTTCGGGCTTTCCCAGCCGGGCGCCTGGGCGCGCCAGCAAGCCAGCGCGTCGCGCCAGCGGCCGAGCAGGGCGTAAGTCAGCGCGGTCAGCCGGGCCGGTAGCCAGTTGAGCGCGTCGTCAAAGCGGGCGGCCCAGCGGCCGTACAGGTTGTAGCGCTCGGTCCGGTAGCCCCACATCGCATCGAGCGTGTTGGCCAGCCGGAACAGCAGGGCGCCGGGGCCGCCGAGCAGGGCGAACCAGAACAGCGCGCCGAAGATCGCGTCGTTGCCGTTTTCCAGCACCGATTCGACGCCGGCCTTGGCGACGCCGGATTCGTCGAGTGCTGCGGTATCGCGGGAGACGATCCAGCCGACGCGCTGCCGCGCCTCGTCGAGCCGCCCCTCGCGAAGCGGCTGGGCGACCGCTTCGGCGTGTTCGCACAGGCTGCGCGCGCCGAGCGAAAAATAAAGCAGCAGCACGTCGACCGCGAATGGCGCCAATGGCCGCAAGGCCAGCGCCAGCGCCACCCAGGGCAGCACCGCCAGCGCCCAGCCGAGCATGCCGCCAGCAATCGTGCCCCGGTTCAGCCGTTTCTCGATCGCCGCCGCCAGCGTGCCGAAGCCGACCAGCGGGTGAAAACGCCGCACTTCGCCGAACAGGCGGTCGAGCAGCACCGCGGCGAGCGCCGCCAGCGGCATGGCGTAGGGGCCGGCGAGCAGGTTCAGTTCGGCCATTGGCGGGCCAGGGCGATGGCGGCGTCGATCGCTGCGCGCGCCTGCGGGCTGTTGTGCCAGCAGGTCGAGCCGATCATGCGGGCGATGTGCAGCGTGACGACGGCGGTTTCCTCGCCGGCCAGCCGGGCCAGCGGCGCGTAGCCGGCCTCTTCGAGGCGGCGGATCACCGTCGGCCCGACGCCGGGCAGGGCGAGCAGCGCGGCGCGCTGGTCGGCCGGGAAAGTGCCATTCATGCGCCGCGCTCCGCCGCGGCGAGCGCCGACAGGGCGGCGGTCAGCCCGGCATTTTCCGGTAAATCGCGCGTCCCCCACTGTTCGTGGAAGACCAGTTCCTCGACCGGCAGGCGCGGCAGCCAGCCGGCGCTTTCCAGTTCCGGGCGGTCCTTGAAATGGCTGACGTGGCCGATGCACAGATAGGCAATCGGCACGATGTGCTGCGGAATGCCGAGCGCGTCCTGCAAGGCCTTCTCGTGGAAGATGCTGACCCAGCCGACGCCGAGGCCCTCGGCACGCGCCGCCAGCCACAGGTTCTGCACGGCGCACACGCTGGAATAGAGGTCCATGGTCGGCATGTGGGTGCGGCCGAGCACGACCGGGCCGCTACGCGAGCGGTCGCAGGTGATGCACAGGTTCACCGGCGCGTCGAGGATGCCCTGCAGCTTGAGCTTGCTGTAGATCTCGCGCTTCTCTTCGGGGAACATCCGCTCGGCTTCGGCATTGGCCTCGCGGAAGATGTCATGGACCCGCTGTTTCACGTCCGCCGAGCGGACGACGAGGAAGTTCCACGGCTGCATGAAACCGACCGACGGCGCGTGGTGCGCTGCCATCAGGATGCGCGCGAGCTGGTCGTCGGCGACCGGGTCGGGCAGGAACTGGCCGCGCACGTCGCGGCGGCTGAAAATGGCATGATAGACGGCGGCCCGTTCGGCGTCGGAAAAAGCGTGCTGGTTTTCCATGGATTCCCCTTCTGGAAACGCGAAGGCACCCGTCCACGGTGCCGAATTACGTCTCCCGGCCGGTCTTCTGACTCGGATTCATCCGGACGATGCGCCTTCCCGCCGCAGCAGTGGCCTGTGCATCGCCCGTCATCCTCACAGCGTTGGGCACGTGGCGGAATCGCACCGCCTTCCCGATTCTCCTGCCGGCAAAGCCGGAAGGCACCGGGAGACAAGTTTCCGATTCGCATCGGAAGGCAGCGATGGTGCCATAATTACGGCCTTTTTTCACGGGTTTGCACGCATGATAGGCAACGCGCTGATGGTCCAGGGAACGACGTCCGACGCCGGCAAATCGACGCTGGTCGCGGCGCTGTGCCGGATTCTCAAGCGTCGCGGGGTGCGTGTGGCGCCGTTCAAACCGCAGAACATGGCGCTCAATTCGGCGGTCACCGTCGACGGCGGCGAGATCGGCCGGGCGCAGGCGTTGCAGGCGCTGGCCTGCGGGCTGGAGCCGCATACCGACTTCAATCCGGTGTTGCTGAAGCCGACCACAGACCGCAAGGCGCAGGTGATCATCCACGGCAAGGTCGCCACCGACCTCGACGCCAAGGCTTACCACGACTACAAGCCGCGGGCGATGGGCGCGGTGCTCGAATCCTGGGGCCGGCTGACCGCGCAATACGATTGCGTGCTGGTCGAGGGAGCAGGCTCGCCGGCCGAGATCAACCTGCGCGCCCGCGACATCGCCAACATGGGCTTTGCCGAGGCGGTTGATTGCCCGGTGATCATCGTCGCCGACATCGATCGTGGCGGCGTTTTTGCCCACCTGGTCGGCACGCTGGAACTGCTGTCGGCGTCCGAGCAGGCGCGCGTCGTCGGCTTCGTCATCAACCGTTTCCGTGGTGACATCGCGTTGCTCGAACCCGGTCTGGCCTGGCTGGAGCAGCGCACCGGCAAGCCGGTGCTCGGCGTGCTGCCCTACCTGCACGGCTTGATGCTCGACGCCGAGGACGCAATCGCGACATCCACGGTCGACGGCAAGAAAACAGCAAGAATCCGCGTCATCGCGCCGGCCTACCCGCGTACTTCCAACCATAACGACCTCGATCCACTGCGCCTGCACCCGCAGGTCGATTTCCGCTGGATCGCGCCGGGCGAAGCTTTGCCGCCGGCCGATCTGATCGTCCTGCCCGGTTCCAAAGCGGTGCGCGCCGACCTCGACTGGCTGCGCGTCCATGGCCACGATCAGGCCATCGCCCGCCACTTGCGCTACGGCGGCAAGGTGATCGGCCTGTGCGGCGGCTACCAGATGCTCGGGCGCAGCATTGCCGACCCGCTCGGTCTCGAAGGCAAGCCCGGAACGACGCCCGGCCTTGGCTTCCTGGCGGTGGACACGACGCTGGAAACGGAGAAGCAGCTGCGCAATGTGAGCGGCCACTTGCATCTCGAAGGCCGGCCGGTGATGACCGGCTACGAAATCCACCTCGGCGTCACCCAGGGCGATGGCTTGACGCGGGCTGCCGTACAGCTGGCCGACGGCCGTGCCGATGGTGCTATCTCGGCCGACGATCAAGTTCTCGGTACTTACTGCCACGGCGTTTTCGACCATCCCGAGGCCTTGGCTGCATTGTTGCGCTGGGCCGGTGCCGGCGAGGTCGACAGCATCGATTTCGCCGCCCGGCGCGAGGCTGATCTCGACCGCCTGGCCGATTCGGTCGAAGCCGCGCTGGATTGGGAAAAACTCAGGCCGTTTCTGGTGGCGCTTTAAGCGTCAGCGGCAGACCGGCAGCGACCAGTGTGACCCGGTCGCAGACGGCGGCAACGCGTTGGTTCAACCGCCCCTGTTCATCGGCGAACAGCCGCGAAACCGGGTGCATCGGCACGATGCCCCAGCCGACCTCGTTGGAGACCAGGATGATGCGGCCGGGTAGTTGCGGCAGCGTCTCGATCAGCGCCGCCGTTTCACCGGCGAACAACGGGCAGTCGACGGCCTCGCCGGCTTCGGCCTGGGCGGCAGCGCGGCCGGCGAAAAGCAGATTGGAGAGCCACAGCGTCAGGCAGTCGACCAGGAGGCAGGTGTCGGGCGCCGCCAGTTCGCGCAGGCGGGCGGACAGGTGCAACGGCTCCTCGACGCAGCCCCAGTCGGCCGGGCGGCGTTCACGGTGGTGGGCGATGCGGCGCGCCATCTCGCCGTCGCGCGATTCGGCGGTGGCGACATAGACGACCCGGAGGCCGGATTCGAGAGCGCGTTGCTCGGCATGGCGGCTCTTGCCCGAACGGGCGCCGCCGAGGATCAGTTCATTCATGGCCACCATTGTATAATCAGCGCGTTCGACAAAACGGAACCCGGTGCGAGACAACTCTATTCCGGGGCGGGCCCGCCGCTGTAACCGGGGACGGCCGCTGCACGATGCCACTACGCAGGGAAACAGACCTGCCGGGAAGGCGCAGCGGATCGGACGATCCGGAAGCCAGAAGACCTGTCGGACATCTTCATTTTGAAGCCTGTGGACAAGGGCTTCGCGACTGCGTTGGCCAAACGTCGTCGCGAGGCCCTTTCGCTTTTGGAGAATCGGATGCATTCGTTCGCAATCACCGCCCCGGACCGGGGCATGGAAAATTCGCTCAAGCACAAGGTCGACCGCAAGACCAAGCCGCCCGGCTCGCTCGGCCAGCTGGAGGCGCTGGCGGTGCGCATCGGCCTGATCCAGCAGACGCTGACGCCGTCGCTCGACCGGCCGCAGATGCTGGTCTTCGCCGGCGATCACGGCGCGGCCAAGGCCGGCGTCTCGGCCTATCCGCAGGACGTGACCTGGCAGATGGTCGAGAACTTCCTCGCCGGCGGCGCGGCAATCAACGTCTTCGCGCGCCAGAACGGTCTCGGCCTGTCGGTGGTCGATGCCGGAGTCGCCCATGATTTCGGCGGTCCGCGTGAAGGCCTGATCGATCTCAAGGTAGCGCCGGGCACGGCCAATTACCTGGAATCCCCGGCGATGACGGCGGCGCAGTGCGCGCAGGCCATCGAGCAGGGCGCCGGCGTGGTCTTCGGCCTGGCGGCAGCCGGCTGCAAGGTGGTCGGTTTCGGCGAAATGGGCATCGGCAACACCGCCTCGGCGTCCTTGATCACCCACTGCCTGACCGGCGTGCCGCTGGCTGATTGCGTCGGGCGCGGCACCGGTCTCGACGACGCCGGGCTGGCGCGCAAGCAGGCGCTGCTGGAGCAGGCGCTGACCCGTTATCGCGTCGCTGGCGGCGGCGACGACGCCTTTGCCGTGCTCGCGGAGTTCGGCGGGTTCGAGATCGCGACCATGGTCGGCGCTATGCTGGCGGCGGCGGAAGCGAAGATGGTGCTGCTCATCGACGGCTTCATCGTCGGTTCTGCGGCGTTGGTCGCCGCGCGCCTGGAACCGGCCTTGCTTGACTACTGCGTCTTCTGCCACCGTTCGGCCGAGCCCGGCCACCGTGCGCAGTTGCAGGCGCTGCGCGCCGAACCGCTGCTCGACCTGGGCCTGCGCCTGGGTGAGGGGACCGGCGCCGCGCTGGCTTTCCCGCTGGCCCAGGCGGCAGTCGCCTTCCTCAACGAGATGGCCAGCTTCGAGTCGGCCGGCGTCGCCGGCTAGCCATGTTGCGCCGCGAGCTCGACTACTTCCTCGGCGCCGTGCGTTTCTTCACGCGGCTGCCGGTGCCTGTCTGGGTCGGCCATTCGGCTGAAGCGCTGAACCACTCGGCGCGCTGGTTTCCGGCGGTCGGCCTGGTTGTCGGCGGCATTGCCGCGCTGGTCTACCTGGCCGCGCTGCAGTTCTGGCCGCAGCCGGTCGCCGTGCTGCTGGCGATGGCGGCAACGCTGTACGCCACCGGCGCCTTCCACGAGGACGGCCTGTCCGACACCGCCGACGGTCTTGGCGGCGGCTGGGACAAGTCGCGCATCCTGGCGATCATGAAGGATTCGCGGGTCGGCAGTTACGGCGTGGTTGCGCTGTGGCTGGGGCTGACCGGCAAGTTCGTGCTGCTCGCGGCGCTCGATCCGGCACTGGTGCCGGCGGCGCTGCTCGCCGGTCATGCCGGGTCGCGCGGCTGTGCGACGCTGCTGCTGGCGAGCATGGACTACGCGCGCGACGACGCGCAGTCCAAAGCCAGGCCGCTGGCCCAGCGGCTGGCGCCGGGGGCATTGCTGTTCGCCCTGGCATTCGCGCTGGCGCCGCTACTCTGGCTGCCCTGGCAACAGGCAGTGGTCGGGCTGCTGTTCGCGTTGCTGGCGACGGCCTGGCTGGCGGCCAAGTTCCGCCGCTGGCTGGGCGGTTATACCGGCGACTGCCTGGGTGCCACCCAGCAGCTTGCCGAAATCGCCTTCTACCTCGGGCTGCTCGCGCAATGGCCGCGCTGACGCTGTACCTGGTGCGCCATCCCGAGCCCGAGATTGCGCCGGGCATTTGCTACGGTCGGCTTGATATTCCGGCCAGGCAGGTCGATGTTGCCGCTGCCCGTCTGCGTAGCGAATTGCCTGCCGGGCTGCCGGTGTGGAGCAGCCCCTTGCAGCGTTGCCGGGCCTTGGCTGAAGCCTTGCATCCGGCGCCGTTATTCGATGCACGCTTGCAGGAGATGGACTTCGGTCGCTGGGAGGGCGTGCCATGGGATGAGGTATCGCGTGCCGAACTCGATGCCTGGGCCGCCGATGTAGAGAACTATGCTCCGCCTGGTGGAGAGTCGCCGCTGATGGTGCGGGCACGCGTGCTGGAATTTCTTTCGACATTGACGCTGCCGGCAGCCGTGCTGGTCACCCATGCGGGGGTGATACGCTTGCTGCTGGCGGCGCAGGATGGCGGTGAGCTTGCATCTTGGCTGACCCGGGACCTTCCCTACGCTTCATGTACGGTCATCGAATGGAACCAGTAGAATGCCGGCCATGAATGAATTTAATCCCCTGCGCGATGCTATCCCCTTGCGGGAGGTGAAGCGTGTACTGGTCATCAAGCTGCGCCATCACGGCGATGTGTTGTTGTCTTCGCCGGTGTTTTCCGCGCTCAAGCTGGCGGCGCCGCAGGTCGAGATCGATGCGCTGGTCTATGCCGACACGGCGGAAATGCTGAGCTTGCACCCGGCGATTTCCCGCGTGTTCGAGGTCGACAGGAAGGCGAAGCAGAAGGGGGCCATGCACCAGTTGAAATCGGAACTGGATTTGCTGGCTGGCTTGCGTGCCCGCTCCTATGACCTGATCCTGCACCTGACCGAGCATTGGCGGGGTGCCTGGTTGTCGAGAATCCTGCGGCCGCGTTGGGCGGTGGGGTGCACCCGGAGCGATGCGGGAGCGCTCTGGCGGCGGAGTTTTTCGCATCTTTACAAGGTTTCGGGTGGTCTGCCCCGTCATACCGTCGAGCGGAATCTGGATGCCTTGCGCCGTATCGGAGTGTGGCCGGCGCCGGCGCAGCGGCGTCTGGTCCTGGTGCCGGGAGAGGCCGCAGAGTCTTCGGTACGGCAACATCTGGCGGAAGTTGGCGTGCAAGGCCGGTTCATTCACATCCACCCGGCCTCCCGCTGGTTCTTCAAGTGCTGGCCGGTGTCGCGCATGGCCGAGCTGATTTCGCGCCTCGAGCAGGCCGGGCACTGCGTGCTGCTGACGGCTGCGCCCAGCCAGGACGAACTGGCGATGCTGGCGGCCATCCAGTCGCAACTGGGGCATCCCGTGGCGACCCTGGGCGGCAAGTTGTCGCTTAAGGAATTGGCGGCGTTGACCCGGATGGCGGATGCCTTCATCGGGGTTGATTCGGCTCCCATGCATATTGCCGCGGCCATGGGCACGCCGACCGTCGCCTTGTTCGGGCCTTCCGGTGAGAAACAATGGGGGCCCTGGTCGGCGCAGGCGCGCGTGGTCAGCAGCATGCATCATCCGTGTCGGCCCTGCGGCAACGATGGTTGCGGTGGCGGCAAGGTCAGCGACTGCCTGGAGAGCCTTCCGGTCGAGCAGGTGATGGCGGCCCTGGATGAAGTTCTCGATAAATGAAAATTGCGATTGTCCGTCAGCGCTACAACCCCTACGGCGGGGCTGAGCGCTTTGTCGAACGGGCGCTGGCGGCGCTGGCGGCGGAAGGGATCGATGTTTTCCTGATCGCCCGGCAATGGACGCAGGCCGCCGCTAACGGTTTTCAGCGGATCAATTGCGATCCGCCGTCGGGTGGAGTGTTCGGCGGCCGTCTGGCGCGCGACCGGGGTTTTGCCCTGGCTGCAGCAAAACTCATGGCGGCGGGTCAGTTTGACCTGGTCCAGTCGCATGAGCGTATCCCGGGGTGTTCGATTTTTCGTGCCGGCGACGGTGTTCATGCCGCGTGGCTGGCGCAGCGTGCCCGGGTGCTTGGTGCCGTCGGTCGTTGGAGTCAGAGACTCTCGCCTTACCATCGCTATGTCCTGGACGCCGAGGCGAATATGTTTGCCCATCCGGCCTTGCGGGCCGTGATCTGCAATTCCCGCATGGTCGCCGATGAAATCCACCGCTTCTACGGTGTCGACCGGGAGCGCCTGGTACTGATCGAAAACGGCGTCGATCTCGATGTATTCAATCCGGAGCAGGTCTCGATCCATCGTGCCGGAATCCGGCGCGCGTCAGGCATTCCGGAGTCGGTGCCGCTGCTGCTTCATGTCGGCAGCGGCTTTGCGCGCAAAGGGGTGCCGCAGTTGTTGCAGGCCATGGCGCGTTGTGCCGGGGGCGAATTTCATCTGGCGATTGTCGGCGCGGACCGCAAGCTGAATGCGCTGCGCGCGACGGCGGAACGCCTGGGGATCGGCCGGCGGGTACATTTCACCGGGCCCCTGCCGGATGTCCGGCCGTGGTACGGTGCGGCCGACGGATTCGTCCTGCCGACGCTGTACGATCCCGGGCCGAATGCGGTACTGGAGGCGATGGCCTGCGGATTGCCGGTGCTGACCTCGACCAGTTGTGGTGCGCGCGACTGGGTCATCCCTGGCAAGAATGGCTATCTTGTCGATGCGCTGGATGTCGACGCCTTGTCCGATGGCCTGCTCAGGCTGTGCGCGCTGGCTGAATTGCCGGCCAGTCGCCTGCTGGCCCGCGCCGCTGTTGCCGAGCTTGGCCTGCCAGCCATGGCCGACCGACTGATCGCGCTTTATCGTCGGCTTATTGTCGGCAACGGCCTGCAGGTCTCGCCTGACCGGGTTGTATAATCGCGGGTCGTTCCCGGTCGCGATACATGAACAAAACAACGAACAGCCGCCAGCTTTACCTCCGTCTTCTCGGGTATGTCCGCCCTTACTGGCTGGCCATCGTCCTGTCGCTGCTGGCGACCATGGTGCTGGCTGCGACCGATCCCTTGTTCCCGGCTTTGCTCAAGCCAATGTTCGACAATGGTTTCAAAACCGGCGAGGACGGTTGGTCGCCGCTGGCGATCGCGCTGGGCATTGTCGGGGTGTTTTTCCTGCGCGGGATCTTCAACTTCTTCTCCAGTTACGGCTTTTCCTGGGTTTCCAACCGGGTGGTGACCGATGTCCGCGAAGCCATGTATGCCAAGATGGTACGTTTGCCGATCGGCTACTTCCAGGCCAATTCCTCGAACGTACCCCTGACCAGGATCGCCTATGACGTGAACGGAGTTGCGTCGGCGGCGACCTCGGTGGTGGTCATCGTCATTCGCGATGGCTTGTCGGTGCTGGGTCTGCTGGGCTGGCTGCTCTGGTTGAACTGGCAACTGACCCTGGTCTGTTTGGCCCTGATTCCGGCCATTGCGATTGTCATGCGGACCTTTTCCGGACGTTTGCGCAAAGCCAGCCTGAATGCCCAACAGGCCATTTCGAGCATGGTGCAGGTACTGCAGGAGACCGCGCACAGCAATCGGGTGATCAAGGTTTTCGGTGGCGAGGCCCAGGAAACAACCCGTTTTTCCGGGACCAACAACCAGGTCCGCAACCAGAACATGCGGCAGGCTGTCGCGGCGGCGGCGATCGGGCCGATCGTGCATCTGCTGGCGTCGTTTGCCGTGGCCATCGTGGTCTATGTGGCGATCGTCCAGTCCGGCGAAGGTCAGGTTACGGTCGGTGGTTTCGTTTCCTTCATCACTGCCTTGCTGATGCTGCTGGCACCCTTGCGCCGTCTGGCCGACGTCAACGCGCCGTTGCAACGTGGACTGGCCGCTGCCGAGAGTGTTTTCAAGTTGCTCGACGAGCGGGAAGAGACGGACCTGGGGCGGTTGCAGTTGTCCGAAGTGCGTGGCGAGTTGCGTTTCGAGAAGGTTTCTTTTCGTTATCCCGGGGCCGAGCGTTCGGCACTCGATGCTGTCAGCCTGACTTTGCCGGCCGGTCAGACGCTCGCGCTGGTCGGGCAGTCGGGGGGCGGCAAGTCGACGCTGGCGGCTCTGGTGCCACGTTTCTATGCGCCGGATTCCGGCCGTATCCTGCTCGACGGCCACGATCTTCAGGATCTGACCCTGGCTTCCCTGCGCGGGCATATCGCCTATGTCAGCCAGGATATCCTGTTGTTCAACGACAGTGTTGCCGCCAACATTGCCTATGGCGACGCCAGAACGCGGACCATGGAAGAGATTGAAGCAGCGGCCAAGGCGGCCAATGCGCTGGAATTCATCCGGGCCTTGCCGCAGGGCTTCGACACGGTCATCGGGGAAAACGGCAATCGTCTTTCCGGCGGGCAGCGCCAGCGCCTGGCGATAGCCCGCGCCATCCTGAAGAACGCACCCATCCTGATCCTCGATGAAGCCACGTCGGCGCTCGACAACGAGTCCGAGCGCCTGGTCCAGGAAGCGCTGGAGCGCCTGATGACGGGCCGCACGACCCTGGTCATCGCACATCGCCTGTCGACCATAGAAAGTGCCGATTGCATTGCTGTTCTGGCGGGCGGGCGTCTGGTCGAAAGCGGAAATCACCAGGAACTGCTGGCCAGCAATGGCGCTTATGCCCAACTCCATCGACTTCAGTTTGCGGAAGCTACATGAAAATTGTCCATACCGAGGCTTCCCTGGGCTGGGGGGGGCAGGAAATCCGGATTCTCGAGGAATCGCGCGGCATGATGGCGCGCGGCCACGAGTTGTTGTTGCTGTGTCCGCCGGAAGCACGCATTCATCAGGAAGCCCAGCGTTGCGGCATACCGGTACAGCCGCTGCCGATTGGCAAGAAGCGGCTGGCCGGTGTGTTGGCAATGCATCGCTGGCTGAACGAACATCCGGTTGATCTGATCAATACCCACAGTTCCACCGACAGCTGGCTGGTCGCCCTGGCTTGCAGCCTGCGCGCGAATGCGCCGGCAGTGGTGCGTACACGTCACATTTCTGCTGCGGTCTCGAGCAATCCGGCAACCCGCTGGTTGTACACCCGGGGCTGTCAACACGTGGTCACCACGGGTGAGGCGTTGCGGCGCGAACTGATCGATGGCAATGGATTTCCTGCCGCGCACATCACCTCGGTGCCGACCGGTATTGATCCGCAGCGGTTCGCGCCAGGTGATCGTCAGGCCGCATGCGTGCGTCTTGGTCTCGATCCGGCTTGCCTTCATGTCGGCATCGTGGCGACGCTAAGAAGCTGGAAAGGACATTTGTATCTTCTGGAAGCTTTTGCTCGCCTGGAACTGCCGATGTGTCGCCTGCTGATCGTCGGCGAGGGGCCGATGCGCCCGAACATCGAGGCGAGGATTGCCGAACTTGGCCTGGCCGACCGCGTTTCGCTGGTCGGCCAGCAGGACCAGCCGGAGCACTGGATGCAGGCCATTGATGTCTTCTGCCTGCCATCGTATGCCAACGAAGGCGTGCCGCAAGCCATCCTGCAGGCCATGCTCAGCGGCTTGCCGATCATTTCGACGCCGGTTGGTGCCATCACCGAAGCCATCACGCATGGCGAAACCGGTCTGATCGTGCCAGCCCGTGACGCCGATGCCCTTTACCAGGCATTGCAGGATCTGCTGGGCGCGCCGGAGCGCCGCCAGCTGCTCGGCACTCGCGCCCGCCAGGAAGCGGCCGCGCGCTTTTCACTGGCGAGCATGCTGGACCGGATGGAGTCAATTTTCCAGTCTGCCGTTGCCGGCCGTACCGGAGTTTAGGCGGAATGTCGGACCTCTTGCCCGCGCCGGCTTCGGTACATTCCATTCTGGCGATCCAGGTCTCGCGCATCGGCGATACCTTGCTGTCGACCCCGACCTTGCGAGCCATCGCCGAGCGCTTTCCCGGGGCGCGCCTGACCGTGCTCGGGCATCCGAACCGCGCCGAAGTGTTCAAAAACCTTCCCTTTGTTCACGCGGTCGGTTCGATCACCAAGAAAACCGCACTCTGGCAGGGCTGGTTGCCTGGCAAGCCCTACGATCTTGCCTTTGTTTTTGGCTATGACCAGGCACTGGTTCGCTACGCGCTGCGCGTAGCCCGCAGGGTGGTGGCCATGCGCCAGCAGGATGCCGGTCTGAATGGCCGCTTGCTCCATGCCGCCAGTGAACCGGCACCGAAATCCCGGCATGCGGTGTATATGCAGCATGCCCTGGTCGCCGATCTGGGTCTCCCGATCCACGACGAGCGCCTGGCCTACGTGGTCACCGAAGCGGAAGCCGAATGGGCGCACGCTACCCTGAGCGAACGTGGCTTGTTGGCTGCCTTCCCCCTGATCGGCCTGCAGATCGCCAGTTTTCCGACCAAGGGCTATCGCGATTGGCCGGTCGAGAATTTCCTGGACCTGGCCAGGCGGATACAGGCGGCCTACCCGCAAGCGCATTTCCTGATATTCGGCGGCCCGCTGGAGCGCGAGCGGACCATGTCCCTGGCTGCGCAGCTGGGCACGGCGGCGACGCATCTGGCCGGTACGCTGAGCCTGCGCCAGACGGCGGCGCTGATGAGCCGCCTCGACTACTACATTGGCGTCGATACCGGTCCCACGCACATCATGGGCGCTCTCGGCCGACCGATGATGTCGTTCTACCATCCTTCCTCGCCGGCCCATCTGTTGCAGCCACTGCAGCACCCGGCCCTGGCTGCCGTCGATCACCCGCTGGCCGGCCAGGTCGGCCCGGAGGCGCCGATGGCCGGATTGACCGTGGACAGTGTGTGGACGAAGCTTGAACCGGCCTTGGCCGGGCTGCGGGCGCGCTGACATGTATTTTGCCTTCATCCTGCCCAATCTGGCCGGCGGCGGGGCCGAGAAGGCCATCCTGAAAACGGCGGCGGCGCTGGTCGAACGTGGCCATCAGGTGACGCTCTTCCTGCTGGAGCGTCGGACAAGCTATGCCCCGGATCCCCGGGTCACCGTCCATGTACTTGCCGAAAAACTACATCGAGGCTGGTTGGGCAAGCGCTGGTCAGCCTGGCGTCTGCGCCGTGCGCTGTGTCGGCAGATGCCCGACCTGCTGGTGTCCACCTTGCCGTTTGCCGATGAAGTCGCCGCGCTGAGCGGTGCGCCGAATCACTGGTGCCGGGTTGCCAATACCCTGTCGGCGGAGGTCGGGAAGTTGCGGGCCGCTTCGCCAGGCAAGGCGGCGCGGCGCTTGCAGCGCTATCGCTCGCTTTACGGTGGGCGTCCCTTGATTGCCGTATCCGGCGGAGTGGCAGACGATCTACGGGAAAACCTCGGTTTGCCTTCGCAGGTGGTGACGATTCCGAATCCTTTCGATCTTGCCGCGATCCGTCGTCAGGCTGCCGAGCCTTTGCCAAACTTGCCGACGCGGGATTACGTCCTGCACGTTGGCCGTTTTTCGCCGCAGAAGCGCCACGATCTCCTGCTTGATGCCTGGCTCGCCATGCCGCAGGACCTGGATCTGGTCCTGCTCACGGCAGCGGAGCCAGCACTGCAGGCGATGATCGAGGCCCGCGGCTTGTCGGCGCGGGTCCGGGTCGCCGGATTCCAAGCCAATCCCTACCCGTGGATGGCGGGCGCGCGCTTGCTGGTGCTGTGTTCCGACCACGAGGGTTTGCCCAATGTCCTGATCGAGTCGCTGATCTGCGGTACGCCTGTCGTTGCCACGGATTGTCCTTCCGGCCCCCGGGAAATCCTCGGCACGGCCTTGCCGTCGGCCTTGGTTCCGTGCGGCGACGCAGTGTCGCTGGCCCAGCGCATGCAGGCATTTCTTGCCTCTCCGCCGTCGCTGGCGGCGTTGGACCTGTCGGCCTACAGCGTCGAGCGTACGGCCGAGGCATACGAGGCGATAGCCCGGGCAAATGGGAGCACAGGCTGATGTGCGGCATTCTCGGCATGGTCGGGAAACGTTGGCATGCGCAGGCCGGACAGGCCCTGTCCAGCATTGCCAGCCGAGGGCCGGATGCCCAGACCGTGCTCGCCATGGGCGAAGCGCTGTTCGCCCATACGCGGCTGGCGGTGATCGATCTGGCCGGCGGCCAGCAGCCGATGCAGACGGCGGATGGGCGCTACACCATCGTCTTCAACGGGGAAATCTACAATGCCCCCGATTTGCGCCGCGAATTGCAGTCGAATGGCGAATCATTCCGGACCGACCATTCCGATACCGAAGTACTGCTTCTCGGATTCCGCGCCTGGGGCGAAGCATTGCTCGAAAAGCTCGACGGCATGTTTGCCTTCGCCATCTGGGATGCCCGGACGGGCGAATTGTTCGCGGCCCGCGACGCGCTCGGCATCAAACCTTTCATGTACGGCATCGACCAGGGAGAACTGGTCTTTGCCTCGACGCTGGCGCCGTTCTTCACCTTGACCGGTTTCCCGCGCCGGCTTGATCCCGAAGCGTTGCGCGATTACCTGGCATTCCAGACACCGCTGGCGCCGCAGACCTTCCTGCGCGATGTCAGGCAATTGCCGCCAGGTGCCTGCATGCGTTACCGGGCTGGCGAGGCAACGGCAGTCTGCCGACAGTGGTGGACGATCCCGCGGGAATCGGCGCTGATCATGCCCGAGGAAGCGCTGTTGCCAGAGTTGGAGCGGGTGCTGCGAACCAGCATGGCGCGTCAGCAAGTCGCCGACGTACCGATCGGCGCCTTTCTTTCCGGCGGGATCGATTCCAGTCTGCTGGTCTCCTATCTGGCGGAATCAAGTCGGCAGCCGGTGGAGACCTTCAGCCTGAAATTCGCCGATCAGGGTTTTGACGAAAGCATGCATGCGGCGCAGGTTGCCGAGCGCTTCGGCTGTCGGCATCACGTCCTTGAAGCCCCGTCGATCGATGCTGACCGGTTCGTTGCAGCCATTCGCGATCTCGACCAGCCGCTGGCCGACCCCGCCTATGTCATGACGCATGCGCTGGCTGGTTTGACCCGTCAACATGTGACAGTTGCCATCAGCGGCGATGGCGGCGACGAGCTGTTCGGTGGTTACCCGCGGTTCACGGATACGGAAAGCCGGCACCCAGCGCGTTTCTGGCAGCGACCGCTACGTGCCGCAGTCGATGCCGGTCTGCTGCCATCCGCCCTGCTGCGACGCAGCCTGAGCGGACGGGAGCTGCTGCACTACCGTCGTGTCGAACTGGGGCCCTGGGTCGGTCGCAAGCGGATGGCGCACTATCTTGATCCTGCCATCCTGCCCGCCGCGCGGATAGAAAATACGCTGGACGCCTGGTTGCGCCTGATCGATGCTCAGGGAGGGGTGATGGATAGTACGGCATTGATGCGCGCCGATCTGTGGACCTATCTGTCGGAAAACTGTCTGGCCAAGACCGACCGGGCGAGCATGGCGCACGGGCTTGAAGTGCGCGTACCTTTGTTGGGCCAGCCAGTGCTGGATTTTGCGCTGGCCGTGCCGGCCAGCGTGCATTTGCGCGGCGGTCTGAAGTCGCTGCTCACCGGGCTTGCCCGGCAGCGCTTGCCGAGTTGTGTGTGGGACCGCCCGAAACACGGCTTTTCCGTGCCGCTCAGGCAATTGTTCAAGGGAAGCTGGCGTGAAGTGGGTGATGCCTGCTTTGCCGGGGCACAGGCTTACCCCTTCCTCTCCGGGAAGGCCCTGGCCGCGCTCTGGCAGCAGGTTGACGATAGACATGTATCGTCGCGACTGGTGTATACCTTGCTCGTGTTGCTGGTGTGGCTCGAGAACAAGGATATATCGATCAATTAACTGGGGGGTGGATATGCTTTTCAAAGCAGGTGGACGGACGGAGCGACGGTGGCGGAAAATTCAATGGCGATTTCTGCGCCCTGACTGGGCATCGAATTTCGGCGTCGATTTGCCGCTGAACTTGCCGGTGATCACGCCGCCGATCCGCAAGGACATATTTTTTGGTGGCTATGAAGCCAAGGAAGCCGGACTCGTACAGAAATATCTTTCGCCGTCGGATGTCGTCTTCGAGGTCGGCGCGGGGATCGGTTTTCTGTCGGCGATGTGCGCCAAAGTCGTCGGCAACGGCAATGTGCATGCGTATGAGGCGAATCCCCAGCTGATCCCCATCATTCGCAGCGTGCATGAGCGGAACGGCGTGTCGCCGCACGTATACAACGTCCTGCTCGGTAGCGGCGAAAGCGAACGTACGTTCTGGCTGGAGACCGACTACTGGGCATCTTCGCTGATCAAGGGCTCAGCCGATGCGCAGCCCATACAGATTCCGCAGATTGACCTGAATGCTGAACTCGCCCGCATTCGCCCCAGCTTTCTGATCGTCGATATCGAGGGCGGGGAGTACGAGTTCTTCAAGGACATCGATCTCTCCTCGATCACTAAAATCTGCATCGAGGTCCATCCGCATGTCCTGGGTAACGACAAGGTTTGCGAAATACTGGCCTGGTTGTTCGCCCGGGGGTTCAGTCTGGAAGTCGGCAACATGCGCAAATTCGTCTTCTACTTGTACCGGACCGGCACGGGAGTCATCTAAGTGGCTGTCACGCTGAGTTTGATCGTTCCGGTCTATAACGTCGCACCATACCTGGCGCAGTGTCTCGACTCCCTGCTTGCGCAGGATCTGGACGGTGTCGAGATCATTGTCGTCGACGACGGGGCAACCGACGAATGCCCAGCGATACTGGCAAGCTACCAGGAAGCGCATCCCGGGGCGCTGACCGTCATCCGGCAGCCGAATGCCGGCCTGTCCGCGGCACGGAACACGGGGCTCGACAAGGCGAGCGGCCAGTATGTGGCGTTTGTCGATTCGGACGACTGGATCGAACCGTCGTACTATCGCCGCTTGCTCGAACTGGCGATCAGCCAGGATCTGGACATGGCGCATGGCAACGCCATTTTCCACTTCGAAGGCCGGCGCGAGGATCAGCCGATCTATCAGGATGCATTGTCTACCGAGGTGATGCACGGACGCGAGGTGCTGCGCAAGCGTCTGGCCGAGCGCACCTTCCTGCACATGGTGTGGATGCATCTCTACCGCCGCGAGTTCATCGAAATGCACGGGATGCGTTTCATCCCGGGGCGCATTCATGAGGACGTTTTGTGGACGACGCAGGCTTTCCTGCTTGCTCGGCGGGTCGCCTATGATCCGGCCCAGGGCTATTTCTATCGCCAGCGTATTCGCCGGTATTCCCAGGCTGCATCCGATGCGCGGTTTGCGACCATCATCGACAGTTCGATCCGCAACGCCCTCGGCCTGGCCGAAATGGCCGACGGGCTTGGCGAGGATGCCGAACTTGCCGGTCTGATCCGCTGGCAGCTGGTCGACGGCGGTCTGTCGGTGTTTCACAAACTGCGGAAAATTGCCGATCCGGAAATTCGCCGCCAGGTTCACCGCCAGTGCCGTGAACTGGGCTTGTATTCGACACTGTGGCGCAGCGCCACCCTGTTTTCGCAGCGTCGGCGGATTGCCCGGAACTGGCTGCAGGGATTATTCCGGAGATGATCCGGCGCTGCATCCAGATCAATCTGCAGCCCGGCTGGGGCGGCGGGGAGATCTATACCGTCTTTTTTACCCGGGCGTTGCTGGCTCAGGGGGTGCCGACGACCTTGTACGTGCTGCGCGACAATACGCGCTGGACGAGCGAACTGCCGCCCGGCGTCGACATCGTTCCGGTGGCCGGGGCTGCGGAAATGCTGACCTCACTGCAGGCATGCGAGGCGCCCTGGGTCGTCTGCCAGACGCCGCTGGATCTGCCTGCGCTGGAGGTCTTGCGTCATCCCCGGCGCCTGTTGTCGTGCATCGCCCACATGCCCCTCTATGGTCGTGACCCGCGCCGCATTGCCGGTCACGACTACGTGATTGCCGTGTCGGCCCACGTCATTGCCAGTCTGCAGGCAGCCGGGATATCGCAGGTCCATCCCGAGCCGCTGCTCGGTATTGCCGATCTGGCGCCACGGCCAGCCGGCGATGCGGCATCGGGGGTTGTCCGCCGCTCGCGCTACGACTGGGATATGCGCAAGGGCAGGGACCGTCTGCTGAGCTGGCTGGCGCCGCTTGCAGCCAGTTTTGCCCGGGCCGAGGCTTATCGGAAAAAGCCGGGCATCACGCTGGGCATCGTCTCGCGACTGACCCCGATCAAGCAGTTCCCCCTCTTGTTCAGTCTGTTGGCGCCTGTGTTGGCAAGGCATCCGGACGTCCATCTGGAAATCTTCGGGGCCGGCGGCTACGCCTCGGTGCGCGATCTGGATGCTGCCCTGCGTCCTTGCCGACGGCAGGTCCGTTTCTGGGGGCAACAGCCGGATGTGGCTGCCGTTTACCGACAGATCGATTATTTGCTGACCGGTTTGCCGGAGAAGGAAGCGCTGGGCTTGAATGTGATCGAAGCTCAGGCCTGCGGTACGCCGGTGCTGGCCGTCGATGCCAGCCCGTTCACAGAGACCGTGTGCGCCGGGGTGAGCGGACTGTTTTTCGAGGATCCTCGCCACGATGGCGGGGCCAGTTTCGACGCACTGATTACCCGCCTGGAACGGCAAGCTTTCCGGATCGATCCGGAAGCCGCCCGGGATCACCTGGCCAGGTTTTCGGCGGAAGCCTTCGCGCAACGGGTCGGTCGGCTGTGTACGGCGGTCAATAACAAAGGAGTCCCAGGGTGAGCGGAAAAAAAGTCATCATCAACTACCGCAAGGGTTTTGAGCCGCTTGAGGAGGCATTCGCCAATCTTGGCTACGAAGTGATCAAGAATGCCTGGCATCTGCCGGCGGGTGCCGACGATATCGAACTGGCGGTGGTCAACCTTTATGAAGCGATCCGCCAGCCTTGGCGGGCGCTGTCGTTCAAACGCCAGTTACGCCGGGCAGGGATTCCGCTGATCGGCCTGGATCGCGATGCGCCATGGCATATGGGTATCCGCAAGCGGCGCATCCTGCTGTTCCGTTGCCTGAACCTGCTCGACATCTATGCCAGCCATACGATGCAGCCAACCTGGAACTTCGCACCCACCAAAATCTATAGTCCGAATGCCGTCTGGGTGCGCAATTTCAACCTGCACGGCCACACCCTGGCCGAAATGCGGGATCCGGGGTTCTACGAATACGATGTTTCCTTTCTCGGCAACATGGACGGCGTGCGCTACAAGGAGCATGCCGAGCGGCAGCATTTTTTTGCCGCCCTGCGCGAGCGCCTTGATGCGCTCGGCATTCGGCACTACATCAAGCATTCGTCGGGTATCAGCGAGGAGGAACAGATCCGGGTCATCCAGCGCTCGCGCATCAACCTGAGTTTCCGCTCGTCCTGCGATCACGGCGGCGAAATGAGTTGGGGACTGCCGGAGCGCTGTTATGGCGTGCCGGCGCGCGGAGGATTCCTGCTGACTGACCGGCGCCGCCATGCCGCCGACGATTTCGATCTGACGCGGGAGTGGGCGGACTACGAAGGGATGGACGACTGCATCCGGCAGATCCAGCACTGGCTGGCCAATTTCGCTCAGACACGGGCCATTGCCGAAGCGGCACACGAGAAGGTCATGGCCTGCCACACTTACGAGCACCGGGCGCAAAACCTGATCAATGCTGCTCATGCCTGCCGTGCCGCCAGGCAAACAAGCTGAAGGTCGCACCAAGCCATGAAGATTCTTGTCATTCGCCGCGACAACATTGGCGATCTGGTCTGTACCACGCCCCTGATCCGCGCCCTGCGCCGGCAGTTGCCCAACGCCAGCTTGCAGGCGCTGGTGACCCATTACAATGCCGAAGTGCTGGCTGGAAATCCCGATCTGGACCGGGTTTACTCCTATCAGAAAGCCAAGCATCGCGGCCCCGGCGAAGGCACGTTGGGAATCTACTGGCAACGCCTGAAAACCATTCTGGCCCTGCGCCGGGAACGTTTTGACTGGGTTTTGCTGCCAGGAGGCGCTGCGGCAAGTTCGTTGCGCTTTGCCCGCATGATCGCCGCCAAGCGGGTGTTGATCCGGGACGATCAGGACCGGCAAGGCGGTGCCCACGAGGTCGAGCAATGCTGCCACCTGCTGCCGCGCATGGGCTTGCGGTACGAGACGCCAGCGCCGCTGGTCGTTCCCGATGCCGCGTTGCAGCAGGCATTTCGCGAACAGTGCTGCGCCCGACTCGGCTTCGCCCCGACCCGCCTGATCGGGGTCCACGTGAGTGCCCGAAAACCCTCCCAGCGTTGGCCCGCCGATCGCTTCGCAGCCTTCATTCGCGCGGTGACGGAGCCGGAAGGAACTGCTTGTCTGCTGTTCTGGGCGCCCGGCACCAGCGACGATCCGAAACATCCGGGTGATGACCACAAAGCCGCCGAGATCATCGCCGCAACCCATGGGGCCGCGGTAGTCCCGCTGCCGACCGGGCATCTCAGACAACTCATTGCCGGCTTGAGTCTGTGCGATGGCGTACTATGCGCCGATGGCGGCGCGATGCACCTCGCCGCTGCGCTGGGCAAGCCCATGGTCTGCCTGTTCGGCGACTCCGATCCGGAAAGGTGGGGGCCCTGGGGCAACCCGCACCGGATTGCCCAGGCGGAAAGCAGAGAGGTTGAGGATCTAACGGTTGAAAGCATCCTCCAGCGCTGGGAAGAGGTTCAGGGAGCGAATTGCAGGTAAGCGCCATGGTGGCGCTCGATACCGCCTATTGCCGGAAATCATGCATCCCCAGCAGGTATCAGCTACGGGGCGAAATGATGGCTTTGCGCAATACCTCGACGATTCTCTCTTGCTGCTCCGCCGACAGGCCAACCCAGAGTGGCAGACGAACCAAACGTTCGGATTGTTGTTCGGTGACCGGCAGTTCGCCGTGAGTGCGTCCATAGCGTTTTCCACCCGGCGATGAATGGAGAGGGACGTAATGGAAAACCGAGTTGATCTCGCTTTTCTTGAGCTCCTCCAAGACCCTTTGCCGATCAATGTCCGGGGCCAGCAACACATAGTACATGTGGGCGTTATGCTGGCAATCCGTCGGCACGATGGGGCGCCGCAGCTTCCCTTCCTGTTCTAGCGGCTGCAGCAGCGCATGGTAGCGCTGCCATATCGCCAGGCGCTCTTGGGTAATGCTGCCAGCGTCTTCGAGTTGCGCCCAGAGAAAGGCAGCAATCAACTCGCCTGGCAGAAAGGAGGAACCCACTTCCTGCCAGGTGTATTTGTCCACTTCGCCGCGAAAGAAACGGCTTCGGTCAGTACCTTTTTCGCGGATGATCTCGGCCCGCAGCGACAAGGCAGGGTCGTTGACCAATAGTGCGCCACCCTCGCCCGAGATGACATTTTTGGTTTCGTGGAAACTGTAGGCGCCCAGATCGCCAATGCTGCCCAGTGCACGCCCCTTGTAGGATGCCATGACACCCTGTGCCGCATCCTCGACGACTTTTAGATCGTGGCGCTTCGCAATATTCAGGATGCTATCCATCTCGCATGCCACCCCAGCATAGTGAACGGGCACGATCGCGCGTGTGCGCGGGGAGATGGCAGACTCTAGCAAGCGCTCGTCGAGATTCAGGGTGTCTTCCCGGATATCTACAAAAACTGGCACACCGCCTCGCAGAACAAAGGCGTTGGCGGTGGAGACAAAGGTGTACGAGGGCATGATGACTTCATTGCCGGGGCTGATATCCAGCAGCAAAGCCGACATTTCCAAGGCTGCTGTACATGAATGCGTCAGCAAGGCTCTTTCGCAGCCACTGCTTTTTTCCAGCCACTCGTGACAGCGCTTAGTAAAAGGGCCGTCACCTGCCAGCATGTTTCCGAACTTAGCCTCGGCAATGTAATACAACTCTTTGCCAGTCATGAATGGCCGATTGAACTGGATTCTATCCGTCATTTCCCTTCACCTTTCAAACCGTGCTACTTGGTGGCACCGAGATAAAAGAACTCGTGGTTCCTAAGCAGGCTCTATTCATCAAATTCTAACCGCTTAATGCCAGGGGGTGGGTACGCGCAGACGCCCATTTGACTGAGGCATCGGTTTTCGACGATCAGATGTCAGGCCGATAAATTGCCTACGTCGTGATAGTCGAATGTCATACTAATCGATAATTTTATCAATATACTGAATATGCTTCGCGATATCCAGTGCAATCGATATCACTTTTAGCCTCTTGCTGCGACAACTGTCCCCAAGACAATCAGAAGCACGCCAAATATTTTTTGGGTATTCAATGGTTCGTTAAGGAAATAACCGCTTAGCAATAAAACCACAACAAAATTAAGACTCATGAATGGGTATGCATGACTCAGATCAAATTTTGTCATGGCTGCCATCCAGGCCATGGAAGCCAGTAGTGCGGCAGCGAATCCTGAAAAAATTGCCGGATCAATAAAAAGCGAAAAAACGTATTTTATTTTTCCCCCCAGTTCAATGGGGAGGGGGGCGAGTTGTGTGATTCGCCATTTTATAATTATCTGGCCGTATACCGTAAAAAAAATAGTCGCGATGATGTAGGAGTAGTCAATAAAACGACTCATTATTGCCGTCCTTGAGCTGTCGAGTCACGCCGAAATTCAGGGTGTGTGTATGATTCGCAGCTGTGATTTTTTGAAAAGGAGTCATGCTTTTGGGCCTAAAAAAGCATGGGCGAGATGGCTTGGGTTACTTTAGTGAATTCCAAAAACATTCATCGCTCAAGTCCTTAGGGTAATCAATGAATGGATTTATTAAGGCCGGCCGATTGCCAATAATTATATGTCCGCCGATATTATCCAATGAATTTTTCCCATCAGAGTTCTTTAGTGCAGTCAGCAAAACAAAACACCCTGCCCGGAATACAAGATTCATTGTCTCTTCAGTGTTGTCGGCTCGAAAAACTGGAAAGGCGACTTGCGCCTGAGGCATTCCGTCATCCACTATTTCGGTTACTGAATGAACAGTGGCGCCAATCAGGCGAACTCCGTGCTCAAGCGCGTCACGGACGGGTTTTGTCCCGATTGAACCAGCGAAAGCAGGTAGTAGAGAATAATGGAGGTTTAATAGGCGCCCACGAAATAAGCTAATAAATGAAGTGCAAAGAATCCGATGAACGGTAGTAATGATCAAGTCAGGGTCAAATGATTTCGTGAGTTCAATAAGATCTCGCTGCTCGGGGGTTCTGAAATCACAGATAAAGTTGGCGAGGTTACATTCACGCGCGAAGTCAATCGCAGGGCAGTCACGGTCCGCAATGACCACTACTTTGGACCAGTTGGCAATCCAGTTTTGCCGGATGGCGTGGTGAACAAATCGAAGGTTGCCTCCACCGCCTGAGCACAAAAATACAAGCGTTTTACTCATTGCGTTTGCTCTTGATGTCCCTGTAGAGATGCCGACCAAACCGTCGTGTTTTGATAGGCGATTTAGTATGGAGCTTCGTGGTCTCGTCTCGCTATCGATCAGTCGATGGATTTCGCATGTACTTGACGGACTATGGTATAGGGGCGCTGCTTGGTTTCAGAGAAGATTCTCGATAGATAGATGCCTATAACACCGATGAATGAAATTATCATTCCGCCGAGAAGCCAAATGGATGCCATGACGGAGGTCCATCCACTGAGTGGCTTTTCGAGCAAAAACCAGTTTGTCGCCAAATAAACTATATAGATCAATGCGAAAGAAGAGATCAATATGCCAATGTAGAAAATGCTGATCAGGGGGGTATTGCTGAATGACGTCACCGAGTTGACTAACAGCGACATCTTCTTCTGGAAAGTATAAGTGCTTTCGCTGGTGCTATGTTTGACTACGCCATGTTGACGCTGATCAAAGCCGGTGATATGCCACAGGCCTGCCATAAAAACTTCGCGTTCCTTGTGGCTTAACAAAGCAAGAACATATCTGCGTGTCATTAGGCGTGCTGTAACGATATTCTCTGGTAATGACAGACCTGTAAGTGCGTTAAATAATCGATAAAAAAATAATCCGCTCCAACGTTCAAACCAGCCTCCTTTTCTCCGTTGTTGGACTCCATATACCACGTCGCATAGTTCCTGATCCATCTGGAGAGCAAAGGCTTCTAACCATTCGGGTTCCTCTTCAAGGTCGCTGTCGATGAGAAAAACTCTATCCCCTTTTGCATAAGCTAATCCAGTCATCATTGCCTTGTGATGTCCGAAATTACGCGATAGGTCGACAACGACCACCTTTGGGTCGATCTCCGTAATAGAAAGGGCCAAGTCTAGGCAGTTGTCGGGCGAACCGTCGTTAACAAGAATGATCTCATAATCTCCTCCAGTCATCCGTTCAGCCACAGTACTCGCGCGCTTGTGAAATTCGTTGAGATAGAGGGCTGAGTGATACAGAGTTGCCACAATTGAAAGCTTCATGCTTTGACATGCCTCATGTAACGATGCGCGCTTTTGCCGCAATTAAACAGCAGATCTAAGATACTGACGCCATGGACAAATTCCCCCCAGAGTTGCGGGTACTCCGGGAAGCAGGCGTAATCGAACCATTGCAGTACAATCCTTGCGTCGTCGAACAGTTGCGCCTCGATGTAGTTCTTCGCTGCCGGGCCCGACAGATAGTGCGTCGCGCCGGCTTGCTGGCAAAGGTCCACCAGGCGGGCAGTTCGGGCTGTGTCGCCCAGAAGCTCATAGTCCCAGCAATTCGTAATGCGGGTTTCAATACCGACGTATTGGCATATCGCTTCCATGAACTTCCGGTTCATCTGCGATAGACCTGTGTGGGTTTCAGCCATATAGAGCGGCTCGAGCCACCGGGCCACCTCATCAAAGAATGGCGCTCGTCGATAATTGCTATGCAACGTTTTCCAGTGCTTGCTTTGCCAAACAGAGGTCAGTTCGACATCACAAATACGGCGCCTGATGTCTTGCCCCACAGGTACAGTGATCCACTGCACCCCTTGTGGGGTCTTGATGAGGTTGCGATTCCGCCAGTCGTTTTTTGTGAACTGCATGTCGTCGTAAAGAATAAATTCATCGACGGCCGCGATCATGTCAAAGTAGCCCTTCCACGGGATGTAGTTAGACTGAAGAATGGCAATGCGTTTAGTCATACTTAGGGCTTCTCTGAACAAGCGGTCACTTCAAGCGGGTGCGTTTCGTTCACCAAAGGCAACAATTGTTTTGTTGCCATCAATAAGTTTACTAGCGTAACAGCGCGTGATTTGTCTTGTATGCACGCTAGACCAAGGTGGTGAAGCTTCACAAAGCCAAACAAGTGTTTCACTTCTTGGAGCAGTTGCTTCAATAATTGCCCGTAGCGACGAAAGCGTCTTGTTGAAAGTTTTCTGGTCCTCTGTCGGCGTGTCGTCAACTGGCTTCTTGGTCGATGTCAGAACAGACAGATTCCTTGGAAGCTTGTTGAACGTGAGTCACTTATCCACTCATATTGTAAGCCAATGAAGAATCTGCTGGTACAGTCGGCATCTAGCATTGAGATCACGTAGAATCCCAGCGCTTGATGATGCTAGTGACTTAGGGAAGCCGCTATGGGCGAGGAGTGGATCAAGGAGACGATCCGCAATTTTCCTCGAATGGGTTGGGAGGGGCAGATGATTGTGAGAACAGACAAATTGGTTGTCACGGCGTTTAGCCTGCTGGCTTTGGGGGTCGGCATTCTCTATGCGGCTAAGCCCCTGAATGCCGACGACGTATATTTTTTGCACCATGCCTGGAGCATGGTGCATTTTGGCGCCACGCCTTATGCCGCCTATCCGTTTCCGGTCGCTCCGGCGATCTTCGGCATGGTGGTTGGTGGTGCGGGTCTTTACGGCGCCTTGGCGCTGAAGATTCTGGCTTGCGTGATCAGCGTATTCCTGATTTTCAAAATATTTGACCGGGGTGGCTTCTTTTATCCGCTTATCGGCCTCGTGGTTTTTTATCTGTTGTTGTACAACCGGTTGCTGGACATCCGGCCGGAGATGCTGGCCACGCTGATTTCACTGCTGGTTCTGTACCTGCTTGCATGTTTTGACAAGCGGGTGCTGGAGAGCGGCGACTGGCTGCTTTTTCTCTGCATTTTCCTGTTGTTTCTCTTGCCTTTCGTGTCGCCGCGCTACGTCGTGTTTTCGGCGGTGATCGGTTTGTTCATTCTCTTTGCCGGTCGTGCTGGCTTCCTGAAGGTGTTGTTTATCTCACTGCTCAGCATGTGTCTTGTGCTGTTGCTGGTTTATGGGCTGGCTGGATTTCCGGCGGACGGTCTGAACACTTTCCTGCAAGGGGATACACGAGAGGCCATCGCACTGAAAAACCGGATCAGGTTGCTGTTCGGGAAAAATGTCCTGGTGGTGTACCTGTTCATTTTTGTCGGCATGCTGATCGCAGTCCGTCATGGGCGGGAGATGCTGCGGCCCTTGCTGCTTTACCTGGCAGTGACGGGGGCGTATTTCATTTTTTCGCTTTCTCTGGAAAAAATGCCTTTCCGCTATGTTGCCCAGCCGACGGTCCTCCTGATCGTGGCGTTCTGTTATTTTGAATTCCTGCGCCCGGTGCCATATAGACTGGATCGGGAGCAGGTGAGAAAAGCTGGTCTTCTGGTCAGGTTTCTGTCGATATTCTTCGTCGCGTTGTTCAGCTACCACTTGACCAAGGATATCTTGAAGGAGGGGCGAGCCGTGGTGACCTGGGCTGCGTCGGGCGAAGGCTTGTCTTGCAAGGGGCTTAAGTACGGTGATTTGATCGGTCGCTATGACTTGAATCCCTTGCAACAGGTTTGTTTGTCCAGAAGGCTATGCGACGAGTTTCGCGGATACAAGGTTTTCGTCGATAGTTTCAGAACGAATCCGATCTGCCTTGAAGATCAGTACTCGTCAACGTACTGGCAAGGAAAGCTGGACCGGGCAGAATTGATTGCCGAATTTTCCAGGGCTGACGAGTCGTTCATCATCCAGAATCAAGAGGGTAAAGGGATCTTTCTTTATAAAACTGGCGACTGATGTATGGTGCTCTATTTTTTTGGGTTTGTATGTTTGACCGAGGCAATCTAACGTGCTTTGTGGCTAGTCGTTAATATCAAAGGAGCAATCAATGCGGTTATTGTTGGGGCGTATTCTGCGGATATTTTGGGGGCCAAAAATTCCGACGCTACCCAATGGGGAGAAAAGGCTGCATTTAGGTTGCGGCAAAATCGATCATCCGGGTTTCATAAATGTTGATGCGATACTGCGTCGCCACGTCCACAAAATTCAAGAAGTCGATCGCTTGAATGCTTTCGCAGATGCCAGTGTTGATCTGGTTTATGCCTGTCATGTTCTGGAGCACTTCAGTCACCTGGATATTCCCGATGTGCTTAAGGAGTGGGGGAGAGTGATCAAGAAGGGCGGTAGGCTATGCCTGTCGGTTCCTGACTTCGACAAGATATTGCATATTTACGAAGAGACAGGAAAGCGTGTGGATGTCATCATCAATGCGTTGATGGGTGGGCAGGAATACGCGTACAACTATCACCGGGTGATATTCAATCAGGACTATCTGACTGATTTGCTGCTGGCGGCGGGTTTTACCAGCGTCAGGATTTGGCAGCCCGACGATGGAGGTGTCGGACACGATGTAAATGACTGGTCGAGGCGGCTGTTCAAGGTGGGGGATCGCGCGTATCCGATCAGTTTGAATATCGAAGCGATCAAATAGCTCGTTATCGGCTAGTGGGCGGCTTCCCAGTTCGGCCCGACCCCCACTTCGACGACCAGTGGCACCTTCAGCTGCGCCACTTGGGTCATCAGGCGCGGTAGCTGCGTGCGGATTTCCATCAGCTCGGCGTCCGGCACTTCGAGCACCAGTTCGTCGTGCACCTGCAGGACCAGTTTCGACTGGCGGGCGGTCTGTTCCAGCCAGCCCTGGACGGCGATCATGGCGAGCTTGATCAGGTCGGCGGCGGTGCCCTGCATCGGCGCGTTGATCGCCGCGCGCTCGGCGGCCTGGCGGCGGTTGCCGTTGCTTGAACGGATTTCCGGCAGCCACAGGCGGCGGCCGAAGACGGTCTCGACGTAGCCGTGCTCGCGCACCGTGGCGCGCGCTTCTTCCATGTAGCGGGCGACGCCGGGGTAACGGGCGAAGTAGCGGTCGATGTAGGTCTGCGCGGCGCTGCGTTCGAGGCCCAACTGGCGGGCGAGGCCGAAGGCGCTCATGCCGTAGATCAGGCCGAAGTTGATGCTCTTGGCGACGCGCCGTTGATCGGGGCCGACTTCCAGCGGCGTGACGCCGAATATCTCGGCGGCGGTGGCGCGGTGCACGTCCTCGCCGTGGGCGAAGGCGTCGAGCAGGCGGGCGTCGCCGGAAAGGTGGGCCATGATGCGCAGTTCGATCTGCGAGTAGTCGGCCGAGACGATGCTGCTGCCTTCGGGGGCGACGAAGGCGGTGCGGATCTTGCGGCCTTCGTCGGTGCGCACCGGGATGTTCTGCAGGTTGGGTTCGCTGGAGGCGAGCCGGCCAGTCACTACGGAAGCCTGCGAGAAGTGAGTATGTACTCTGCCGGTGTCCGGGTTGATCATGCGCGGCAGCTTGTCGGTGTACGTGCCTTTCAGTTTCGACAGCGAGCGGTGTTCAAGCAAGAGCTTGGGCAACGGATAGTCGAGTGCCAGTTCGGAGAGCACTTCCTCGTCGGTCGACGGGCCGCCGGAAGCGGTTTTCTTCTTCACTGGCAGGCCCAGCTTGCCAAACAGGATTTCGCCGAGTTGCTTGGGCGAAGCCAGGTTGAACGGCTGGCCGGCGAGTTCGTAGGCCTGAGATTCCAGCGCCATGATCTTCTGGCCGATCTCGTGGCTCTGGCGGGCCAGCGTGTCGCCGTCGATCAGGATGCCGGTGCGTTCCATCTGCCAGATGACCTGGCGGGCCGGCAGCTCGATCTCGTGGTAGATGCGCGAGAGGCCCGGCTCCTTGGCGAACTGCGGGTGCAGCACCTCATGGACGCGCAGCGTGACGTCGGCGTCCTCGGCCGCGTAGGTGGCGGCGCGTTCGATGTCGACCTGGTCGAAACCGATCTGTTTGGCGCCCTTGCCGCACAGGTCTTCGTAGGCGATTGTTTCGAGGCCGAGATGGCGACTGCACAACTGGCCGAGGTCGTGGCCCTTGTCGGATTCGATCACGTAGCTCTGCAGCATCGTGTCGTGGGCGATGCCGGCCAGCGCGATGCCATGGTTGGCGAAGACGTGCTGGTCGTACTTGGCGTTCTGCAGCACTTTCCGGCGGTCGGCGTTTTCCAGCCAGGGTTTGAGTTTCGCCAGCACCTCGTCGCGCGGCAATTGTTCGGCGACGCCGGGACCGTTGTGGGCGAGCGGGATGTAGCAGGCCTCGCCGGGCGTGACCGAGAGCGAGATGCCGACGATGCGGGCGGCGAAGCTGTCGAGACTGGTGGTTTCGGTGTCGAGTGCGGTCAGCGGCGCGGTTTCGATCTTTTGCTGCCAGTGCTCGAACTGCTCCCAGGTGAACACGGTTTCGTAGCGGACTTCGCTCGGCGCAGCGGGCGGTGCGGAGGCTTCTTCGCTGGCCGATGGCGCGTCGCTGTCGAGTTCGCGGGTCCAGGTGCGGAAGTTGTAGCGGGTGTACAGCTCGCGCAGGGTGTCGCGGTCGCGCGCTGTGGCGGTCAAGGCGGTCGGCGCCGGCAAATCGGGCAGGTCGCAGACGACGGTGACGAGCTTCTTGCCGAGCGGCAGGAAACCGAGGTGGTCGCGCAGGTTCTGGCCGACCACACCGGAAATCTTGTCGGCGTTGGCGACGATTTCGTCGAGCGAGCCATATTGCGTCAGCCATTTGACGGCGGTTTTCGGTCCGCATTTGGCGACGCCGGGGACGCCGTCGACGGTATCACCGACCAGCGCCAGGTAATCGACGATCAGCGAAGGCGGGACGCCGAACTTGGCTTCGACGCCGGCCGTGTCGAGCATTTCCTCGCTCATCGTGTTGTACCAGCGGACATGCGGGCCGACCAGTTGGGTCAGGTCCTTGTCGCCGGTAGAGATCAGCGTATCGATGCCGTCGATGGCAGCTTTGGTCGCCAGTGTGCCGATCACGTCGTCGGCCTCGACGCCGTCGACGCACAGCACCGGCCAGCCGGCGGCGGCGATGGCGGCGTGGATCGGCTCGATCTGGGCGCGCAGGTCGTCGGGCATAGGCGGGCGGTGCGCCTTGTACTCGGGATACCAGTCGTCGCGGAAAGTTTTGCCCTTGGCGTCGAAGACCACGGCTTTATAGTCTGCCTTGTGGTCGCTTTCCAGACGACGTAGCATGTTCAAAACCCCGTACAGCGCGCCAGTCGGCTCGCCGGCCGGATTCCGCAGGTCGGGCAGGGCGTGATAGGCGCGGTACAGATAGGACGAACCGTCCACCAACAACAAGAGAGGCATGGCAATGACCGAAAGCGAAAAACTGGTGATGGGCATCGAGACCGAGGCGCTGCTGAAAAGCGCGACAGCCCGCGAATCCTGGCGGATTTTCGGCATTATGTCAGAGTTCGTCGAGGCCACCGACCGCCTGGCGGCGATCAGGCCGGCGGTGACGATCTTCGGTTCGGCCCGGGTCAAGGAAGGCGCCCCCTATTACGAATTGACCGAGCGGGTTGCGCGTTTGCTGTCCGATTCCGGCTTCTCGGTGATTTCCGGCGGCGGCCCCGGCATTATGGAAGCGGCCAACAAGGGTGCCTACTTCGGCAAGTCGCCGTCGGTCGGCCTGAATATCCAACTGCCGCATGAGCAGTCGAGCAATCCCTATCAGGACATCTCGCAGACCTTCCGCCACTTCTTCGCGCGCAAGTACATGTTCGTCCGCTTCGCCAGCGCCTATGTCGTGATGCCCGGCGGCTTCGGCACGCTCGACGAATTGATGGAAGCGCTGACCCTCATCCAGACCGGCAAGGCGCGCAAGATGCCGATCATCCTGGTCTGTTCCGGCTTCTGGAAGGGCCTGGTCGACTGGTTCAAGGACACCCTGGTGCGCGAGAAGATGATCGATCCCGAAGACATGCACCTGATCCAGATCATCGACGAGCCGGAGAAGGTGGTCGAGGCCATCTTCAAACACTACGAAGCACGGCCATTCAGCCCGCTACCGAACGAGCGGGAGATGATGCTCAACCTGTAATAAAATGGCAGCGAACCCGAAAGGAAACATCATGCGCCGTCTCTTACCGATCCTGCTGCTTGCCGCGCTGCCCGCCTGGGGCCAGCAGGGCGATCTGCAGCCCCTGCCCGCCGTGCCGCCACCTCCGCCGGAAATGGAGCCGTTCGATGCGGCGCTCGAACCGCAGGTGACCATCGTCCGCAATGCCAAGGAAACCCGCGAGGAATTCCGCATCAACGGCAAGCTGTACATGGTTCGGGTCACGCCGGCCGTCGGCAAACCCTATTACCTGGTCGACCGTCAGGGCGACGGGGTGATGCTGGAAAGCGACGTCAATCCCAATCCGGTGCGCCCGCCGATGTGGGTCATTCACAGCTGGTAAGCCTTGTCCGTCTATACCACGGTCGGGCGCGCCGAACTCGCCGCCTGGCTGGCGCCGCTGGAGCTGGGCGCGCTGCTTGATCACGTCGGCATCGCTGCCGGCATGCAGAACTCCAATTACTTCGTGACCACCGACGGCGGCCGTTTCGTGCTGACCCTGTTCGAGGCCACGGACCCGGCTGCGCTCGATTTCTATCTGCGCCTGCAGGCGCACCTGGCCGATGCCGGTCTGCCCTGTCCGCGTCCGGCCATCGATGCCGCCGGTCGCTTGTGGCGCCCGCTGTGCGGCAAGCCGGCGGCTCTGCTCAGCTGCCTGCCCGGACAATCGGTCGACGACCCCGGCGCCGAACATTGCCGGGTGGTCGGCGCGACGCTGGCCCGCCTGCACCTGGCCGCGGCCGGTCTGAGCGAGGCGCCGGCCAATCCTTGCGGCGCCGCCTGGCGGCAGATGGTCGGCGAGCGCCTGCTGCCGCTGCTGCCGGCCGATGAGGCCGCCTTGCTGGCCGACGAACTGGCCTTCCAGGCCGGGCAGGACGGGTCGTCGTTGCCGCAGGGCGTGATCCACGCCGACCTGTTTCGCGACAACGTGCTGTGGCAGGACAACGCGCGTCTTGGCGGCCTGCTCGATTTCTATTTTGCCGGGATCGACGCCTGGCTGTTCGATCTGGCCGTCGTTGCCAACGACTGGTGCCCGGATGACAGACGGCTGGCGGCTTTGGTTGACGGTTACACCGGCGTCCGCGCATTGACCGCCGACGAGCGCGCCGCCTGGCCGGCGGTGCGGCGGGCGGCGGCCCTGCGTTTCTGGTTGCTACGCCTGGAAGCGCGGCACATGCCGCGGGCCGGCGAAGTGGTCACGGTCAAGGATCCCGGTGATTTCCGCCGTCTGCTGGAAAAATTCCGCCTTGCCCCTGAGGCGCTCCCCGGCTAGCATCCGCGCATGAGTGAAACTCCACAATTCCCGATGGCCCCCGCAGCCTTCGACGGCGAAAGCCGCGAGGTCGATGCCGGCGCCTGCTTCGACTGGCTGGCTCAGGGCTGGGCCATGTTCATCGCCCATCCCGGCATCTGGCTGGGTAGCAGCGTGCTGCTGCTGGTCATCCTGATGGCCATTTCCATCGTTCCCATCTTCGGACAGGTCGCCGCCCACCTGCTGGTGCCCCTGTTCGGCGCCGGCATGCTGCAGATCTGCCGGACCGTCGCCAACGAAGGCGAACCCCAGATCGGCGAGTTGTTTGCCGGTTTCCGCCAGCACGCCGGGCAACTGGTGATGGTCGGCGTGTTCTTCGCCATCGGGGTGTTCGGCATTGCCCTGCTGGCTTTCCTGCTGATCGGCGGCGGCATGCTTGGCGGCGCCATCACCGGGCGGGTCGGGGGCATCGGCATTGCCTTCGGCGGCTTCCTGTTGGCCGTCCTGCTGGTGCTGCTGTTGTCGGTGCCGGTCATCATGGCCACCTGGTTCGCGCCGGCGCTGGTGTACTTCCACGGCATGCAACCGCTGGCGGCGATGAAGGCCAGCTTTGCGGCCGGCGCCAGGAACTGGCTGCCGATGATCATTTTCGGCATCTTCCTGATGGTTGCCGGGTTCTTCGCCATGTTGCCGGTCGGCCTGGGCCTCCTGTTGTTGCTGCCGATCTTCTCGGCGGCCGTCTACGCGTCGTATCGCGATATCTTCACGGGAGCCTGAGCGATGCGCGCAGTGAATCTGCCGGCACGTGCCGGCTGGCAATGGGTTAGCGGCGGTTTCGCCATCTACCGGCGCAATCCGCCCGTGCTGTCGATCCTGGTCATCAGCTACTGGTTCGTCGTCGTCTTTCTCAACCTGTTTCCCTTCATCGGCGCGCTGGCAGCTTCGGCGGTCATTCCCGGCCTATCGGTGGGGTTGATGCAGGCGGCGCGTAACATCGAACGCGGCCAGTCGGCCAACATCCAGACCTTGTTCAGCGGTTTTCGCGACAACGTGCGTACGCTGATCGCCCTCGGCGTCCTCTACCTGGTGGCGACGCTCGCGGTGCTCGGGTTGTCGACGATTGCCGACGGCGGCGACCTGCTGCGCTACATGCTGGCCAGCAGCCGGGCCGAACGGGCTTTGCTCGAAGACGCGGATTTCACGCTGTCGGCGATGCTGGTGGCGATTTTCATGGTGCCGGTGCTGATGGCCTGGTGGTTTGCGCCGGTGCTGGCGGCCTGGCATCGGCAGCCGCTGGGCAAGGCGTTGTTCTTCAGTTTTGTCGCCTGCGTGATGAACTGGCGGCCCTTCCTGGTTTACGCCGTCGGTTTGATGCTGGTTGCCGTGGTCCTGCCCGGCCTCATCCTCGGCCTGTTGCTGATCGCCCTGCCGGCGCTGCAGGGCTTTGCCACGCTGGTGGTGATGGTGACCATGGGCCTGGTCGTGGCGCCGACCGTATTTGCCAGTTTCTATGTCGGCTATCGCGACATCTTCGGTATTTCCGAAATTGTCTGACCCGCTCGGGATCTTCGGCGGCACCTTCGACCCGGTCCATTACGGGCATCTGCGGCTGGCCGAAGAGTCGATGGCCCATCTCGGGTTGGGTGGCGTGCGGTGGATTCCCGCCGGCAATCCACCGCATCGCGATACGCCGCAGGTGACCGCCGCCCAGCGCCTGTCCATGGTGCGGACGGCGACGCAAGACAATCCGCGTTTCTCGGTCGACCCGGCCGAGGTTGAGAGTCAGGCGCCGAGCTATACCGTGCAGACACTGGAACGCCTGCGTGGGGAACTGGGCGCGCAGCAGTCGCTGGTCCTGCTGGTCGGTGCCGATGCCTTCGCCGGGCTGGCGAGCTGGCACCGGTGGACCGAAATTTTCGACCTGGCGCATGTCGCGGTATCGCATCGCCCGGGTTTTCCGGTCGAAGCGGCGAGCTTGCCAAAAACATTATCGGCGCAGTTTTCCCGCCGGCGCATGCTCGACGTCGCTGCGCTCAAAGCCTCACCGGGTGGGGCAATCGTCACTTTTGCCATGACCCAGCTGGCGATTTCGGCAACCCAGATTCGCAAGCTGCTGGCCAACGACCTGTCGGCGCGTTATTTGCTGCCGGATAGCGTTCTCGACTATATTTCGTCCCATTCCCTTTACAGAAACCCCTGATGGACATACGCAAGCTGCAAAAAATCGTCGTTTCCGCCCTTGAAGATGTCAAGGGCAAGGATATCGAAGTCATCAACACCACCAAGCTGACCTCGATGTTCGACCGGGTCGTGATCGCCACCGGCGATTCCAACCGGCAGGTCAAGGCACTGGCCAACAATGTGGTCGAGAAGGTCAAGGAAGCCGGCGGGGAAATCATCTCGACCGAAGGGGAAGACGGGGGCGAATGGGTGCTGGTCGATATCGGTGACCTGGTCGTGCACGTCATGCAACCGACCGTCCGCGCCTACTACAACCTCGAAGAACTCTGGCAGGCCACCCCGGCCCAGCGCCGCAAGCTGGCGGAGCAGGCCACCGGCGAATGAAGCTGCTCGTCGTCGCCGTCGGCCATCGTCAGCCGGCCTGGGTCGACGACGGCTGCGCCGAGTACCTCAAGCGCATGCCGCGCGAAGCCGCGGCCAGCGTGATCGAGATCAAGCCCGAGCCGCGCGGCTCGAAAACCCGCGAACAGTTGCTGGCGGCCGAGAAGTCGCGCATCGACGAGGCCTTGCCGTCGTCGTGTCGGCTGGTCGTGCTCGACGAGAAGGGCGACGACCTGACCACGCTCAAGTTGTCCCGACGCCTTGAGGCCTGGATGCAGGACGGGCGCGACGTCGTGCTGCTGATCGGCGGTGCCGACGGCATCGACGAGGCGCTCAAGCAGCGCGCCGCCGAGAAGATCCGCCTGTCCAGCCTGACCCTGCCGCACGGCATGGCGCGCCTGCTGTTGTGCGAACAGTTGTACCGGGCAGTCAGCGTCTTGAAGAACCACCCTTATCACCGGGAAGGATGATGCGCATCTACCTCGCCTCACGCAGCCCGCGCCGCCGCGAACTGCTGCATCAGATCGGCGTCGATTTCGAAACCCTGATCGGCGAAGTCGAAGTCGACGAAACGCCGCTGGCCGGCGAAGCGCCGGCTGCCTACGTCGAACGGGTGACCCGCGCCAAGGCGGCGCAGGGCCTGCAGATCATCCACGAGCGCCGGCTGATCGTGCATCCGGTGCTGTCAGCCGATACCACCCTTGAATTCAACGGCGAGATCATCGGCAAGCCGGTCGATGCCGCCGACGCGCAGGCCATCCTGCAACGCCTGTCCGGCCAGGTCCATCGCGTCATCACCGGGGTGGCGGTGTGCGACGAGCAGCGCTGCGCCTACGTGCAGTCAATCAGCGAAGTCCGCTTCCGCGCCATCGATGACGAAGAAATCCGGCATTACGTGCTTTCCGGCGAACCGATGGACAAGGCCGGCGCCTACGGCATCCAGGGTCGGGCCGGCTTGTTCGTCGCCCATATTGCCGGCAGCTATACCGGCATCATGGGCCTGCCGGTATGCGAAACCGGCGAATTGCTCAAAGCGTTCGGCTGGCGTTTCTGAGCGCGGAACTCAGCGGTTCTTGAACGCCGGCTTGCGCTTGTCGACGAAGGCGGCCATGCCCTCCTTCTGGTCTTCGAGCGCGAAAGCCGAGTGGAAGACGCGGCGTTCGAACAGCAGGCCTTCGGTGAGCGAGGACTCGAAGGCGCGGTTGACCGATTCCTTGATCATCATGATCACCGGCAGCGAATAGCCGGCGATGGTCGTGGCGGCCTTCAAGGTTTCTTCCAGCAGTTGCTCGGCCGGAATCACTCGGGCGACCAGGCCGGCCTTCTCGGCTTCGGCGGCGTCCATCATGCGCGCGGTCAGGCACAGGTCCATCGCCTTGGCCTTGCCGACGGCGCGCGGCAGGCGCTGGGTGCCGCCGGCGCCGGGCATGGTGCCGAGGCGGATTTCCGGCTGGCCGAACTTGGCTGTGTCGGCGGCGAAGATCATGTCGCACATCATCGCCATTTCGCAGCCGCCGCCGAGGGCAAAGCCCGAAACGGCGGCGATCACCGGTTTGCGCGTGGTCTTGATGCGCTCCCAGTTGCGGGTGATGAAGTCCGTTTTATAGGCGTGCATGTAGTCGAAGTCCTTCATGAAGCCGATGTCGGCGCCGGCGGCGAAGGCCTTTTCGTTACCGGTGAGGACGATGCAGCCGATATTCTCGTCGGCTTCGAAGGCGTCGATGGCGGCGGCGATGCCGTCGACGACTTCGTTGTTCAGCGCATTCATCGCTTCCGGGCGGTTGATGCGGATCAGGCCCACTTTGCCGTGGACTTCGTTGAGGACGACGTTGCTCATGCTGTTCTCCAGGTTCGTTATCGTTGTGTCCGCACGTACGGCAGTCGCACGGCGGAGCCGACATATTAGCGAGAGCGGTCGCGCCGGCCTAGTGGCGGCCGGCGTTCCCTGCCTGGATTGCGTCGTTCAGCGGATGAAGCGGAAGTAGCCGATCAGTTCGCGCAGGCGGCTGGCGGTTTGCTTCATGTCCTCGCTGCGCGCGCCGACTTCCTGAATGGTGCGCGAGGTCTGGTTGACGCCGCTGACGATGTCCTCCATGCGGATGGCGATCTCGTTGCCGGCGGCGGATTGCTGCCGGGTGCCGTGGGCAATGTGGCCGGCCAGTTCCTGCACCTTGCCGCCCTGAGTGGCAACGGCCTCGAGTCCTTCACGGGCCGAGCCGGCGGCGGCGTTGGCGTCGCCGACATGATCGGCGGCGTCGCTCATGGTCGCGATGGCGGACTGCGTGCTGCCCTGAATGCGGCGGATGCTGGCGGCGATTTCACCGGTCTGCTTGCTCGAATTCTCGGCCAGTTTGCGGACCTCGTCGGCAACCACGGCGAAACCACGGCCGGCTTCGCCGGCTCGCGCGGCCTCGATGGCGGCATTGAGCGCGAGCAGGTTGGTCTGGTCGGCAATCTCGCGGATGACCTGGCTGACCCGTTCGATGGCCGAGATCGATTGGAACAGTTCGTCCATCGTGCTGCCGGCCGAACGGACGGTGGTGACCACGTTGTCCGACGCCTGCTGGCTCTGTTCCATGCGTTCTGAGGCGGCGGCCAGTAGCTCGTGTGAGGTGAGGACGGCGCCCGAAGCCTGCTGGGCGTTGTCGGCGATCTCGTTGACCGAGGTCACCAGTTGCTCGACGGCTGCGGCAATGCTGCTGGCGGCGGCTGACTGGGCGGCGGTCGAGCGGCGTGTCTCGTCGATTTCCCGGGTCAGCGATTCGGCATCAGCGGTGACTGCCGTGCTGGCCTCGGCAATTTCCGCCATCATCGATTTCAGGTGGGTCTGCATCGTCACCAGGGCATCGTTCAGGCGGCCGAGTTCATCGACACGGTGCAAGGGAATCTCGTCGGTCAGGTCGCCCTGCGCGATGTTCCTCAGACGACTGGTGATCCGGCCGATGATGGTCATCAGGCTACCCTGGAGCAGCATCAGCGCAACACCGGCGCCGATGCCAAGCAGGCTGAACAGGCTGGCCAGCCAATTGGTCATGCCGGCGCTCAGCCCGAGTTCGCCGGTGAAAGCCTGCAGGCCCGCGCCGAGCACCTGGACGACGATCATGCCGATGACCAGGGCGCTCAGTTTGGTTTTCAGCGGGATGTGCGCCCAGGCCGACGCTTTCGGTGTCTTTGCCTGACCGGCGGCAAGCTTGCCGTACAGCGCTTCGGCATCGCTGATTTGCTGCCGGGTGGGTTTGGTCCGTACCGACATGTAGCCGATCTTGCGGTTGTCCTTGAGCACCGGCACGATCAGCGCATCGACCCAGTAGTAGTCGCCGTTCTTGCAGCGGTTCTTGACCATGCCGCGCCACGGCCGGTCGGCCTTGATCGTTTCCCAGGCCCAGGCGAATGCCGCCGGCGGCATGCTGGGATGGCGCACGATGTTGTGGCTGGTGCCGATCAGCTCCTCGCGCGCGAAGCCGCTGAGCTTGACGAAGGTGTCGTCGGCGTAAGTGATGATGCCTTTCAGGTCGGTGCGCGAAACGATGTACTTCCCATCCGGGAAGGCTTGTTCAACGTTCGTCACCGGCGAGTTGATCTTCATTCCCGATCCCCTTTATCGGTTTGATGATGGTTCTCATTTTGCGGAAAATTTTCCACTCGCCATTCTAGGCAAAACCCTAGGGGGATAGAAGCAATTTCTATGACTTTCGGCATACGCTGATTCGCTAATGTACGTGCCGGCCTGACCAATGTCCGGTCGGCGACAATCTGTTGCCGCCGACTCCTGTTATCTTTCGCATCAACGAAAAAAACAGGAGACAAGATGAGCTACGCCATCGATACCACCCCGCTGTGGTCCCCGAATCCCGCCACCGTTGGCGATACGCGCATGGCGCAATTCATGCAGGCGACCGGTTACGGGCGCTACGCCGATCTGTGGCAATGGTCGGTCGACCGGCCCGAGGAATTCTGGCCGCAGGTCTGGCGCTTCTGTGGCGCCATCGGCGAGCGCGGCGAGACCGTGCTCGAAGACGGCGGCAGGATGCCCGGTGCGCGCTGGTTCCCGCAGGCCCGCCTGAACTATGCCGAGAACCTGTTGCGCCACGACGATGAAGGTGAGGCGCTGGTGTTCTGGGGCGAGGACAAGGTGAAGCGGCGCATGAGTCGGCGCGAACTGCGGCGCGAAGTCGCGCGCTTCCAGCGCTTCCTGATTGACGCCGGCGTCGGCGAAGGCGACCGCGTCGCCGGTTACCTGCCCAACCTGCCGGAGACATTGGTCGCCATGCTGGCGACGACGGCACTGGGCGCGATCTGGTCGTCGGCCTCGCCGGATTTCGGTGTCCAGGGCGTGCTCGACCGTTTCGGCCAGATCGAACCCAAGGTGCTGGTCTGCGTCGATGGCTACTGGTACAACGGCAAGCCGGTCGACTGCCTGGCCAAGAATGCCGACGTGGTGGCGCAGATGCCGTCGCTGCTGAAAACCGTGGTCGTGCCCTACCTGGCCGAGGCACCGGAAATCGGCGGCATTGCCAATGCCGTGAACTGGTCGGCGCTAGCGGTGACCGATGCCGACGCGGCGCCGGCCTTCCGCCGCGTCGCCTTCGATCATCCGCTGTTCATCATGTTCTCCAGCGGCACCACCGGTGTGCCCAAGTGCATCGTCCATTGCCACGGTGGCGTGCTGCTGCAACACCTCAAGGAGCATGTGCTGCACAGCGACGTGCGTTCCGGCGACCGCCTGTTCTACTTCACCACCTGCGGCTGGATGATGTGGAACTGGCTGGTTTCCGGCCTTGCCGCCGGTGCCACGCTGCTGCTTTACGACGGTTCGCCCTTTGCCGCCGGCAGCACGGTGCTGTTCGACTACGCCGAAGCCGAACGCATGACCCACTTCGGCACCTCGGCCAAGTTCATCGACGCCGCCGCCAAGGCCGGGCTGACGCCGGGCAAGACACATGACCTGGCCGCCTTGCGCGCCATGTTCTCAACCGGCAGCCCGCTGTCGCCGGAAGGCTTCGACTGGGTCTACCGCGAGGTCAAGAGCGACCTGCTGCTGGCGTCGATTTCCGGGGGCACCGACATCATTTCCTGCTTCGTCCTCGGCAACCCGGTGTTACCGGTCTATCGCGGCGAAATCCAGTGCCGGGGGCTGGGCATGGCGGTCGAGGTGTTTGACGAGGAAGGCCGGCCGGTGTGCGGCGAGAAAGGCGAACTGGTCTGCGTCCGTCCGTTCCCGGTGATGCCGGTCGGCTTCTGGAACGATGCCGACGGCAGCAAATATCGCGCTGCCTATTTCGAACGTTTCGACAACGTCTGGTGCCACGGCGACTTTTCCGAGCTGACCGCGCACGACGGCATGATCATCTACGGCCGTTCGGACGCGACGCTCAATCCGGGCGGGGTGCGCATCGGCACGGCCGAGATCTACCGCCAGGTCGAGCAGTTGCCGGAAGTGCTGGAGTCGCTGGTGATCGGCCAGGACTGGCCGCCGGGACGCAACGACGATGTGCGTGTCGTGCTCTTCGTCAAACTGGCCGAGGGGGCGGTGCTCGATACGGCGCTGGTGGCGCGCATCAAGCAGCAGATCCGCGCCAACACGACACCGCGGCATGTGCCCGCCAAGGTTGTCCAGGTGGCCGACATTCCGCGTACCAAGTCGGGCAAGATCGTCGAACTGGCCGTGCGCAACGTGGTGCACGAGCGGCCGGTGAAGAACGTCGAGGCGTTGGCTAATCCGGAAGCGCTGGATTGCTTCCGCGCCCGCCCCGAACTCGCCGACTAGCCGGTAGGCGCCATTTTCCCGCCGGTACCTCGATCCAGCGATGGAAGACGAGGCCGGCGTAAAGGCAGCTGACCCAGGTGAACAGCATCCACCAGGCAACCGCCGCCGGGTCATCGGCCGGGTGGGCGGCGAACAGGGCGTTGATCAGTAGCAGTACCGGGAAATGGATCAGGAAGACCGAGTAGGAAATGCGTCCGAGGAAGTCGGTGATCCGGCTACCCGGCCACTGCTCGCGCCAGCCCGACAACCGGACAAAGCCGAGCAGCATGGCGGTAGCCAGGGCAATCGCGATGCGCGGGCGGAAATCGACGAGCAGCGCAGTCGCGGCGACGGCGGCTGCGAGCAGCAGCCAGCCTAGCGTGCCACGGCGCGTCGACGCCCACCACGCAGCGGCGCCCAGCCCGTAGGCACCGAAGAAGTAGATCGCCCAGTTGTCGAGGCTGCTGTCGCGGTTGAACCAGAACAGCGAGACGGTGGCCAGGCCGAATGCCGCCAGCCAGGCAAGGGTCGCCGTGCGGCCCAGCCAGAGCAGCAAGGCCAGCAGGGCGAATAACTGGAAGTCGATGGCGACGTACCAGACGCCGGCCGACAGCGAGTCGCTGCCGAGCACGCCATGCAGCAGCAGCGCATGCGCCAGCCACTGGCCCGGGGTGGCGAGTTCGGGAATCGCCGGGTCGTCGAGCCACAGGTCGGCCAGTACCGAGGTGGCAACGGCGAGGCTGATCGCCGCGACGAAGGGCGGCACCAGGCGCAGGTAGCGCCGGCCGATCAGCGGCAGCGGATTGTCGGCCAGCGCGCCGCCGGTCGGCGACAGGCTGCGGGCGGCCAGAAAACCGCCGATGACGAGGAAAACCTGCACGGCCATCCGCCCGTAGTCGACCAGCCACTCGGCGAGATCCGGAAACGCGGCGGCGACGGCCAGCGACAGCGGCCCGTAGAGCGCGAGGTGGTGAAGCAGGATGATCTGCGAAGCGACGCCCTTGAGGGCGTCGATCAGCGGCATGCGGGCGGCGTTGGCCATGGCGGCATACGCGCCCGATAGGCGCGCGGATTACTGGCGATTCAGAAGTAACGCGCGACGAAGGAATCGGTGTACCGCTCGGGCAAATCGATCCATACCCGGTGGCCGCTGCCCGGTGCGACGCTGACCGGCTGACCGTCGGCGTTTTCCATGCGGCCGATGGTGGCGTTCAGGTTGCCCTGCGGATGCACGCATTCGATGCGGTCGCCGAGCGCGAAGCGATTCTTGACCTCGATCTGCATCAGGCCGCGCGCCGCGTCGAAGGCGACGGCGTCGCCGACGTACTGGCTCTTGTCCGATTCGGAATGGCCGCGCAGGTAGTTCTGGTAGTCGGCGTCGTGGTGGCGCTGGTAGAAGCCGTCGGTGTAGCCGCGGCTGGCCAGGTTTTCCAGTTCGCCGAGCAGGCGCGGGTCGAACGGGCGGCCGGCGACGGCGTCGTCGATGGCCTGGCGGTAGGCCTGGCAGGTGCGGGCGACGTAGTAGGGGCTCTTGGTGCGGCCCTCGATCTTCAGCGAATCGACGCCGATTTCGGTCAGTCGGTGCACGTGCTCGATGGCGCGCAGGTCCTTCGAGTTCATGATGTAGGTGCCGTGCTCGTCTTCCTCGATCGGCATCAGTTCACCGGGGCGCTGGCGTTCTTCGAGCAGGATTTCCTGCTCCGGGCTGCTGTAGAAGTTGACCGGCTGGCCGGGGGGCAGGGGGGCGCCGTCGGACGTCGACACCTTGTAGTCCCAGCGGCAGGAATTGGTGCAGGTACCCTGGTTCGGGTCGCGGTGGTTGAAGTAGCCGGACAGCAGGCAACGGCCGGAGTAGGCGATGCACAGCGCACCATGGACGAAGACTTCAAGCTCGATGTCCGGGCATTGCTGGCGGATTTCGGCGACTTCGTCGAGCGACAGTTCGCGCGACAGGATGACCCGGCTGACGCCCACCTTCTGCCAGAAGCGCACCGCTGCCCAGTTCACGGTGTTCGACTGCACCGACAGGTGGATCACCTGTTCCGGCCATTGCGTGCGCACCATGTCGATCAGGCCGGGGTCGGACATGATCAGCGCGTCCGGCTTGAGTGCGACGACCGGCGCCATGTCGTCGAGGTAGGTCTTGAGCTTGGCGTTGTGCGGGAAGATGTTGCTGACGACGAAAAACTGCTTGCCGGCGGCGTGTGCCTCGGCAATCGCGCCGCCGAGTTTTTCCAGGTCGCCGAACTCGTTGTTGCGCACGCGCAGGCTGTAGCGCGGCTGGCCGGCGTAGATGGCGTCGGCGCCGAAGGCGAAGGCGGTGCGCATCATGTCGAGCGAACCGGCAGGGGCGAGGAGTTCGGGCGCCTTGCGCATAGTAGAATCCAGCAAAAACCGAGAATTGTAGAGACTATGTCCGAAGAAATCCTGATCAATTTCACGCCGCAGGAGACTCGCGTTGCCGTCATGCAACAAGGGGTTGTCCAGGAGCTGCACATCGAGCGCACCGCCAGCCGCGGTCTGGTCGGCAACGTCTATCTCGGACGCATCGTCCGCATCCTGCCCGGCATGCAGTCGGCCTTCGTCGATGTCGGGCTGGAGCGTACTGCCTTCCTCCACGTCGCCGACATCTGGCAGCCGCGCGAAACGGCGCAGGAACGGCCGATCGAGAAAATCCTCGCGGAAGGCCAGAGCATCGTCGTCCAGGTCGTCAAGGACCCGATCGGGACCAAGGGCGCCCGCCTGTCCACGCAGATTTCCATCGCCGGCCGCATGCTGGTGCACCTGCCGCAGGAGAAGCATATCGGCATCTCGCAGCGCATCGAGGCCGAAGCCGAGCGCGAGATGCTGCGCGAGAAGATCACCCGTCTGGTGCCGGCCGACGAGCCGGGCGGCTTCATTGTCCGGACCATGGCCGAAAACGCCAGCGACGCCGAGTTCGCCACCGACATCGCCTATTTGCGCAAGACCTGGGCCGACATCCGCGACAAGGCGCGGACCAGTGCGCCGCCCAGCCTGCTTTACCAGGAGCTGTCGCTGGGGCAGCGCGTGCTGCGCGATTTCGTCAATCCGGAAACCTCGCGCATCGTCATCGACTCGCGGGAGAATTTCCAGAAACTCAGCGCCTTCGCCCAGGAATACACGCCGGCAGTCGAATCCATGCTCGAGCATTACACCGGTTTGCGGCCGTTGTTCGACCTGCACGGCGTCGAGGACGAGATACAGAAGGCGCTGGCTCGCCGCGTCGACCTCAAGTCCGGCGGCTACCTGATCATCGACCAGACCGAGGCGATGACCACCATCGACGTCAATACCGGCGGTTTCGTCGGCGTGCGCAACTTCGACGACACCATCTTCAAGACCAACCTCGAGGCGGCGGTCACCATCGCCCGCCAGCTGCGTCTGCGGAACCTTGGCGGCATCATCATTGTCGATTTCATCGACATGGAGAACGAGGAGCACAAGAAGGCGGTGCTGGAAGAGTTCAACAAGGCGCTGTCGCGCGACCATACGCGGCTGACGGTCAATGGCTTTACCCAGTTGGGGCTGGTCGAGATGACCCGCAAGCGCACCCGCGAATCGCTGGCGCACGTGCTGTGCGAACCCTGCCCGACCTGCGACGGTCGCGGCGAGGTCAAGACGGCGCGTACCGTGGCCTACGAAATCCTCCGCGAACTGCTGCGCGAGGCGCGCCAGTTCAACGCCCGCGAGTACCGCATCCTGGCCGGCCCGGCGGTGGTCGACCTGTTCCTCGACGAAGAGTCGCAGGCGCTGGCGATGCTCTCCGACTTCATCGGCAAATCGGTTTCCCTGCAGTCCGAACCCAGTTATTCACCGGAGCAGTACGACATCGTTCTGATGTAAACACCCACCGAGGAGACAAACATGGACAACAAGGCAGAATTCGACAGCCTGGTACCCCCGCAACATTTCAACCGCCGCAGCTTCCTGGTCACCAGCCTGGGCGCCGGTTTCGCCCTGGCGACGCTGCCGGTCGCCGCGCAGACGGCGATCCACACCGACGCCGCCGGCCTCATCGAAGGCGAGGTCAAGGTGCCGGTGCACGACGGCGAGATGGTCGCCTACCGCGCCGCACCGGCCGGTCTGACTAAGCCGCCGGTGGTGCTGCTGATCTCGGAAATCTTCGGCGTCCATGAATACATCCGCGACACCGCCCGTCGCCTGGCCAAACTCGGCTATTTCGTCATTGCTCCGGAACTGTTTGCCCGCCAGGGCGACCCGCGCAAGATCGAGAGCGTCGCCGAAATCATCGAGAAGATCAGCGGCCGCACGCCGGACGCACTGGTCATGAAGGATCTCGACGCCAGCGTCGCCTGGGCGGCAAAGCAGGGCGCCGATACCGCTCGCCTGGCGATCACCGGTTTCTGCTGGGGTGGCCGCATCACCTGGCTGTACAGCGCCCATAATCCCGGCGTCAAGGCCGGGGTGGCGTGGTACGGCCGCTTGGTCGGCACGGTCAACGAATTCACCCCGCGTCATCCGACCGATCTGGTCGGCGAACTCAAGGCCCCGGTGCTCGGCCTCTACGGCGGTGTCGACACCGGCATCCCGATCGAAACCGTCGACGCCATGGAAGCGGCCCTGAAAAACGGCAGCCCGGCCGCCAAGGCCTCGGAGATCGTTCTCTACGACAACGCACCGCATGCCTTCCACGCCGATTACCGACCGAGCTACCGCAAGGAAGAAGCCGAGGACGGCTGGCGCCGGATGCTCGCCTGGTTCCGTCAGAACGGCGTCTGAACGCCATTTCTGCGGGCGCGAAGGGGCATTCCGTGCTAACCTTCGCGCCTCGATTCAGTCCGCCAACATCATGACCTCTGCCGAATCCGCCACCCCCGCCGCTACCGAGAAGCCGACCGACATCCGCGTCCTGCTCAAGGACCTGCAAACCCGCTTCGATGTCTTCCGCAATTACAGCCCGCTGGCCATCGGTATCGACAAGCAGTTGTTCGCCGCGCTGCCGGAACTGAGCAAGAAATCCATCCGCCTGGCGATGCGCAGCCACACCATGGCAACGCGCTACCTGCGCGAAATGGAAAAGGCCAGCCACCGCCTGAATCTCGACGGCAGCCAGGCTGGTGAAGTCACCGACGAAAACCGCCAGCACGCCGCCGAACTGCTCAAGGAACGCTTCAAGAAGCAGGCCGAGCAGCGCAAGGCCGTCGAAGCCGCCAACAAGGCCGAGGCGCTCAAGCAGCAGAAGCTGCAGCAGCTGACGGAGAAGTTCGGTCGCAAGTAAGACCGGCCGCGGAAAACAAAAAGCCAGTCTGTGGACTGGCTTTATTTTGGGCAAATGAAAAAGGCCTGTACTGGAGTACAGGCCTTCGAATTCTGGTGGGTCGTGAGTGATTCGAACACTCGACCTACGGATTAAGAGTCCGCTGCTCTACCAACTGAGCTAACGACCCAGAATTTTTCCACTTTGGTGGGTCGGGCGAGATTCGAACTCGCGACCAACGGATTAAAAGTCCGCTGCTCTACCGACTGAGCTACCGACCCGGCCCACACGGGAAGCGCGCATTATAGGCAAGCAGCCGGCCGGCGTCAACGCAGGATGGAAAATTAACGCATTAGAAGCGTAAGGCGTCGACCAGCGAGGCGACTTCGCTGGCCGATTCTTCGAGGATGCTGCTGAGCATCGCGTCATCGACCAGGGCGTCGATGACCGGGGCCATGTCGAGGGGCCGGGGGGGCTGGTCCTGGTACAGGGGGGAGGCGACCGGCGCCAGTTCGTTGGCCAGCAGCAGGGTGTCGCCGAGGGTCACCGGCGGCAGCGAGAGCAGGCCTTCCCAGAGGTTATCCAGCGAATCGGTGACGGCTTGCGGGGTGCCGATGCGGGTGAGGATGGCGCGAGCGATGCGCGGTTCGCTTTCCTCGGTCCAGTCGGCCGGGTCGCCCGACAGTAGGCCCGGATTCCCGGCGGCCCGGGAGATCAGGTAGAAACCGGCGATTTCATGAACGATGCCGGCGAAGAACGCGGTTTCCGGGTCCTGGTGCGTGATCCGGCGGGCGATGGTCTGCGCCAGGGCGGCGACGTGGGCGGTGTGCTCCCACAGTTGCCGGGTCAGCTTGGCGATTTCCGGCGATGCCGACTGGCCGGCCATCTGCTGGGTGGTGATGGCCATGGTCAGGGTGCGGGTGGTACGCAGTCCGATCCGCGAGATGGCCGTGCGCAGATCGGTGACCGCTTGTCCGGAACGGTTGTAGGCGGCACTGTTGGCGACCGCGACGATCCGGGCCGCCAGCAGCGGGGCGCCCTTGACCAGTTGCACCGCCTGGTCGACGTGGCAATCGGGGTCGTCCAGTTGCTGCAGCAACTTGAGCGAGACGTCGACCCCGGTGGGGAAGGCGAGTTCGCCGTTACCGGCTTGGTCGGCGAGTTCCTGCAGGGCGAGTTTGCGATCCATCGGCAAATCTTACCCTGCGCCCCGCGTTCTGTGTGCTGCTCAGCTCAGGCGACGGCAGATTTCGCTGGTCAGCGCCGACTGGTTCATGCTGTAGAAGTGCAGCCCTGGGGCGCCGCCCTTGAGCAGGCGTTCGCAGAGCTCGGTGACCAGATCGAGGCCGAAGGCGCGGATCGAGTCACTGTCGTCGCCGAAGCTCTCGAACTTTTTGCGCATCCAGCGCGGCAGGTCGGCGCCGCAGGCATCCGAAAAGCGGGCCAGCTTGGTGAAGCCGACGATGGGCATGATGCCGGGCACGATGGGGATATCGACGCCGAGCGCGCGCGCTTCGTCGACGAAGTGGAAGTAGGCGTCGGCGTTGTAGAAATACTGCGTGATCGCCGAGTTGGCGCCGGCCTTGACCTTGCGCGCGAAGGCGTCGAGGTCGTCCTTCGGGCTGCGCGCCTGCGGGTGCCATTCCGGGTAGGCGGCGACTTCGATGCTGAAGTGGCTGCCGGTCTCGGCGCGGATGAATTCGACCAGTTCGTTGGCGTAGCGGAATTCGCCGGTCTCGGCCATGCCCGACCGCAGGTCGCCGCGCAGGGCGACGATGCGACGGACGCCGGTGGCCTTGAATTCGGCCAGGATTTCGCGGATCGATTCTCGCGTCGAGCCGATGCACGACAGGTGCGGCGCAGCGTCGAAGCCTTCGCTGGCGATTTCGCGGACGATGGCGAAGGTGCGCTCGCGGGTCGAGCCACCGGCGCCGTAGGTGACCGAGAAGAACTCGGGCTTGAGCTTGGCCAGTTCGGCCCGGGTGGCGCGCAGCTTGTCCACGCCTTCGGGCGTCTGCGGCGGGAAGAATTCGATCGAGATATTGGTGTTCATTTTTTCAGCCAGATAAAGAATTCGCGGTTGCCGTCGCCGCCGGTGATGGGGCTGTCGAGCCAGGCTTTTGCGGTCAGGTCGAGTTGCCGGGCAAGATCGAGAAAGCGTCCTTCGACCTCGCGGTACAGCGACGGATCGCGGACGATGCCGCCCTTGCCGATGTGGTGCGGACCGACCTCGAACTGCGGTTTGATGAGCAGCAGCAGGTCGCCGTCGGCGGCGAGCAGCGCCGGCAGTTGCGGCAGCACCAGGGTCATCGAGATGAACGAGACGTCGCCGACGATCAGGTCGAAGCCGCCGGTCGGCATCGCGTCGCCGAGATCGGCGGCGCTCAGTGCGCGGCAGTTGATGCCTTCGAGTGCGATGACACGCCCGTCGTTTTTCAGCTTGCCATGCAGTTGACTGTGACCGACATCGACGCCGACCACTTGCGCGGCGCCGGCCTGCAGCAGGCAGTCGGTGAAGCCGCCGGTGGATTGCCCGACATCGAGGCAGGTCCTGCCGGCGACAGCGAGACCGGTGTGCGCCAGGGCGCCGGCCAGCTTGAGGCCGCCGCGCGAAACGTAGCGGTCGCTTTCGTCTTCGACAACGGTCAGGTTGGCGTCGGCCGGCAGTTCCAGCGACGGCTTGGCGATTGCCTTGCCGTCGACGAGTACCCGGCCTTCGCCGATCACCCGCTGCGCCTGCGTGCGTGACGCCGCCAGTCCGCGCTGGACCAGCAGGGCGTCGGCGCGCAGCAGGCCGTGACGGTCGACCGGCGTCTTGACCGGTTTTTCGTCACGTGGCCGACCGCCCTGGCGGGCATGGAAGGAGTTCATGCTCATCGGGGCGGTCTCGGTGGCAGCTGCGGACGATCAGTAGCGGTAGTGGTCGGCCTTGTACGGGCCTTCCACCGGCACGCCGATGTAGTCGGCCTGTTGCTGCGTCAGCGTCGACAGCTGCACGTTGAGCGTCTTCAGCTGCAGGCGGGCGACCTTTTCGTCGAGGTGCTTGGGCAGCGTATAGACACCGACCGGGTAGTCGGCGGTCTTGGTGAACAGCTCGATCTGGGCGATGGTCTGGTTGGCGAACGACGAGGACATCACGTAGGACGGATGGCCGGTACCGCAACCGAGGTTCACCAGGCGACCCTTGGCCAGCAGGATGATGCGCTTGCCGTCCGGGAAGATCACGTGGTCGACTTGCGGCTTGATCTCTTCCCACTGGTACTTTTCCAGCGAGGCGACGTCGATTTCGTTGTCGAAGTGGCCGATGTTGCAGACGATGGCGTTGTTCTTCATCGCGGCCATGTGGTCATGGGTGATGACGTGGAAGTTGCCGGTCGTGGTGACGAAGATGTCGGCCTTGTCGGCGGCGTATTCCATGGTCACCACGCGGTAGCCTTCCATGGCGGCCTGCAGCGCGCAGATCGGGTCGATTTCGGTGACCCAGACTTGTGCCGACAGGGCGCGCATGGCTTGCGCCGAACCCTTGCCCACGTCGCCGTAGCCGCAGATCACGGCGATCTTGCCGGCGACCATGACGTCGGTGGCGCGCTTGATGCCGTCGACCAGCGATTCGCGGCAGCCGTAGAGGTTGTCGAACTTGGACTTGGTCACCGAGTCATTGACGTTGATCGCCGGGAACTTGAGGTCGCCGCGGGCATGCATCTGGTACAGGCGATGCACGCCGGTGGTGGTTTCTTCGGTGACGCCCTTGATCTGGGCCAGGCGCACCGAGTACCAGGTCGGATCGACGGCCAGTTTGGCCTTGATCGCGGCGAACAGGATGGTTTCTTCTTCCGAACCCGGCTTGGCCAGCACCGAGATGTCCTTCTCGGCCTTGGCGCCGAGGTGCAGCAGCAGTGTTGCGTCGCCGCCGTCGTCGAGGATCATGTTCGAGTAACCGCCGTCGGCCCATTCGAAGATGCGGTGGGTGTAGTCCCAGTAATCGACCAGGGTTTCGCCCTTGACCGCGAACACCGGGATGCCGGCGGCAGCGATGGCGGCGGCGGCGTGATCCTGGGTCGAGAAGATGTTGCACGAGGCCCAGCGGACTTCGGCGCCGAGCGCGGTCAGCGTCTCGATCAGCACGGCGGTCTGGATGGTCATGTGCAGCGAACCGGTGATGCGTGCGCCCTTGAGCGGCTGGGTCTTCGCGAATTCTTCGCGAATGGCCATCAGGCCCGGCATTTCGCCTTCGGCGATGCGGATTTCCTTGCGACCCCAGTCGGCAAGGTTGATGTCGGCAATGACGTAGTCTTGGGTATTGGCCACAGTAAGCTCCTGAATAACTGTGACGGGGAGGGGCGGTGTTCAACTCACCGAACCCCCTGCGCCCGGCAGGGTTGGACAGTGAGCGCGGTTTTGAACCGAGCCTGAGAGATAGGGTCTCTTGCAGCGCTCCTCGGTAGGTAGCGGATTATAAACCGTTTTCAGACTGTTTCGGCAGCCCAGTAGCGGTCCACATCCTTGATTCCCCATTTTTCGGCATCTTCGCGGCCGGCAATCTTTTCGGCGCTGCGCGCCAGGTCGATGATTTCCGGCTTCAGATAGCTTTGCGAGCGGGTCGAGAAAAATACCTTGAGCCGCGGTTTGAGCAGCGATTGCCCATTCTGTTCGACGACCACGCCGAGCTTGCCGGATTCGAGCCGGACCAGCGAACCGACCGGGTAGATGCCCAGGCTCTTGACGAAGGCCTGGAAGATGGCCGGATCGAAATGCCCCTTCCATTCGGCCATCCGCCGGATCGATTCGGCAGGGTCCCAGCCGGCCTTGTACGGGCGGTTGGAGGTGATTGCGTCGTACACGTCGCAGACCGCGCCCATGCGCGCGTAAAGACTGATCGCCTCGCCGGACAGGCCGGCCGGGTAGCCGCTGCCGTCGAATTTTTCATGGTGATGCAGGCAGACGTCGCGGGCGATTTCGCTGGCGCCGTTGCCGGCCAGCAGAAGCTTGTGGCCTTCTTCCGGGTGGGTTTTGACCACAGCGAATTCGGCGTCGGTCAGCTTGCCGGGTTTGTTGAGCACGGCGCTCGGCATCATCACCTTGCCCAGATCGTGCAGCAGACCGGCCATACCGGCTTCGCGCGTTTGTTGCTCGTCGAGCCCGAGCTGGCGGGCCAGTGCGATCATCAGGGCGCAGACAGCAACGGAATGGAGGTAGGTGTAGTCGTCGGCAGTCTTCAGGCGGGCGATGCTGACCAGCGCACCGGGGTTGCGCAGCATCGAGTTGGAGATTTCCTCGACCAGCGGCGCTGCGGCTTCGGCCTCGATGGCCTTGCCCATGCGCGCTTCCTGAAACATGGAGACGACCGCTTCACGGCCTTTGGCGACGATGCGCGAGGCGCGTTTCACTTCGTCGGCAAAGGCGGCCTTGGGCTGAACGACGGGGGGCGGTGGGGGGATTTCCTCGATGGTCTCGAAATTTTCCTCGCTGCGGCTGCTGTCCGCTTCGACATCGATGCCCTTGTTGATGTCGATCCACACTTCGCGGATGCTGCTTTCCCGGATCAGGACCAGGTCCTGCGCATCCTTGAGGACGAAGCGGGTCCGCCAGAACGGGTGTTCCAGCCAGTCGCCACAGGAGGCTTGCAGGTGCATGCCGAGACGTAGATGCTCGACCGGGATTTTTTTCAGCATATGTGGCAATACTAGCAAAAATAAAAGGGACCGAAGCCCCTTTTATGTTGCTGTTGTTGCCGATTACAGGCCGGCGTCGCTTTTCAGCAAATTGGCCCGGTCGGTGGCTTCCCACGAGAATTCCGGCTCGTCGCGACCGAAGTGGCCGTAGGCGGCAGTCTTCTGGTAGATCGGACGGAGCAGGTCGAGCATGTTGACGATGCCCTTCGGACGCAGGTCGAAGTGCTTGCGGACCAGGGCGGTCAGCGTTTCGTTGCTGACCTTGCCGGTGCCGTAGGTCTCGACCATGATCGAGGTCGGTTCGGCGACGCCGATGGCGTACGACACCTGCACCAGGCAGCGCGAGGCCAGGCCGGCGGCGACGATGTTCTTGGCGACGTAGCGGGTGGCGTAGGCGGCCGAGCGGTCGACCTTGGACGGATCCTTGCCGGAGAATGCGCCGCCACCGTGCGGGGCGGCGCCGCCGTAGGTGTCGACGATGATCTTGCGGCCAGTCAGGCCGCAGTCACCTTGCGGGCCACCGACGACGAAGCGGCCGGTCGGGTTGACCAGGAACTTGATGTCGCCCTTGATCAGCTCCTTCGGCAGCACCGGCTTGATGATCTGCTCGATGGTCGCTTCGCGCAGGTCTTCCAGGCTGATGTCCGGCGAATGCTGGGTGGACAGCACGACGGTGTCGATCGAGTGCGGCTTGCCATCGACGTAGCGGATGGTGACCTGCGACTTGGCGTCCGGGCGCGCCCACGGCAGGCGGCCGTCCTTGCGCAGCATGGCCTGGCGCTCGACCAGACGGTGCGACAGGTAGATCGGCAGCGGCATCAGCGACGGCGTTTCGTCGCAGGCATAGCCGAACATCAGGCCCTGATCGCCGGCGCCCTGACCGAGATTGTCGTCGTAAGCGGCGTTGACGCCCTGGGCGATGTCCGGGCTTTGCTTGTCGTAGGCGACGAGCACGGCACAGCCCTTGTAGTCGATGCCGTAGTCGGTGTTGTCGTAGCCGATGCGCTTGATCGTGTCGCGGGCGATCTGGATGTAATCGACGTTGGCGCTGGTGGTGATTTCACCGGCGAGAACGACCAGGCCGGTGTTGCACAGGGTTTCCGCGGCAACGCGGGAATGCTTGTCCTGGGACAGGATGGCGTCGAGGATGGCGTCGGAAATCTGGTCGGCGACCTTGTCCGGATGGCCTTCGCCAACGGACTCCGAGGTGAACAGGTAATCGCTCATGGAATGCTCCAGTGGTCCTTTGATCCAGCGTTACCTGCTTCGGACCACGAGCTGGCGACGCTTTAGCAGTATTTGTGAATCGCCCCGCAAGTTGTCTGTTTAACTCGGCGATCCCATAATGATAGGCCTTTGCTGATTTCTTTCAACCCCCGGGGTCTCATGGTTTTCCTGTTCCGTCTGCTGTCGCATCTGCCGCTGTCCGCGATTCACCGGCTGGGTGGCTGGCTCGGGCGCCTGACCTATCTGTTGTCGCCGACCTATCGGCGCAACCTGCGCGGCAACATGGCGCAGGCCGGCATCGACCCGGCGCTGAACCTGCCGGCGGCGGCCGAGGCCGGCAAGCAGATGCTGGAGTTGTCGCGCATCTGGATGCGCACGCTCGACGAAGCCAATGCGCAGGTGGTGGACGTGGTCGGTCGGGGGCATCTTGAAGCCGCCCTGGCGGCCGGTAAAGGTGTCGTTTTCCTGACGCCGCATCTCGGTTGCTTCGAAATCACCGCGCAATACCTGTCTTCGTTCGGCGACATCACCGTGCTGTACCGGCCGCCGAAATCCGCCGCCGCCCAGGAGCTGATCCTGATGGGGCGCAAGCGGGCTCAACTGCATCTGGCGCCGGCCGACCTGTCCGGCGTCCGGGCGCTGATCAAGGCGCTGAAGAAAGGACAGATGGTCGGCATGCTGCCCGATCAGGCGCCGAAGACCGGCGAGGGCGTGTGGCTCGATTTCTTCGGTCGTCCGGCCTACACCATGACCTTGGCTGCCCGCCTGACCGAGACCGGCGCCGCGGCCCTGATGACCTGGGGCGAGCGCTTGCCGGGCGGGCGCGGTTACCGCATCCATTTCCAGTTGCCGACGCAGCCACTGACCGGCGATACCGTTGCGCGGGCGCAGCAGATCAATCACGAGATCGAGACGCTGATTCGCCAGTGCCCGGCCCAGTACCTGTGGGGTTACAACCGCTACAAGCAGCCGCGCGGGGCTGAGCCGCCGCCGGCTTGAGCTATGATATGACGTCTGTCAGCCAGGGCCGGGCGGCAGGGGTTTGAAAAATTCCGGACCAAACGGAGAACAAGGGTTTATCACCATGAGCAGCCTCAATATCGAAATACGCCCCGTCACCCCGCCGGATGTTCCGGCGATTGCCGCACTGGCCCGCGAAATCTGGCAGGCGACCTATCCGGGGATCATCACCCAGGAACAGATCGACTTCATGCTCGAGCAGCGTTACGGGCACGAACGTCTCTATGACGATCTGGAAGACCTGCACAAATGGCTGTTCCAGGCCTTTCACGATGGCCGGCGCGTCGGCTTTGCCTTCAGCGAACTGAGCAAGGGCGAGTTCAAGCTCGACAAGCTCTATATCCATCCCGATGTCCAGCGTCGCGGTGTCGGGGGGCAATTGATCGAGCATGTCGCCGAACTGGCCCGCAAACAGGGTTATCCCTGCGTGATCCTGCAGGTCAACAAGCGCAACGAGAAGGCGATCAACTCCTACATGAAGTATGGTTTCGTCGTGCGTACCTCGACCGTTGACGATATCGGCCATGGTTACGTCATGGATGATTTCGTGATGGAGAAAAAACTTTAGGAATTTGAGATAACTTACTGTCTCTGCTATTCTTTTTTGAACTCAACGGCGGAGCGATTCGTGAAGCTCAAATTTTCCAAGATGCACGGTCTGGGCAACGACTTCGTTGTCCTCGACGGTGTGCGTCAGCAGTTTTCCCTGACCCCGGAGCAGTTGCGTTACCTCGGTGACCGCCATTTCGGGGTCGGTTGCGACCAGATTCTGGTGGTTGAACAGCCGACTCAGGCGGGTGTCGATTTCCGTTACCGCATCTTTAACGCCGACGGTGGCGAGGTCGAGCAGTGCGGCAACGGCGCCCGCTGTTTCGTCCGTTTCGTGCATGAGCAAGGGCTGACCGACAAGCGTGAGATCCTCGTCGAGACCATGCGCGGCGTCATCTCGCCGCGTCTCGAAGGCGACGGCAACGTCACCGTGGACATGGGCGTGCCGCGTTTCTCGCCGCAGGAAATTCCCTTCCTGCACGACGACGATGTCGTTATCTACAATCTCGACGTGGCCGACGAGACGCTGGAAATCAGCGTCGTCTCGATGGGCAATCCGCATGCCGTGCAGGTCGTCGATTGCGTCGATCAGGCGCCGGTCGGCGAGCATGGGCCGCTGATCGAGTCGCACGAACGTTTTCCGCAGCGGGTCAACGCCGGTTTCATGCAGATCGTCGACCAACATGCGATCCGCTTGCGGGTCTATGAGCGCGGTGCCGGCGAAACCCTGGCTTGCGGCACCGGTGCCTGTGCGGCTGTGGTGGCCGGCATCCGGCGCGGCCTGCTGGAGTCCCCGGTGCGTGTGACGACGCGCGGTGGCGACCTGAATATTGCCTGGGGCGGCGAAGGCCGTCCGGTCATGATGACCGGCCCGGCCGTGACTGTCTTCTCCGGAGAAATCGAATTATGAGCGCCATGTTTCCCGACGAAATTGCCGACTACCTGAAGAACAACCCCGGCTTCTTCGAACAGTACGCCGACTTGATGGCGCAGATCTTCGTGCCGCATCCGCACGGTGGCCGGGCGGTTTCGTTGGCCGAGCGGCAGATGCTGACCCTGCGCGAGAAGAACCGGGCCAGCGAGAGCAAGCTGGCCGAACTGATCGCCTTCGGCGAGGAAAACGACAGGATTTCCGAAAAAGTCCATCGCCTGGCGGTCGGCCTGATCGCGGCCGAAACCTTCCAGGCGGTGATCCATCTGCTCAATTTCCACCTGCGTGACGATTTTTCGGTGCCGCACGTGGCCCTGCGTCTGTGGGACAAACCGGCCGGCATCGAGGATCTGCCGGAATTTGCTGCGGTCAGCGAGGAACTCCAGGTGTTCGCCGAGACGCTGGCGCGTCCCTACTGTGGATCGACCGCCGGTTTCGGCACCGCCTCTTGGTTCGGCGAGGCCGCGCCGCATATCCGCTCGCAGGCGCTGATCGCCCTGCGTAACGGCGGCGGCACCATCGGCATGGTCGCCCTCGGCAGCGAGGAAAACCAGCGCTTCTACGCCGACATGGGCACGCTCTACCTCGAGCGCATCGGCGAGATGGTTTCGGCGGCGCTGGCGCGGGTGACCAAGAGCACGCTGTGACCCCGGCCGAGGCCGTCGCTGCGTATCTCGACGAACTCGCCGAGCAGCGCCGGCTGTCGCCGCACACCGTTGCCAATTACCGGCGCGACCTGGCGCAACTGCTGACCGCCGCCGAAGGACAGCCGCTTGACCGGTTGCTCGTCCATCACATCCGCCGTTTTGTCGCCGGTCTGCACGCCAAAAGCTTGTCCGGGCGTTCGCTGGCGCGGCTGCTGTCAGCCTGGCGCGGCTTTTTCGCCTGGCTCGGCGAGCGCGGACTGGTCAAAGTCAATCCCTGCGACGGCATGCGTGCGCCGAAGTCGCCGCGCCGCTTGCCCAAGGCGCTGTCGGTCGACGAGGCGGCGCGCCTGCTCGAACCTGCCGACGACGGCGACAGCCGGCTGGAAGCCCGCGACGCGGCGATGTTCGAGTTGCTCTATTCGTCTGGCCTGCGTCTGGCCGAGCTGGTCGGTCTCGACCGCGACGCGCTCGACGGTATCCTGCATGAAGGTGAAGTCCGTGTTCTCGGCAAGCGTAGCAAGCCGCGTCTGATCCCCGTCGGCGCCCAGGCGCGGCGAGCCCTGGTGGCCTGGGCGGCGGTTCGTGACGAACTGGCGGCGGCCGATGAGCCGGCCTTGTTCATCAATCGGCGCGGCCGGCGCATCAGTCCGCGCTCGGTCGAACTGCGTCTGGCGCAACGCGCACTCCGGCTGGGTTTGCCGCAGCACGTCCATCCGCACATGCTGCGGCATTCATTCGCCTCGCACGTGCTGCAGTCCTCGGGCGACCTGCGCGCGGTCCAGGAAATGCTCGGCCATGCCAGCATCGCCTCGACCCAGGTCTATACCCATCTCGACTTCCAGCACCTGTCCAGCGTTTACGACAAGGCGCACCCGCGCGCGAAACGTTGAAGCGTGATGGCCGGCGGCGAAAACGGCCAAAAAATCAAGTGGTAATTGACCATCGGCGCGTCAACCCGGCATAATGCGCGTCTTTCAAAATTTCGCCGAAATCCGGAGTCATCCATGGCCATCAACCGTACCCGCCGCAACATCCTGGAACGCCGCTGTGTTTCCAAGTCCGTCAAGCGCCTGTTCAAGGGCGACGGCAAGACGACGTTCAAGACCATGTACGCCGTCGAGTGCCATCAGCGCAACCGCAAGCCGCTGGGCAACTAAGCCGCATCAAGCATTTCCGGCCCCGGTTATCGCAAGGTAACCGGGGCTTCTTGCATTTACCGGTCGAGAAAGTGATATGGCCCAGTTGATCCTGATGCCCGGCAAGGAACGGTCGGCGATGAAGCAGCGCCACCCCTGGTTGTTTGCCGGTTCGGTCGGCCGCCTTGAAGGGCGTGCCCGTCCCGGCGACACCGTTGAGGTGCTGGCCGACAACCTGCGGCCGCTCGGGCGCGCCGCCTACAGTCCGCAGTCGCAGATCCGCGCCCGTTTCTGGACCTTCGATGCCGACGAGCCGGTCGACGACGCCTTCTTCAAGCGCCGCATTGCCGCCGCCGTCGCCCGCCGCGATGCGCTGCCGGAGTTGCGCGGCCAGGATGGTGTGCGTCTGATTCATGCCGAATCGGACGGTCTGCCCGGCGTCATCGCCGATCGCTACGGCGATACCGTCGTCGTCCAGCTCACCTCGGCCGGCGCCGACAAATGGCGCAAGGCCATCGTCGCCGGCCTGGTCAAGTCCACCGGCTGCGCCCGCGTCTACGAACGCTCGGATTCCGAAGTGCGCGCCCTTGAAGGGCTGGAACCGACCACCGGCTGGCTGCACGGCGAGGCGCCGACGGCGCCGCTGGCGATCATGGAGAACGGCGTGCGCCTGGCGGTCGATATCGCCGCTGGGCACAAGACCGGCTTCTACCTCGATCAGCGCGAGAACCGCCGCCTGCTCGGTGAGCTGGCGGCCGGCAAGGACATCCTCAACTGCTTCTGCTACACCGGCGGCTTCTCGCTGCAGGCGCTGGCCGGCGGCGCCGCGAGCGTGCTGTCGATCGATTCGTCCGGCCCGGCGCTGGCGCAGGCCCGCGCCAACCTGGCGCTCAATCCGCAATTGCCGGCCGAGCGTGCCGAATGGCAGGAGGCGGATGTCTTCCAGGCCTTGCGCGATTTCCGTCAGGCCGGCCGCAAGTTCGACCTGATCGTCCTCGATCCGCCCAAGTTCGCCCCGTCGGCGGCCCATGCCGAACGTGCCACCCGCGCCTACAAGGACATCAACGTCCTCGGCTGTCGCCTGTTGCGCCCGGGTGGCATGCTGATGACTTACTCCTGTTCCGGCGGCATCGGCCTAGAACTATTCCAGAAGATCGTCGCCGGCGCTGCCCACGACGCCGGCCGTGATGCGCGCATCGTCCGCCGGCTGGCCGGCGCGGCCGATCATCCGGTGGCGTTGAACTTTCCCGAGGGTGAGTATCTAAAGGGCTTGCTGGTCCAGGTCGATTGAAAGTGTGATGACATTTTCCTAGCCGCTGCCGTTGCCATAAATGGGCGGTGCGTGCTAAAACAGACACTCAGCGTGTGGAGTGGTCATGGTTTTTTCCTTCTTCAAGAAGCAGCCGCAAAAAATGCCGGAACGGACGGCGGCACGCCCGCGCGCGTCTTTGCCGGAAATGAAGCTGAAACCGCCGGTTGAAGAAGCCCCTGTCTCGCTGGCACCCTTGCCAGATCTGGAATTCAGCGTTGATAAGCCGGCACCGGCTGCGGCCAAGGCCGCACCGGCCAAGCCGGTTGCTGCTGCCGTACCGCAACGCAAGATCGATGTCGCCATGGCAATCGATGATTTCGACAGCGATTTCACCGAGTCCAGCGTCATGGCAATCGATGTCGAACACGACGTCGATCCGCTGCAGTCCGATGTCGAGCAGGTTGCCGTGTTGTTCGCCAATGGTCAGGACAGCGCCGCGCGCAGCATCCTCGAAAGTCTCTTGCGCACCTATCCCGGCGACGAGGGAATCCGCCTGTGGCGTTTGCTCTTCGATCTGCTGCAGATTCTTGGCGATCGCGCGGCTTTCGATCGTTACGGGCTGGAGTTTGCCGAACGTTTTGAATTGTCGCCGCCGGCTTGGCGGGCGGAGCAATGCCTGCAGTCAGTCCCAACTGAAAATGGGCAGGCCTTTGCGCTGCAGGGGGTGCTGACCGCCGACGATTGTCGCCAGGTCCAGCAACTGACCCAGTTGCTCGCGCAGGCCGGGGAATTACGCCTGGATTTCAGCCGGCTGGCTGGCTGTGACGATCTGGTGGCCGGCATGCTGGCCGAGGCGCTGATCGACGCGCGGCGACGCGGCAAGGCCTTGGCCCTGACTGGCGCTGATGCCTTGATCAAGCGACTGGACGAACGGCTGAAGGTTGGCGACGCGGCACATGAGCCGTCCTGGCGCCTGTTGCTCGAATTGCTGCAACGCCACGGGACGCAGGAGCATTTTGAAGAGCGCGCGGTCGATTATGCGGTGACTTTCGAGTTGTCGCCGCCCTCCTGGGAGCCGCAGCGGGTTGCCGGCAAGAGCAAACCGGTGGCGGCGGAAGCCGCCCGCGGCGCCGAGATTCATTACCTGAGTGGTGACCTGAAAAGCGAGCGGTTCGAGGACATGCTCCCGCTGCTGGAAAGCAGCGATCAGCCGGTCATCGATTTTTCCTGTGTGCGCCGCGTCGATTTCTTTTCCGCCGGGCAACTGGTCAACCGCCTGGCGCCGTTCAAGGCGGCGGGCAAGGAAATCATCATCCGCAGCCCGAACCATCTGGTTGCCGAGTTGATGGCCGTGGTCGGCCTGAACAAGCAGGCGCGCATCATCGTTCCCAAGTCTTAAAAGGGTTTTCCATGGAGCAATATCACGGCACGACGATCCTGTCGGTGCGCCGGGGCAATGTCGTCACGATGGGCGGCGACGGTCAGGTGACGCTGGGCAATATCGTCATCAAGGGTACGGCGAAAAAGGTTCGCCGCTTGTATCAGGGCAAGATCCTCGCCGGTTTTGCCGGCGGCACCGCCGATGCCTTCACGCTGTTCGAGCGTTTCGAGGCCAAGCTGGAAAAGCATCAGGGGCATCTGGTGCGTTCGGCGGTCGAGCTGGCCAAGGACTGGCGCACCGACCGTGCACTGCGTCGCCTGGAAGCGATGTTGTCGGTGGCCGACCGCGAATCGTCGCTGGTCATCACCGGCAACGGGGACGTGCTCGAGCCCGAATACGGCATCGTCGCCATCGGTTCCGGTGGCGCCTACGCGCAGAGCGCGGCGCGGGCGCTGCTGGAAAACACCGAACTGAGCCCGCTGGAGATCGTCACCAAGTCGCTGGAAATTGCCGGCGACCTGTGTATCTACACCAATCGCAACTTCACGCTGGAGACGCTGGAATGAGTGGCGCCACGATGACCCCGAAGGAGATCGTCTCCGAACTCGACAAGCACATCGTCGGCCAGAATGCGGCCAAGAAGGCGGTGGCCATCGCCCTGCGCAACCGCTGGCGGCGCGCTCAGGTCGCCGAGCCGTTGCGTCAGGAAATCACGCCGAAGAACATCCTGATGATCGGCCCGACCGGTGTCGGCAAGACCGAGATCGCCCGCCGTCTGGCGCGGCTGGCCGATGCGCCTTTCATCAAGGTCGAGGCGACCAAGTTCACCGAGGTCGGCTACGTCGGCCGCGACGTCGAGACCATCATCCGAGACCTGGTCGACATGGCAATCAAGGGCCACCGCGAACGGGCCATGAAGTCCAACCGCAATCGCGCCGAGGATGCGGCCGAGGAGCGCATCCTCGACGCCTTGCTGCCGCCGGCCCGCAGCCCCGGCTTCTACGCCGAGGACTCGGCGGCGAACAGCGATAATGCGACGCGCCAGAAATTCCGCAAGAAGTTGCGCGAGGGCGAACTCGACGACAAGGAGATCGACATCGAGCTCGCCGCGCCGGCGATGCAGGCTGAGATTTTCGCACCGCCGGGCATGGAGGAACTGACCCAGCAGATTCAGGGCATGTTCCAGAACATGGGCGGCGGCAAGAAGAAATCGCGCAAGCTGAAGATCAGCGAAGCGTTCAAGCTGCTGACCGACGAGGAAGCCGCGAAACTGGTCAACGACGAGGAAATCAAGCTGGCAGCGGTCAAGGCGGTCGAGCAGAACGGCATCGTCTTTATCGACGAGATCGACAAGGTAGCCAGCCGCTCCGACGTGCAGGGGGCCGACGTTTCCCGTCAGGGGGTGCAGCGCGACCTGCTACCGCTGGTCGAGGGAACGACGGTGTCGACCAAGTACGGCATGATCAAGACAGATCACATTCTATTCATCGCTTCCGGCGCCTTTCACCTGTCCAAGCCGTCCGACCTGATTCCGGAACTGCAGGGTCGTTTCCCGATCCGCGTCGAGCTCGATTCGCTGTCGGTTGCCGATTTCGAGTGCATCCTGACCCAGACCGATGCCTGCCTGACCAAGCAGTACCAGGCGTTGCTGGCGACCGAAGGCGTCAGTGTCGAATTTGGTGCGGACGGGATCCGGCGCATGGCCGAAATCGCATTCCAGGTGAACGAGAAAACCGAGAACATCGGCGCCCGTCGCCTGCATACGGTGATGGAAAAACTGCTGGAAGAGGTGTCTTTCGAGGCCGGCAGGATCGGCCTCGACAAGATCTCGGTCGATGCCGCCTACGTCAATGAAAAACTTGGCGAAGTGGCGGCTGACGAGGATCTGTCGCGTTACGTCCTCTAAGGACTATCCCCGATTGGCGGGCGGCTGCCTTGCCCGCACAATCGGCTTCCTATTCCTTGCCGAGACCGAATCGTGGACGAAAGCAGCCTGACCTTCCGCCTGCTGGCGATCCTCTTTCCGATTTTCGGCATCGTCGCCGCCGGCTATTTCTACGGCCGCAAGCACAAGCCGGAAATGGCCGTGGCCAACCGGCTGAACATGGACGTTTTCGTGCCGGCGCTGGTGTTCGCGGCGATGGCCGGCAAGTCCTTCGATCTCGCCGCCTACGCGCCCTTGGCGCTCGGTGGTTTCATCGTGCTTGCCGTCTGCGGCCTGCTTGCCTGGCCGATTGCCCGCTTGTGCGGTGTCCAGGCGAAGACGCTGGCGCCGCCGATGATGTTCAACAACTCCGGCAACATCGGCCTGCCGCTGGCTGTCCTCGCCTGGGGCGAAGCGGCACTGCCGGCGGCGGTGATCCTGTTCATGGTCGAGAACACCCTGCATTTCTCCTTCGGTGCCAAGTTACTCGACCCGAAGACGCGCATCCTGATGCTCTGGCGCATCCCGGTGGTTTTTGCCGCCATTGCCGGCTTGGCTGTGGCAGTGCTGAAGATTCCCGTCTGGCAACCGCTGGTCATCGCCATCAAGATGCTCGGTGACGTCTCGGTGCCGCTGCTGCTCTTCTCGCTCGGCGTGCGCATGACCGACGTTTCCTTCGGCGAATGGAAACTCTCGGTGGGCAGCGCACTGCTGCGGCCGCTGGCCGGCATGCTCATCGCCTACGGGGTGATTCAGTTGCTTGGCCTGGAAGGGCGTGATGCAGCGATGCTGCTGGTGTTCGGTGCCTTGCCGCCGGCCGTGCTCAATTTCCTGTTCGCCGAGCGTTACCAGCAGGAGCCACAGCGGGTGGCGTCGATCGTGCTGGTCGGTAACCTGGCTGCGCTGATCTTCCTGCCGCTGGCCCTGGCGCTGGTGCTTTAGCCCAGACGATCCATCTGCCGCCGGTCGCGTTTGGTTGGCCGGCCGTGGATTTCGGCCGCGGGTTCCTGGGTGAACTTGCGCCGCATCTGCTCGGCTTCGCGCGCGGCGATGCTCTCCGGCGTTTCCTCGTAGAGCAGACGCGCTTCCGGTGCCGGCCCGCGCTTGTCGGACAGGCCGAGGATCGTCACTGTCCAGCGGGTGTCGCCGTTGCAGATGTCGAGGCGGTCGCCGACCTTCACGTCACGCGCCGGTTTGGTCGGCGCGCCGTTAAGCTTGACCTTGCCGCCGCCGACCGCATCGGTGGCCAGGCTGCGCGTCTTGAAGAAGCGCGCAGCCCACAGCCACTTGTCGATGCGGATACCAGCCACTACGGCAGGACGGATTCGCCGGCGTAGAGCTGTTCGACGGTCTCGCGCCGGCGGATGACGTGTACCTGCTCGCCATCGACCATGACTTCAACGGCGCGCGGCCGGGTGTTGTAGTTCGAGGCCATGGCCATGCCGTAGGCGCCGGCCGACATCACGGCGAGCAGGTCGCCCGGCTCGATATTCAGCGGCCGTGCCTGGCCGAGGAAATCGCCGGTTTCGCAGACCGGGCCGACGACGTCGTAGTCGCGCGTGGCACCGGCGCGCGGCACCACCGGGTCGATGTCGTGCCAGGCTTCGTACAGTGCCGGGCGCATAAGGTCGTTCATTGCCGCATCGATGATGGCGAAGTTCTTGGCCTCGCCTTCCTTGAGGAATTCGACGCGGGTGAGCAGCAGGCCGGCGTTGCCGACCAGGCGGCGGCCCGGTTCGAGCACGACCTTGAGGCCGCGGTTCTGCAGCTTGTCGAGCAGAGGATTCAAGTAGGAAGCGACGGTAGGCTGCACCTGGTCGGCGCGGTACTTGATGCCGAGGCCGCCGCCGAGGTCGATGTGATGGACCTGAATGCCTTCGGCCGCGAGCTGGTCGATCAGCGCCAGGATGCGATCGAGCGCTTCGGCGAATGGCGATGGATCGAGGAGTTGCGAGCCGATGTGGCAGTCGATGCCGGCCACCGCGATGTTCGGTAGCGCGGCGGCGCGGCGGTAGAGCGCCAGCGCGTCGTCGTAGGCGACGCCGAACTTGGCTTCCTTGAGGCCGGTCGAGATGTAGGGGTGGGTCTTCGGGTCGACGTTCGGATTGACGCGCAGGCTGACCGGCGCCTGCTTGCCGAGCTGGCCGGCAACTTCGTTGAGGCGCTCGATTTCCGGGATCGATTCGATGTTGAAGCAGAAGATGCCGGCTTCGAGCGCCAGCTTCATTTCCGCCGCCGTCTTGCCGACGCCGGAGAAGACGACCTTCTGCGGGTCGGCACCGGCCGCCAGCACACGCTGCAACTCGCCGCCGGAAACGATGTCGAAACCGGCGCCGAGACGGGCGAACAGGTTGAGGATGGCAAGGTTGGAGTTGGCCTTGACGGCGTAGCAGACAAGCGCGCCGGCACCGGCCGGATGGGCGCCGAGGACGTCGTGAAACTCCTTCAGCGATTCGCTCAGGGCGGCACGGGAGTAGACGTAGGCCGGCGTGCCGAATTGTTCGGCGATGGTCGGCAGAGCGACGGACTCGGCGTGCAGGACGCCGTTCTTGAGAGTAAAGTGGGTCATCGGGCGGGGCTGCGTTGAGCCGTGCTACCATCTGCCGCGCCGCCCTTGGGGGGTAATTCGAGCGGGCCCTTCATGCCGCAGGCGGCAAGGCTCAGGATGATCAGTACGGCGGCGATTCTGGACATGTTTGGGTCGCGGTCGGCGAAGTTGAGGATGTTAGCACACCATGGATGACAGCGAATTCAATGTCCGGGCCGAGCAGGCCATGAGCAGGATCGAGGCTGCGCTGGAGGCCAGTTCGGCCGATATCGATTTTGAGCTGGCGAGTGGTGGTGTGCTGGAAATCGAGTTCGCCGACGGCAGCAAGATCATCGTCAACCGGCATGCGGTGGCTCGGGAGATCTGGGTCGCGGCACGTAGTGGCGGTTTTCATTTTCGCTGGAACGGGCAGGCCTGGTGCGATACGCGCGATGGTGCCGAGTTGATGGCGCGGTTGTCTGTGCTCGCCAGCCAGCAGGCTGGCGAGTCAGTCGTGCTTGGGTAGTCAGTTGTTGCCCATGAGTTGACGCAATTCGGCCGGTCGGCCGTCGGGGGCTGGTGCGGCTGGTGCGGCTCCCGCAGGGCTTTGCGGCTGGGTCGCATTTTCTCCCGGCAGATTTTCGGTGTAGACGTGGCTCGTGGCTGCGCCAGCCTCATTGGTCAGTGCACTCAGTCCGCCAGGCATCATGGGGAGTTGCTCCGGAACCTTGCGCAGGGCGGTGTTCATGTAGCCGATCCAGATCGGCAGCGCGGCGACGCCGCCGGTTTCACGGTTGCCGAGCTTTTTCGGCTGGTCGAAGCCGACCCAGGCGCAGCCGGCAACGGTCATCTGGTAACCGCAGAACCAGGCATCGACGTACTCGTTGGTGGTGCCGGTCTTGCCGGCGAGATCGCGTCGTTTCAGTTGGGTCGACGCGCGGGCAGCGGTGCCGTAGATGGTGACATCGCGCATCATCGAGTCGGTCAGGTAGGCATTGCGCGCGTCGATGGCGCGAATCGATTCGTCGCCAGCCTGCAGTGGGCTGGCCATGGCAACGACCTGATCCTTCTCGTCACGGATTTCGCGCACGACGTAAGGCGTCACGCGATAGCCGCCGTTGGCGAATACTGCATAGCCGGAAACCATCTGCCAGGGGGTAACCGATCCGGCGCCGAGGGCCATGGTGAGATAAGGCGGGTGCTTGTCAGCGTCGAAGCCAAAACGGGTGACGTAATCCTGCGCGTATTGAGGGCTGATCGCCTGCAGCAGGCGTATCGAGACCATGTTCTTCGATTTGGCCAGGGCGGCGCGCATGGTCATCGGTCCTTCGTACTTGCCATCGTAGTTTTTCGGCGCCCAGGCCTGCGAGCCGGTTTCTCCCGCCGAGATCATGATCGGTTCGTCCTCGATCATGCTGCCCGGGTGAAAGCCTTTTTCCAGTGCGGCAGAGTAGATGAAGGGCTTGAAGCTGGAGCCGGGTTGGCGCCAAGCCTGGGTGACGTGGTTGAACTTGTTGCGGTTGAAGTCGAAGCCGCCGACCAGGGCGCGGATGGCCCCGTCGCCCGGCTCGATCGCGACAAACGCGGACTCGACTTCCGGCAACTGGCTGATCTGCCAGTGCCCCTTGGCGTCCTTGATTACCCGGACGATGGCGCCGCGCATGATGCGCTTTTTGGGGGGCGCCTTGTCGTCGAGCATGCGTGCCGCAAACTTGATCGACTCACCGTTCAGTGTGATCGTTTCGCCGCCTTTGACGTAGGCGCGGATGCTGCCGGCGTCGGCTTTCAGAACCAGTGCCGGACGGAGATCGCCGGCGTCGCTGATGTCCTGCAACAGGACGTCGATACCCTCGTCGTGCTCGGAGGTGATGTTGGTCATGTCCACATGGGCTTCGGCACCCCGGTAGCCGTTGCGCCTGTCGTAGGCGAGCACGCCTTCGCGTAGCGCACGGTAAGCGGCCTCCTGTTCGTCCCGAATCAATGTCGTGTAGACCTTCATGCCGCGGGTGTATACATCTTCTGGAAAACGCTCGGCAGCGATCTGGCGAGCCATTTCGGCGACGAATTCGGCATTGACGGCGTATTCGGAGAGCTCGCGCTTGATGATCAGGGGTTCCTTGAGGGCGAGCGCATGTTGCGCCTCGGTGATGTAGGAGAGTTCGAGCATCCGCCGCAGGACATATTCCTGGCGGATTCTGGCGCGTCTGGGATTGACGATCGGGTTGTATGCCGAGGGCGCCTTGGGCAAACCGGCCAGCATGGCCGCTTCGGCGATCGAGATGCTCTGGAGTGGTTTGCCGAAATAAATTTGCGCTGCTGCGCCGAACCCATAGGCGCGTTGGCCCAGGAAAATCTGATTGATGTACAACTCGAGAATCTGATCCTTGCTGAGATTGCTCTCAATTTTCAAGGACAGCAGGGCTTCATAGAGTTTCCGGGTGTAGGTCTTTTCGGTGGTCAGGAAAAAATTCCTGGCAACCTGTTGCGTGATCGTCGATGCCCCCTGCTTTTTTCCTCCGCTCAGCAGATTTGAGCTTGCTGCACGAATGATGCCGGTATAATCGATGCCGATGTGCTGATAGAATCTATCGTCTTCAGCAGCCAGAATGGCTTGTTTCATTATCTCCGGCACATCGCCGATGGCCACGACGGCGCGACGTTCTTCACCGAACTCGCCGATCAGATGGCCGTCTGCCGTGTAGACCCGCAAGGGGACTTTCGGCCGATAGTCTGTCAGTACCTCAAGAGAGGGCAGGTTCGGGTAGGCCAGCGCGATAATGATGGCGGCAACTGCCACTGCGATGGCGATGAGTCCGGTGATGGCAAGGAGAGGATAAGTGAGCAGTCGAAGCAGGGGAGGCATTGGCACAGGCGGTGTGGCGACGGTGTTGGCATTATACGCTGTGGCAATTCACCGGGTATAAAAGTGCTTTACACTGTGAGGGCTTGTTGCTAGCATCTGAAGTGAATTATTGGTTCTTCTTCTAAGATCGTAATCTGTAAGGACTTTTCTGGGGGTGTGGTGGGCTTCGATATCTCCGCTTTGCTGAATCCGAAGGCGCGCCCTTTGCTCGGGCTCGATATCAGTTCGTCGGCTGTCAAGCTGGTTGAACTGACCGCCAACGGAAAGGAAGGGTATCGCGTTGAGCGCTACGCCATTGAGGTGTTGCCCAAAGACGCGGTATCGGATGGCAATATTGCCAATCTTGAGGCTGTGGTCGATGTCGTCAAGCGAGCCTGGAAACGTCTGGGAACCTCGACGCGCAATGTGGCCCTGGCGCTGCCTGCCTCTGCGGTCATCACCAAGAAAATCATTGTTCCGGCCGGTTTGCGGGAAGAGGACCTCGAGGTGCAGGTCGAGACCGAGGCGAATCAATACATTCCTTTTTCCATCGATGACGTCAATCTCGACTATCAGGTGCTTGGTCCGGCGCCGGCTGTGCCGGACGAGGTCGAGGTCCTGATCGCGGCTTCCAAGAAGGAACGTGTCGAGGACCGGGTGGCGGTTGCGGAAGCGGCCGGCCTGAAGGCGGTAGTGGTCGATGTCGAGTCTTACGCAACTTTGGCTGCTTTTGAGTTGATCGAGCGGCAGTTGCCGGAAGGTGGGCGGAATCAGGTCGTGGCCCTGATCGATGCCGGCGCAAACCTGATGAATCTGACGGTCATGCGTAACGGGGTGCAGGTCTATGCCCGCGAGCAGGCCTTCGGCGGAAGTCAGCTGACGCTGGATATCTCGCGCCATTACGGCATGTCCCTCGAAGATGCCGAAGCGGCAAAGCGTTCGGGAAATCTGCCTGAAGGCTATGAAGCCGAATTGTTGAATCCCTTCATGGAAAACCTGGCGCTGGAAGTGTCGCGGGCGCTGCAGTTCTTCTTCACTTCGACCCAGTTCAATCAGGTGGATCATGTCGTCCTGGCCGGTGGTTGTGCCGTCATCCCGGGTATTGACGAGGTCGTGGCCACGCGTACGCAATTCAATACGCTGATTGCCAATCCTTTTGCCAACATGCTTCTGTCGGATCGGGTCAGGGCGCGCAGTCTGCTCGCCGATTCGTCTTCGTTGATGGTTGCGTGTGGCCTGGCGTTGCGGAGGTTTGATCCAGCATGATACGCATCAACCTGTTACCGCATCGGGAAGAGGCGCGTAAGGCAAGGCGCGAACAGTTCTATGTCCTTGCCGGTCTGATCAGCGTCCTGGCAATCGTCGCGATTTTTGCCATCTATTCCTTGATCGATGCCCAAATCGAAGCGCAGGGCAGAAAGAATGACTTCCTGAAGCAGGAAATCGCTCTGCTGGACAAGCAGCTGGAGCAGATCAAGCGGCTTCGCGAACAAACCCAGGCCTTGCTGGCGCGTAAGCAGGTCATTGAGGATCTGCAGCGTGATCGTGGGGAAACCGTGCATTTGCTCAGCGAATTGGTGCGCCAGGTGCCCGAGGGGGTCTATCTGAAGTCCCTGAAGCAGGAAGGGGTTAATGTCAATGTCACTGGTTATGCCCAGTCGAATGCCCGGGTTTCCGCGTTGATGCGCAACATCGAAGGCTCCTCATGGATGGAGAACCCGCGTTTGATCGAAACCAAAGCGGTGGTACTCAATGGGCGCCGGGTTAACGAATTTGGCATGGACTTCACCTTGAGCCGTGCGGCGGTCGAGGAGAAACAGCAATGAAATCCAAGTCGCTTGCCTTGCCCGAAAAACTGCGCCAGGTTGATTTCCAGGCGGTCCTGGATGATTTTCGCCATCTGAATCCCAACGATCCGGGTGCTTGGCCTTTGGTTCCCAAGGTCACGATACTGGTCGGCTTGTTTTTTGCATTGTTGTTGGCGGGTTGGTGGTTCGTCTGGAACGATCAGCTGACTACTCTGGAAAGCCGGGAGAGCGAGGAGCTTGCGCTCAAGGATCAGTTTCTGCTGAAAAAGCGACAGGCAATCAATCTGGATCTTTACACCCAGCAACTCGCAGAAATTGATCGCTCCTTCGGTGCCTTGCTGAAACAGCTGCCGAACAAATCCGAAGTCGAGGCTTTGTTGATTGAAGTCAACCAGGCAGGTCTCGGGCGTGGGCTGCAATTTGAACTATTCCGGCCGGGGAGCGAGGTGGCCAAGGATTTCTACGCCGAATTGCCGGTGACGGTGAAAATCAATGGTTCGTATCACGATATTGGCGCGTTTGCTGCAGACATTGCCAAGTTGCCGCGTATCGTGACGCTGAACGGCATATCGGTCATGCCGCTGAAGGGTGGCGATTTGACGCTGGACGCGACGGTGAAGACGTTCCGCTACCTTGATGAGAGTGAAGTTGCCCAGCAGAAACGTCCGGAAAAGGGAGGTGGAAAGTGAGACTTCCGCTTCTGGTATCAGTATGTGTAATGCTTGTAGCCTGCTCTGGCGGCGATCACGAGGATTTGCGGCAGTGGATGGACGAAAATACCCGTGACCTGCGTGGTCGGGTGACTCCGATCCCGGAAGTGACACCCTACGAGCCCGTACCTTACGAAGTGAATGACCTGGTGGCGCCATTTACGGCCAGCAAGATCGAGCCAGATTCGAAATTCCGCCAGGGGGCTGGCAAGGGAGGGCAGTATCAGCCGGATTTCGAGGCCAGGGAACAGCGCAATAGCGTACTGGAAAAGTACCCTCTGGAATCGCTGACGATGATCGGTCACATGATCATCAACAACCGTCCGATCGCGGTGATCAAGTATGAGGATAGCGTCAGGCAGGTGAAGGTCGGCGACTATTTGGGGCTGGATTTCGGCATGGTGACCGAAATTGCCGAGAACGAACTGAAATTGCGGGAATTGATTCAGGATTCTGCCGGGGAGTGGAGCGAACGCCAGAGTTCGCTGTACCTGCAGACCACGGAGGGGAGCGGTAAATGAAATTGTTCAACTACGCAGTGGCGATTGCGGCGACCTGCCTTGTGGCGGCCTCTCCGGTCCGGGCGGAAAAGCCGGCAGCAAATGCGATCGAGGCGGTCAATGTTGCCCAACAAGGCAATGAGACGGCGGTGAAAATCGATCTGCGCGAAGCACTGGCGACGCCTCCGGCCGGGTTTGCTGTGGCCAATCCGGCACGTATTGCTTTCGACTTTCCGTCTACGGCAAACGCCTTGGGAAAAACCACGCAGGTGCTGAATGAGGGCGATTTACGCAGCGTCAATGTCGTTCAGGTGGCGGACCGTACGCGCTTGGTGCTCAACCTTGTGCGCAACATGAATTACCGTACGCGTATCGACGGCAAATCCCTTTATGTGACCCTTTCGCCGATTGAGCGTCTCAGTGATACGGTTGCCGAGCGAACGGTCCGGTTTGCCGAGGAAAGTGTCGTTGGCGCCCGTCATGCCGTTCGTGATGTCATGTTCCGCCGCGGACGCGATGGTGAAGGGCGGGTGCTGGTCGACCTGAGTGATGCCGGCACCGGAATTGATATTCGCAAACAGGGACCTAACCTGATTGTTGATTTCATGAAGACGAGCTTGCCAGATCACTTGCGTCGCAAGCTCGACGTCACCGATTTTGCGACACCTGTTGTCGGTGTCGAAACGCGCAGCATCGGCGAGAACGTGCGCATGACCATTTCGCCAAAGGGTTTGTGGGAACACAATGCCTATCAAACCGATAACCAGTTCGTGATCGAGGTCAAGAAGATCGTCGAAGATCCGAACAAGCTGGTTCAGGGAAGCAAGATCGGTTATCAGGGACCACGCGTCAGCATCAATTATCAGAACGGTGACGTTCGGGCTCTGCTGCGTCTGATGGCCGAGGAGTTGGGTCTGAATGCAGTGATCAGCGAGACCGTCACCGGGACGACGACCCTGGTTCTCAAGGATGTTCCGGCGGATCAGGTTATCGATATCATCTTCCAGCAAAAAGGGCTGGACATGCGCAAAAACGGCAACATCGTCATGATTGCGCCGCGTGATGAGATTGCCACACGCGAGAAGCTCGAGTTCGAATCGCGCCAGCAAATCAGTGAACTCGAGCCCTTGCAGATGGAACAGTTTGTATTGAATTACCAGCGCGCTGTCGATGTGGCCAAATTGTTGGCAGGAGATACTTCCTCGGATCAGGGTGGGGCGACCTCAACGCAGCGTATCCTCAGCAAGCGGGGTAATGCGGTCGCGGATCCGCAATCGAATATCCTGTTCGTCAACGACATTGCCACCAAGCTGGATGAAATTCGGACATTCATCAGGACGATTGATGTCGGCGCACGTCAGGTGCTCATTGAAGCGCGTATCGTTGAGGCCAGCGATGATTTCAACAAGTCGATTGGTGCGAAGTTGAATTTGATCAATTCGAAGACGAGCAGCATCACAAATACAGGAATTAATTTTGTGGGCGGGAGTGTCAGGCCTGGAACCTATAGCTCGACGACAACCGATGGTGTCACAAAGATCACCTCGACAGAGCCAACGATAACTCAGACTCCAATGGGGGGGGTCAATCTGCCGTCATTCAAATCGACTGGTGGCACAATGGCTTTCTCTTTGTTCAATTCCGGTGCAACGAGAATTCTCAACATGGAGATTGCTGCACTTCAGGCTGACGGCTTGGGCAAGCTGATCTCCAGTCCGCGTGTGATTACAGCTAACAACGTGCGCGCCAAGATTGAAGACGGTACCGAGATTCCCTACGTGACCACCTCCAACAGCGGGGGGGTGGTTACACAGACGGTCAGTTTCAAGCCGGCCAAGCTCTCGCTTGAGGCAACGCCGCAGATTACGCCTGAGGGGACCGTCAAGATGGCGCTGTTAATCAAGAAGGAAGAGGCCGACTGGACGCGTGCTGTGCTGGGTAATCCGCCGATTAAAAGCTCCATTGTCGAGACTAATGTGGTTGTCGAGAACGGCGGTACGGTGGTTGTCGGTGGTGTGTTCATCACCAATAACCAGTCCAAGGTTGAAAAAGTGCCGCTGCTCGGTGATGTTCCCTTCTTTGGCTGGTTGTTCAAGTTCAAGAACGATTTCGGGAATCGTCGCGAACTGCTGATTTTTATCACGCCGCGCATCATTTCTGAGAAGCTTCGTCTGGATTGATTTCTGGCAGGCGTAGAGGGAAAAGGCCGGCTTTGCCGGCCTTTTTTGTTCATTGGCCCGAGTCGGCTAGAATCGCGGCGTGAACACGCAAACCAACATCTATCTGGTCGGCCTGATGGGGGCCGGCAAAACGACGATCGGGCGCCAGTTGGCAAAGCGCCTGGAGAGAAATTTCTACGATTCCGACCACGAAATCGTGGCGCGTACCGGTGTGCCCATCCCCACCATCTTCGAGATCGAGGGGGAGGATGGTTTTCGCAAGCGGGAGCAGCAAACCATCGCGGAACTGTCGACGATGTCGAACATCGTGATGGCGACGGGGGGCGGGGCGGTATTGTCGGCGGAGAATCGCCGTTGCCTGCGCGAAAGTGGCTGGGTGGTGTACCTGAACGTGCCGCCCTTGATGCTGTATCAACGCACGCGAAATGACCGCAATCGGCCCTTGTTGCAGGTTGAGGATCCGCTGGCGCGCCTGGAGGCACTGCACGCGGAAAGGGACCCGTTGTACCGTGAAACGGCGAGTCTGGTGGTCGAGGGCGGACAACTGGTGGCCGCCGGGGTGGTGCAGCATTTATTGAGGGAGTTTGGTCGCCTATGTTCGAAAACCTGATGCGCACGCTTGAGGTGTCGCTGGCTGAGCGCAGCTATCCGATTCACATTGGCCCAGGCTTGCTTGATCGTGCTGATCTGCTGCTGCCTGCGATCAAGGCAAAGAAGGCTGTGGTTGTTACCAATGAAACCGTGGCGCCGCTCTATCTTGAGCGCCTGAGCAAGACTTTGCGTCAGGGCGGTGTGGTCGTTCAGACGGTGATTCTGCCGGATGGTGAGTCGTTCAAGAACTGGGAAACCCTGAATCTGATATTCGATGCCTTGCTGGGTACGCATTGCGAAAGAAGTACCCCGTTGATTGCGCTGGGTGGCGGTGTCATCGGCGACATGGGGGGCTTTGCTGCCGCCTGCTATCAACGCGGCATGCCGTTCATCCAGGTGCCGACGACCTTGTTGTCGCAGGTGGATTCATCGGTCGGTGGGAAAACGGCAATCAATCATCCGCTCGGAAAAAACATGATCGGCGCCTTCTATCAGCCTCGCCTCGTGCTGGCTGACATTGCAACGCTCGATACCCTCCCGGACCGGGAATTGAAGGCGGGTCTGGCCGAGGTCATCAAGTACGGTCTGATCCGCGATCCGGAATTCCTGGTCTGGCTGGAGGCCAATATCGAGCGCGTGCTGGCGCGTGATCAGGCGGCCTTGATTCATGCGGTCGAGCGTTCCTGTGCCAACAAGGCAGAAGTGGTGGCGTGCGATGAGCGCGAGAGTGGCGAGCGGGCGTTGTTGAATCTGGGGCATACCTTTGGTCACGCAATCGAGACCGGGCTCGGTTACGGCACCTGGTTGCACGGCGAGGCGGTGGCTGCGGGCACGATGGTTGCATGTGAATTGTCGCAAATACTCGGGTGGCTGGTGCCGGCGGATGTGCGCCGGGTCAGGGAACTATTCTCCCGGGCTGGCTTGCCGGTTGTCGCGCCGCCCCTGGGGGTGGCGCGTTATCTCGAGTTGATGCGGCACGACAAGAAGGTGCAGGACGGACGCTTGCGTCTGGTTCTGTTGCAGGAGATCGGACGGGCGGTTTTGTCCGATGTGGCGAGCGACGAACAGATTGCCGAGGCCATCCGGAAGGCCGGCACCTGATTGGTGTTTGCCCGGCCGTGCGGGCACGGCATTGGTGCGGGCCAGTTGCTTGAATTAGAAGGCCTTGATCCGCTACAATCGACGGTTGCCTGTATTTTTGTGCATCTTCGGACGGTATGGCGTCGTCCGGCTTTTTCATGATTGGCCAAGGTCACGGCCAGCTTAGTTGAAGGAATGCGTGTGATGGAATCGGCTGTACCTGAGCGGCAGGGTCTCTACGACCCCGCCAACGAGCACGACGCCTGTGGCGTGGGCTTCGTTGCCCATGTCAAGGGCCAGAAGAGCCATGCGATCATCGAGCAGGGTCTGCTGATCCTGAAAAATATCGATCATCGCGGTGCTGTCGGTGCCGATCCCCTGCAGGGTGACGGCGCCGGTCTGTTGATCCAGATTCCGGACCTGTTCTACCGCGAAGAAATGGCGGCTCAGGGCGTGGATCTGCCGCCGGCCGGCGAGTACGGTGTCGGTATGGTCTTCCTGCCGCAGGAGGCCGCATCGCGCCACGCCTGCATGGAAGAGATCGAGCGTTCGATCGCTGCCGAAGGCCAGCGTCTGCTGGGCTGGCGCGACGTGCCGGTCAATGCCGAAATGCCGATGTCGCCGACGGTCAAGGCCACCGAGCCGGTGATCCGCCAGGTCTTCGTCGGTCGCGGTCCGGACGTCTTCGTCACCGATGCCTTCGAGCGCAAGCTGTACATCATCCGCCGTCGCGCCGCCAACGCGATCAAGTCGCTGCACCTCAAGCACGGCCAGGAATTCTACGTGCCGTCGTTCTCGGCGCGCACCGTCAACTACAAGGGGTTGCTGCTGGCCGATCAAGTCGGTGAGTATTACCTCGACCTCCAGGACAAGCGCACTGTTTCGGCGCTGGCCCTGGTGCACCAGCGCTTCTCGACCAATACCTTCCCGACCTGGGATCTGGCGCATCCGTTCCGCTACATCGCCCACAACGGCGAAATCAACACCGTGCGCGGCAACGTCAACTGGTTCAAGGCGCGTGAGCAGGCGATTTCCTCGCCCATCCTCGGCGACGACCTGAAGAAGGTGTGGCCGCTGCATTACCCCGGTCAGTCCGACTCGGCTGCATTCGACAACGCGCTCGAACTGCTGGTCATGGGTGGCGGCTATTCGCTGGCCCAGGCGGTCATGCTGATGATCCCGGAAGCCTGGGAAAAGCACGCGCTGATGGACGAGAGCCGTCGTGCCTTCTACGAATACCATGCCGCCATGATGGAGCCGTGGGACGGTCCCGCTGCCGTGGCCTTCACCGACGGTCGCCAGATCGGCGCGACGCTCGACCGTAACGGCCTGCGTCCGGCGCGTTACTTGGTCACCGACGACGACTTCGTGGTCATGGCCTCGGAATCCGGCGTGCTGCCGATTCCCGAGAAGAAGATCGTCAAGAAGTGGCGCCTGCAGCCGGGCAAGATGTTCCTGATCGACATGGAGCAGGGCCGCATCATCGACGACAAGGAACTCAAGGATTCGCTGGCCAACGCCCGTCCGTATCGCGAGTGGATCGAGAAAATTCGCATCAAGCTCGACGAAGTGCCGGCCGCCGACGAAACCTGCGCCACGCCGCCGGCGTCGCTGCTCGATCGCCAGCAGGCCTTCGGCTACACCCAGGAAGACACCAAGGTCATCCTTGAGCCGATGGCGACCAACGGCGAAGAGCCGACCGGCTCGATGGGTACCGACTCGGCGCTGCCGGTGCTGTCGAAGAAGAACAAGACGCTGTACGCCTACTTCAAGCAGTTGTTCGCCCAGGTGACCAACCCGCCGATCGACCCGATCCGCGAGGAACTGGTCATGTCGCTGGTGTCCTTCATCGGGCCGAAGCCGAACCTGCTCAATACCGTCGACGTCAATCCGCCGATCCGCCTCGAGGTCTCGCAGCCGGTGCTGACCTGCACCGACATCGAAAAGCTGCGCAACATCGAAAAATACACCTCGAACAAGTTCCGCTCGTTCGAACTCGACATCTGCTACCCGGTGGCCTGGGGCAAGGAAGGCATCGAAGCCCGTCTCGCCTCGCTGGCAGCGGATGCTGAAGATGCCGTCCGTTCCGGTGCCAACATCCTGATCGTCTCCGACCGCAAGGTCGATGCCGAACACGTCGCCATCCCGGCGCTGCTGGCCACCTCGGCCATCCACCAGCACTTGGTCAAGCAGGGCCTGCGCACCAGCACCGGCCTGGTCGTCGAAACCGGTTCGGCACGCGAAGTGCACCACTTCGCCCTGCTCGGCGGTTTCGGTGCCGAAGCCGTGCACCCCTACCTGGCGCTGGAAACCATCAGCGGCATGGCCAAGGGCGATGCCGAGAAGGCCGACAAGTACGTCAAGAACTTCATCAAGGCAGTCGGCAAGGGCCTGTGCAAGGTCATGTCCAAGATGGGCATCTCGACCTACATGTCCTACACCGGCGCCCAGATCTTCGAGGCCATCGGCCTGAAGAAGGACCTGGTCGACAAGTACTTCACCGGCACCCCGTCGAACATCGAGGGTATCGGCCTGTTCGAAGTGGCCGAGGAAGCCATCCGCCTGCACGACGAAGCCTTCTCCGCCGACCCGGTGCTGGCCAACATGCTCGACGCCGGCGGCGAGTACGCCTTCCGCATTCGTGGCGAAGAGCACATGTGGACGCCGGATTCGATCGCCAAGCTGCAACATTCGACCCGTTCCGGCAAGTACGAAACGTACAAGGAATACGCCAAGCTGATCAACGACCAGACCAAGCGTCACCTGACGCTGCGCGGCCTGTTCGAGTTCAAGCCGCAGGGCGAAGCCATTCCGCTCGAGGAAGTCGAATCGGCCAAGGAAATCGTCAAGCGTTTCGCCACCGGCGCCATGTCGCTCGGCTCGATCTCGACCGAAGCGCACACCACGCTGGCGATTGCCATGAACCGCATCGGCGGCAAGTCGAACACCGGTGAAGGTGGTGAGGACGCTAAGCGCTTCCTGCCGCTGAAGGCCGGTCAGACCCTGTCGGAAATCGTCGGTGCCTCGCGCATCGAACGCGATTACGTGTTCAAGGAAGGCGATTCGCTGCGCTCGGCGATCAAGCAGGTGGCTTCCGGCCGTTTCGGTGTCACCACCGAATACCTGGTCAATGCCGACCAGATCCAGATCAAGATGGCCCAGGGCGCCAAGCCCGGTGAAGGTGGTCAGTTGCCGGGCACCAAGGTGTCCGAGTACATCGGCAAGCTGCGTCACTCGGTGCCGGGCGTGACCCTGATCTCGCCGCCGCCGCACCACGACATCTACTCGATCGAAGACCTGGCTCAGCTGATCCATGACCTGAAGAATGCCAATTCGCAGGCCTCGATCTCGGTCAAGCTGGTCTCCGAAGTCGGCGTCGGCACGGTTGCCGCCGGTGTCGCCAAGGCCAAGGCCGACCACATCGTGATCGCCGGCTTCGACGGTGGTACGGGTGCTTCGCCGGTGTCGTCGATCAAGCACGCCGGTACGCCGTGGGAACTCGGTCTGTCCGAAACCCAGCAGACGCTGGTGCTGAACCGCCTGCGTTCGCGTATCCGCCTGCAGGTCGACGGTCAGATGAAGACCGGCCGCGACGTCGCCATCGGCGCGCTGCTCGGTGCCGACGAATTCGGCTTCGCCACCGCGCCGCTGGTCGTCGAAGGCTGCATCATGATGCGCAAGTGCCATCTGAACACCTGCCCGGTCGGCGTCGCCACCCAGGATCCGGAACTGCGCAAGCGCTTCTCCGGTCAGCCGGAACACGTCGTGAACTACTTCTTCTTCGTTGCCGAGGAAGTGCGCGAGATCATGGCCATGCTCGGCATCCGCAAGTTCGATGACCTGGTCGGCCGGGTCGACCTGCTCGACATGCGCGCCGGGATCGAGCACTGGAAGGCCAAGGGCCTGGATTTCACCAAGGTCTTCCATCAGCCCAAGGTGCCGGCCGACGTGCCGCGCCGCCATACCGAAGGCCAGGATCACGGCCTCGACAAGGCGCTCGACCACAAGCTGATCGAACAAGCCAAGAAGGCGCTCGAAAAAGGCCAGAAGGTCCAGATCGAGACGAGCATCATCAACGTCAACCGTACCTGCGGCACCATGCTCTCGGGCGAGGTCGCCAAGCGCTACGGCAACGCCGGCCTGCCGGACGACACCATCCACGTCAAGCTGACCGGCACCGCCGGCCAGGCTTTCGGCGCCTTCCTGGCGCGTGGCGTGACGCTGGAACTGACCGGCGAAGGCAACGACTACGTTGGTAAGGGCCTGTCGGGCGGTCGCATCATCATCAAGCCGAGCCCGGATTTCCGCGGCGACACGCAGCACAACATCATTGTCGGCAACACCGTCATGTACGGCGCGACCGAAGGTGAGTCCTTCTTTGCTGGTGTCGGTGGCGAACGCTTCTGCGTGCGCAATTCCGGCGGCACGGCGGTTGTTGAAGGGGTTGGCGATCACGGTTGCGAATACATGACCGGCGGTACCGTCGTCGTGCTCGGCATGACCGGGCGCAACTTCGCTGCCGGCATGTCGGGCGGCATTGCCTACGTGCTCGATGAGGACGGCAGCTTCAAGCACCGTTGCAACCTGGCTCAGGTGGCGCTGGAGAAGGTGGTTCCGGCAGCCCGTCATGTTGCCGGCGAACCGCTGCACCGCGACCAGGCCGACGAAGTCCAGCTCAAGGAGCTGATCACCCGTCACGCCGAGTACACCGGCAGTGCTACCGCCAAGCGCCTGCTCGCCGACTGGGAAGCCAGCCGCGAGAAGTTCGTCAAAGTCTATCCGCATGAATACAAGCGCGCCCTCACCGAGATGGCCGCCGCAGCACGCAAGGAGGCCGCATAATGGGCAAGCCGACGGGTTTCATGGAGTTCGAGCGCCTGGAAGAGGGCTACGAACCGGTTGAAAAGCGCCTGACCCACTACAAGGAGTTCGTCCAGACTCTGTCTGACGATAACGCCAAGACCCAGGGTGCGCGCTGCATGGATTGCGGCATTCCGTTCTGCAACAACGGCTGCCCGGTGAACAACATCATTCCGGACTGGAATGATCTGGTTTATCGCGGCAACTGGAAGCAGGCGCTGGACGTGCTGCATTCGACCAACAACTTCCCCGACTTCACCGGCCGCATCTGTCCGGCCCCCTGCGAAGCTGCCTGTACGCTGGGCATCAACGCGGCGCCGGTGGGCATCAAGTCGATCGAGCACTTCATCATCGACAAGGGCTGGGAAATGGGCTGGGTTGTGCCGCAACCGCCCAAGGCCAAGACCGGCAAGAAGGTCGCCATCGTCGGCTCCGGCCCGGCCGGCATGGCCGCGGCCCAGCAACTGGCGCGCGTCGGCCACGACGTGACCGTGTTCGAGAAATCGAGCCGGATCGGTGGTCTGCTCGGCTTCGGCATCCCCGACTTCAAGTTGAACAAGTCGGTGATCGACCGTCGCGTCGCGCAGATGGAAGCCGAAGGCGTGGTCTTCCGGACCAAGGTTATCGTCGGCGACAAGGCCATCCCGGCTGGCATCAACAACGATGCCACCGAGACGGTTTCCGCCGCCCAGCTGAAGAAGGATTTCGACGCGGTGATCCTGGCCGCCGGTTCCGAAGTGCCGCGCGATCTGCCGGTGCCGGGCCGTGAGTTCAAGGGCGTTTACGCTGCGCTGGAATTCCTGATTCCGCAGAACAAGGAAGTCCAGCAGGGCATCAAGAATCCGATCAACGTCAAGGGCAAGCACGTCGTCGTCATCGGCGGCGGCGATACCGGCTCCGACTGTGTCGGCACCAGCTATCGTCACGGCGCCGCCTCGGTGACCCAGTTTGAACTGATGCCGGCCCCGCCGGAGCAGGAAGACAAGCCGTTGGTCTGGCCGTACTGGCCGCTGAAGATGCGTACCTCGTCGTCGCACAAGGAAGGCGAAACCATCCGCGAATTCGCCGTTGCCACCAAGGCCTTCGTCGAAGACGGCCAGGGCAACGTCAAGGCCCTCAAGGCCGTGCGCGTCGAATGGAAGGACGGCAAGATGAGCGAAGTCGCCGGTTCGGAGTTCGAACTGCCGTGCGACGCCGCCTTCCTCGCCATGGGTTTCGTCAATCCGGTTGGCAGCCTGCTGGAAGCTTTCGGCGTGGACAAGGATGGCCGTGGTAACGCCAAGGCAACGACCGATGGCGAGGGCTGCTACCGCACCAATGTCGACGGCGTTTACGCTGCCGGCGATGTGCGTCGCGGTCAATCGCTGGTGGTCTGGGCAATCCGCGAAGGTCGTCAGGCCGCTCGCGAAGTCGATGCCTTCCTGATGGGAACGTCCGCGCTGCCGCGCTGATTATTTCCGTGACACTATGGCAAAACCCCGCCGGTTTCGACCCGCGGGGTTTTTGTTTATGTGAAAATGTGGAATCGTTCCAAAGGGGGCAACATGAACAATAATCTACAAACTGCATTCCAGATGACCATGCCGGCGGGTGGCCTTGACGGTCACATGCTGCTGATTCTGGGGATCATGATCCTGGCCGGTATTCTGGGCGGTGCGGCGAATTATTTCCTGGCCGAGCGTCAAGCGGAGTCGGGCGGCAAGGACTGGATCAAGTATCCGGTGTTCGGCATGGTGGCGGCGCTCACCGTTCCACTTTTCCTGAACATGATTTCCAGCACCCTGCTCGAAGGGGCGCGGACCAAGCCGGTCGATTTCTATGTCTTCGCCGGCTTCTGTCTGATTTATGTGGTCGCTTCTCGACGCCTGTTCGAGAATCTGGCGCATCGCCTGCTCGGCCAGATGGAGCAGGTCCGCCGCGATGTCGGCCAGTTGCGCCAGAAACGCGATGAGGCCCTGCTCGTGCCGGCTGCCAAGCCCGAGCCGGAAGTGCCCAAGGCCAAGGAGGTCGATCCGCGCGAAGTCTTGTCGTACAACGATGTCGAAATCCTCCGCGCACTGGCTGAAGAAAGTTTCGTTTATGGCAATCTGGCCGGCGTCTGCGATCGTACCGGCTTGCCGCGCGAATTCGTCAGCCAGCGTCTGACCGTGATGAAATCGCTCGGCGTGATCGAGACCCGGATCAACGACAAGAACGTCCTGCACTGGTTTGTCTCGCAGCGCGGCAAGGCCGTACTGGATGAACTGTTGGGTACTCAGGGTGAGCGCAAGAGCGCCTGAAAACAATCTCGAATAGCAGAGCGGTTTCATGAATATCGTCATTCTCGCTGCCGGCCAGGGCAAGCGCATGCACTCGAACCTGCCCAAGGTCCTGCATCCCGTCGCCGGCAAGCCCTTGCTCGCCCACGTCATCGACACGGCGCGTACGTTGTCTCCGGAAAAACTGGTCGTCGTACGTGGCCATGGCGGCGATGTGGTGCAGGCCAGTGTGGCGGCACCGGACATTGGCTGGGCCGAACAGGCGCAGCAACTGGGGACCGGCCACGCGCTGGCTCAGGCGCTGCCGCAACTCGGCGGTGCCGGACAGACACTGGTGCTCTATGGCGATGTGCCACTGACCACGCCGGAAACCCTGAAGCATCTGCTGCATGCCGCCGGTGACGGCCTGGCTATCCTGACGGTCAACCTGGCCAATCCGACCGGTTACGGTCGCATCGTCCGCGATGCGGCTGGCCGGGTGTGCAGCATCGTCGAAGAAAAGGATGCGACGCTCGCGCAGAAGGCCATTGCCGAGGTCAATACCGGCATCATGGCGATGCCGACGGCGCGGCTGGCCGACTGGCTGGGTGCCCTGAAGAACGACAACGCCCAGGGCGAGTACTACCTGACCGACATCGTTGCCCTGGCCGTTGCCGAGGGCTTGCCGGTCAGTACCGCGCAGCCGGCGGGGGAATGGGAGGTGCTCGGGGTCAACAGCAAGGTCCAGCTGGCCGAACTGGAGCGCCAGCATCAGCGCAACATCGCCGACCGCCTGCTGGTCGCCGGGGTCCGTCTGGCCGATCCGGCACGCATCGATGTGCGCGGCACGCTGACCCACGGTCGCGACGTGGCCATCGACGTCGGTTGCGTTTTCGAGGGGGCGGTTGAGTTGGGCGATGCGGTCGAGGTCGGTCCCTACTGTGTGCTCAAGAATGTGCGTGTCGGTGCCGGAACGCGGATCGCCGCCTTCTGCCACTTCGAAGACGCGGTGATTGGTCCGGACGGCATCCTCGGGCCTTACGCCCGCTTGCGCCCGGGAACCGAACTGGGGCCGGAAGTCCATATCGGCAATTTCGTCGAAGTGAAAAAGAGCCGCATCGGCGCCCAGTCCAAGGCCAATCACCTGGCCTACATCGGCGACGCCGAGATCGGTCAGCGGGTCAATGTCGGTGCCGGCACGATCACCTGCAACTACGACGGCGCCAACAAGTTCAAGACCATCATTGAAGACGATGTCTTCATCGGTTCGGACACCCAGCTGGTGGCGCCGGTGACGGTGGGTCGCGGGGCAACGCTGGGCGCCGGAACGACGTTGACCAAGGATGCACCGGCCGATGCGCTGACCGTATCGCGGGCCAAGCAGATCACCCTGAGTGGCTGGCAACGCCCGGTCAAGGAGAAGAAGTAATGGATGTCTGGTTCATGACCTTTGCCATGGTCTCGTCGCTGCTGCTGGCCTGCGGTGCGGCGTTGCTGCTGGTCGGCTACATCAATACCCTGCCGGCGGCGCTGAATTTCGGCTGGCGCTTTGCAGTGCCGGTGATCCTGCTGCCGGTGGCCGGGCCCTTGTGGTTCGCGTGGACCCGGGGTGAGGAATTCCGCCGGGCGCGTTACCAGTTGATCGGTGCGCTTGTCCTGCTGGCGCTGGCGGCGCTCCTGATTCTTGGCTACGGCCCTTATTTTGCGGAACGACTGGTGGCGGAGATGGCTGAGGCAGCCAAGATGCGCTACTGAGCCTTCGTTTGACAATTTGTTCAGGGAGAAGAAGATGTCCAGCTACACACCCGATTCCCTACGCAGCATTGCCCTGGTCGGGCACGGTTCGGCCGGCAAGACCAGCCTGGCCGAAGCCCTGTTGCATGCCGCCGGCGCCATTCCGGCGCGTGGCAGCGTCGACAAGGGCAATACTGTCTGCGATCACGACGCCCAGGAGAAGGAAGCCGGGCATTCCCTGAACAGCGCAGTCTTTTCGTTCGAGCATGAAGGCTGTCGCATCCATGCCATCGATACGCCGGGCTACCCGGACTTCTCCGGTCAGGCCATCGCCGCCCTGGCGGCGGTCGATACCGTGGTGCTGGTGATCAACGCCCAGGCCGGCATCGAAGTCATGAGCGAGCGGATGATGCAGCTCGCTGCAGAGCGCAAGCTGTGCCGGATGATCGTCATCAACAAGATCGACGCCGATAACGTCGATCTGCCGGCCCTGCTTGCTGATATCCGCGAACGTTTTGGCCGTGAGTGCATGCTGCTCGATCTGCCCGCCCATGGCGGTGCCGATGTCGTCGAAGTGCTCGAACACGACGCCGGCGATGCCGATTTTGCTTCGGTCGCTGCTGCCCACCGCGAGTTGATCGACCAGATCGTCGAGGAAGACGAAGATTTGCTGGCGCGTTATCTCGAAGATGGCGCCGACCCGGCCGGTGCCGAACTGCACGCGCCGTTCGAGAAGGCCCTGCGCGAGGGGCATCTGATTCCGGTGCTGTTCACCTCGGCGAAAACCGGTGCCGGTGTCAAGGAACTGCTGCACGTACTGGCCAGCCTGGCGCCGAGCCCGGCCGAAGGCAATCCGCCGCTGTTCCATCGCGGCGAACCCGGCGGTGAAGTCGAGGCCTTCGCCGCCGTGCCGGACCCGGAAAAGCATGTGCTGGCCCATGTGTTCAAGGTCATTGCCGATCCCTACATGGGCAAGATCGGCGTTTTTCGCGTGCATCAGGGCACGCTGCGCAAGGATATGCAGTTGTTTGCCGGCGACGGCAAACGGGCCTTCCGGGTGGCCCATCTCTATCGTTTGCAGGGCAAGGACTGCGTCGAGGTCGATAGCCTGCAGCCCGGCGACATCGGTGCGCTGGCCAAGGTCGACGACATCGTCTTCGATTGCGTGCTGCACGATTCGCACGACGAGGATCACATTCACCTGACGCCGCTGGCCTTTCCCCGGCCGATGGCCGGTCTGGCCGTCGAGACCCGGAAGAAGGGCGACGAGCAGCGATTGTTCGAAATCCTCGGCAAGCTGGCGATGGAGGATCCAACCTTCGTCGTCGAGCGGCATCCGACCAACAACGAGACGGTGATTCGCGGCCTCGGCGAGATTCACCTCAAGGCCAAGCTGGCGCGCATGGCCGGGCAGTACAAGCTGGAAGTCGACACCCGGCCGCCAAGCATTCCCTACCGGGAGACGATCACCGCGCCGGGCGAGGCGATGCACCGGCACAAGAAGCAGTCCGGCGGCGCCGGGCAGTTTGGCGAAGTGCATCTGCGCATCGAGCCCAAGGGGCGCGGCGAGGGCTTCGAGTTCGTCGACGCGGTCAAGGGCGGGGTGATTCCCGGCGTCTTCATGCCGGCGGTCGAGAAGGGCGTGCGTCAGGCGCTGGCCGGCGGCGTCGTCGCCGGTTACCCGGTCGAGGACCTCAAAGTCACCGTGTTCGATGGCAAGACCCACGCCGTTGACGGCAAGGAAGTCGCCTTCACCATCGCCGGCCGTAAGGCGGTGATCGAGGCCATCCGCAACGCCCGGCCTATTGTCATGGAGCCCATCGTCAGTATCGAGATCGTCGTCCCGGAGGCCAATATCGGCGATCTCTCGGGCGATCTTTCCGGCCGCCGTGGCCACGTCACCGGTACCGAAAGCCGGGGGCGCGGACTGGCGCTGATCACCGGCGAAGTGCCGCTGGCCGAACTCAACGATTACCAGTCACGGCTGAAGTCGCTGACCGGCGGCCAGGGGAGCTACAGCATCGACTTCCTGCGTTACGCGCCGGTGCCGCCGCAGTTGCAGCAGCAACTGGCCAGCCGCTTCCAGTTGCACGACGAGGACGAGTAAGTCCTCAGGCGTCAGCTGGGCCGCTATCGGCCCAGCTGACGGCGGCCAGGAACAGATAGCCGGCGCCGTAGACGGTCTTGATGAACGACGGGCTGTCGGTGTGCGGTTCTAGCTTGCGCCGCAGTCGCGAGATGCGCACGTCGATGGCGCGGTCGCTCGGACTGACGTCGCGCGTACCCATCAGCTTCTCCCGCTGCAGGATGCGGTTGGGGTGATTGACGAACACCCGGAGCAACTCGGCTTCGGCGTTGCTCAGTACGTGCTCCTCGCCATCCTGGCCGCTCAGCGTGTTGTTGCCGAGATTGAAGCGCCAGTTGCCGAAGCAGGCGATCTGGCTGGGCGGGGTGTCGCTGACCGTTTCCCGGCGGCGCAGGATGCTGCGCACCCGGGCCACCAGTTCGCGCGGTTCGAAGGGCTTGAGCATGTAGTCGTCGGCACCCAGTTCCAGCCCCATCACCCGGTCGCTGACGTGGGCCCGGCCGGTCAGGATCATGATCCCGCAAGTGGTCTGCGCGCGGACGCGCTGCATGGCCTCGATGCCATCCATGTCGGGCAGGCCGAGGTCGATGATGCACAACACCGGCGACAGGTTGCGCAGGCGCCGCAGCAGATCGCCGCCGCTGCGGCACCAGGCGGTGCGGAAGCCGAAATCGGCGAGCACCTGTTCGATGATGCGGGCGACATCCGGGTCGTCCTCGACGATGGCTATCAGTTTGCCGCCGTCGTTGTCCTTCACACTGTCCTTCATTGTCTCTCCTTGTTGCCGCTGTGGCGCAGGGCTTCCGCCAGTTCCTGGCGGACGAAGGGCTTGGCCAGGATGGGCTGCTGCTCCTGGCGCGGCCCTTCCTCGTCGGCATAGCCGCTCATCAGCACGATGCGCATCTGCGGGTGATCTCTTTTTATCTGTTCGGCCATTTGCCGACCGTTGCAACTGCCGGGCATCAGGATGTCGCTGACGACAATGCCGATGTCGGGAATCTGTCCGACCATGGCCAGCGCCTGGTCGGCATTCTCGGCCTCGATGACCGGGTGGCCAAGGTCGATCAACTGCTGACGAACGACCTGACGGACGTTCGGATCGTCCTCGACGAGCAGGACCAACTCGCCGCTGGCTTCCGGCAGACCGGGGTCGTCCGGTAAAGGAGTGGCAAGCGGCGCCGCGGTAGCCGGCAGGACGACGCTGACCTGCGTGCCATGGCCGGGCGTGCTCGACAGGCGCATGCCACCGCCCGACTGGCGGATGAAGCCGGCGGCCATCGACAGGCCGAGGCCGCTGCCGAGGCCGAGGCGCTTGGTGGTGAAGAAGGGTTCGCAGGCGTGCGCCAGCGTGTCGCTGTCCATGCCGCAGCCGCTATCGCTGACTTCGATCAGCACGTAGTCGCCGGGCGGGCAGTCGTAGCCGGCGGCGTCGGTTGCCAGCCTGACGGCGCGAGCGGCAATTTCCAGCCGGCCGCCGTCGGGCATCGCGTCGCGGGCATTGACGGCGAAATTGAGCAGGGCGCTTTCCAGTTGCGCCGGATCGACCCGCGCATGAAGTCCGGGATCGTCGCAGCGGATGGCGATGTCGATGTTTTCCGGCAAGGAACGACGGATCAGCCGGCCGAGGTCGTCGACCAGGCGGCTGATCGCCACCGCCTGCGGTTCCGGCGGTTGCTGCCGGGAGAAACTGAGCAGGCGCTTGATCAATTGGGCGCCGCGGCGTGCCGATTGCAGCGCCGGATCGACAAAGTCGGCCACAGCCGGGTCGTTCGGGCGCTGGTCGCTGAGGGCGGCGAGGTTGCCGATGATGACCGTCAGCAGGTTGTTGAAGTCGTGGGCCAGGCCGCCGGTGAGCTGGCCGATGGCTTCCATCTTCTGCGCCTGCAGCAGCGCCGCCTGCATGCGTTTCTGTTCGGTGATCTCGTGCGAGAAAACGAAGAAGCCCAGGGTTTCGCCCTGCGCGCTGCGCTCCGGGACCAGGGTGCTGTGGGCGAAGACCTGCTGTCCCTGGCGCTGCATGTGGTACTCGTAACTGACCTGCTGGCCGGCCAGCGCCCGGCGCACGTAATCGCCGACCTGGGCATAGACTTCCGGGCCGGTCACCTCGATCACCGAGCGCCCGGTGACCTGGCCTTCCGGCAGACCGTACCAGTCCGAATAGCCTTTGTTGGCGTACTGGTAGATCTCGTTGTGGTCGACGTAGCCGATCAGGATCGGGATGGTGTCGTTGATCAGGCGCAGGCGCGCCTCGCTGCGCCCGAGGGCGGCAGCGATCTGCTCTTTCTCGGCATTGGCACGGCGCAGGTTGGCGTTGGCGTTTTCGAGTTGGGCGGTGCGTCGGCGAACCTTCTCGTCGAGCTGCAGGTTCTGGTGTTCGCTCAGGTGTTCGAGGTAGCGCTGCTCGGTGACGTCGCTGTAGAGCGTGACGAAACCGCCGTGCGGCAGCGGTTCGCCGCGCAGTAACAGCAGCCGGCCGTTGGGGCGCCGGCGTTCGCTGACATGGGCGGCGAAGGCGCCGGCAGCGGCCAGGCGCTCGCCCAGCAGCGCTTCGGCATCGCCGGGATCGTATTCGCCACGCTCGATGTTGTAGCGGATGAAGTCGGCGAAGGGCGTGCCGACCCGGGCCAGGTCGGTGGGAAATTCGAGCAGGTCGAGGAAGGGACGGTTCCACGCGACCAGCCGCAACTGGGCGTCGAAGACGCTGATGCCCTGGTCGAGCAGGTCGAGACCGGCCTGCAGCATGTCCTGGCAGCGGGAGAGTTCGGCGGGCGGGTCGGTCGATGGCATCGCGGAGATTCTAGAACATGGCGCAATCATTGGCGGAGTCTGCAATGATTCGTTACATTGCGCCAATACTTGCGCAAGAGTGTTCTGCGATGCTTCTGCCACCAAAAAATAAGACTTGCGTAAAAGGAGAACAGCACTCCAAGCAAGTAACGAGAGGAGATGGGCCGGGCCGTCAGGTCCGGCCATCCTTTTCAGCCGATGTCGTAGCCAGGTCCGCGTTTGCGGGCTGCCGGGCGCCTGTTCGCCACGGGTGCCGTCTACCCTGAAAGGAAGCTGTGAATGAGTAATTACATTGCCCCGCTGCGTGACATGCAGTTCGTGCTCAAGGATATCGCCGGTCTGGAGGAGATCTGCGCCCTGCCCGGCAACGAGGAATGCTCGGTCGACCTGGTCGAATCGATTCTCGATGAAGCCGCCAAGTTCGCTTCCGGTGTGCTCGACCCGATCAATCGCAATGGCGACAATCAGGGCGCCGTGGTCAAGGACGGAGTGGTCACCACCTCGCCGGGCTTCAAGGACGCCTATCAACTGTTCTGCGAAACCGGCTGGAACGCCATGCCGTTCGCCCCCGAATTCGGCGGCCAGGGCTTGCCGGCAGCGGTGACCTTGGCGGTCAACGAAATGTGGAAGTCGGCCAACATGGCCTTCGCCCTGTGTCCGATGCTGACCGGCGGCGCCATCGAGGCGATTGCCCACCACGCGTCCGACGAACTCAAGCAGAAGTATCTGCCGAAGATGGTCGAAGGCACCTGGACCGGCACCATGAACCTGACCGAGCCGAACGCCGGCTCCGACCTCGCGGCGATCAGCACCAAGGCCAGGAAGCTCGACGACGGCACCTATCTGGTGACCGGCACCAAGATATTCATCACCTGGGGCGAACACGATGTCGCCGAAAACATCATTCACCTGGTGCTCGCCCGTCTGCCGGACGCGCCGCCGGGACTGAAGGGTATCTCGCTGTTCCTGGTGCCGAAGTTCCTGGTCAATGACGACGGTTCGCTCGGCGCCCGCAATGACCTGATCTGCGCTTCGCTCGAACACAAGCTCGGCATCCACGGCAGCCCGACGGCAGTGATGTCCTACGGCGACACGGAAGGCGCCGTCGGCTACCTGATCGGCGAAGAGAACAAGGGCGTCGGCTACATGTTCACGATGATGAACCACGCCCGCGTCAACGTCGGTCTGGAAGGCGTCGGCATCGCCGAGCGCGCCTACCAGCACGCGCTGTGGTACGCCAAGGAGCGCATCCAGGGCGCCATCATCGGCGACAAGTCGGGCGAGAAAAAGCCCATCCTGCACCATCCGGACGTTCGTCGTCTGCTCATGGAATGCAAGGCCCGTACCGAAGCCATGCGCACGCTGGCCTATTACGCCGCCGCCCAGATCGACAAGGCGCACGCCGGCGATGCCGCTGCGCAGGCGCGCATCGACCTGCTGACGCCGGTGGTCAAGGGCTGGAGCACCGAGCAGGGCGTCGAGCTGTCGTCGACCGCACTGCAGGTCTTCGGCGGTGTCGGCTTCGTCGAGGAAACGGGGGCTGCGCAGTACTACCGCGATTCGCGCATCACCACCATCTACGAAGGCACGACGGCAATTCAGGCCAACGACCTGGTCGGCCGCAAGCTGGCCCGTGAAAAAGTGCCGGGTGCCGGCATGAAGGCCATGCTCGCCGAAATCAACGCGACTGCCGACGAACTGGCTGCGAACGGCGAACTGGCCGGCATCGGCGCCAATCTCAAGGCCGCTGCCGCCGCGCTGAACAGCGCCACCGACTGGATTCTCGCCACCTATGCCGAGCAGCCGCAGGCCGTGCATGCCGGTTCGGTGCCCTTCCTCAAGCTGACCGGCATCGTTACCGGCGGCTGGCTGATGGCCAAGTCGGCCGGGGTCGCCGCGGCCCGTATCGCGGCCGGCGACGCCGATCCCTTCTATCGCGCCAAGCTGGCGACGGCCGATTACTTCGCCGCCCACCAGCTGCCGTTTGCTGCCGCCTACGCCGCCGAAGTCATGGGCGGTGCGGCCTCCGCACTCGGCCTGGCCGAAGACCTGTTCTGAGGGCCATCATGCGTAGCGATCGCGATACGATGGAATACGATGTCGTGATCGTTGGCGGCGGCCCTTCGGGGCTGTCGGCGGCGATCCGCCTCAAACAGCAGGCGGCCGCCGCCGGTCGCGAGGTATCGGTGTGCCTGCTCGAGAAGGGCTCGGAAATCGGCGCCCATATCCTGTCCGGTGCCGTCATCGAGACCCGGGCGCTGGCCGAACTGTTCCCGGACTGGCAGGAACGCGGTGCGCCGCTGAACACGCCGGCCGGCGAGGATCGTTTCCTGTTCCTCACCGAAGGCGGTTCGTTCAAGCTGCCGACGCCGCCGCAGATGGCCAACCACGGTAACTACATCGTCAGCCTGGGCAATTTCTGCCGCTGGCTGGGCGAGCAGGCGGAAGCGCTTGGTGTCGAAATCTATCCCGGCTTCGCCGCCGCCGAAGTGCTCTATCACGAAGACGGTTCGGTCAAGGGCGTCGCCACCGGCGACCTCGGCATCGGCAAGGACGGCCAGCCTGGCCACAACTTCCAGCCGGGCATGGAGCTGATCGCCCGCCAGACCATTTTTGCCGAAGGCTGCCGTGGCTCGCTGACCCGCGAGCTGTTCGAGCGCTTCAATCTGCGCGACGGCGCCGACCCGCAGACCTACGGCATCGGCATCAAGGAACTGTGGGAAATCGACCCGGCCAAGCACCAGCCGGGGCTGATCGTGCATTCGGTCGGCTGGCCGCTGACCAACGACACCTACGGCGGCTCCTTCCTCTATCATCTGGAAGACAATCTGGTCGCCGTCGGTTTCGTCGTTGGTCTCGACTACCAGAACCCCTGGTTGTCGCCGTACGAGGAATTCCAGCGTTACAAGACGCATCCCTCGATCCGCGGTTTCTTCGAAGGCGGCCGGCGCATTTCCTACGGCGCCCGGGCGCTGTCCGAAGGTGGTTTCCAGTCGCTGCCCAAGCTGACTTTCCCCGGTGGCCTGCTGGTCGGCGACACCGCCGGCTTCCTCAATGTGCCCAAGATCAAGGGGACGCACATGGCCATGCAGTCGGCGATCCTGGCTGCCGACAGCGTGCTGGAGCTGCTGGCGCGCGAAGACTGGGGCATGGAAGCGACCGGCTACAGCACGCAGGTCAGGCAGAGCTGGTTGTCGGACGAACTCCATCGCGTGCGCAACATCCGCCCGGCGTTCAAGTGGGGCCTGTGGGGCGGCCTGGCCTATGGTGCGCTCGATACCTTCCTGTTCCGTGGCAAGGCGCCGTGGACCTTCGCCCATCACGACGATCACAGCCAGCTGGGCAGCAAGACGGATTACGCCAGGATCGATTATCCGAAGCCGGACGGCAAGCTGACTTTCGACCGTCTGTCGTCGGTCTTCCTGTCGGCGACCAATCACGAGGAAAACCAGCAGAGCCATCTGCGCCTGAAGGATGACGCCGTGGCGCTGTCGGTCAATTACGCCAAGTACGGTGCGCCGGAAACGCGTTACTGCCCGGCCGGCGTCTACGAAATCCTTGGTGAAGACGAAGGCGCGCCGCGACTGCAGATCAACGCGCAGAACTGTCTGCACTGCAAGACCTGCGACATCAAGGATCCGACTCAGAACATCGTATGGACGGTGCCGGAAGGCGGCGGTGGGCCGAATTATCCGAACATGTAAGCGCAGTACCCGCAGCAAAAAAAACATAAAACACACAGGAGAACAGCATGGCAATGCAACGCGAGCACGGGGCAGAACACCCCTATTGGCCGCTGGGTCCGTTCAAGATCCGGCTACCGTTCATCCACTACCGCTGGGAATTCCCGGAAATGATCCAGGGCCTGATCATGTTCGTGGTCAGCCTGGCAATGATTCCGCTGCTGATGAAGTATCTCGGCATGCCTTATGAGGCAGCGCTGGCTTTCTGCGTGATCGCCGGCATCGGCTACCTGCTGCCGGCGCTGATGGGGGTGCCGCTGGTGCCGGGCTGGATCACGCCGGCGATTCCCGTCGTGCTGCTCTATCTGCAGGGCTTCGAGCCGGGACCGGAAGCGGTCAAGGCAATGTTTGCGCTGCAGGTCGAAGTCTTCGTCATCTTCCTCTTCCTGGGGCTGACCGGCCTGGGCAACAAACTGGTCAAGGTGATTCCCAATTCGCTCAAGTCGGGCATCATCATCGGCGCCGGTATCGCCGCCATGATGGGTGAGCTGAAGGCCGGCGGGCGTATCGACAGCACGCCGATCTCGCTGCTGATCGGTTGCATCGTCTCCGCTTACATCCTGTTCTCGCTGTCGTTCAAGCATGTGGTCGAAAGCAGCAAGCTGGCCAAGGCGATTTCCAACTTCGGCATGATTCCCGGCATGATTCTCGCCATGCTGGTGGGCTGGGCGGTGAGCGAGTACCCGCTGCCAGAAGTTCAATGGGGCATTACTCAGCCGGACTTCGGGCTGATGATGAACTTCCTCGTCTTCAATGTCGGCATGCCGAGCATGGACATGTTCCTGCTGGCGATTCCGACCGCGATCATCGCCTACGTCATTGCCTTCGGCGACATCCTGGTCGGTTTCACGCTGTGCAAGCGCGTCGATCACCTGCGCGAGGACGAGAAGATCGAACTCGACGTTACCCGTGTTCACCTGGTGACTGCCCTGCGCAACGGCCTGCACGCCTTGCTCGCGCCCTGGCCCGGCCTGGCCGGCCCGTTGTGGACGGCGGCGCACGCCACGGTGGCCGAGCGCTATGCGCTGGGTCGCAAAGCGATGGATTCGATCTACAGCGGCGGCGGGACTTTCTGGATCACCGGCCTGATCGCCATCTTCATCCTGCCGCTGGTCAGCATCTTCAAACCAGTGCTACCGATTGCCTTGTCGCTGACCCTGGTGCTGACCGCCTACATCTGCATCATGGTCGGCATGGAGGAACTGAAGAACTCCACCGAACGCGGCGTTGCTGGCATTGTCGCGGTGACGCTGGCGATGCCCGATCCGAAGGCGACGGTCTACGCGGTGGTGATCGGCCTCGTCCTGTACTGGCTGATCGAGCGTCCGAACGCGGCGCAGCGGGCCAAGGAGGACTTGTCCATCCTTGGCGACAATACCTCTGATATCGAAGCCGGCGACAGCCACGGCGTCGCCCAGAAATAGGAACTCTGCGCAAGAGACCAGGGAGAACAGCAATCGACTTGAGTCTCTTTCCTTTCACGGGGCCATAGGCCCCGTTTTTTTTGTATGATGTCAGGCCGTTCGCCAAAAAAAAAGCAAGCTCATGCGTATGTTGACCAACGCCAATCAGTTCCGGGTGCCGGGTTTGCTCGGCAAGCTGGGCATGATGACCTCGATCCGCGATACCGAGTTGCTCGAGCAAAGCCTGCTGCGCACGCTCGGTCCTTTGCTTGGCGTGCTTGATACCTCGCTCTACCGCCTGGACGATGGGCAGTTGCTGGCGCGGGTGATCCACTATCATCGTTCCAAGGTCGTCGAGGCCGACGGCGTGGCCCGTATGGTGGAGCGTATCGAGGAAATCGCCCAGGTTTCCGATGTGCAGCCCGAGATCCTTGCCTTGATGGAGAATGTTCGCCTGCTTGGTAAACCCTGCACGAGATCCTTCGCCGGTGACATGCTGACCGCCTATCCTCTGCTTGGTGGTGATGAAGTGCTGGGTTACTTCGTTTTCAAGCGCGATCATGAAGCTTCGCCCAATGAGGATGCGACCATACGCGGCGTTCTCGAAGTGTTCTCGAATTATTACGCACTGCTCGACGTCAGCCAGCGTGACCGCCTGACCGGTCTGCTCAATCGCCAGGCGCTGGAAAACAATTTCGAGCGCATCTGGTCGGCGATGGCACGACCGGACAGCTTCCATGAACGTGCTGACGGAAGGCGCAGCCAGTTGTCCGGCAAGTTCTGGCTGGCGGTCATCGACGTCGATCACTTCAAACGCATCAACGATACGTTCGGCCACATGGTCGGCGACGAAATCCTGTTGCTGGCTACGCGGCTGATGCAGGCCACTTTCCGTTCCTCGGACCTGCTTTACCGTTACGGGGGCGAGGAATTCGTCGCCATCATCTCGGCCGAGAACGAGGCCATTGCCCGCAATGTCTTCGAACGCGTCCGCCTGGCGATCGAAGCCCATGTCTTCCCGCGTATCGAATCGATGACGGTCAGCATCGGCTACGCCGAAGTCGATCCCGAAGTCCTGCCGGTGGAGGTGCTCAGCCGGGCCGACCGCAGCCTCTACCAGGCCAAGCAGGACGGCCGTAACCGTATCTATGACTTCCACGAATTGGTCGAACGCGGCACCTTCGCCAGCCCCAGCTACGGCGAGACCGAACTGTTCTAGGTTTCTGCCGACTGGACGATCGGTAGCCAGATGCGGAAGGTTGTGCCTTTGCCCGTTTCACTGTGCACATCCAGGCGTCCATGGTGGCGCTTGACGATGATGTCGTAGGAAATCGACAGGCCGAGGCCGGTGCCTTTACCGACCGGTTTGGTCGTGAAGAAGGGCTCGAAGATGCGTTGCCGGGTTTCTGCCGACATGCCGCAACCCGTGTCCTCGATCTCGAACCAGACGTGATCGCGCTCGACGCCTGAACGCACGAAAATCTTGCCGCGCTCGGGGATGGCCTGGGCGGCATTGACCAGCAGGTTCATGAATACCTGGTTCAGTTGCGCCGGCACGCAGTCGATTTCCGGGATATCGCCGAGCTCGACGATGACGTCGGCCTTGTACTTGAGTTCGTTGCGGACCACGTTCAGCGTGCTGTTCATCGCTGCATTGAGGTCGGCCCGCTGGTGTTCGGCCTGGTCGACGCGGGAGAAATCCTTGAGGTCCTGGACGATGCGGGTCACCCGGTCGAGGCCTTCCTGCGATTCGGCCAGCAGGGATGGCAGGTCTTCGCGCAGGAATTCCAGATCGGCCGCTTGGCGGGCGGCAGCAATGGCCTGAGGCTCTCCGCTTTCGTAGGCGTCGATCAAGCGCAGCAGGTTGCCGGTATAGCTTTTCAGCGAGCCGAGGTTGGAATTGACGAAGCCGACCGGGTTGTTGATTTCGTGGGCGACACCCGCCGCCAGCTGGCCGATGGCGGCCATTTTTTCCGACTGCAGCAACTGCTGCTGGGTTTCGTCGATCTTGCCGAGCAGGGTGGTCAATTCTGCGTGTTCGCGTTCCAGTTGGCGGTTGGTGTTGGCCAGCTCCCGGGTTCGAGCTTCGACCTGGGCTTCCAGCTGTTCCTGATATTTCAGCAGTTCATCCTCAGCCAGATGGCGGTCAGTGACATCCTGCAGGGTCTCGATGGCACCGATGATGCGGCCTTCGCCGTCACGGATCGGGGCGGCGGTGAAGAACAGCCAGCGCCCGTTTTCCCCGAGGTTGGGGAAGAAGCTTTCTGCCTCGAAGGCATCCTCAATGGTTTTCGAGCGACGGAAGAGGTTGTGATAATAAGTGTTGAACCGTTCCTCGAGGCTGCCATCGACGATCAGGTCGGCCATGATCGGTCGTGCGGCAGGATAGAACGCCATCCATTGATCCCAGGTGCCGACCATGCGTTCCGCCGGCAGGCCGCTGATGTTGGCGCAGGCCTTGTTCCAATGGGTGATGCGGTGCGAGGCGTCGATCACCAGGGTCGGTACCGGATCGCCGTCGATGATCTGCGACAGGAACAGTTCCAGATTGCGCCGGGTTTCGGTCGAGCGCCGGTGTTCGGATTCGAGCAGGCGCCGGTTGCTCTCCTTGAGGGCTTCGGTGCGTTCGGCGACTTTGGCTTCGAGGCCGCGGTTGAGTTCGCTCAAAGCGTCGTTGCGGGCGCTGATGATGCGGTAGAGCGAGGCCATCGCATCGAGCATGCTCGATGTCGCCGGGTCGGTGGTGATCTTTGCCGCCGCGTCGTAGGCCGCCTGTGGGCTGTTGCCGCCGCGGATCAGTTCGATCTGGCGAACCATGGCCTTGTCCATGCCGAGGATGTGCTGGGCCAGCCAGCCGGTCAGGAAATTCAGCAGGTATTCAAGGTCGCTGCCATCGGCGGAAGAATCGCGCAGGCGTACGACCTGTTCGGCAAAACTGCGATGGACGGCGACGTGACGTTCGACGAAGCGCGGATCGCAGTGGCTTTCGGCCATCAGGGCTTCTTCGTGGGCAAAGTGCACGACGGCGTAATTCACCAGTTGGTCGAGGACCTGGGCGACTGCGTCAGGCGAAGCATATTTCGACTGCAGGTCGATCAGAGCATTGATGATGCGCACCAGTTCCTGATGCTCGCCGTCGACCTGTGCTTCACCGGTCATATAGCGTTGGTCCCAGACAAAGGCGTCCATGGTTTTCCTCGTGGCGCTGCGTGCTTCAGTTGTCGTCGTCAAGGACGACCGATCCGTCCGGTCCCCAATTGACGCGCGTGATCCCCGGTTCCAGCCTTTCCAGGCGTTCGGCTTCGATCTGTTCGGCAGTCTTGTCGCCCATTTCCACGCGCACCAGGTCGGCCAGCTGGCGGTTTTCCAGCAGTAGTTCGCGATGGGCCAGGGCCTGGGCGATCGCCGACATCAGCTCGTAATCGTTCCACGGTTTGCCGATGAAACGCTCGATGCCGACTTCGTTGACCGCGCGAACCAGGGCATTCAGGTCGGCGTAGCCGGACAGGATCAGGCGGGCGGCGTCGGGCTGGAGGGCACGCGCCTGCTTGAGGAACTCGATGCCGTCCATTTCCGGCATCCGGTAGTCGCTGATGAACAGGTCGAACTCGCCCTGCCGCGCGTGCTTCAGCGCTTCGCTGGGAAATTCGCAGGCCACGACTTCGAGCGAGAACTGCTCGTTGCCATAAACGCAGGGGGCGACCCGGAGCAGGCGCTGCAGGGCTTTCAGGATGGAGATTTCGTCGTCGACGATCAGGATGCGGCTCATTTTTCTTCCTGGCGAATGTAAACCGTGAGGTGGTGTTGTTCGACCTGTTCCATGCGTTCCAGCTGGGCGATGATTTCGGTCTTGAGGACGCTGCCGGTGGCCAGCAGCAGGTAGCCATCGCGATGCATCAGGTCGCGGCTGACGACCATGCCGGGTTTCAGGTGCATGGTGCGTAAAGGGATTTCGACCGGCCCGGTCTTCAGCGTTTCGGCAATCATTGGCACAAAGGCATCGACGGCCGCCGGGTCGTAGCGCTTGCCCCGGTTCTCGACCAGAAAATCGAGCGCTTCGGCGGGTTTCAGCGGGCGTTGCACGAGTGTGCCGACCTGCAGCGAATCGTAATCGTTGGCTACCGCCAGCAGCCGCGCCCCCTGGGGGATGGCGATGCCGGCCAGGCGGTCGGGGTAGCCGCTGCCGTCGTAGCATTCGTGATGATGGCGGACGATCAGCGCGGCATCGCGGAAGCGCTCGATGCCGAGCAGGATGTTCTGGCCGATGATCGGGTGCTTCATTACCTGCGTGCGTTGTTCGACACCGAGCAGGTTGTAGGGCTTGCCGAGCAAGTCGTCGGGCAGGCCGAGCTTGCCGATGTCGTGCAGCAGGCCGGCGAGCATGATGTTCTGGATATCGGCTTCGCCCAGGTCGAGGCGCTTGGCCAGCTTGCGGGCGTTTTCGGCAACGCGTCGACCGTGGCCGGCCAGTTGCTTGCCGGCCGGGCCGCTGCGCAGTTCGATCAGGCCGGCAAAAACCTGGACGCTGGTCATGAAGGATTTCTTCAGTTCGCCATGTGCCTGTTCGACGAAGGCCAAGGCCTGGCGCAATTCCGCTGTCCGGTCGGCAACTTTCTGTTCCAGGCTGGCGTTGAGGGTTTTCAGCTCCTCGTTCTGCGCCTGGGTCAGCGCGGTCAGCCGCCGGTTCTCGGATTCCAGGCGCTGGCGCGCCAGGGCTTCGCGGACGACGGTCTGGATCTCGCTGTCGTCCCAGGGCTTGGCGATGTAGCGGTAGATTTCGCCTTCGTTGATCGCGGCGACGGTCGAACTGATGTCGGCGTAACCGGTGAGCAGAATGCGCATGGTCTGCGGCCAACGTTGTCTGACCTGCTTGAGGAAGGTGGCGCCGTCCATTTCCGGCATGCGCATGTCGGAAATGATCAGGTCGACCGTTTCGCGTTCGAGGATTTCCAGACCGGCGGCACCGCTTTCCGCTGTCAGGATGCGGTAGCCCTGGGGACGGAACAGGCGGCGCAGGGCCGACAGGATGCTGGCTTCGTCGTCAACGAACAGCAGGGTGGGCGCGTCGCTGGGCTCGCTCATGGTTTCTTCTCCTGTGCGGCGCTGGTATCGGGGTGGATGGGCAGGGTGATGCGGAAGGTCGTGCCGTGGCCGGGTTCGCTGTCTACGCTGAGTTGGCCCTGATGGCGCTGGACGATGTTATAGGACACCGACAGGCCGAGGCCAGTCCCCTGGCCGACCGGCTTGGTGGTGAAGAAGGGCTCGAAGATGCGGCGCAGGTTCTCCGGCGGAATGCCCTTGCCGGTGTCGGCAATCTCGATGCATACCCTGTCCGTATCCAGTCGGCGGGTACGGATGGTGATCGTTCCCTTGTTTTCGATGGCGTGACCGGCATTGACCAGCAAGTTCATGAACACCTGGTTGAGTTGCGAGATCAGGCAGAACACCGGCGGAATCTCGTCGTATTCCTTGACCACCTGGCATTTGTACTTGAGTTCGTTCCAGACGATGTTCAGCGTCGAATCCAGTCCTTGGTGCAGGTCGGCCTCCTGCCACTCCTGCTCGCCGACGCGGGCGAAGGTCTTCAGGTCTTGCACGATCTTGCGCACCCGACCCAGGCCATCCTTCGATTCGGCAAGCAGCTTGAAGATGTCGTCGCGAAGGAAGTCGAAGTCGCGCTCCTCGCGTAATTGCTCGATGGCTTTCAGGTTGGGACAGTTTTCTCCCTGGCGCGCAGCTGCGTCGGCGTAGGCATCGAGGATGGTCATCAGGTCGTCGACATAGCCGCTCAGCGTACCCAGGTTGGAATGGACGAAGCCGATCGGATTGTTCAGCTCGTGGGCAATGCCGGCGGCCAGCTGGCCGATCGAAGCCATTTTTTCCGATTGCAGCAACTGGTTGTTGGCATCTTCCAGCCGTTTGTTCAGCTGCTGCTGATGGGCCAGATTATCGGCGATCAGGAGCTGCTGTTCCTTGCGCTCGGTAATATCGGTCAGCACACCGTCGTAGAAGACTGGCAGTCCGTGCGCGTCGCGGGTCACCTTGGTCCGGTCGACGACCCAGATCACCCGGTTGTCGGCGGTGATCAGGCGGTACTCCTGCTCGTAGCCGGTGGCCCCGGCCGCCGTATGGCGCATGATTTCATCCGCGACACGGGCCAGGTCGTCGGGGTGCACAATACTGGCGAAATCGGGCTGGCCGGATTGCAGGTGTTCCGGCGTATAGCCCCACTGGCTGACGTTCTCCGAAACGAAAATCACCGGCCAGCCGTTGCTGGCCGCCCAGCGGAAACAGACTACCGGGCTGGCGTTGACGACCTGCATGGCCAGTCGCAGGTCGCGGTCGGCACGCTGGCGGCGGACGATGCACCAGGTTTCGTTGGCCAGTAGCTGGACTGTCTCGACATCATAGTGGTCGTAATCCTCGCGGCGGTTGGCGACGCTGAAGATCATCCGGACATGCTGGTTCTCGATTACGGGTACGCTGACCAGGCGATGGAGTGTGGGTAACTCCTCATCAGCAAATGCATTGATCAGCAGCGGACTTGCAGTGCTCGCAACGTCGTTCCAGGGGCCGGCAGGATTGCTGCGATAGCTTTCCGGTGTCTTGCGGGAGCACGCTTTCAAAAGGATCTGGTTTTCGCCGTCGTTGACAACATGCAACAGGGCGATCTGACTGGCGGTAAGCGATTCCGCGCGTTCCAGCGCTTGCAGCATGAACTCCTCTTCGTTCAGCGTTTCTGCTTGCTGCGGGAGCTCGATCAATGCCAGCGAACGATTGACCTGGTTGGCAAACTGCCTTTCGGCAAGCTGGCGCTGGGTGATGTCTTCGATGACCACGGTAAAATAATCGACCTGGCCGTTGTTCAGACGGACGGCCCGGGCTGCCAGGTTGACGAAGACGATGCTGCCATCAGGGCGGAGGAAGCGTTTTTCCAGCAATATTTCGTCCCGTTCGCCAGCCAGTGCGGCGTTCAACAACTGCAGGTTGTGTTCGCGATCCTCGGGATGGGTCAGCGTTATCCAGTCGCACTGGGTCAGGAAGTCCTGAGAGTAGCCGAGTATCCTGCAGAGCGCTGGATTGACCTCGATCCAGCGACGGTCGACGGTCGAGCGCGCCATGCCGACCATGGCCTGCTCGAAGAAAGCACGGAATTGACGCTTTTCGCGTTGCAGGCGGTTCTGCAACAAGCCAGGCAAGATCAGGGCGAGCAGGCCGATCAGGGCAAGCAGCAGCCAGATCAGGGGGGACTCAGTACCGGGCTCGGTCAGGGTCAAGGGGTTTCTCCATCATGGCTGTCACGCTGCTTGTCCTTGGCCAGCCGGAAGGCCTCCCGGATCTCCTCACGTAGCTGGTCGTCGTCCCAGGGTTTGGTCAGGAACTTGTAGATGGCGCCCCGGTTGATGGCGCCGGTGATCGAGTCGACATCGGTGTAGCCGGTAAGGACGATGCGGATGGTTTCCGGATAAAGCTGGCGAACCCGAGCCAGGAACTCGGTGCCGGACATGTCGGGCATGCGCTGGTCGGACAGGATCACCTGGACCGGTTGTTTGGCCAGATGTTCGAAGGCGTCGAGCGGCGAGGTTGCGGTCAGGATATGGAAACCTTCTCGGCGCAACAGACGCGAGAGGGCGTTGAGGATGTTCGGTTCGTCATCGACGATGAGCAGTGTCTGCTTGCCGCTCGACGGGATGTCGGCGATCGGCAGGCTGGTCCGTCCGGCGAGCAGTTGTTCGAATTCGGCAGCCGGCAGGGCCGGGCTGAACAGGAAGCCCTGGATCGCGTCGCAGCGCCGGCCGCGCAGGAAACGCGCCTGGGCTTCGGTCTCGACGCCCTCGGCAAGTATCGCCAGATTCAGGCTGCGGGCCATGACGATGGCGGCCGTGGCGATGGCAGCGTTTACCGGGTTCTCGATGATGTCTTCAACAAAGCTCTGGTCAATCTTGATCTTGTCGAAGGGAAAACGCGAAACGTAGGAGAGCGAGGAATAGCCCGTGCCGAAGTCGTCGAGCGAGAGTTTGACCCCAAGCTGCTTGAGCTTGCGGCACATGGAAATGGCATCTTCTGCGTCGTCGATGAAGGCGCTTTCGGTAATTTCCAGTTCGAGCAAGTCGGCGGGCAGACCGCTTTCGGCCAGTGCCCGGGCGACAGTCCGGTCCAGGTCGGATTGGCGGAACTGACGTGCCGACAGGTTCACTGCCAGGCGCAGGGGCATGGTCAGGCCCAGGTCGAGCCAGCGGCGCGCTTGTGCACAGGCCGTTGACAGTACCCACTCGCCGATTGGAATGATCATCCCGTTATCTTCGGCAAGGGGGATGAACTCGCCCGGGGAGACCTTGCCGAAAGCCGGGTTCTGCCAGCGCAGCAGAGCCTCCATGCCGATCACCCGGCCGCTTTCCAGGCTGACCTGGGGCTGGTAGTGAACCGCCAGTTCATTGTTCTTGAGCGCGCCGCGCAGGGCGCTTTCCAGGCCGAGTCGGCGGGCTGCGTCGGCATCCATTTCCGGCGCATAGAAGCGGAAGGTGTTGCGTCCAGCCTGCTTCGCGCGGGACAGGGCGATATCGGCTGTTTTGAACAGGTCGTCGGCAGCGTTGCCATCCCGCGGCGCCAGGCTGATGCCGATGCTGGCCGTGAGCAACAGCGTCTGATCATCTACGGTGAAAGGTTCGGCGATGGCGTCGAGCAGGCGTTGAGCCAAGTCGATGGCGTCACGCTCGTGGCTGAGGTTGGCCATGACGAAACCGAATTCGGCACCGGAGCGGCGGCCCAGGGTGTCGCCTTCACGCAGCAGGCCTTGTAGACGGCGAGCGACTTCCTGCAGCAGGGCGTCGCCGATCGGGGGGCCGTAGCTTTCGTTGACCAGGCGGAAATGGTCGAGGTCGAGCAGGATCGCTGCCGTCTGGCGCTCAAACCGGTCAGCGTTGATCAGCGCCTGGGCCAGGCGGTCGCTCAGCAGATTGCGGTTGGGCAGATCGGTCAAGGGGTCGTAGCTCGACAGGTACTGGATGCGTTCGGCGGCCTCGCGTCGTTCGGACAAGTCGCTGAACAGGCCAACGTAATGCGTCAGCTTGCCATTGCTGTCACGGACGGCGGAGATGTGCAGCCACTCGGTGACCAGTTCGCCATTCTTGCGTCGGTTGGTGATTTCACCCTGCCAGCTATCTTCGTGATGGAGGTTGTCCCACAAACCCTGGTAAAAAGCCTGGCCATGTACGCCTGACTTGAGCAGTGCCGGCGTCTGGCCGATGGCCTCCTCGGCGCTGTAGCCGGTGACCTGAACGAAAGCTTTGTTGACGGTGAGAATGCGGGCCTCCGGGTCAGTGATGCAGATCCCGTCGCTGATTCCCGTGAATACGACAGAGGTGAGCTGGCGTTCGCTCTCGATCTGCTTGCGCCGGCTGATGTCGGTGATCGTGCCAGCGCTGAGCAGCGAGTCGCCGCCTTCGTCGAGGCGCAGGGACTGACCGCGTCCCTCGACCCACAGCCAGTGCCCGTCGGCATGGCGCAAACGGAATTCCTCGACGGATATTTCGCTGCCGGGCGGTGGCGGATTCCGGATGGCGTGTTCGATGCGGGGGCGATCTTCCGGATGCAAATAAGCCAGGCTGGCGTTCAGCGTCCCCGGCGATTCGGTCAGGCCGAGCATTCGGCAAAGGTCGGGATTCCACACCATGCGTTCGCTGTCGCGATGAAACTCCCAGATGCCCAGGCCGGTGGCTGACAGCGTCAGTTGCAGGCGGGTGGCCAGTTGCTGGTTCTCCAGCAGGCGCCGGGAAATTTCCTGCTCCAGCGAGATGTTCTGGCGCGCCAGTTGATCCCTGGCCAGCTTGAGTTCCAGATGGTTGCGCACGCGGGCCCGGAATACCGGGGCCAGCAGTGGCTTGGCGATGTAGTCGACGGCACCTTCGAGCAATCCGGAATGTTCGTCGCCGGGGCTGTCGAGGGCGGTGACAAAGATCACCGGGATGTGCCGGGTGGCCGGATTGCTACGCAGGCGCGCCAGAACCTCGTGACCATCCATGCCGGGCATCATCACGTCGAGCAGGATGAGGTCGGGTTGCGGAGCGAGTTCCGCGTACTGCAGCGCAGTTCGGCCGTTCTCGGCGAGGCGGATGTCCACATCCAGTTCTTCCAGCATGGCCGAGGCCACCGCGAGATTCGATGGTAGATCATCGACGGCCAAAACCACCGGGCGGGCTGTCCTGCTTGTCAGGGAATCTCGTTCTGCCATTGGTGCATCCTTGTGATTTTGTTATTATTGTTACTTATTTCATCTGTCTCGGTCAAGGCAAGCTGTCAAGGTTAAAATGTGCAACTTTTACGTGTCATGAGCAAGCGTCTGACGGCCTTGCCAGTTCGTCGGATCAATTTTCCGCAGGAAACTTTCATGCTGCAAAAACTCGCTGCTTTTCCCGGCGTTGCCGGTCCCGTCGTCGTGATCGTCATGGATGGCTACGGTTTGCCGGCCAATGATGCGGGCAGTGCCATTGCCGCTGCCCGAAAACCAAACCTGGAGCGGCTCTTCGCGACCTGTCCGAATATCCGCTTGCGAGCTCACGGGACGGCAGTCGGCATGCCGTCCGACGACGACATGGGCAATTCCGAAGTCGGCCACAATGCCATCGGTGCCGGTCAGGTCTATGCCCAGGGGGCGGCGTTGGTCGCCAATGCGATTGCCGACGGCGGCATCTGGGCCGGCGAGGCCTGGCAGCAGATCGTTGCCGGCGCCAAGGCCGGGCGTGGCGTGATCCACTTCATCGGCTTGTTTTCCGACGGCAATGTGCATAGCCACATCGATCATCTGAAGGCCATGGTTCTGCGCGCCAAGGCGGAAGGCGTTGCCAGCGTGCGCATCCACGCCCTGCTCGACGGCCGTGACGTGCCGGAAACCAGTGCGCTCGACTACGTTGTACCCTTCGAAGCCTTCCTGGCCGAGCAATCGACTGGGGGGTTCGACGCACGCATCGCCTCCGGTGGCGGGCGCCAGTACATCACGATGGACCGCTACGACGCCAACTGGGCGATGGTCGAGAAAGGCTGGAAGACGCATGTGCTGGGGGAAGGCCGGCAGTTCCCGAATGCGACGGCGGCGGTGAATGGCTTGCGTGAAAGCCATCCCGGCACCATCGATCAGGACTTGCCCGAATTCGTCATTGCCGACGACGGCCAGCCGATCGGCACCATCGAAGACGGCGACTCCGTCGTCTTCTTCAATTTCCGCGGCGACCGCGCGATCGAGATCACCCGTGCCTTCGTCGAAGCGGATTTCGACAAGTTCGACCGCGTCCGCTACCCGCTGGTGACCTATGCCGGCATGCTCCAGTACGACGGCGACCTGCAGTTGCCCAAGCGCTTCCTGGTAGCGCCGCCGGCGATCAAGGACACGTCCGGTGAGTGGTTCAGCAAGCTCGGCCTGGCGCAGTTCGCCTGTTCCGAAACGCAGAAGTTCGGCCATGTCACCTATTTCTGGAACGGCAACCGTTCCGGCAAGTTCGTCGGCGAAACCTGGCAGGAAGTCCCGAGCGATGTCGTGCCCTTCGAGCAGCGGCCGTGGATGAAGGCGGCCGAAATCGCCGATGCCATGATCGCAGCGATCCAGTCCGGTCAGTACCAGGTGCTCCGCTGCAATTTTGCCAACGGCGACATGGTCGGCCACACCGGCAATTTCCGCGCCGCGACGATGGCCGTGGAAGCCGTCGATCTGGCGCTCGGACGTTTGCTGAAAGCCGTCGAGGCGGCCGGCGGCGTGGCGCTGGTCACCGCCGATCACGGCAACGCCGACGAAATGTTCGAACTCGACAAGAAAACCAGGCAGCCGGCGCAAAATCCGGATGGCTCGTTCAAGGCCAAGACCGCGCATACGCTCAATCCGGTGCCGCTGATCCTGTTCGACGCCGCCAGCGGTGGCCGGCTGGCCCTGCGTCAGACGGAAACTGCCGGCCTGTCGAACATTGCGGCGACGGTCGCCGCCTTGCTTGGCTACGACCGGCATCCGGCCTGGGACGAGAGCCTGTTGGTCACGATTTAGCCGATCGCGGACGTTCTCGTGGATACCTTACTGGCTCGGACCCTGCATGAACGCGAGCATGAATTGCAGATCATTATTGACAACATGCCGGCCCTGATCGGCTGTTGGGATAAGGAACTGCGCAACCGTTTCGGCAACCACGCTTATCGGGAATGGTTCGACATTGATCCGCAAACCTTGCCAGGAAAGCACATCAGCGAAGTGATCGGCGAGGCGCTTTACCAGAGCAACCGGCCGCGTATCGAAGCGGTCCTTCGCGGGGAAGCACAGGTTTTCGAGCGGCTCATCCCAAGACCGCACGGTGGTCCGCCACGTCATGCGCTGACACACTACGTGCCCGATTGCCTGGGCAGCGAGGTGCGTGGTTTTTTTGTCCTGGTGACAGACATGTCGGACGTCAAGGAGGTCGAGCAGAAACTGCGCGAGAGTGAAGAGCGCTACCGGGCGGTGCTCGAAGCGCAGACCGACGCTATTTCGCGTCTGCGGGCCGATGGCGTTTTTCTTTACGCCAACGATGTGTACTGCCGGTTTTTTGGCAAGGAATTGAGCGAACTGCTTGGCCAGTGCTGGCATCCGGTTGCCCATCCGGACGATCTGCCGCTGATCAATGCGAAGCTCGCTGAGTTGTCGCCTGACAATCCCGTGGTGACGATCGAAAACCGGGTGTATGCGGGGGACGGGACGCTGCATTGGATGCAGTTCATCAATCGCGGATTTTTCGATACCGACGGGAAATTGCTGGAAGTGCAGTCAGTCGGGCGTGACGTCACCGCACGCAGACAAGCCAAGCTGGCCTTGCTGGAGGCCAATGAGCAGCTTGAGCAGCGTGTGGTCGAGCGGACTCAGGCCTTGCGACGCCTGGCGGTCGAAATGGCGCTTGCGGAAGAAAGGGAACGACGGGAAATTGCTCGCGACCTGCACGATGATCTCGGGCAGTTGCTGCATGTCGTGAGATTGAAATTCGATGCGCTGACCAGCCATTGCCAGGAAGGCGAGGCACTGACCTTATGCCGGCAGCTGGATATCTTTCTGGATGATGCCAGTTCCCGGGTCCGATCGCTGACCAGCCAGCTATCTCCTCCGGTGCTCGATCAGCTCGGGCTGCTGCCGGCACTGTACTGGCTGGCCACGGAAATGGGGGATGCGTATGGACTGGAGGTTCAGGTCTCGTCTGGGAATGCAACATGCACTCGGCTTGAGCCGGTGCAGGCATCGATGCTGTTTCGCTGCATTCGCGAATTGCTGATCAATGTGGCGCGTCACGCCGTCACCGGGCAGGCTCATGTCGGGGTTGTCGAAAGCGTATCGGAAGTTGTGTTCGTCATCGAGGACAGCGGGCGTGGTTTTCAGAATGACTCATCCAGCGCGGGCTTCGGGCTGGCCAGCATCCGGGAGCGCATGGTCTATATGGGCGGAAGTTTCGAGATTGACAGTCAGCCTGGCCAGGGAAGCCGGATCACGCTACGCATGCCCTTGAGTGGGGAGGGGTGATGCCAATACGGATCGGTTTGATCGACGATCACCGGATATTTCGTGAAGCCCTGCAGCTTGAATTGCAGCGTGTTTCCGACATCGTGATTGTCGGGGGGGCGGCCAATGCGGCAGAGGCGCTGGTGCTGGTCGACACCCAGCGACCGGATGTTGCGGTGCTCGATGTCGGTTTGCCTGACCTCGGCGGGGTCGATCTTGCCGGCCAGTTGCTGCAGTTGATGCCCAGCCTGAAGATCGTTGCCTTGTCAGGTTATGCGGAACGATTTTTCATCGAGGCAATGCTGCAGGCAGGCGCCGGTGCTTACGTCGTCAAATCGGCAGGCGGGGAAGATCTGCTGGCGGCCATCCGGGCCGTCATGGCCGGTAGTACTTATCTATGTGCCGATGCCTGCCGGGCGCTGAAGCCGAATGCCGCTTGCGGGAGCTCGCCGCTGACGGCGCGCGAAATATCCGTCCTGCGTTGTGTCGCCAGCGGCATGCGGGCCGCCGAGATTGCCGGGTTTCTGGGCATATCGACCGGGACAGTCGAGACCCACCGCAAGAACATCAAGGCCAAGCTGGGGCTTGGTTCAATTGCCGAACTGACCCAATACGCGCTGCGCGAGGGTCTGCTCAAGGGCTGAAAACCCCTTCCCGGCAGGGGCTTCTACCCGGAAATGGGGATAGTCCCTTTTCCCGATTACTTATAGAGTCGGGCCATGTTTGTCATTCGCCAAGCCGGGAGGATCCATGAATTGGTTCGATAATCTGTCAATCCGCATGAAACTGATGGTCAATTTTGCCCTCAGTGGCGGTGTCCTCATTGCCGCGATCATTTTCGCCGTGTATGAATTGCATCATGGTCCATGACGATGTCGATGTGATTGCCGAAAAGGAAGTTCCGGCATTGAAACTCGCGGCCGATATCAGTGAGCTGCGTCTGCGTTACCGTGTGCGCAGTCTGGAGTACATGTTGCCGGGATCGGCTGAGGCAAAAGCCAGGATGGCGAAGGACCTGGAGAAACTCGACGGTACGATGCGGGCGGCTTTCGCCGATTACGAGAAGTTGCTGTCCAGCGAGCGCGAGCGCCAGGTCTTCCAGGCCGCACTCAAGGCGGCCGATGCCTACAAGGCCAGTGTGGAGAAGGCCATCGCGCTGGCTGCCGGCGGCGACGAAGCCGGCGCCCAGGAACTGCGCCGGACCGAGTGGGTCAGCACCGCCAACGAGCTGCGTGACCGGGTCGGCGAGCTTGCCGAAATCAAGCGCGAGGAAGCCAAGGGCTATATCGATCAGGCGCGCAATGAGCTTGATACGGGGCGAAATGCTGCGTTTGCCGGGCTGCTCTTCGGCTCCCTGATGGCCTTGCTGGTCGCTTATCTTATCGCACAGCGCATGACGACCCAGCTCAATGTGGCGGTCGAGGCTACCGAGCGTATTGCCGGCGGGAACCTGACCGAGCGGGTGCCGGTGGGCGGTGCCGACGAGATCGGCAAACTGCTGCAGGCGGTCAGCCATATGCAGGAATCCCTGCGCCAGACCATCAGCGAATCGCTGCAGGGCGCAGCCAAGGTGCTCGAAGCTTCCGGTTCGCTCAAGCACTCGGTTGAAATGATCGATGAGTCGTCGTCGATCCAGAGTTCCGCAGCATCGGCGATTGCCGCCAATGTCGAGGAGCTGACCGTATCGATCAACCATGTGTCCGACAGTACCGGGGAAGCGGCGCGTCTTGCTGCGGCTTCCGACAATCAGGCCGGACAGGGCCACGATGCCATTCACCGGCTGGTTTCCAGCATCAACCAGGTTTCCTCGGTGGTGCGCGATGCAGCGACCCAGATCGAGGAACTCAAGAGCGAGTCGGAGAAGATATCGAGCATTGTTCTGGTCATTCGCGACATTGCCGACCAGACCAATCTGCTGGCGCTCAATGCCGCGATCGAGGCGGCGCGGGCCGGTGAAAGCGGACGTGGGTTTGCGGTTGTTGCTGACGAAGTACGCAAGCTGGCTGAGCGGACCTCCGTGTCAACCGGCGAGATCAGCGCCATGGTCAAGGCAATCCAGCAATCGACCGGGCAGGTTGTCGGCGGTGTCAGTCACGGGGTGGAACTGGCCGACAGCAGCGTCAAGCTTGCCGGACAGGCGGGGGATTCGATTGCGCAGTTGCGCGACCTAGCGCAACAGGTGGCTGAAGTCATCCGCGATGTCGATAGCGGGCTGCGCGAGCAGTCAACCGCTTCCAATGACGTTGCCGTCAGGATTGAGCAGATCGCCACCCAGGCCGAGGAAGCCAGCGCCATTGCCCATGAGACGTCGAAGGCGGCGGAAACACTGGATACCACCGCCCGACAGTTGCAGTCGGCTGTTTCCCGGTTCCGCGTCTGAGTCTTGGCGCCATGCCTTCATTGACCCCTCTCGCGCAAACAGCGGGTCCGCAGCTTGTACCCGATGCCGAGCGTGCGCTTTCTCCGGCGATGCGCAGGATCCTGGCGCTCCTGCAATCCAGAAGCCCGTTGTCGGCAAAGGAAATCTCGCAGCATGCCTTTGTCGCGGCGAAAACGCTGGAGGGCGGGGGCTATCTGAAAAAAATGAAGGCCATGGGCTTGATCCGGGTGGAGGGGTGGGCAAAGAACCACAATGGATTCACCACGCCGATCTATGCAGCGGGCGCCGGTCCGGATTGTCCGCGGCCAAAATTTCAAACCAGGGATCGCGATTCGGTGGGGATGGCAAGAATCGTTGCCGTACTTGAAGGCTCGGCCAACCTTGGCTACCGGGAGATCGCCGAGCTGGCCGGCCTGTCGACCAATACGATCAAGAACGGCGGCTACATGGATGTGCTGCTGAAGCAGGGGCGCGTTCATATTTCGGCCTGGCGGCGCAATCGCAAGGGCGGGCAGACTCCGCTTTACAGCGCGGGGCCGGGCGCAAACGCCGTGAAACCGCCTTTGCTTACCCGCCAGGAGATCATGAGCCGCTATCGAGAGCGCCAACGGGTGCTTTCCGGGCGAGCGATCTCGTTGGAAGGTCAATTCAAAGCCATGCTTTGCGCCCGTTGAGCTTTTGCGGCAAATAGCGTCGCTACGTCGAGACCAAGGCTGGCGCATGCTTAGGCACAATCCGAACTCGATCAAGCAACGCCTGATTGTGGGCGTTGCCCTGTTTCTGCTGCTGGTTCTGGCCATTACCGCCACGGTCACCTATATCTACTTCAAGCAGCAGATTCGCGAACAGGCCATGGCTCAGCAGTTTACCAGCCTGACCCACGTGGCCCGCGCGCTGGATGACAAACTGCTCTCTGCCCACCGCGCCCTGATTAGCGTGGCCCAGGTCTTGCCCCATAAGGTGCTGCGTGATCCGGATGCCGCCCAGGTATGGCTGGACAACCGTGCCGGCGTGAGCAGTTTCTTCAATAACGGCTTGTTCATCTTCAGGCCCGACGGCCGCTTGCTGGTGGAAAATCCGCATTTGCCGGGGCGTCGCGGTTTCGATGCATCTTTCCGTGAGTATTACCTGCGGACGCTGGAAACCGGCAAACCCTATATTTCCAAGCCGTACGCCTCGAGCAAGCATGGTCACCCGACGGTCATGCTGACGGCACCGATATTCGACGAACGTCAACGCTTGGTGGCGATCCTGGGGGGCGCGATCGACCTGCTGGCCGAGGGGAGCCTCTTCATGGACCTGGTTCGAGTCAAGTATGGGCATACCGGCTACTTCTTCCTGTATGCCCAGGACAGGACCATGATTCTTCATCCTGACTCGTCCAGGATCATGAAGCAGGATGTACCGCCCGGCGCCAACCGCTTGTACGACCAAGCCCTGGAGGGTTGGGAAGGAAGCGGTGAGACCGTCACCAGCCGGGGCCTGCACGCCATCTCGTCGTTCCAGCGCTTGACAGTCAATGACTGGATCGTCGGGGTCAACCTGCCGGCAGTCGAGGCTTACGAGCCGGTGAGCCGGTTCAGGTTTTTCTATCTGCTGGGGATGGGGTTGGCGTTGCTGCTTGGCATCGGCGGTATCTGGTGGCTGGGGCGAAGCATTACCAACGGCCTGACCCGGCTGACCGAGCGAATTGCCACGCTGGAGCCCAGCCAGCTGACCTACATCGATTTCCCGGAAGCAGGCAGCAGCTATGAAGTCCAGAAATTGACCGCCACCTTCAACAGCCTGATCAGCCAGGTTGAGGAGGCCAGGGCGCAACTGCGCCAGTCCAATACCGAGATCGCAAGCCACCGCGATCAACTCGAAGCGGTCGTTGAAAGCCGAACTGCCGAACTTGTCGAAGCCAGGGCCACGGCAGAGGCCGCGAGTCGCTCAAAGGGGGCTTTTCTGGCCAACATGTCACATGAAATCCGGACGCCGCTGAACGTCATCCTGGGGCTCGTTCACCTGCTGCGTGGAGAGGCGTCGCCAGTGCAGATCGAGCGGCTCGACAAGGTCAGCATTGCCGGCAAGCACCTCCTGTCGATCATCAACAGCATTCTGGACATCTCGAAAATCGAGGCCGGAAAATTGCAACTCGAGCAAGGAAATTTTCCGCTTTCCGCAGTGCTCGACCACGTCCATTCCATGCTCTCGGACGAGGCTCGCGCGAAAGGACTGGCGTTTCATGTCGATCCGGATGCGGTGCCGCTCTGGTTGTGTGGGGATGTCATGCGTCTTCGCCAGTGCTTGCTCAACTTTGCCGGCAACGCTTTGAAATTTACCGAAAGAGGTCATATCACCCTGGCCGCCAAACTGCTTGAAGAACGCGAGGATGATCTGCTGGTTCGCTTCTCGGTCACCGATAGCGGACCCGGTATTGCCGCAGAGAAGCTTGCCGGATTGTTCCAGCCGTTTTCCCAGGCTGACAACTCGACCACCAGGCAGTACGGCGGTACCGGCCTGGGTTTGGCGATTACCCGACGGCTGGCCGAGATGATGGGGGGCGAGGCCGGCGCCGAAAGTGTCCTCGGACAAGGCAGCATCTTCTGGTTCACCGCTCGCCTGAAGCGCGGACAAGCGATCCTGGCGCAGATGGATGGAGTGGGCGATGCGGCGCATCAATTGCGAGCCCGTGGCGAACAGGCCCGGGTGCTGCTTGCCGAGGATCATCCGGTGAATCAGGAAATCGCCTTTGAATTGCTGCGTGCGGTCAAGCTGTCGGTTGATGTCGTCGGCGACGGTGCCGAAGCGCTTGAATTCGCGCGTCGGCAGCACTATCACCTGGTCTTGATGGATATCCAGATGCCCAATATGGATGGCCTGGATGCCTGCCGTGCCATTCGCGCTTTGCCGGGGTGGCAGGATATTCCGATCGTTGCCATGACGGCCAATGCCTTCGAAGAGGATCGGCAGGCAACAGTCCTGGCGGGCATGAATGATCACATTGCCAAACCGGTCGATCCAGAGCAGCTATACGCCAAGCTGTGCAAGTGGTTGCCGGTCGTTCAGAAAAGCGAAACAGGGGATGGCCGGGGCGAGGTTCAGGTATCCGGCGAGGAGGAAGCACTGACGACCCGTCTGGCAGAGATACCCGATCTCGAACTGGCTGCGGGTCTCAGGCTGGCTCGCGGCAAGGTGGCTTTCTATCGGCGTCTGCTGGAGGTCTTTGTCGAGGCGCATTGCAACGATGCGCAAGAACTGACGCGCTTGATCGGCCAGAACCAGTTGGATGCTGCCGAAAGAGTGGCTCACCGGCTCAAGGGCGCGGCAGGGAATGTCGGTGCCGTGCCGATTTTCCTGTTGGCGACCCTGCTGGATACCAGTCTCAAGCAAGGTGATCGGGCACGGGCCGAAATTGATCTGGCGCTACTGGCCGAGCGTCTGACTCGACTGATAGATGCACTGAGAGCGGCTCTCAGGTAATCCGATTACCCGGAAACGGGGGCGGTTGATTGCCTTGGATTTCTCCCGGTGCTGGTTATTCCCGGGCTAACCACTTGTCGAGCATGGCGAACAGCACTTCCGGCTTGACCGGCTTGGCGATGAAGTCGTTCATGCCGGCCTCGAAGCAGCGGGCTTTGTCCTCGACGAAGGCATTGGCCGTCATGGCCAGGATGGGGGTGTCGGTGTAGTCCGGGAGTTCGCGAATGCGGCGGGTGGCTTCCAGGCCGTCCATGTGTGGCATCTGCATGTCCATCAGGATCAGGTCGTAGGCGGTTGCTGACGCCATTTGCAGTGCCTTCTGGCCGTCTTCGGCGCAGTCGACCTGCAGGCCGATTTCGTCGAGCAGCATCTGCGTGATTTCCCGGTTGATCGGTTCGTCCTCGGCCAGCAACAGGCGGATGTTCCGGTTGCGTAGATATTGCGGGGGTATTGCCGTGAGTTCGTGCAAGCGCTCTTCACCGGCGGCCTGGCCGCGTTTCAGGCGGGCAGTGAACCAGAAAGTGCTGCCCTGGCCGGGGATGCTGTCGGCGCCAACCTGGCCGCCCATCAGCTCGGCCAGTTTGCGGGTGATCGCCAGACCGAGGCCGGTGCCGCCGTATTTGCGGGTGGTCGAATTGTCGGCTTGTTCGAAGGCCGAGAACAGGCGCGCCAGGGCTTCGGGCTCGATGCCGATGCCACTGTCTTCCACGGTAAAGCGCAACAAGAGGGAATCACCGGTGTCCTCGAGGACCTCAGCCGACAGCTTGATGCGGCCATGCTCGGTAAATTTCAGGGCGTTGGCACCGTAGTTGAGCAGCGCCTGCTGCAGACGGATCGGGTCGCCGATCAAGGTATCAGGCAGTGCCGGCACATTGACGATCAGGCGGATGTCCTTGCCTTCTGCCTTCGGTTGCAGCATCGAGACAATGTTGCCGAACAGGGCGGCGACATTCACCGAGGTACTCTCCAGGGTGAATTTTCCGGCCTCGATCTTGGACAGGTCGAGTACGGCGTTGATGATGTTGAGCAGGTGGGTGCTGGCCGACTCCAGTTTGTCGAGACGTTCCCGTTGCTCGTCGGTCAGGCCGGCGCGGCGGATGAGGTGGGCCATGCCGGTGATGGCGTTGAGCGGAGTGCGGATTTCGTGGCTCATGTTGGCCAGGAACACGCTTTTCGCGACATTCGCACTCTCTGCGGCTTCCTTGGCGATTTCCAGTTCTTCGGTACGGCGCGCCACCAGTTCTTCCAGGTGCTGCCGGTAGTGCGCCAGTTCGGCTTCGGTGCGCCGGCTTTCGGTAATGTCGCGGGCGATGACCATCAGCGCCAGGCGGCTGCCATCCCTGGCCATGAGCGGGAACTTGCGGACTTCGCAGATGCGCTGCGGTTGATTGTCCGCATTCAGGTATTCGATGCTGCAGGAAATGTCGCCGGCGCCCCAGGCTTCCTCGTCGGTATTCGCCGCCTGCTCATGGAATTTGCGGAAGGCCGGACGTTCGTGCGCCAGTTCGCGGTTGGTTTTGCCCAGCCAGGGGAAGCCGTGCAGGGCCAGGAGATCCTCGGCGGCATGGTTGATCTGCTGCCAGCGGTTGTTGCCGTCCTTGATCACGACGACATCGGGCAGGGCATCGATGAAGCTGGCCAGGCGGGCGTTGCTGTCACGCAGCGCGGCGTGGGCGTTGTCGATGTCGGTGATGTCGCGGAAGGCAACCACCGAGCCGCAATGGCGGCCGTCGCGCCACAAGGGGTTGACCGTCAGGATGACCGGAAAACCGCTGCCATCCTTGCGCCAGAACCAGTCGTTGCCGCTGCGCAGCAAGCCGTCGGTGACGGTCTTGTGCACCGGGCAGTCGTGGGCCGGATAGACGCTGCCGTCGGCGTGGTGATGGTGGAACAGCGCGTGGGTGTCGGCGTTGATGATTTCGTCGGCGGTGTAGCCGAGCAGTTCGCAGGCCGCCGGATTGACGAAGATGCAGCGGTGCGCCTCATCGAGGCCGAAAACGCCTTCGCCCAGGGCCTCGAGGATCGATTGCTGGCGGGTCAGATGGGCGGCCAGTTCCTCGATCCGGGTTTCTACGGCACTGGCCATGACTGCGAAGTTCTGACTCAGTTCGCCGATTTCGTCGGTGACCGTGGTCGGCAGTGGCGCCCGGTAGTCACCGGCGGCGATGCGGCTGCTGGCGGCAGCCAGCATGGACAGGTGACGGGTCAGCCAGTAGCCAGCCGCGGCCAGCACCATCGTCGTCAGCAGGATGCCGACGATGGCGATCAGCGTGCCTTGCCAGACGAGTTCGCGACGGGCCTCGTTGAGGAATTTCAATGACAGCCCGTATTGCAGGTCGCCGTAATGCTGGCCATAGATTTCGATGGGGAAGCGGGCGTGAATCAGGTCGCTGCCCTGTCGCCCAGGCGTTGGCAAGGCTTCGCTTTCCGGCCAGCGGCTGCTGGCCAGGCGGTGTCCTTCAGGGTCGGTCAACACCAGATAGTCGATGTCTTCGTTCTGCTGCCAGCCGTCGAGAATGTCGCGCAGCGTCGCGTAATCGCGGCTGGCCAGCGGGACGACCACCGCGACGCGGTAGGCCTGCTGAATGGCTTCCTGATGGCGAAGCGTCTGCGTATTGAGGCGCTCGTCGATCAGGCGCAGGCCGTTGGCGATCAAGACGCCGAGTACCAGCAACTCGATGGCGAGCGCGGCCAGGAGCAAGCGGAAACGCAAACTGCGGGTGAAGGCTGGAAGCTGCAAGCGGGTTACCTCATCATCTGCCGGGTCGGTTCGATGAATTCCTGCAAACTGTCGAGATCGCTTTGCGAGACCGGGATGTATGCCTTGTAGCCGGTTTCGATGAAGAAGGCCTTGCCTTCGGGCGTTTCGGGAAAAGTAGCGAAGGCGCGCCGGACGCGCTCAAGGTTGGCGCTGCCCAGGCGTCGGTGCGCCAGGGTCATGACGTGCGGGACGTGGATGTCGGTATCCAGCAGCCGGGTACGCGCCCGGAGGTCCTCCGGAATCTGGCGCAGCGGGGTGTGCGTGGTGATTGCCGCGTCGGCCGTGCCGGCGATGACGGCGGCGACGGCGGCGCCGTGAGAACTGAACTCGACAATCCGGAAGTCGCGGTTGAGGACGAAACCCTTGTCCTGCAGCCACTTGATGCCGCCGATTGAAGAGATCGACAGCCGGCTCGACAAGGCGATGGTCTTGCCGCGCAGCGCTTCTGCACTGATGATCGGGCCATCGCCGCGAACCACGAAAACCGGTTGCAGCTCGATCGCGTAGCGGAACAGCAACTGCATGTCACGATTGGCCGCCATGGCGCCGAAGTGCGGGCCGGTGATCGCCAGATCGAAGTCGCCAGCCAGCAATTGGTTGATGTGCGTGAAATAGTCCGGAGAGGTGAATACGACGACCTTGCGGCCAAGGCTGCGTTCGAGGTGAGCGGTCAGCGGCTGGTGCGTCTTGATCAGGGCCAGCGGGCTGTTGAAGGGCATGATGCCCAGTTTCAGCGGGGGCAATTCGCCAGCGTTGACGGCGTTGATTATACCCAGGCAAGACAGAACGGCAATGCGCAGGAGGCCGGCAAGTCGAGACGGGAGGGTCATGGAATATCCCTGAAGCGGCTGCGGGAATGCAGCGCTTGAATTGTCGCCCAGAAGGCCGGTGGCGGCAACTTCCCGAGACAGTGTTGCTGCTTAGTCCTGGCGGCTTGCCCAGCGTCGCCGGTAATGTGCCGGTGCCATGCCGGTCCATTCAACACAGGCGCGATAGAAAGCCGATGTGTCGTTATAGCCGAGATCAGCAGCGATGCGGGCGACCGGGTCGCGGGTCTTGACCAGCCGGGCCAGCGCCATGTCGCGCCGCAGCGCGTCCTTGATGCTGCGGAAACTTGAACCTTCTTCCTCCAGGCGGCGGTGCACCGTTCGCGGCGACAGGTGCAGCCGGGCGGCGACATCATCGAGTGCCAGCGGCGTCGGCATGGCGGCACGCAGCAGGTCGCGCACGCGGATGACCATTTCCCGGTCGCGCCGGTAGAGCGTGGTGATCTTGCCCGGCGCGCCGTCGAGGAAGGCGTTGAGCGCCGCCTCGTCGCGACGTAATGGCAGCTCCAGCAGATTGGCGTTGAAGCTGGCGATCAGGCTACCCTTGCCGCCCGGCAGGGTCGGTGCAAAGCGCGAGTCCTCGGTGAAGATCAGCGCGTAGTCGGCGGCGTGCGTCGGCCGGCGATAAGGGAAGATCACGTGGTCGAGCGCCAGGCCGCGCCCGGCCAGCCAGCATGCCAGGCCGTGCAGCAGGCGCAGCAGCCACTCGAAGGCAAAGACCCGGCCGGGGTCGTCGCCGGCCTCGGCCAGCCGGCGCGTCTCGGCGATGACCAGTTCGGCCTGGCCGTGCGTGCGTCGAACGGACACGGCGAGATCGGGCAGGACAATGTGCAGGAAGCGGCTGGCCCGTTGCAGCGCGTCGGCCAGCGTTGGTGCAGTCAGGCAGGCGCGGCAGAGGAATTCAAAACTGCCGCAACGCATTGGCTGGGAAAAGAGGCCGAAGCCTTCGTCGTCGAATTCGTGATTGATCCGGTTGTACAGGGCGGCGTAGCGCTCGACCGGAATGCGGCTGGCGGTGTCTGCAATATCGATGTCTGTGGCGAGCAGGAGCGGAGTAGGGTCGATGCCGCGTCGCGCCAGGCCAGCCAGCATGCCGGTAACAAAGCCCATTGCAACAGAGGCTTGCCTGCGATTGGTGGGGGTGGGATTGTTGCGATGCAGCATCGTGGCCGATTTCGAGTGGTCTGAAACATAGACTAACATCTTGGCGGAATTTGCACGATAGACGTCAATCCCCACAATGGTGCGATGGCCAAAGCGGCCTAAGATGGACGCCTTTCCATCTGCACTGTCGAGGTTGATGTCATGACCGATCTATCCGTCGCCAAGAAGCTCGTCCCCTACAAGCCGAAGAACAAGGTCCGTTTCGTCACTGCCGCCTCGCTGTTCGACGGCCACGATGCGTCGATCAACATCATGCGCCGCATCCTGCAGTCGACCGGTTCCGAAGTCATCCACCTCGGCCACAACCGCTCGGTGCAGGAGATCGTTAACGCGGCGTTGCAGGAAGACGCGCAGGGCATCTGCATCACCTCTTACCAGGGTGGCCACGTCGAGTTCTTCAAGTACATGATCGACCTGCTCAAGGCCAACGGTGGCGAGCACATCAAGGTCTTCGGCGGTGGCGGCGGCGTCATCGTGCCGTCCGAGATCAAGGAACTGCACGCCTACGGCGTGACCCGCATCTACGCGCCGGAAGACGGTGTGCAGATGGGCCTGCAGGGGATGATCAACGAAGTCGTCGAGCAGTCGGACTACGACGTCGCCGATCAGGGCGTGCCGGGCGCCGAACAGGTGCTGGCCGGGCTGCGTGCCGGCGACCGCCGCCTGCTGGCGCGCGTCATCACGCTGCTCGAGAACGGCTCGGCGCCGCAATTGAAGGAGCCGCTGCTCAAGGCCGCCGCCGAACTGAGCACGCCGGTATTGGGCATTACCGGCACCGGCGGCGCGGGTAAGTCTTCACTCACCGACGAAATCGTCCGCCGCTTCCGCCTCGATCAGGGCGACAGCGTGAACATCGGCATCGTCTCCATCGACCCGTCGCGCAAGCGCACCGGCGGCGCGCTGCTCGGCGACCGCATCCGCATGAACGCGATTGAGCATCCGAACATCTTCATGCGCTCGCTGGCTACCCGCGATACCGGCAGCGAAATCTCCGTCGCGCTGCCCGAGGTCATCGCCGCCTGCAAGCTGGCCGGCTTCGACCTGGTCGTCGTCGAGACTTCCGGCATCGGCCAGGGCAACGCCGCCATCGTCCCTTACGTCGACCTGTCGCTGTACGTGATGACGCCCGAGTTCGGCGCCGCCTCGCAGCTGGAGAAGATCGACATGCTCGACTTCGCCGATTTCGTCGCGATCAACAAGTTCGACCGTAAAGGCGCCGAGGATGCGCTGCGCGACGTGCGCAAACAGTACCAGCGCAACCGCGAACAGTGGACGACGCCGACCGAGGAGATGCCGGTGTTCGGTACCATGGCCGCGCGTTTCAACGATGACGGCGTCACCGCGCTCTACCAGGCGCTGGTTCCGGCACTCACCGACAAGGGTCTGAAACTCAAGCCGGGCGCCCTGCCGCTGGTCACCGTTCGCCAGTCGTCGGCCAGCCGCGCCATCGTGCCGACTGCCCGGGTCCGTTACCTGGCCGAGATCGCCGACGCGGTGCGCGGTTACCACAAACATGTCGACGAACAGGTGACGGTTGCCCGCGAGCGCCAATCGCTGCGCATCGCCAAGACCGTGTTCGCCGGCTGCGACAAGAATGTCGCTGACTTTGACGAACTGCAGGCGTTCAAGGACAGCCAGCAGGACCCGAAGGCGAAGAAGCTGCTCGACATGTGGCCGCAGACCGTCGATGCTTATTCCGGTGACGAATACGTCGTGAAGATCCGCGACAAGGAAATCCGCACCAAGCTGACCTCGGAATCGCTGTCCGGTACCAAGATCCGCAAGGTGATCCTGCCCAAGTACACCGACGACGGTGAGATTCTGCGCTTCCTGATGAAGGAAAACGTTCCCGGTTCCTTCCCCTACACCGCCGGCGTTTTTGCCTTCAAGCGCGAGGGCGAGGACCCGACCCGGATGTTCGCCGGCGAAGGTGACGCCTTCCGCACCAACCGCCGCTTCAAGAAGGTTTCCGAAGGCATGCCGGCGCACCGGCTGTCGACGGCCTTCGACTCGGTCACGCTGTACGGCTGCGACCCCGACGAGCGTCCGGACATCTACGGCAAGATCGGCAACTCCGGCGTCTCGATCGCCACGCTCGACGACATGAAGGTGCTCTACGACGGCTTCGACCTGGTCTGCCCGACGACCTCGGTGTCGATGACGATCAACGGCCCGGCCCCGATCATCCTGGCCTGCTTCTTCAACACCGCCATCGACCAGCAACTGGCCAAGTTTGAAAAAGAGAATGGCCGCCAGCCGACCGAAGACGAAGCCGAGAAGATCCGCGAGTGGGTGCTCAAGACCGTGCGCGGCACCGTCCAGGCCGACATCCTGAAGGAAGACCAGGGCCAGAATACCTGCATCTTCTCGACCGAATTTGCACTGAAGATGATGGGCGACATCCAGGAGTTCTTCGTCCATAACCAGGTGCAGAACTTCTACTCGGTGTCGATCTCCGGCTATCACATCGCCGAAGCCGGTGCCAACCCGATCAGCCAGCTGGCCTTCACGCTGTCCAACGGCTTCACCTACGTCGAAAGCTACCTGGCGCGCGGCATGCACATCGACGATTTCGCGCCCAACCTGAGCTTCTTCTTCTCCAACGGCATGGACCCGGAATACTCGGTGATCGGTCGTGTCGCCCGCCGCATCTGGGCCGTCGCCATGAAGAACAAGTACGGCGCCAACGAGCGCAGCCAGAAGCTGAAGTACCACATCCAGACGAGTGGGCGCTCACTGCACGCGCAGGAAATGGATTTCAACGACATCCGCACCACGCTGCAGGCGCTGATCGCCATCTACGACAACTGCAACTCGCTGCACACCAACGCCTACGACGAAGCGATCACGACGCCGACCGAGGAAAGCGTGCGCCGCGCCATGGCCATCCAGTTGATCATCAACCGCGAGTGGGGCGTCGCCAAGAACGAAAACCCGAACCAGGGCGCTTTCGTCATCGACGAGTTGACCGATCTGGTCGAAGAGGCCGTGCTCAAGGAATTCGAAGCCATCGCCTCGCGCGGCGGCGTGCTCGGCGCCATGGAAACCGGCTACCAGCGCGGCAAGATCCAGGAAGAGTCGATGGTCTACGAGCACAAGAAGCACGACGGCTCTTACCCGATCATCGGCGTCAATACCTTCCTCAATCCGAAGGGCATGGCCCAGCAGGAAATCGAGCTGGCCCGTTCGACCGACGAGGAAAAGCAGTCGCAGATCCAGCGCCTGCGCGACTTCCATGCCCGCAACGCCGATAAAGCACCGGCCATGCTGGAAAAGCTCAAGCAGACGGTGATCGAAGACGGCAACGTTTTCGCCGTGCTGGTCGATGCGGTCAAGTGCTGCTCGCTCGGCCAGATCAGCTCGGCGCTGTATGAAGTCGGCGGTCAGTACCGCAGAAGCATGTAAGCAGGGCCCCGAAAGGGGAACGGCATTCCGGACCCGAACAGGGCGGAGGAGAAAATAAGACGGCGAGGCGATGTACCTCGCCGTTTTTCATTGTAGTGCCGGTTGCTGTTGCGATGCTTGCCAAGATGCACGTGCTGGGATTTAATAACTGACCAGTCAGTCATTAACGGATGTGCCAGATGTTTTTTCCTGTTTCCCGGTGCTTCGCGCGCAGTGATGCACGCTCCATGGAAGGGGCTGCGTGTGTCTGATTCCGCCATTCCCGCGCAGCGCCGCCGGCGCAAGGAAGCCCGGCCGCAGGAACTGACCGCTGCCGCCTTGACCCTGTTCGTCGAAAAGGGCTATGCGGCCACGCGCCTGGATGAGGTTGCGGCGCGGGCCGGTGTATCGAAGGGAACGCTCTACCTGTATTTCGACAGCAAGGAAGCCTTGTTCCAGGCTGTCATCCGCGAGGGCGTGGTGCCGGCGATCGAGGCCGGTGAAGCGATGTTCGCCGAGCCGGGCAGCGATCCCCGCGCCTTGCTGCGCGCCTTTCTCGAAGCCTGGTGGGAGCGCATCGGCAGTACCGAACTGGGGGGCATTCCCCGGCTGATCATGGCCGAGGCCGCGAATTTCCCCGAGGTTGCGCGTTACTACAACGATGCCGTCATCCAGCGCGGCCTGGCGCTGCTGCGCGGTGCCGTGCAGCGCGGCATCGACCAGGGCGTTTTCCGGGCGGTCGATACGACGGTGATCGACGTCCTGCTGATTTCGCCGCTGATCCATCTGGCCGGATGGCGCAGTTCATTGGCGCCCTGCTGCGGTAGCAACATCGACCCCGATGCTTATGTTCAGGCGCATATCGACATGGTCCTGCAGGGTCTTGCGGTGACGTCTTCCGGAGCAAACTCATGAAACCGTCTGCCATTCAGGCTGCCTTGATCCTGTCCTTGCTGGTGAGCGCTTGCTCGCCCCCACCGGCCGCGCCGCCAGCGCCTCGGGCGGTGCTGGTGCGCACGCTGGGAGCCGCCGCCGATGCGGCGCAGGCGCAGGTTTATTCCGGCGAAGTGCGGGCTCGCCATGAGAGCGAGCTGTCTTTCCGGGTTGGTGGCAAGGTGCTCGAACGCAAGGTCGATGCCGGTGCCCAGGTGCAGGCCGGGCAATTGCTGGCCCGGCTCGATCCGCAGGACGCGCGTTTGTCGTCCAGTGCGGCGGCTGCCCAGGTGGCCGCTGCCGAAGCCGAGGCCGGTCTGGCGCGGGCCGAATTCAAGCGCAGCGAAGCCTTGCTGCAGCGCAATTTCATCAGCGCTTCGGCGCTCGACCTGCGGCGCAGCGCGCTTGACGCCGCCGAGGCGCGCTTGCGGCAGGCGCAGGCACAGGCCGCCAGCACCGCCAATCAGCAGGCGTACACCGAGTTGCTGGCCGACAGCGCCGGGGTGATCACCGATGTCAGCGTCGATGCCGGCCAGGTGGTGGCAGCGGGTCAGCGCGTGCTGCGCCTGGCCAGGCCGGGCGAGCGCGAGGTGCTGGTGCATGTGCCGGAAAGCCGCCTGGCCGGTCTGGTCGTCGACGCGCCGGCCACGGTGCGTTTGTGGATGGCGCCGGAGCGCAGTCTGTCGGGCCGGGTGCGCGAAGTGTCGCCGTCGGCTGACCGGGCGACCCGGACCTACGCGGTGCGGGTGGCGATTGCCGATGCCGACGATCTGCCGCTGGGCGCGACGGCGACCGTGGCGCTGGCCGATGGCGGGCCGGCACAACTCGCCCTGCCGCTGGCGGCGGTGACTCAGCGCGAGGGCAAGGCCACGGTGTGGCTGGTCGACGGGCAGCAAAAGGTGGTGCCGCAGACGGTCGAGATCGCCTCCTTGCGCGAGGATGCGGCGATCCTGAAGACAGCCCTGCCGGCCGGTTCGCGGGTGGTGGTGGCCGGCGTGCACCGGTTGATCGAAGGCGAAAGCGTGCGTCCGCTGGAAGCGGGTAGTGCGCCGGCCCTGGATGTACGGCGATGAAAGCCCGGCGGGAGCGCTTCAATATTTCCGAATGGGGTTTGCAGCATCAATCACTGGTGCTGTATTTCCTGGTTGCCCTGACCGTGATCGGGCTCTATTCCTATACCCGCCTGGGCCAGTCCGAAGACCCGCCGTTTACCTTCAAGGTCATGGTGGTGCGGGCCGAATGGCCGGGCGCCAGCGCGCGCGAAATGGCCGAGCAGGTCACCGACAAGATCGAGAAGAAGCTGCAGGAAATTCCCGAGATCGATGTTGCCCGCAGCTATTCCAAGCCCGGCGAGAGCATGGTCTTCTTCCTCGCCCGCGATTCGGTCCATTCGCAGCGCATGCCGGCGGTGTGGTACCAGGTGCGCAAGAAGATCGGCGACATCCAGGGGTCGCTGCCCAGCGGTGTGCGCGGGCCGTACTTCAACGATGAGTTCGGCGACACCTACGGCAACCTGTTTGCCCTGGTCGGCGAAGGGGTGTCGCCAGCCGACCTGAAGCGCCACGCCGATGCGATCCGCAGCGAATTGCTGCGGGTGCCCGATGTGGCCAAGGTCAGCTTTTTCGGCGAACAGTCGCAACGCATCTACATCGAACTGTCGAATACCAAGCTGGCGACCCTGGGCGTCGGCATCGCCGAGATCGCCAACGCCCTGTCGGCGCAGAACGCGGTCACCGGCGCCGGCTTTTTCGAGACCGACGAGGAGCGTATCTGGCTGCGCCCGTCCGGCGCTTTCGACGAGGTCGAGGCGATTGCCGACACGCTGATCCGCATCGGCGGGCGCAGCTTCCGTCTCGGCGATGTCGCCGAGGTCCGGCGCGGGGTCGAGGATCCGCCGAGCGAACGCATGCGTTTCATGGGCGAGGAGGCCTTCGGCATCGGCGTGTCGATGCGTGCGGGTGGCGACATCGTCGCCCTGGGGCGCAATCTGGATACGGCAGTGCAGCGCATCGAGGCGCAATTGCCGGTCGGCATCCGTTTCGAGCGGGTCGCCGACCAGCCGCGGGCGGTGCGCAATTCGGTCAGCGAGTTCGTCAAGGTGCTGGTCGAGGCGGTGGCCATCGTCATGGCGGTCAGCCTGCTGTCGCTCGGCCTGCGCACCGGGGTCGTCGTCCTGATCATCATCCCGGTGGTGCTGGCCATCACCTTCATGTTCATGCACATGCTCGGCGTCGGTCTGCACAAGATTTCGCTCGGCGCCTTGATCATTGCCCTCGGCCTGCTGGTCGACGACGCGATCATCGCCGTCGAGATGATGGCGACCAAGATGGAGCAGGGCTGGGAACGCGCCCGGGCGGCGAGCTATGCCTACACCTCGACGGCGATGCCGATGCTGTCCGGGACTCTGGTTACCGCTGCCGGCTTTCTGCCGATTGCCACCGCCGCTTCCGGGGTGGGTGAGTACACACGTTCGATCTTCCAGGTGACGGTGATCGCGCTGCTCGTGTCCTGGGTGGCAGCGGTGTTGTTCGTGCCTTATCTGGGCTTCCACCTGCTGCCCGATTTCCGTAAAAAGCACCGCCAGCCATCGCGACTGGTCAGCCTGTTGGCCCGCCTTTCCCCGTCGCTCGGCCGCCGCCTGGCTGAGCGCGAGGCGGCGCACGAGCAGGTGCATGACGAGTTTGCGATCTATCACACGCCTTTCTACGAGCGCTTCCGCCGCCTGGTCGATGGCTGCGTGCGCCACCGCTGGCCGGTGATAGTGCTGACCGTGCTGGCCTTCGTGCTGTCCATGGTCGCCTTCGTGCGCCTGGTGCCGCAGCAGTTCTTCCCCGATTCGACGCGCCCGGAACTGCTGGTCGATCTGCGCCTGGCCGAAGGCGCTTCGCACCAGGCCACCGAAGCGGCGGTCCATCGCCTTGAACAGTTCCTGGCCGAGCAGGAAGGCATCGACAACTATGTTGCCTGGCTGGGCGGCGGCAGTCCGCGTTTTTACCTGCCGCTCGACCAGCAACTGGCGCAGACCAATTTTGCCCAGTTCGTCATCCTCACGGCCGGGGTCGAGGAGCGTGAAGCCCTGCGCGGCAAACTGATCCGCCTGTTCGAGGATGAACCCTGGCCGTTGCGAGCCATGATCAACCGCCTGGAAAACGGGCCGCCGGTCGGCTTCCCCGTGCAGTTCCGGGTGAGTGGCAGCGATACCGGCGAATTGCGGCGTATCGCACACCAGGTGGCGGCGTTGTTACGCGAGCATCCCGAACTGTCGAATGTTCATCTCGACTGGGAAGAGCCGTCCAAGGTCGTGCGCCTGAAGATCGACCAGGACAAGGCCCGCCTGCTCGGCGTGTCGAGCAGTGACATCGCCCGCCTGCTGTCCACCTCGCTGCAGGGGACGACGGTGACGCAGTACCGCGAGGGCAACGAAACCCTGGCCGTGGTGCTGCGCGGCGCCCGTTCCGAACGCGTCCATCTCGGCCAGTTGCCCAACCTCGCGGTGCCAGTTGCCGGTGGGCGCAGCGTGCCGCTGGCCCAGATCGCGACCGCTGAATATGGCTTCGAGGAAGGCGTGATCTGGCGTCGCAACCGCCTGCCGACGGTGACTGTCCGCGCCACGCTGTACGGCAAGGTGCAACCGGCGGTGGTGGTCGGCCAGCTGGCCCCGGCCATCGATCAGGTGCGCAGCGCCCTGCCGCTCGGCTACCGGGTCGAGGTCGGCGGCGCCGTCGAGGAAAGCGCCAAGGGCGGCAGTTCGGTCGGCGCCGGGGTGCCGTTGTTCATCCTGGTCGTGCTGACCGTGCTCATGCTGCAACTGCAGAGTTTCTCGCGCACCGTCATGGTCGTGCTCACCGCGCCGCTCGGCATGATCGGCGTGACCCTCTTCCTGCTCGCCTTCAACCGGCCGTTCGGTTTCGTCGCCATGCTCGGGACGATCGCGCTGTCGGGCATGATCATGCGCAATTCGGTGATCCTGGTCGACCAGATCCGCCAGGACATGGCCGCCGGCCGTCACGCCTGGGAAGCCATCGTCGAGTCCACCGTGCGCCGCTTCCGGCCCATCGTGTTGACCGCCGCGGCCGCCATCCTGGCGATGATCCCGCTGTCACGCTCGGCCTTCTTCGGGCCGATGGCGGTGGCGATCATGGGTGGGCTCACTGTTGCCACCCTGCTGACCATGCTCTTCCTGCCGGCACTCTACGCCGCCTGGTACCGGGTCCGGCCGCCTGCGTGATTGGGGTGCCCCATATATATGCACGAATTCTGATACTTGGGCTAAGATTGGCTTACCCAATGTCAGGCAAGGCCTGATAAAAAAACAGGAGAGGATCATGTTGGCGAATCTGTCACTCAAGGGGCGTCTGTGGCTGCTCGGTGTTACCGTAGCGCTCGGCATGGGCGTACTGGCGATTTCTTCGATCATCTTCACCGTCAGCAGCGAAAGCATTTTTGTCAGCTTCGTTGATCAGCGGATCGCTACCCGTCATGCAGCCACATTGGCCTACGCCAACGGTTTGCAGAAAGGCCAGGCAATCCGCAACATCCTTCTCGATCCAGGCAGGAAGACCGCCTACGACAATTTCGACAAGGCGCACGAGGTTTTTACTCAGGAAATCGAAAAACTGCTTCCCCTGCTTGCTGCAAATGCTGAAACGCAAGACATCGCTACACGTCTGAGAGCCAATATCGCAGCGTGGCAGCCTTTGCAGAGTAAAGTCATCGAATTGGTCAAGGCTGGCAACCGGGAAGAATCGCAGGCGCTGCTGGTGACCCAGGAAACGCCGGCTTGGCGGAAGGTACGTGACGATCTCCTGGAAATCGGGAAACTTGCTGAAACCGAAGCCGAAAAGGATAGGGTAGAGCTGGTTTCGGGGCTTGAGCGTTCAGGGACGCTCGCGATTGTGCTCGGGGTTGTCAGTTTGCTTGTGGTGGCCACCATCATCATTCTGGTCGGCCGCGGAATCTATCGTCAGGTCGGCGGCGAACCAGTGGCCACGGCGGCCGCGCTCAACCGGATTGCTCAGGGCGACCTGACCGAAAAACTGGCGGTAATGCCCGGGGATACTGTCAGTATCGTTGCCGCAATGCAGGCGATGCAAAGCCAGATGCGCCAGTTGATTGCAGATACTGTCAGAAGCGCTGACTCCGTCGTGCAGGAAAGTGAATCAATGCTGGCGGATGCTTCGCGCTTGGCCAAAACGGCCGAGGAACAAAGCACGGCGACTGCAGCCATTGCAGCGGCAGTAGAGGAATTCACCGTGAGCATCGGGGTCATGTCGGAAAACGCCAATGACGCCGGGCGTTTGTCTGAAGAATCGGAGCGTCAGGCGCATGACAGTCTCCACGTTGTTGCCAATGCTACCGAGATCATTCATCAGGTGGCGGCTGGCATGTCCGACGCCGCTTCGACGATGGATGAGTTGTCGGCGCGGGTTGCCGACATCACCGGGATCGTCAAGACCATTCGCGATATTGCCGACCAGACTAACCTGCTGGCCTTGAATGCTGCGATTGAGGCAGCAAGAGCGGGCGAACAGGGGCGGGGTTTTGCCGTGGTCGCTGACGAGGTACGCAAGTTGGCGGAACTGACGACGAAATCGACCGAAGAGATTTCGCAGATCGTGAGCGGGGTCCGGCAGACGACCGATGCCGCATTTTCCACCATGACTTCGGCCAAGGAACGTGCCCTGGCCGGTGCCAGCCGGACTGAGGAAGTGCGCAATGCGGTCGATAACATGGATCAATCCTCGGTTCGCGTTGGCAAGGCGATAGAATCGATTGCTGAATCACTGCGCGAACAGACGGCAGCCAGCACCGATATTGCCCAGCGTGTTGAAATGATCGCTCAGGGTATTGATCATACCCATGCTGCATCGTCCGAATCGAGTCGACGCTCGGGCGTTCTGGTCAGTCTCTCGCATGCCTTGAAGGAAAGCGTACGTCGCTTCCGGGTGTGATCCGGTATCGCTCAGGCGGATCATAATTGTTGCGGGTGCTCAACGCCTGCAACAATTTCTTACTTTATTTGCAGCGCTATCTGCCGGAAAATTCCCTGCCTGAATATTGCGATCAGGAGCTAGCCATGTCCATGCATGATGAACTTTCACAAAGTCTGCAACGAAACGGTGTCACCCGCCGTCAGGTGCTCTGGTTGTTCGGTGCGGCGGCGGTGTCCGGTTGCGCGCAGTCGCCGGTCGGCGGCAAGTCCATCCTGGTCGGCATGAGCGAGGCGCAGGAGAAGAGCATCGATCAGCAGGTCTCGCCGCAGCAGTTCTCGCAGGATCTCGGACCGGTGCAGGATGCGCGTATCAACAGTTATGTCAGTTCAGTCGGCCAGCGGCTCGACAAGCTGACGCACCGGCCGCAGATGCCGTACTCGTATCGCGTGCTCAACGCCAATTACGTCAATGCCTATACCTTCCCGGGCGGCGCGATGGGAATCACGCGTGGCATCATGGTCGATCTGCAGAACGAAGCCGAACTGGCGGCCCTGCTCGGTCATGAAATGGGCCACGTCAATGCGCGTCACGCCGCCCAACGCCAAGGGCAGGCGATGGTTGCCCAGGTGGCGGTGGCCGGCGCCAGCATTGCCGCGTCGAACAGCCAGTGGGGTGGCCTGGTCTCGATCGGCAGCCAGTTGGGCGCCAGCGCCCTGCTGTCGAGCTATTCGCGCGACAACGAACGCGAGGCCGATGCGCTTGGGCAGGAATACATGGTCCGCGCCGGTTACCCGGCCAGCGGCATGGTCGCTCTGCACCAGTTGCTGGTCGATCAGCAGAAGGAATCGCCAGGCCTGCTGCAGACCATGTTCTCGACCCACCCGATGAACGTCGAACGGCGCGACACGGCGCAGCGGTTGGCCCAGGAAAAATATGCGGCCAGCCTCAAGCGCGATGCCGGGCACGAGCGCTTCATGGACAGTACGGCCAGCTTGCGCCGGATCAAGCCGACCATCGCCGCCTGCCAGAACGGTGAAGTGGCGATGGCCGGCAAGCAGTACGCCAAGGCTGAGGGCGAGTTCCGCTCGGCACTGCAGAAGACACCGCGCGACTACGCTGGCAACGTGCTGATGGCCCAGTGCCTGCAGGCCCAGAACAAGCCCAAGGACGCCTTGCGTTACGCTGAGACGGCCAAGGAAATCTATCCGCAGGAAGCCCAGGCGCACAAATTGTCCGGCGTGCTGGCGCTGGGCTTGAAGGATCCGGCTACGGCTTTCGCCAACCTTGATCGCTACGACCGCATGCTGCCCGGCGACGCCGGCATCACCTTCCTCAAGGGCGTGTCGCTGGAAGGCATGGGCAAGCGTCAGGAAGCGGCGAATCACTACGCGGCGTTCCTGCGTCGCCAGCAGCAGGGCGACGCCGCGAAATATGCCTACAGTCGCCTGCAGGGCTGGGGCTACGTGAAGTAGTCCTCAGTCGCCGAAGCGGCGCAGGCCGTCGAGGTCGATGACGTTGATGCCGCCGTACTCGCTGCGCACCAGACCGGCTTCTTCCAGCACCTTGAGGCCCTGGTTGGCGCGCTGGCGGGAAACGCCCGCCAGGTAGCCCAGCTCTTCCTGCGAAATCTGCAGCAGGCGGTTGGTGCCGGGGTAGAGCACCGGATTGAACAGGGCGGCCAGGACGCGGGCGATCCGCGTGTCGATGTCGAGCATGCGCTCGTTTTCCATCATGCCGATGAACTGGCCCAGGCGTTCGTTCAACTGGGCGATCATGTAGCGGTTGAACGGAATGCTGTGGTCGAGCAGCCACAGGAAGGTGGCGCGGTTCATGAAGGCCACGCGCGTCTCGCGGATGGCCATGACATCGTAGCGGCGCGGCTCCTCCTTGAGCAGCGAGCCCTCGCCGAACCAGCCGCCGGTGGTAATGCCAGTCAGCGAGGTGGTCTTGCCGGTGGTCCAGTGGCTGGCCATCTTGCCCAGGCCGCTGACGATGCCCATCCAGTGCGTGACCGGTTCTCCCTTCATGCAGATGAAGGCGCCCGGCGCAAAGCTGCGCTCGACCGTGCCGGCCAGGGCGCGCTGCATCTCCTCTTCGCTCAGAGCCTGTCCCCACTGGGAGGTGCGTAGCAGTTCCTCAGCATTTTTCATTTTTTTTCCGGATTGTCTGCCGAACGACAATTATACGCTGCGCCTGTGCTTACACTGGGCCTCAGGTCAGGAAAAGCCGGCGCCTGCAAGTCTGGTGTAAGAATGCCGGCGCCACAATGAACCAAATGACAGATGACCGCGAACAACGAGTCGCGGCGGAGGAGACAATTTATGCCCACGCAGGCGAAAATCGCCGCGCTGGATGGTTTGCACACCTTCCCGCGCCTGCTTTTGCATCATGCATCCACCCGTCCCGGTGCGCCGGCCATCCGCGAGAAATCGCTGGGTATCTGGCAGACCTGGACCTGGTTCGACGTCGCCGAGCGCGTCCGCGCGCTGGCCTGCGGCCTGGCTGAGCTGGGCTTCAAGCGTGGCGACAACCTGGCGATCATCGGCGACAACCGTCCCCATCTGTACATGATGATGGCCGCCGCCCAGTGTGTCGGCGGCGTACCGGTGCCGCTCTACCAGGATGCGGTGGCCGCGGAGATGCTGTTCGTCCTGCAGGATGCCGGCGTCCGCTTCGCCATCGTCGAGGACCAGGAACAGGTCGACAAGCTGCTCGAGATCAAGGACCAGCTACCGGCCCTCGAACACATCATCTACGACGATCCGCGCGGCATGCGCCATTACAACCAGACCTTCCTGCACGACGTGCATGAACTGATGGAAATGGGCCGCATCCACGACCGCAATCATCCGGATTTCCTCAACCGTGAGATCGAGCAGGGCCACTTCGACGATGTCTCGGTCATGCTCTATACCTCCGGTACCACCGGCAAGCCCAAGGGCGTCTGCCAGACGCATGCCTCGTTCATCGCCGCCGCCCGCGGTGGCATCGAAGTCGACCGGCTGACCGCCGACGAGGATATCCTCTCCTACCTGCCGATGGCCTGGGTCGGCGACCACCTGTTCTCGTTTGCCCAGGCGATGGTTGCCGGGTTCACGATCAACTGTCCGGAGTCGGGCGAGACGGTGATGACTGACCTGCGCGAGATCGGGCCGACCTATTACTTCGCCCCGCCGCGCGTTTTCGAAGGTCTGTTGACCTCGGTGATGATCCGCATGGAGGACGCCGGCAAGATCAAGCAGAAGCTTTTTCATCACTTCATGGATGTGGCCAAGCGCTGCGGTGCCGACATCCTCGACGGCAAGGAGGTCTCCGCCGGTGACCGCCTGCAGTACGCAGTCGGCAACCTGCTGATCTACGGGCCGCTGCGCAACGTGCTCGGCATGAACCGCATCCGCGTCGCCTACACCGCCGGTGCGGCGATCGGGCCGGAGCTGTTCAGTTTCTACCGTTCGATCGGCATCAACCTCAAGCAGCTCTACGGCCAGACCGAAACCTGCGCCTACGTCTGCCTGCAGCCTGACGGCCAGGTCAAGTCCGATACCGTCGGCGCGCCGGCGCCGGGCGTCGAGATCAAGATTGCCGACAACGGCGAAGTGCTGGTCAAGGGGCCGATGCTGCTCAAGGGCTACTACCAGCGTCCGGACGCCACCGCCGAATCGATCAACGCCGACGGCTACTTCCTCACCGGCGACGCCGGCTTCCTCGATGCCGACGGACAGCTGAAGATCATCGACCGGGCCAAGGACGTCGGCAAGCTGACCAGCGGCGGCATGTTCGCGCCGAACTACATCGAGAACAAGCTGAAGTTCTTCCAGTTCATCAAGGAAGCGGTCTGTTTCGGCAACGAGCGCGACATGGTCTGCGCCTTCGTCAACATCGACGTCGGTGCCGTCGGCAACTGGGCCGAACGGCGCGGCATCGCCTACGCCGGCTACACCGACCTGGCCGGCAAGCCGCAGGTGCTGGAACTGATCCGCGAATGCGTCGAGGAAGTGAACGCGGCGCTGGCCGGCGATGCCATGGTTGCCGATTCGCAGGTGCATCGTTTCCTGGTGCTGCACAAGGAGCTCGATCCGGATGACGACGAACTGACGCGTACGCGCAAGGTGCGGCGCAACTTCGTCTCGGAAAAATACAAGGTGCTGATCGACGCGCTGTATGAGGGCAAAGCCTCGCAGTTCATCGAAACCGAGGTCAAGTTCGAGGACGGACGCCGCGGCAAGGTATCAGCCGACTTGAAGATCGTCGACGCCAAGACCTTCGCGGTCGCCGGCAAGACGGCGTAAGGAGAACAGAACGTGAGCAGAATAATCGGCGACGTCATCCTTGACCTGCAGAACATCTCGCTGCGCTTCGGCGGGGTCAAGGCACTGACCGACATTTCCTTCGATATCCGCGAGCACGAAGTGCGCGCCATCATCGGCCCGAACGGGGCCGGCAAGAGCTCGATGCTCAACGTCATCAATGGCGTCTACCACCCGCAGGAAGGCAAGATCTTCTATCGCGGCGAAGAGCGTCGCAAGATGGAGCCGCACATGGCGGCCAGCACCGGTATCGCCCGTACCTTCCAGAACATTGCGCTGTTCAAGGGCATGAGCGTGCTCGACAACATCATGACCGGGCGCAACCTGAAGATGAAGACCAACATCCTGCTCCAGGCGCTGTGGCTGGGTCCGGCGCAGAAAGAGGAAATCGAACACCGGCGCAAGGTCGAGGAAATCATCGACTTCCTCGAAATCCAGCATATCCGCAAGACCCCGGTCGGTCGGCTGCCCTATGGCCTGCAGAAGCGGGTCGACCTCGGTCGGGCGCTGGCCATGGAGCCGCAGATCCTGCTGCTCGACGAGCCGATGGCCGGCATGAACGTCGAGGAAAAACAGGACATGTGCCGCTTCATCCTCGACGTCAATGACCAGTTCGGCACCACCATCGTGCTCATCGAGCACGACATGGGTGTGGTCATGGACATTTCGGACCGGGTGGTCGTCCTCGACTACGGCAAGAAGATCGGCGATGGCGTACCCGATGAAGTACGCAGCAATCCGGAGGTCATCAAGGCCTACCTGGGTGCCGGACACTAAGCGGAGCAGATCATGGGATTTTTCTTCGAAACATTGATTGGCGGCCTCATGGCCGGCATGCTTTATTCCCTGGTGGCACTGGGCTTCGTGCTCATCTTCAAAGCCTCGGGGGTGTTCAATTTCGCGCAGGGGGCGATGGTGCTGTTCGCCGCGCTGGCCATGGCGCGCTTCTCTGAATGGGCCAACATCGCGCTGGGCGGCGACAGCCTGTTCCTGGCCAACCTGATCGCCTTCCTCGGCGCCGGTGTGGTGATGTTCATCGTCGCCTGGATTATCGAGCGCTTGGTGCTGCGCAACCTGGTCAACCAGGAAGGCGCGACGCTGCTGATGGCCACCCTCGGCATTGCCTACGTGCTCGAAGGCGTCGGCCAGACCCTCTTCGGCGGGCAGATCTACACCATCGACGTCGGTATGCCGAAGGACCCGGTGATCATGTTTGAATCGCTGTTCGAGGGCGGCATCATGATCAACAAAGAACACTTCATTGCGGCGCTGATCGCCGCCGTGCTGGTCGGCGTGCTGACGCTGTTCTTCCAGAAGACGCCGACCGGTCGTGCCTTGCGCGCGGTGGCCGATGATCACCAGGCGGCGCAGTCGATCGGTATTCCGTTGAACCGGACCTGGGTCATCGTCTGGTGTGTCGCCGGTATCGTCGCCCTGGTGGCCGGCATCATCTGGGGGTCCAAACTCGGCGTTCAGTTCTCGCTGGCGACCGTGGCGCTGCGCGCGCTGCCGGTGGTCATCCTCGGCGGCCTGACTTCGGTCCCCGGCGCGATCATCGGTGGCCTGATCATCGGTGTCGGCGAAAAGCTCTCCGAAGTCTATCTCGGCCCTTATGTCGGCGGCGGTATCGAAATCTGGTTCGCTTATGCGCTGGCCCTTGTTTTCCTGCTGTTCCGTCCGCAAGGGCTGTTTGGCGAGAAGATCATCAACCGCGTCTGACCACGGCTAAACGGGAGAATACAAAGTGATTTATCGCGAAAATGGCCAGTTCAAGACGACTTACGCGGCCGACCAACAAATCTTCACCATCGCCCAGGACAAGTGGTTCGTCCTCGGCCTGATCGCCTTCGCCTTCATTGGCGTGCCGATGCTGGCCGACGAATACATGTTCCGGGCCATCCTGATTCCCTTCCTGATCCTGTCGCTGGCGGCGCTGGGGGTTAACCTCCTGGTCGGTTACTGCGGTCAGATCACGCTCGGGGCGGGAGCCTTCATGGCCATCGGCGCCTATGCGGCATACAACTTCATGATCCGCATTGACGGTGTGCCGCTGGTGGCTGCCTTGTTGCTCGGTGGCGCGACGACTGCAGCGCTGGGTATCGTCTTCGGGATTCCCAGCTTGCGGGTGCGCGGCCTCTATCTGGCAGTGGCGACGCTGGCGGCGCAGTTCTTCTGCGACTGGGCCTTCCTGCGTCTGGGCTGGTTCACCAACTATTCGCCGTCGGGCTCGGTGTCGATTTCCAACCTCAGTGCGTTTGGCTGGGCGATTGACAGTCCGGTCGAGAAATACCTGTTCTGCCTGCTCTTCCTGGTCGCCTTCGCCTTCTTTGCCAAGAACCTGACCCGTGCCAGCATCGGTCGGCAGTGGATGGCCATCCGCGACATGGACGTGGCCGCCGAGGTCATCGGCATCCGGCCGATGTGGGCCAAGCTGTCGGCGTTCGCCGTAAGTTCCTTCTTCATCGGCGTCGCCGGTGCCTTGTGGGGCTTTGTGCACCTGGGTTCCTGGGAGCCGGCCGCCTTCTCGGTCGATCGCTCCTTCCAGTTGTTGTTCATGGTCATCATCGGTGGTCTCGGTTCGATCATGGGCAGTTTCTTCGGCGCCGCCTTCATCGTCATCATGCCGATCTTCCTGAACCAGGCCCTGCCGGCACTGGGCAGTCTGTTCGGTATCGCCATCTCGACGGCGGGCGTTGCCCACGCCGAATTCATCATCTTCGGTTCGCTGATCGTGTTCTTCCTGATCGTTGAACCGCATGGTCTTGCCCGCTTGTGGGCAATCGCCAAGGAAAAACTGCGTCTGTGGCCATTCCCCCACTGACGCGGCATGCGCAGTACCTACGCTTCACTAATAACAGGAGGAGACAACCCATGAAATTTCGTTCCCTGGCCCTTGCGGCCGCCATTGCCTCGGTTGGCCTGAGTGCCGCTGTCGTCAGCCCCAGTGCTCATGCCCAGGCTAAGGAGCAGTTCTTCCCGGTGCTCGTCTATCGCACGGGTGCTTACGGTCCCAACGGTACGCCGTGGGCCAACGGCTATGTCGATTACCTGAAGCTGGTCAATGCCAAGGGCGGCATCAACGGCGTCAAGGTCAGCTTCGAAGAATGCGAATTCGCCTACGCCACCGACCGTGGCGTCGAGTGCTACGAGCGTCTGAAGGGTAAGGGCGCCACCGTCTTCCAGCCGCTGTCCACCGGTGTGACCTTCGCGCTGACGGAAAAGGCGCCGGTCGACAAGATTCCGCTGGTGACCGCCGGCTATGGCCGTAGCGAGTCGCAGAACGGTGCCGTGTTCGACTGGAATTTCCCCTTGCTCGGTACCTACTGGGTTGGCGCTGACGTTGCCATCCAGCATCTGGGTAAGCAGTACGGCGGCCTGGACAAGCTCAAGGGCAAGAAGATCGCGCTGGTTTACCACGACAGCCCGTATGGCAAGGAGCCGATCCCCTTGCTGCAGGAGCGGGCCAAGATGCACGGCTTCACCCTCCAGTTGCTGCCGGTGGCCCACCCGGGCGTCGAGCAGAAGGCGACCTGGCTGCAGATCCGCCGCGAGCGTCCGGATAACGTCCTGCTTTGGGGTTGGGGCGTGATGAACTCGACCTCGCTGAAGGAAGCCCAGGCGACCGGCTATCCGCGCGAGAAGATGCTGGGTATCTGGTGGGCCGGTGCCGAACCCGATGTCAAGGACGTTGGCATGGGCGCCAAGGGCTACAGCGCGATCACGCTGCAACACGGTGCCGAGCCGAATGCCAAGGTGGTCAAGGACATGCTGGCGATGGTTCACGCCAAGGGCCAGGGGACCGGTCCCAAGGATGAAGTCGGTTCCGTGCTCTACATGCGCGGCCTGATCTCCGCCATGGTCGCCATCGAAGGCGTGCGCAAAGCGCAGGAGCGTTACGGCAAGGGCAAGGTCATGACCGGCGAACAGACCCGCTGGGGTCTGGAGAACCTGAATCTGGACGACAAGGCCCTGGCCGACCTGGGTTTTGCCGGCGTGCTGCGTCCGATCCAGACCTCCTGTACCGACCACATGGGCTCGCCGTGGGCGCGTATCCATACGTGGGATGGCAAGAAATGGAACTTCTCGTCGGATTGGTACCTGGCTGACCAGAAGGTGCTGCGCCCGATGGTGATGGCGGCTTCGACCCGCTATGCGGAAGAGAAGAAAATCACGCCGCGTACGCCGGAACAGTGCAAGCAATAAGCTGAAACAATCGTCCGCGCCCTTCGGGGGTGCGGACGTACTGAACAGAGAGTCGACGATGAATGCTGCCAACGCGACATTCCTCAATGTAAACAACATTGAGGTCATCTATAACCACGTCATCCTGGTCCTCAAGGGCGTTTCCTTCAGCGTTCCCGAGGGCAAGATTGTTGCCCTGCTTGGGGGTAACGGGGCCGGCAAGACGACGACGCTGCGCGCGGTCAGCAATCTGCTGCACGGCGAGCGTGGCGAAGTGACCAAGGGGTCGGTCGAGCTCAAGGGTGAGCAGGTACAGGCCATGACACCGGGCGATCTGGTCCGTCGCGGGGTTGTTCAGGTCATGGAAGGGCGGCATTGTTTCGGCCACCTGACCATCGAGGAAAACCTGCTGACCGGGGCGTATACGCGTACCGACGGCAAGGCCGCCGTCCAGGAAACCCTGGAGAAGGTCTACAACTTCTTTCCCCGGCTGAAGACCCGGCGGACCAGTCAGGCCGCCTACACGTCGGGCGGTGAGCAGCAGATGTGTGCCATCGGTCGCGCGCTGATGGCCAAGCCCAAGCTGGTTCTGCTCGATGAACCGTCGATGGGTCTGGCGCCGCAGATCGTCGAGGAAGTGTTCACCATCGTCAAGGAATTGAACGAGAAGGAGGGGACGACCTTCCTGCTGGCCGAACAGAACACCAATATCGCCCTGCGCTATGCCGACTTCGGCTACATCCTGGAAAACGGCCGGGTGGTCATGGAAGGGGCAGCGAGCGAGCTGCGCGACAACGAGGACGTCAAGGAATTCTACCTGGGGCTGTCGTCGTCCGGCCGCAAGTCTTTCCGCGAGGTCAAGCATTACCGTCGGCGCAAGCGGTGGCTGTCGTGAGCTACTACGACACCCTGGAAACCCGCACGCCGGCCGAGCGCGAGGCGCAACTGTTCGCCCAGCTGGCGCATCAGGTGGCGCACGCCAAGGCGCATGCGCCGCATTACGCGCGCCTGCTGGCCGACGTCGATCCGGCGGCCTGTGTCAGCCGCCAGGCCTTGAGCCGCTTGCCGCTGACTCGCAAGCGCGATCTCATCGAACTGCAGAAATCCTGCCCACCCTTTGGCGGACTGAATGCCGGGCCGCGTTCGCGGGCGCGCCGGGTATTTTCCTCGCCGGGGCCGATTTACGAAGTCCAGAGCCAGGAAACCGATCACTGGCGGATGGCGCGTGCCCTGTACGCTGCCGGCTTCCGCCAGGGCGATCTGGTGCACAACTGTTTTTCCTATCATTTCACGCCGGGCGCCTTCATCTTCGAGGGCGGCGCCCGCCAGCTCGGCTGTTCGGTTTTTCCCGGCGGTACCGGGCAGACCGAGCAACAGATTCAGGCCATGGTCGATCTGCGTCCCGATGCTTACGTCGGCACGCCGTCCTTCCTGCGCATCCTGATCGAGAAGGCTGAGGAGAGCGGTGCCGACATCGGCAGTCTGCAGAAAGCCTGTGTTTCCGGCGAGGCCTTGCCCGGTGTCGTCCGCCAGTGGCTGGGCGAGCGTGGGATCACCGTCCGCCAGTGTTATGCAACGGCCGAGATCGGGGTGATCGCCTACGAGAGCGAGCCCGATGCCGGCCTGATCGTCGACGAAGGTGCGCTGGTCGAGATCGTCCGGCCCGGCACCGGTGACCCGGTCGCCGAGGGCGAGGTCGGCGAAGTCGTGGTCACCACCTTTAACGCCGATTACCCGCTGATCCGCTTTGCCACCGGCGACCTGTCGGCGGTCATGCCCGGCACCTCGCCCTGCGGGCGGACCAACATGCGGCTCAAGGGCTGGATGGGACGCGCCGACCAGACGACCAAGATCAAGGGCATGTTTGTCCACCCGGAACAGATTGCCGAAGTGGCCAAGCGCTATCCGCAGATTTCCCGGATGCGCCTGGTCGTCGACAATCCCGACGCTCAGGACCGGATGGTGCTTTGCTGCGAAGCCGCTGCCAGCGATGCCGGTCTGACGGAAAGTCTGGTCAACGCGTTGCGCGAACAAACCAAATTACGCGGTAGCGTGGAATTTTTTGCGCCCGGGGGCTTGCCGAACGATGGAAAGGTGATCGAAGATAAGCGGGTCTATTGATCCGGAATTTTCAAATGCGTTTTCTGGCGCTTGTCCTGGCCGTGCTGGCCTTGCCCCTGCAGGCTGAAGAGCCTGCCCTGAGGCCATCGGCGGGCTTGCTGTTCAAGCATCCCGAGCTGGTTCGGCCGGGCAGTTGCGTTGCCTATCGCGAAGGCGGGGCCGGCTGGATATTGCTCGAGCCGCTGTATTTCCTGCGCGGCACCGTCAGCTCGGCTGAAGTGACGACGCGCCGCCTGACGCAGTGTCCGGTGGTCGCGGGCAAGACCCGCGAACAATACAGCCGCGACGAGTATGTCCGCCTGGTTCGCGCCACCCCCTGCCTGGCGGCCGGCGAGGCGGAACGTGAGGAACAGGTCGGCCTGGTCCGGCTGCGGGTCGAGTCCTGGGAAACGCCACACATGCGCAAGGCCGAAAATGCCGGGCGTTTGTACCGCGGCATGTTCCTCGACCAGCCCCTGAAAAAGGGCATGGAAGTCGAACTCGAGGCCGACCTGCTCGGCCCCTGTTCCTGATCCGCCTCAGCCGCCCAGCGTTACCGCGCCGAGGCTGACCGCGCCGAGGCTGACCAGACGCTCGATCTCCGCCTCACTCAACCCCAGTGCCTGCAAGCGTTCGCGGCTGTGCTCGCCGAGCAGCGGCGGGGCAGCCTGTACTGTCGCCGGCGTTCTTGAGAGTCGTGGTGCCGGCGATGGCTGACGCACCCCGGCGATGTCCACAAATGCCTGGCGCGCCTGGTTGTGCGGGTGCTCGGTCGCTTCCCGCATGCTCAGTACCGGCCACACGCAGTCGTCGCTGTCGGCGAACAGCGCCTCCCAGTGGGCCAGCGGCTGCCGGCTGAAGATTTCGCTCAGCCGCTGTTTCATGCGCGGCCAGGTTTGCGTGTCGTACTGCCGGCCGCTGAAATCCGGATCGTCGTTGAGGCCGAGGCGGGCGACAAAGGTCGCGTAAAACTGCGGTTCGAGCGGGCAGACGCTGAGCCAGCGCCCGTCGCCGCAGCAATAGACGTCGTAGAACGGGGCACTCGAATCGATCGCACATTGACCGTGCCATTCGCCCAGTGCGTCGAGGTTGAACAGGCCGTGGGCGAGCAGGGCGGCGCCCTCGCACATGGCGGCATCGATGACCTGACCCTGGCCGCTGTTCCGGGCTTCGATCAGCGCACAGGCGATGCCCCAGGCCAGCAGCAGGCCGCCGCCGCCCATGTCACCAACCAGGGTCGGTGGCGCCCACGGGGCGCCGCCGTGACGGCGACCGGTATCGAGAACGCCGGCGATGGCCGCATAATTGGCGTCATGGCCGGCGCGCGGTGCCAGCGGGCCGTCCTGGCCCCAGCCGGTCATGCGTCCGTAGATCAGGCGCGGATTGGCGGCCAGGCAGACCTCGGGGCCGAAGCCCAGACGCTCCATGACACCGGGTCGGAAGCCTTCGATCAGGACATCGGCTTCGGCGATCAACTGCATGACCAGCGGCCGCACCGCCGGATTCTTGAGGTCGATGCACAGCGATTTCTTGCCGCGGTTGGCCACGGCCTTGCGACCGCCGCCGAACAGTTGCGAGGCGAAGGTGCCACCGGCGCGTTCGAGCAGCGTGACTTCGGCGCCCATGTCGGCGAGCAGCATGCCGCAAAAGGGGCCGGGGCCGATGCCGGCGAATTCGACGACCTTGATGCCGGCGAGCGGCCCGGTGGCTTTTGTTGCTGATGTCTCCATGTGGATTTTCTCGTTGTTGATGTCGGCCAAGTATCGCATGCACCGGCGGCTTCGGGCATGATCGCGGATTCAAGAGAGGATGGGTCGATGAAGGACAAGATAGACGAGCTGCTGGCACGTATTGCGGCGCTGCAGGACGAGCTGGATAACGAATATCGCCGGGCACGCGAGGACTGGGCCCGCAAGAAGGCCGAACTGGCCGATGAGCTGGCCCGCCAGCAGCGACGCTACAAGACCGGACTGTTCCGTTTCATCGTCCGCTCGCGCATTTTGGTTCTGCTGACCGCGCCGGTGATTTACGCCGGCTGGATTCCTTTTCTGGTGATCGATCTGTTCGTCACGATCTACCAGAACATCTGCTTTCCCGTCTATCGCATTCCCAAGGTCCGCCGGGCCGACTACATCGTCTTCGACCGCGAAGACCTGCCTTACCTGAATCTGGTCGAGAAATTCAACTGCTTCTATTGTTCCTACGGCAACGGCGTGGCGGCCTATGTCCGGGAAGTGGCGGCACGGACCGAACAGTACTGGTGCCCGATCAAGCATGCGCGACGAATCCGGGCGGCGCATGACCGCTACCCCAAGTTCTTCGATCACGGGGATGCGGAGGCCTTCCAGCAGGGGCTGAACCGTCTGCGTCGGCAGTACGACGATGTCGAGGAAGTCAAAGCACCGGCGAGCCGGCGCGACGACTAGGCCTTGCGTCCGAACAGGCCGCGCACCGCTTCCTGGAGGTCGGCGGGGAGAACGACCAGCTTGGCGTTGTCCTTCTCGCCCAGCCGCTCCATGGCGGCAATGTATTTCTCGCCGAGCATGTAGGACATCGGGCCGGTTTGATCGCCGATGGCGGCGGTAATGCGGCGGATCGCCTCGGCCGAGGCTTCGGCCAGCATCACCTGGGCATTGGCGTCGCGCTTGGCCGATTCGAGGCGGGCTTCCGCTTCGAGAATGGCCGATTGCTTGGCGCCTTCGGCGCGGGTGACCACAGCCTTGCGCTCGCGCTCGGCGGCGGCCTGCATTTCCATGGCCTTCTGCATCGACGGTGAGGGTTTGATGTCCTGGATTTCCACCGACTTGACCGTCAGCCCCCAGTCCACGGCTTCGTCGGCAATGCTTTCGCGTAGCCGGGCCTTGATCTTGTCGCGCGACGACAGGGCTTCGTCGAGTTCCATTTCGCCGACGATGGAGCGCAGCGTGGTCATGATCAGGTTGCGGATGGCTTCCGAGAAGTCGGTGACGCCATAGACTGCCTTGACCGGGTCGGTGACCTTGATGAAGGCGATGGCATTGGTCAGGATCACGGCATTGTCGCGGGTGATCACTTCCTGTTCCTGAACGTCGAGGATGATGTCCTTGGTGATCAACTGGTAGGCAATACGGTCGATATAGGGAATGACCACGTTGAGACCGGGCTTCAACGTGCCATGGTATTTGCCCAGGCGTTCGACGATCCATTCCTCGCCCTGTGGCACGATACGTACCCCCTTGGCGATGGTGACGACGACAAAAACAAGTATGACCAGACTGACGATCAGGCCTTCTTCCATGTTTACACTCCGGTTCTGGTGACTTTGAGGAAACTGCCTTCAACGGCAACGACACGCACCCGCTCGCCGGCGGTGATGCTCTCGTCGGCCAGGCACACCCATTCGTCGGAACCCAGCAGCGGGCGCTGGAAACGTACCCGCCCCTTGGCGAAAGGTTCGATGTCGGCAACCACCAGGCCGGCCTCGCCGATCACCTCGCCGGCCGTGCCGCTACGGGTACGCTCGAAGCCCTGGCGGAAGACACGGAACCAGAGCACGGTCATGGCCAGCGAAGCGATGATCCACAGGCTGATCTGGGCGGTGCCCGACAAACCGGGGGCGAGCAGGACGACGACGCCGACCAGCAGCGCACCGAGACCGAACCAGATGATGTAGAAGGCGGGAATGGCCAGTTCGGCCAGCGTCAGCAGTACACCGCCGACGATCCAGTGCCACCATTCGGGCTGCATCAGGCTTTACCTCGTGGCTTATTTCTTGGCCGTGCTGCGCCGTGATTTGGGCTTTTCCGGTGCCGGTTGCGCTGCCTGGGTGGCGGCTTCGGCATTCTGCTGCATCTGCTCGCGCATCTGCTGCATCATCTGCCAGGGCCAGAGGGCGGCTTCCGAAAGTGCGCCCGGCGCTTCTGCCGGTGCCTCCGGTGCGGCTTCCTCGTTCATCTTGCGGGCGGCATCGGAAGCCATCTGGCCCATGGCCTGGACCGTGCTGACCGTGGTCCGCTGCATTTCCAGTCCCTGGATGGTCATCTGCAGCATCGACAGGTTCATGCGCAGCCAGCCTTCGACGGCCTTCATGTCCTTGATCCGCTTGTCGAGTTCTTCCAGGTCAAAGGTCGGAGCGACCATGCCAGGCAGGGAAAACCCCATGTTGCCCCACAGGTTGCGCATGAAATTGAGTGGGTCGTGTGCCTGTTCGTCAGCCATGATCGTCTCCCTGAGTTGATCCATGTGACGATCTTAAACCACTTTCTGCCGCAAAATGATAAATTAGCCACCGTTATGAAAGGGGAATAGATGCTCAAGTTGCTGGTAGTCGAAGATCATGCCCTGGTCCGCGAAGGTCTGGTCGGGCTGTTGTCCCAGATGGAAGAAGGCGTCGAGGTATACGAAAGCGCCGATTTCGAGAGTGCGATCGGCATGCTCGACAATGAGGGCGATTTCGATCTGGTCCTGCTCGATCTGGCTTTGCCGGGCATCGACGGGTTTGCCGGTCTGGACATTCTGCGTCGTCGTTATCCGGCCATGCCGGTTGCGGTGGTATCGGCCTTCGACGACACGCCGACGGTGACGCGGGTACTCAATCTCGGGGCGTCGGGTTTCATACCCAAGGCCTTGAACGGCGAGTGCCTGTTGAACGCGGTGCGCGAAGTGCTGGCCGGGAACATTTTCCGTCCCAGCGGGCAACAACCGGCGCGCATGGACGATGCCATTCCCGTGCCGCCGTCGAGCGTCAGCGTGCGACCCGAGGAAATCGGCCTGACCGAGCGCCAGGCCCAGGTCTTGTGCCTGATGGTGCGCGGCTTGTCGAATCGCGATATTGCCGAGCAGCTTGACCTCTCCGAAGGTACCGTCAAGATCCACGCAACTGCCGTGTTCAAGGCGCTGGGCGTCAACAGCCGGACGCAGGCACTGGTGACAGCCGCACGTTACGGCATCGATTTCGGCGACGTCTTCTAGCCTGCCTGTGGCCGGCGCAGCGCGCTGGCGCGCAACAGGGCACGCAGGCGGGCCGGGCGCAGCGGCAGGCCCAGCCGGTGGCTGCCCTTGGGGAGCATCGTTTCGGCGGTGCTGCCGAGAACGATCAAGGGCATCTCCGGATCGATGCCGGGAATGTTCTCCGCATCGCAGATGACGATGGTGTCGCTGCGCAGTTGGGCCACCGAGGCGCAGTCGCCTTCGCTGATCCGGTAGTTCCAGCTGGCGACCAGTGCGCGCGATTCAAGCAGCTCCGGTGATTTGCCGACAAAATGCACCAGTCCGGCCGTGCCGCTCTGTTGTGCCACCGTCTCCCGGGAAGGCGCCTTGGCGCGTTCGACGAGCAGCCCGAAAGTGGTGCCGTTGCCGATCTCAGAATCCAGCGATACCTCGATCTCCAGGCCTTTGGCCAGACGCTCGACGATGGACAGGCCGAGGCCGAGGCCGCCGTCCTGCTCGCGGGCGACATTGGCGACCTGGAAGAACTCGGCGAAGATCGCCGCCCGGTACTCGCGGGCAATACCGATGCCGCTATCGCGAATCTCGATGCGGATGGCGTCCTCACGGATGCGGGCGCCGACCAGCACGCTGCCGCCAGCCGGGGTGTAGCGCAGGGCATTGGCGATCAGGTTGCCGATCATCCGCTCGAGCAGGCGCGGGTCGCTGCGCAGGAAATAGCGATTTGGGTGAAAGCGCAGGCGCAGGCCATGGGCCTCGGCCTGGCGGTGGAAGGCGTCGTGCAGTTGGCGGAAGACGTCGTTCAGCGCGAATACCTGGATATCGGGGCGGACGCCGTCGATGTCCAGGCGTGAGATGTCGAGCAGGGCATTGAGCATGTCGCCCAGCGTTTGCGTCGATGCGCCGATCTGTTCGGCAATGCGCGGCACCTCGCGCAGGCGGCCGGCAGCAGCCTGGCGCTGCAGGTCGGTGGTGAACAGCGAGAGGGCGTGCAGGGGTTGCCGCAGATCATGACTGGCGGCGGCCAGGAAGCGGCTTTTGGCCGCGTTGGCGCGCTCGGCCGCATCCTTTTCCGCAGCCAGTGCTGAAGTCGCCTGCTCGATCCGGGTTTCCAGCTGATCGCGACTGTCGGAGAGCGCTTCGGTCATTTCCCGAAGTTCGCCGACCTGGCGGCGCAAGAACATTGCGCCGCTGAGCAGTAGTGCGATCAGCATGGCCCCGAGCATGGCGATTTCGAAGCGCCGGTTGCGCCAGCCAGCAAGAACGGAGTCAGTGGGAATGATGGCAACCATGCGCAGATCAGGGAAACCGGGTACCGGCGAGGTTGAAATCAGCAGGCCGTTGCCGCGGGCCAGGCCGGTTTCCGGAATCAGTCCCGCCGGCCGCCCTTCGAACAGGGTAGTGCCGGCCGGCCGGCCGAGGATGCCGGAATAGGTGCTGAGGTCGGCCGGCCGGCAGGAAGCGACAATTTCGCCCCGGGCATTGGTCAGCACGGCATCGAAATCATCCGACAGGCGGTTGGACCAGCAGAAATCCTGCATGTAGGCCGGCTCGATGGCGGCGAAAGCGGCACCGGCAAAACGGTTTTTTGCATCGTTCAGGCGATGGGCGATGGCGTAGGTGTAGCGCCCGGAATTGCGTCCGACATAGGGCCCGAATGTCGACCAGGGGGCACCGTTTTCCAGCGCGACGAAGTAGGGGCGGTCGCGTACGTTGATCGGCGGCGGCGGGAAATAGGTCGAAATGAAACGCTGGTTGCCGAGGTGGTCAAAAACGATCAGGTCGCGCAGTTGGGGCATGGCTCGGGAATGGCGCTGGGCGATGTACTCCCAGCCGCGTACCGGCTCCCACTCGGGCCAGTCGTTGCGACTGTGGGAGAGGTCGGTGGCGACTTCCTTGACCAGCACGTCGACCGCCTCGAAGGCACGGGCGGTGTGTTCGGCCATCATCACCGAGAACTGTTGCAGACGTTTTTCTCCGCTGTCGATGTCGCGCTTGTAGGACAGCGTCAGGTCGACCACAAAGGCGATCAGGACGGCCAGCGTCCCGGCCAGGGCCAGGCTCAGGGCGAGCTGTTCCGGCTGGCGCTTGAACATGCCTCAGATCCGGTAGCAGTACAGCGGTCGCGGCGGTGAGCAGGCGACGTCGATGACGAATTCCGGCGTCACGCCGGGGATGGGGAAGCTGTTGCTGACCAGCAGGCTGCCCGGTTTCATCTCCGCCTTGGCCTTCTCCCACAGTCGCGGCATCGGTGCTGGCGACAGGAAAGCATAGACCACGGCCTGCTCGTGCAGCGGCATCTGCCACATGTCGCCCCACCGCCACGACAGGTTGGGCCGGCCGACACCGAGCAGGCAGCCGGCCAGCCAGGTGGCTGGTGCATTCTCGATGCCGGTGAATTGGCGGTCGGGCCAGCGGTCGGCCAGCGGGATGACGGTGCTGCCCAGGCCGGCGCCGAGATCGAGGAAGCTTTCGGCCTCTTCCTTGCCGAGCAGTTCATCGAGCGCAGCGACGGTTTGCGGATTGGACAGGTAGAGCGGCACCTGGCCGCTCAGGGCGCCGCGATAGACGAGCAGCAGCAGGATGAAGGCGAGCAGGAACCAGCCCGGGTCGATGGCCAGGTGATAGGTGACCCAGACCAGGGGCATGAACAGCGCGTGCATCACCCGCCACCACCAGGGTTGGCGGCTCAGGGTGGCGAAAATCAGGGCAACACCGCCGATGGCCAGGCTGGTTTGCTGCCAGGGCATGGCTTCGGCCTGCCAGCCGTAATACGGCCAGGCGAGCGAGAGAACGACGATGACGGCGGCCCCTTGCAGGGCGAGTTGGCGGGTCGGGGTAGAAATCATGGCAGGATTCTAAGGGAAATCGCCCGGACAGGTTTGCCGGGCGAGCACATGACTCCTGCTTATCGAGATGCCTGCAGCAAGCCCTCCCGGGTTTTGGCCGCTCGTGCGGCCGCCTGCTGGCGTACCGGGCCGAAGCCGCGTACCGATTCCGGCCAGGCGGCCAGTGCCAGACGTCCGGGGCCGGGCGGCATGGTGGCGATACGTTTCAGGTCGGCTTCGTAATCCGCCAGCAATTGCCGATCCAGGCGGGCCTCCTCGCCATTGCGCCAGGGATCGAGCCAGCTGCCGCGCCAGCGGCGGGCACGGGCGAGCAGGCGGAGTAGCGGCAGCAGCCAGGGGCCGAAGTGGATTTTGCGGGGCCGGCCGTCGCTGCCTTGGCGGGAGAGCCCCGGCGGCGCCAGATGGAAGCCGAGCTTGAGATCGCCGTCGAAGCGGGCAGCGAACTGCGCCAGGAAGGCCTGGGCGCTGAGCAGGCGGGCCACCTCCCAGGGGTCTTTCGGCGCCAGCAGGCGCGCGTACTGGACGGCGACCACCCGGCTCAGGGCGTCGTTGCCCAGCGCCAGTATGGGCGCCAGTCCAGCCTGGTAGCGGGCGGCCAGCGCTTCGCCCTGGTAAGCGCTCAGGTGTTCGACGCGGCGGGCAATCAGTTCGTCCAGCGATTGCTGGTCGATGCCGGGGCGCACCGGGCGCGCGCCGACCACGGCCGCGACCGCTTCCGGGTGGGCGGCAAGGCGGCGGCCCCAGAGGAAGGCCTGGCGGTTGGCGACGACGGCGGCACCGTTGAGGACGATGGCCTGGTCGATGGCGCCGGCCGACACCGGGACCAGCCCCTGTTGCCAGGCGCAACCGAGCAGCAGCATGTTGGCGTAGAGCGCGTCGCCCATCAGCACGCTGGCCAAGTGCTGCGCGTCGATGAAACTGACGCGGTCGGTGCCCAGCGTTTCCTCCAGTTGCCGTTGCAGGCCGGCCTGCGGGAAGCGCCAGTCGCGGTTGCGGGTGAATTCGGCGGTCGGCGTGGCGGTGCAATTGACGATGGCACGGGTGTGGCCTTCGAGCATTTTCGCGCAGGCTTCGGGACTGGCGCTGACCACCAGGTCGCCGCCCAGGATGGCGTCGGCTTCGCCGGTGGCGATGCGGGCGGCGTGGATGTCGGCGGGGCGGTCGGCAATGCGCAGGTGCGAGAAGACGGCGCCGTATTTCTGCGCCAGTCCGGTCATGTCCAGCGTCGACACGCCCTTGCCGTCGAGGTGGGCGGCCATGCCGAGCAGGGCGCCGAGGGTGATCACACCCATGCCGCCGACACCGGTGATCAGCAGGTTGTACGGTTGCGTGGTCGACGGCAGGGTGGGTAGCGGCAGGCTGGCCCAGCCGTCATGCTGGGTCGCAGCGGCCTTCTTGGGGCGAGCGCCAGCGACAGTCACGAAACTCGGACAGAAGCCCTTGAGGCAGGACAGGTCCTGATTGCAGGCCGACTGGTCGATCTGGCGTTTGGTGCCGAAATCGGTTTCGACCGGGACCACCGACAGGCAGTTGGATTGCACCGAACAGTCGCCGCAGCCTTCGCAGACATCCTCGTTGATCACGACACGCTGGCTGGCGGCCGGCATCTTGCCGCGCTTGCGCCGGCGCCGGGCCTCGGTGGCGCAGACCTGATCGTATATCAGGATGGAGACGCCGGGAAAATCGCGCAGCTCGCGTTGAACTGCGTCGAGTTCGTCACGGTGGCGGACCGGAACGTTCGGGGCAAGGTCGGTGATGTCGGCGTATTTCTCCGGCTCGGCGGCGACGATGACCATCTTGCCGACGCCCTCGGCCTCCAGTTGCCGGGTGATCCGGGCGACGCTCAAGACGCCGTCCACCGGCTGGCCGCCGGTCATGGCGACGGCGTCGTTGTAGAGGATCTTGTAGGTGATCGGCACTTTCGCCGCGATCGATTGCCGGATGGCCAGCAAGCCGGAGTGGAAGTAGGTGCCGTCGCCGAGGTTGGCGAAGATGTGCTTTTCCTCGGTGAATGGCGCCTGGCCGACCCAGGGCACGCCTTCGCCGCCCATGTGGGTGAAGGTCGAGGTCGACCGGTCCATCCAGGTCACCATGTAGTGGCAGCCGATGCCGGCGACGGCGCGCGAACCTTCCGGCAGCTTGGTGGACGTGTTGTGCGGGCAGCCCGAGCAGAAATGCGGCTTGCGCTCGGCCAGCACGATCGGGGTTCTGGCGGCTTGCTGCTTGTCTTCGATCAGCTTCAGCCGCGCTGCGATGGTCGGTGAGGTGAAGAAGCGGCCGATGCGCCGGGCGATGACGCGGGCGATGCTGGCCACCGGCAGTTCGCCGGCGGCCGGCAGCAGCCAGTCGCTGTGCGCCAGGTAGCCGCCGTCGCCTTCGACGGTCCATTCGCCTTTCTCGTCGAACTTGCCGACGATGCGCGGGCGCACGTCGTCGCGCCAGTTGTACAGCTCTTCCTTCAACTGGTATTCGAGCAACTGGCGTTTTTCCTCGACGACCAGGATTTCTTCCAGCCCTTCGGCGAAGTGGCGCACGCCTTCCGGTTCCAGCGGCCAGACCATGCCGACCTTGTACAGGCGGATGCCAATCTGCGCGGCAAGCGCTTCGTCGATGCCGAGTTCGTCGAATGCCTGGCGCACGTCAAGGTAGCTCTTGCCGGCGGTGAGGATGCCGAGCCGGGGCGCCGGCGAATCGATGATCACCCGGTCAAGCCGGTTCGCCCGGCAGTAGGCCAGCGCCGCATAAAGCTTGTGGTTGAGCAGGCGTGCCTCCTGGACCAGCGGTGGATCCGGCCAGCGGATGTTGAGGCCGTCGGGCGGCAGGCTGAAATCGGTCGGGATTTTGATGTCGACCGCGCTCGGGTCGATACTCACCGAGGCCGAGGTCTCGACCGTGTCGGCCAGCGCCTTGAACGCCACCCAGCAACCGGAATAGCGGCTCATTGCCCAGCCGTGCAGGCCGAAGTCGAGGTATTCCTGAACATTGGCCGGGTAGAGCACCGGCATCATCACTGCCTTGAAAACGTGTTCGGTCTGGTGCGGCAGGGTCGATGATTTGGCCGCGTGGTCGTCGCCGGCGATGACCAGGACGCCGCCGTGTTTCGCCGTGCCGGCAGCGTTGGCGTGGCGGAAGACGTCGCCGCAGCGATCGACGCCCGGGCCCTTGCCGTACCACATGCCGAACACGCCGTCGTACTTGGCGCCCGGGAACAGGCCGACCTGCTGGCTGCCCCAGACGGCGGTGGCAGCGAGGTCTTCATTGACGCCGGGTTGGAAGGTGACGTGATGCTCGGCCAGGTGCGCCTTGGCCTTCCACAGGCCGAGATCAAGGTTGCCGAGCGGGCTGCCGCGGTAGCCCGAGATGAAACCGGCGGTGTTGAGGCCGGCGGCGAGGTCGCGTTCGCGCTGCAGCATCGGCAGGCGGATCAGTGCCTGGGTGCCGGTCAGGAAGACGCGGCCGCTGTGGCGGGTGTATTTGTCGTCCAGGGTCGCGGATAGCGACGCCGGCAAATCGGGCTTGCCCATGTTTGTCTCCATTTATGCGGCCTTGTGGGCCGATTGCTGTATTCCCGAACACCGGGGGTGGTGGTTTTCGGAATCTGGAGATTGGAGTATCGGTGCGCGAGGATGGTTCGTGCAAGCGCCGCGGCGGGCGAAATTTCGTCTTGACGTTGGACTATGTGTATGCGCAGAATCGTTACCTGTTGTTTCCAACACCCTTCCCCCATTCAGGAGACCTACCGATGCAAGCCAAGCTTTCCGTAGCAGCCCTTTCCGTAGCAGCAGCCTTCGCTCTTTCCGCCTGTGGTCAGAAGGAAGCGCCCGCCCCCGTCGCCGCGCCGGCCGCCCCGGAAACCAAGCCTGAAATCGTCGTCAAGCTCGGCCACGTCGCGCCGATGACCGGCCCGCAAGCTCACCTGGGCAAGGACAACGAAAGCGGCGCCTTGCTCGCCGTCGAAGAACTCAACGCACAGGGTCTGGAAATCGGCGGTGCCAAGGTCAAGTTCCAGCTGGTCTCGGAAGACGACCAGGCCGATCCGAAGCAGGGCACCATCGTTGCCCAGAAGCTGATCGACGCCAAGGTCAATGGCGTGGTCGGCCACCTCAATTCCGGTACCACCATCCCGGCTTCCAAGTTGTACTTCGATGCCGGCCTGCCGCAGGTTTCGCCGTCGGCAACCAATCCGAAGTACACGCAGCAGGGCTTCGCCACGGCTTTCCGTGTGATGGCCAACGACATCCAGCAAGGCAAGGTGCTCGGCGAGTTCGCCGCCAAGCAGGGCGTCAAGACCGTCGCCATCATCGATGACCGTACCGCCTACGGTCAGGGTCTCGCCGACGAATTCCGCAAGGCTGCCGAGGCCGCCGGCCTGAAGGTCGTCGCCAATGAATACACCAACGACAAGGCGACCGACTTCAAGGCCATCCTGACCAAGATCAAGTCGACCAAGGCCGAACTGGTCTTCTACGGCGGCATGGACGCCCAGGGCGGTCCGCTGGTCAAGCAGATGAAGGATCTCGGCATCAAGGCCAAGTTCCTCGGCGGCGACGGCGTGTGTACGCCGGAATTCATGAAACTGGGCGGTCCGGCTGCCGATGGCGAATACTGCTCGCTGCCGGGCGTGCCGCTGGAGCAACTGGCCAAGGGTCCGGAGTTCAAGAGCAAGTTCGAAGCCAAGTTCGGTTACCAGATCCAGCTCTACGCACCGAACGCCTACGATGCGGTGATGGTCATTGCCGATTCGATGAAGCGCGCAGGTTCCGTCGAGCCGGCCGCTTATCTGCCGGAGATCGCCAAGACCAAGATGGAAGGGGTCAGCGGCAATATCGAATTCGACCAGTTCGGCGACCTGACCAGCGGCGCAATTACCCTGTACCAGTACCAGGGCGGCGCACTGAACTACGTCGAGACCCTGGGTGGCGCCCCGGTTGCCCCGGCCGCCGAGGCTCCCGCCGCACCGACAGCACCGGCAGCACCGGTCGAAGAGAAGAAGTAAGCAGCCAGTCTGCACCAGGAAACGGCACCGCAAGGTGCCGTTTCCATATCCCGGTCTCAACGGATTCAAAATGGATATTTTCCTTCAACAGATCATCAACGGCCTGGTCCAGGGCAGCATCTACGCGCTGGTCGCGCTGGGCTACACCATGGTCTACGGCATCATGGGGCTGATCAATTTCGCCCACGGCGAAGTCGTCATGATCGGTGCGCTGATCAGCATCACCGTGACCAGTACCCTGGCCGCCGCCGGCATGCCGCTCGGACTCGCCGGCCTGTTCGGGCTGGTCACCGCCATGCTGACCTGCATGGCGCTCGGCTGGAGCCTTGAACGTATCGCCTACCGCCCGCTGCGCGGTTCGCCCCGGTTAACGCCCCTGATCACGGCGATCGGTATGTCGATCGTCCTGCAGAACCTGGCGATGATCTTCTGGGGGCGCAATTACATGACCTTCCCGCCGCTGCTGCCCAAGGTCAATTTCGAATTTGCCGGCACCCATTTCACGCTGGTCCAGGTAGTCATCGTGCTGTTGTCGGCGGCGCTGATGGCCGGTCTGGTCTTCCTCGTCTATCGCACCAAGCTCGGCATGGCCATGCGCGCCACCGCCCAGAACCCGGCCGTGGCCAGCCTGATGGGGGTCAATATCAACCGCGTCATCGCCTCGGCCTTCGTCATCGGCTCGGCGCTGGCCGCCGTCGCCGGCGTCATGGTTGGCAGCTACTACGAAATCGCCCACTACCAGATGGGCTTCATGCTCGGCCTCAAGGCCTTCACTGCGGCCGTGCTTGGCGGTATTGGCAATCTCGCCGGGGCGATGGCCGGCGGTATCCTGCTCGGCATCATCGAGGCGCTCGGGGCCGGTTATATCGGCGACTTCACCGGCGGCTTCCTCGGCAGCCATTACCAGGACATCTTCGCCTTTGTCGTGCTGATCGTCGTGCTGATGTTCAAGCCTTCCGGTTTGTTTGGCGAGAAGACGGGAGACCGCGCATGAAGAACTGGCTTTCCCCCAAATCGATGACCGGCATCGCGCTGATCGCCATCGCCCTGATCGTGCTGCCGCACGTGGTTGGCATGGGCGGACAGGCCTGGGTGCGCATCCTCAATTTCGCCATCCTCTATGTCTTCCTGGCGCTCGGCCTGAACATCGTGGTCGGTTTTGCCGGTCTGCTCGATCTCGGCTACATCGCCTTCTACGCGGTCGGCGCCTATACCTGGGCGCTGCTCGCCAGTCCGCACTTCGGCCTGCATTTCCCGGTCTGGGCGATCCTGCCGATCGGCGCCCTGATGGCCTGCGTTTTCGGCGTCCTGCTTGGTTCACCGACGCTCAAGTTGCGCGGCGATTATCTGGCCATCGTCACACTGGGTTTCGGCGAAATCATCCGCATCTTCCTCAACAACCTGAATTCGCCGGTCAATATCACCAACGGGCCGCAGGGCATCACCCTGATCGATCCGGTCAAGGTCGGCGATTTCAGTTTTGCCGGAACCTCGCAGATATTCGGCATGACCATGACCGGGCCGCAGAAGTATTACTACCTGCTGGTCGCGCTGGCGCTGCTGGTCATCATCATCAACGTCCGCCTGCAGCACTCGCGTATCGGCCGCGCCTGGCAGGCGATCCGCGAAGACGAGATCGCGGCCAAGGCGGTCGGCATCAACACCCGCAACATCAAGCTGCTGGCGTTTGCCATGGGCGCCTCGTTCGGCGGCATCGCCGGTGGCATCTTCTCGGCCATGCAGGGCTTCGTTTCGCCAGAGAGCTTCTCGCTGATCGAGTCGATCATGGTCCTGGCGATGGTCGTGCTCGGCGGCATGGGGCATATTCCCGGGGTCATCCTCGGCGCCGTGCTGCTGACCTTCCTGCCCGAAGTGCTGCGTTACGCGGTGACGCCGGTGCAGATGGCGCTGTTCGGCAAGATTCTGGTCGATCCGGAAAGTCTGCGCATGCTGGTCTTCGGGCTGGCGCTGGTGCTGGTGATGCGCTTCAAGCCGGCCGGCCTGTGGCCGTCACCAGAGCGTAGCCGGGAATTGAGCGAAAAGCCGGTGGAGGTCGTCAAATGAGCGACATCCTCCTGCAGGCCAATGCCGTGGCCAAGCATTTCGGTGGGGTCAAGGCCCTGCGTGACGTCAGCCTGTCGATCCGGCGCGGTGAAGTCTATGGCCTGATCGGCCCGAACGGTGCCGGCAAGACGACCTTCTTCAACTGCATGACCGGACTCTACATTCCGGATGGCGGCGGTTTCACCTTCGACGGCGTGGCGCTGCAGGCTGACGCGCCGCATCGCGCGGCCGAACTCGGCATTGCGCGGACCTTCCAGAACATCCGCCTGTTCGGCAACATGACGGCGCTGGAAAACGTCATGGTCGGCCGCCACGTGCGGACCAAGGCCGGCGTCTTCGGCGCGATGTTCCTCAACCGGGCAACGCGCGACGAGGAAGCGGCGATCCGCCAGCGGGCGGTCGAGCTGCTGCACTACGTCGATATTGCCGACCGTGCCGACGACCTGGCCAAGAATCTTTCCTACGGTGATCAGCGCCGGCTGGAAATCGCCCGCGCACTGGCCACCGAGCCCAAGCTCTTGTGCCTCGACGAGCCGGCGGCCGGCATGAATGCCACCGAGACCGAGGAACTGCGCGTGCTGATCGAAGGCATCCGCAAGGACGGGACGACGGTGTTGTTGATCGAACACGATGTGAAACTGGTCATGGGCCTGTGCGACCGTGTCGCCGTGCTCGACTACGGCGCGCTGGTGATCGAGGATGTGCCCGCCGTGGTACAGAAGGACCAGCGTGTCATCGAAGCTTACCTGGGGGCGTGAATGCTTGAAGTAACGGGACTCCACGTCGCCTATGGCGGCATTCAGGCGGTGCGCAGCATCACCTTTCATGTGAACGAAGGCGAGACCGTGGCCCTGATCGGCGCCAACGGCGCCGGCAAGACGACGACGCTGAAGGCCATCTCGCGGATGGTCGAGGCCACCGGCGACGTCCATTTCTGCGGCGAGAAGATACTCCGGATATCTCCGCACGAGATCATCCGCAAGGGCATCGCGCTGGTGCCCGAAGGGCGCGGCGTCTTCCCGCGCCTGTCGGTGCTGGAAAACCTGCGCATGGGCGCCTTTGTCCGTGACGACAAGGCGGCCATCGCCGACGACATCGAGCGCATGTATGCCTATTTCCCCCGCCTGAAGGAACGTGCCGACCAGTTGGCCGGCACGCTTTCGGGCGGCGAACAGCAGATGCTGGCCATCGGTCGGGCGCTGATGAGCCGGCCGAAGATGCTGCTGCTCGACGAACCGTCGATGGGTCTGGCGCCGATCATGGTGCAGAAGATCTTCGAGGTCGTTCGCAACGTTGCTGCCGCCGGCATGACCATCCTGCTGATCGAGCAGAATGCCAAGCTGGCGCTGGAATCGAGCCAGCGGGCCTATGTGCTGGAAAGCGGCGAAATCACCCTGAACGGCGACTCGGCCGAGCTGCTGCACGATCCCAAGGTCAAGGCCGCCTATCTCGGCGAATGAGTCAGCGCCGCCCGCCCGGCGGCGTGCAATGTGCTGACAGTATTTCACTGACGGTCCGCGCGGGGGTGCCGAGGCAAGCAGGTGCTTGTTACCTTCGGGCAACAATACATGGCTGAAGGCTGGGAAAAAGGGATTGAGCGGTTGTTGGTAACAGTGTGACGCGACAAAATGCGTCGCGAGTTACAAAATCCCTTTTCATCAGACGCAAGAACCCTGTCGTCCGGCCTGATTTCCCATATGTACGCCCTTGCCTACGAGCGCATTACCGCGCTCTATGCGATCACTGCTGATCACCAGACTGCCTTGAGCGAAAAGCTCAGTGCGCTTCTCGATCTCGGGCGGCAGACATTCGAACTGGATTATTCCTGTGTCGCACGCATTGCCGATGACACCTATGAGGCGATTGCCACTTCGCCGGCCCCGGGGTTGCTCGCGTCGGGTGACTGCCTGCCGCTGTTGCGAACCTATTGCAGCCGCACCATCGTTTCCCCCGAACCGATCGGCTTTGACCGTGCTACCGGGTCGGATTGGGAGAAGCACCCCTGTTTCCAGAAATTCCGTCTTGAGGCCTACCTCGGCGCGCGTATCCTGGTCGAAGAAAAGCCCTGGGGAACGCTGAGTTTTTCGAGCCGGGAGCGTGTCGATCGTCAGCATCCGCGCGAGGATTTTCTCTTCATCAAGCTGATGGCGCAGTGGATCGGTCATGAACTCGAACGGGAAATGCACGTCAGCAACGCCGACCGCCTCAAGGAATCGCAGAAGACGCTGGAAATCCAGGCAGCACTGGCCCGAGCCAGCGAAATCAGCCAGAGCATTGTGCACGCCATCGGCGAGGGCGTAGTTGGTGTCGATGACGCCGTGCCGCACCGTATCCGCTTTCTCAATCCGGCTGCGCAGGAATTGCTTGGTGTTGAAGAGGGCGAGGTCATCGGTCAGCCCTTGACCGATGTCATTCGTCGCTTTCCCGATGCGCCGGGGCAAACGGAGTGTCTGCTCAGCCGCCTGGTGCACGGGCAGACCTTCGAGTGCATGATTTCCGCACCGGGCCGGGAGATGCCGTTTCCGGCGCAATTCGTCTCCTCGCACACGCTCGACGACAGCGGTCTGGTTGTCCTGACGGTGCAGGATGTCAGCAGCCGTTGGGAGGCCGCAGAGCAACTGCGTCTGGCCGAGCAGGTTTTCGAGTACAGCCCGGAAGCCATCCTGGTGACCGATGGCGACGGCACCATCCTGCGCGTCAATCCGGCCTTCACCTTGATCACCGGCTATCCGCCGGAAGACGCCATCGGCCGCAATCCGCGCATTCTCCGTTCGGATCGCCACGACGAGGCCTTTTATCGCGAGATGTGGCGCAGCCTGGCCGACGAGGATCACTGGCACGGTGAAATCTGGGATCGGCGCAAGAACGGGCAGATCTATCCGAAATGGTTGTGCATCAACGCGGTGCGAATGGCGCAGGGCAATACCCGTTATGTCGCCTTGTTTGCGGATATTTCCGAACGCAAGGCGCACGAGGACCGGATCGATTACCTGGCCCGCCACGATGCGCTGACCGGCCTGGCCAACCGCCGCCTGCTTGACGATCGCTTTGCCAAGCTGGCGGCTGCGGCGCGCCGTAGCGATGAGGGCGTGGCCTTGCTGCTGATCGATCTGGACCGCTTCAAGCAGGTCAATGACAGCCTCGGTCATCAGGTCGGCGACCAGTTGCTGGTCGAGGTGGCGCGTCGCCTCAACGTCAGCATACGTGCCGGGGACACGGTCGCCCGTCTTGGCGGCGACGAGTTCGTGGTCCTGCTCGCCGGCATCAAGACGCATCGCGATGTGATCCCGGTTGCGGAAAAGATACAGGCCGCACTGACGCAGCCGGTACAGACCCCATTGCACCTGCTGCATACCTCGCCGAGTATCGGCGTCAGCCTGTTTCCCTGGGATGGGGAAGATCTCGACAGCCTGCTGCAGGCCGCCGATATCGCCATGTATCAGGTCAAGGCTGCCGGCAGGAACGCCTGGAGGTTCTTCGAGGCCCAGATGAACGAGGAGGTGAGCATCCGTCACCGTCTGGAGAGCGATCTGCGTACGGCGCTTGAGCGCGGCGAGTTCCAGCTGCATTACCAGCCGCAGTTCGATGTCGGCGGGGGCGAAGTGCATGCCTGGGAAGCCTTGTTGCGCTGGCAGCATCCCGTGCACGGCTGGATCGAGCCGTGCGATTTCATCCCGGTTGCCGAGGATATCGGTCTGATCATCCCGCTCGGGGAATGGGTGCTGGCGGCGGCCTGCCGGGAAGCCGTCAACTGGGGTGGGCAGCGGCGGGGCAATGAGCGTCTGGCGGTCAATGTTTCAGCGCGTCAGCTGGAGCAGGGCGATCTGGCCGAAGTGGTGGCCAGGGTGTTGCGCGAAAGCGGGCTGGCAGCGGAACGTCTGGAACTGGAGTTGACCGAAAGCGCGTTGATGAGCAACACGCCGAAGGTGCAGCAAACCCTGCGCGATCTCAAGGCGCTGGGCGTGCATTTGACCCTCGATGATTTCGGTACCGGCTATTCCTCGCTGGCCTATCTGAGCACCTTCACCGTGGACCGGCTGAAAATCGACCGGTCGTTCATGCGCGATATCGAAAACAAACCGAACAATGCGGCCATCATTCTGGCTGTTGTCGCCCTGGCCAAGGCGCTGGGCCTGGAAGTCGTCGCCGAAGGCGTGGAAACCCTTCAGCAAAGGGCCTTTCTGGCCGGCAATGGCTGCCTGAAAGCGCAAGGGTTCCTGTATGCCAGACCGATGCCGGCAGGGTTGGTGGCTGGATTCATGCCGGGTGCACAATAACCCTATTAATGAAATAGTTAGCCATGCAACGCATTCTCATTTAGTGTGGAGCTGGATGCGACGCGTTTCACTAAGCGTCGGGACTCCCCAGTCAAGGGAGATGGACCGATGAAAAAGAAAAGCAATGGCCAGTATCTGGAAAACAGCCGGCGGGGCGAGATTCTCGTTGCCGCCGCGGCGCTGTTCCGGGCCAAGGGTTACGAGGCAAGCACCATTCGCGATATCACCACGGCGGTCGGCATCGCCTCGGGTTCGACCTTTTGCCATTTTCGCAGCAAGCGCGAGATTCTCGATGCCGTTGCCATCGAGGGCATGCGCCACGTGCTGGCCGGCGCCGAGATGGTCGCCAATCAAGACCTGACGCCGGAAAATTGTCTGAAAGTGTTGATCCGTCAGCACATCGGCTTCCTGCACGATCCGCCGTCACGGGATTTCGTGACGGTGCTGCTCTATGAAACGCGGGCACTGTCGGCCGGGGCCAAAAAGGAAGTGATGCGCCTGATGGCGCTTTACGAAGACATCTGGAAAGCCTGCTTGCAGGGGCTGGTACCCGTTGCCAACGGCCGGCTGCGCGGTGCGGTCAGTGATTCGCTGTTACATCGGCTGCTTTTTGGCGCCTTGAACTGGAGCGTGCATTGGTACTCGCCCGACGATGACCTGCCGCCGGAAGTGCTTGCCGAGGCGCTGGCCGAACTGGTGCTGCCGGCCATGCGCGGGAGCGCTGAATCAGACGTTGACGCTGTAGAAAAACCCTTTTCCAGCCCGCTTTCCGGCAAAAAAATGGCGTAGGTTTTCTCTGCGCCATTTTGATTTTTCATGCTTCTGAACTGGCCAATCGCTGCCGATCTGATTTCAGGAA